>WNFD01015665.1_pt1 | contig 11611 bp, 9 predicted proteins | sample 5400491 | NCBI WGS metagenome assembly WNFD01 (sample SAMN13153343, study PRJNA577476) | soil metagenome | isolation source: 120 cm saprolite under Douglas fir tree site 2 hole 2 replicate 2 | place: USA:California | collected 2015-04-18 | reverse complement strand
CTAGCGGGGCAGATCACGGCGCGCGCGGAGCGGCCGGGCACCTTCTGGACGGCGCGCTTCGGTTACGGGCTGGACGAAGTGACGGCAAGCAACCTCCTGCTCGTCGACGACGACCTCCATCCCGTCGAGGGGGACGGCATGCCGAACCCCTCGACGCGCTTTCACCTGTGGGTCTATCGCGCGCGGCCCGACGTGCACTGCATCCTCCACACGCACCCGCCGCATACCTCCGCGCTGTCGATGCTCGGTGAAGATCTGGCCGTCTCCCACATGGACACCACCATGTTCTTCGAGGACTGCGCCTACCTGCCGGAGTGGCCGGGCGTGCCCTTCGGCGACGAGGAGGGCGAGATCATCTCCGCGGCGCTCGGCCAGAAGCGCGCCATCCTGCTCGCGCATCACGGCCAGCTGGTCGCCTGCCCCACGATCGAGGAAGCGGCCGTGCTGGCCGTCTTCATGGAGCGCGCAGCCAAGATGCAGCTACGCGCCCGCGCCATCGGCCCCATCAAGCCGATCCGCCCCGAGCTCGCCCGCGAGGCTCGCCAGTACCGGCTCAAGCCCAAGGCCATCGAGGCTACCTTTAACTACTTCGCCAGGCAGATCCGCAGAGACCAGGGCGACGAGGTGATCAGGTAACGGAAGCTCGGAGGAGCTGACATGCGCTTCGGCGTCTGCGTCATGGCCAATATCGACGAGATCGGCTTCTTCAACCATGCCGAGAGCCTTGGGTTCGATTCCGTCTGGGTCACCGACAGCCAGATGCTCTTCTCCGACTGCTACGCGGTGCTGGCGCTGGCCGCCACGCAGACCAGCCGGCTCCGCCTCGGCCCCGGCACCGCGATCTGCGGCACCCGCATCCCGCCAGTGCACGCGGCGGCGGTGGCCACGCTCAACCGGCTCGCTCCAGGGCGCATACATCTCGGCATCGGCACCGGCAACACGGCCATGCGCACCATGGGACAGCGGCCGATGCGGATCGCCGACTACGCCGAGTATCTCCGCGTCCTGAGCGCCCTCCTGCGCGGCGAGGTGGTGGACTACACCTACAACGGCGTCACGCGCCCCATCAAGATCCTCATGCACGACAAGGAGTACATGAACCTCGAGCCGAAAATTCCCCTCTACGTCTCGGGCTTCGGGCCGCGAGCGATGGAGCTGGCGGGGCGATACGGCGACGGGCTGGTGTTCGCCATCCCGCCGCGCGGCGTGCCGGTGGCGGAGGCGCTCGGCCACGCGCGCAAGGGTGCCGCGGGCGCCGGCCGCGCGTTCGACCAGTTCCGCAACTGCGCGCTCACCAATATCGCGCTGCTCGAGCCGGGAGAGGCGGCGGACTCCGAGCGGGTGATCGGCACCGTGGGCCCGAACGTCATGGCCACCGTCTATTACTTCTACGACGAGGAGCGGGAGCGGGGAGTCGATCCGCCGCCCTTCCTCCGGCCCATGTGGAAGCAGTACTGCGCCCTCGTGGAGAAGACTCCACCCGAGCACCGGCACTTCCGTACCCAGGAGTTCCACTACACCCACCTGCATCCGGGCGAGGCGGAGCTGATCGACGCCGACCTGATCCGCGCCACCTGTCTCGTCGGCAGCGCGGACGAGGTGACCGAGCAGATCCGCGAGCTGGAGCGCCAGGGCCTGCAAGAGCTCATGTTCGCCATCGGCGTGGAACAGAAATGGCACGTCGCCGAAGCGTTCGCGCGCCAGGTGATGGCGCGCCTCTAGGTCTCGCGGCCGCTCAGATCCCCAGGTAGGCCTTGCGCACCAGCTCGCTGCCGAGCAGCTCGCGGCTGGTGCCCTCGAGCACGACGCGGCCCGTCTGGAGCACGTAGCCGCGGGTCGCCAGCTCCAGCGCCGCCGGAACGTTCTGCTCGACCAGGAAGATGGCCAGCCCTTCGGCCCGGTGCAGCCGCGCGAGCGCTTCCAGGATCGAATCCACGAGGCGGGGCATGATACCGAGGCTCGGCTCGTCCAGCATGAGGAAGCGCGGCCGCGACATGAGCGCGCGGGCGATCGCCAGCATCTGGCCCTCGCCCCCGCTGAGCGTGCCCGCGCGCTGGCGCAGGCGCCCGCTGAGAATGGGAAAGAGCGTGTAGATCCGGTCGAGCATCTCGCGCCGGTGGGCGGGGTCGGAGCTGATGAAGGTCCCGAGCCGGAGGTTGTCGGCGACGGTCAGCCGGCTGAAGAGCCGACGCCCTTCCGGCACGAGGGCCAAGCCCAGCTTGACGCGGTCCGGCGCCTCGAGCTCGCCGATGGCGCGCCCCGCGAAGCGGATCTCCCCGCGCTGTGGCGGCACCACGCCCGCGATCGTCTTGAGCAGCGTCGTCTTCCCGGCGCCGTTGGCGCCGACCAGCGCGACGATCTCGCCCGGCCGCACCTGTAACGACACGCCCTGGAGGGCGAGCACGCCGGCGCCGTACGCCACGTGCACGTCACGCACCTCGAGGAGCGGGCTCACTGCCGACGCCGGGGCGGGCGTGCTCATGCCGGCGCATTCCCCCGATGCTCTCCGAGATACGCCTTGATGACCTGCTCGTTCCTGACGATCTCCTGCGGTGGGCCCTCGGCGAGCTTCTGGCCGTAGTCCAGCACGATGACCCGCTGCGAGAGCGGCATCACCACCTCCATCACGTGCTCGACCACGCAGAGCGCCACGCCGAGCTCGCCGTGGATCCGGCGGACCAGCTGCACCGCTTCGGCCGTCTCGGTCGGGGTGAGCCCGGACATGGCCTCGTCGAGCAGGAGCATGCGGGGCTCGGTGGCGAGCGCGCGCGCGATCTCGAGGCGCTTCTTGTCCGCCAGCGTGAGATTCGCCGCCGGCAAGGTCGCCTTGTCGGCGAGCCCGCTGAATTCCAGCAGGCGCACCGCGCGCGTCCTCGCCTCCTTCACGCGGTTGGTGCGTTTGAGCGCGCCGCAGATGACGTTGTCGAGCACGGTCATCCGGCCGAACGTCCGCACGACCTGCCAGGTGCGCGCGATGCCGCGCCCGCAGACGCGGGCCGGGTGCGCGTCGGTGATGTCCGCCCCGCCGAAGCTGATCTGGCCTTCTTCCGGGTGCATGTAGCCCGTGATGCAGTTGAAGAGCGTCGTCTTACCGGCGCCGTTCGGGCCGATCAGGCCGACGATCTCGCCGGCGCCGATCGTGAAGGAGATGTCCTGGTTGGCGATCAAGCCGCCGAATCGCTTGGTGACGCCGCGAAGCTCGAGGAAGGCGGGCACGGTCAGGCCGATCGCCGGAACCAGCGCGCCCACGGCAGCGACAGCAGGCCGGTCGGCCGGAAGGCCGCGATCAGGATGATGATGACGCCGTAGACGATGAGGTCGATGCCGCGCCCGGCAAACGGCCCCGTGCCGAGCGTGGTGCTCATGATCTGCGAGACCGGGATCAGGATCACCGCTCCCAGCACCGGCCCCCAGAGGCGCCCGATCCCGCCCACCACCGTGGCCATGATGGGCAGCGTGCTCCAGTTCAGGTCCAGCACCTGCTCGGGGAAGACGGCGAGCGCCCAGAAGCCGTACAGCACGCCGCCGGCCGCGAAAACTCCCGCGGTGATGCAGCGGGCGAGGACCTTGTAGAGGCGGCTGTCGATCCCGATGCCCTCGGCGCCTTCCTGGTCGTCGCGGATCGCGCGGAAGTAGAAGCCGAGCTTGGAGCGCTCGACCAGCCGCGCGAGCCCCAGCGTGAGGAGGAAGAGCGCCAGCGCCACGTAGTAGTAGCCGAGCGCCTTGGTGCGCCCCGCGAACTGGAGGCTCTCGACGGCGCGGAGAGGGCCCTGCGCCGTCTCGACCGGGATGAAGAGGCCGCGGCTGCCGTTGATGTACTCCCAGGTGGCGCCGATCGGCTGCGCGATCATCCAGATCGCCACCGTGGAGATCGCGAAGTAGTGCCCGCGAAGCCGCGTGAGCGGATACGTCAGGATGGCGCAGAGGACCATCGCCACGAGCACGCCGGCAGCCATGCCGGGCCAGGGGCTCAGGCCCAGGTGCACGAAGAGGAGCGCGGCCGTGTACGCGCCGACCGCGAAGAACACCTGGGGCCCGAAGTCGAATTGCCCGGCCCACCCTCCGATGACGTTCCAGCCGATGCCCAGCATGGCGTTGAGCAGAACGAGAAAGCCGATCGTCTGGTAGAACGGCAGGCCGCCCCACTGGAGGAGCAGCGGATAGGCGACGGCCAGAACGAGCCCGGCGGCCAGGGCGACTCTAGAAGCGGCCAAAGAGGCCTTGGGGCCGGAGGAGCCCGATGAGGATGTAGGAGCCGAAGACGAAGGCGTCCTTGAAAGCGGGCGGCAGGTGGACGGAAGCCACCAGGGCCGCCAGCAGCGTGCCGAGGATGGAGCCGAAGCCGCCGAGGGCGACGATCGCGTAGGCGAGCACGGTGAACGGAAGGCCGACCTGCGGATAGACGGCGAAGAAGTTGGCCAGGATGCATCCGGCCACGGCCACCAGCGCGGCCCCGAGACCCCAGGCCACGGCGAACATGCGCTGGGGCCGGATGCCGACCAGCATCGCCGCCTCGCGGTCCTCCGCCGTCGCCTGGAGCGCCAGGCCGAACTCCGTCCGGTCGATCAGGAGATAGAGGGCCAGGAACAGAACGAGCGCCAGGAGAGCGCCGATCAAGAGCGGCACGCCCAGGTTGATGCCGAGAATGCGGAGATTCGACCCGCTCAGCCGCGTGAGCAGCGTGTTGGAGAGGTACTGGTAATCGCTCGTGAAGACGGCGACGGCGGAGTTCTGGAGGAGAAAGAGGAGCCCGACCGTCGCGAAGATCTGCGTGAACGGATCGCCACGCTGGACGCGCCGCATGAGCAGCCGGTAGATCAGCACGCCCAGGCCGTACATCAGGAGCCCGACAGGCAGGATCGAGACCAGGGGGTCGAGGCCGAAGGTCACGCTGAGCCACCACGCCCCGAACATCCCCAGCATCAGGAACTCGCCGTGGGCGAAGTTGATCATCTCCATCAGGCCCCAGATGATGGTCAGCCCCACCGCCACGAGGGCGTAGAGGAACCCCATCTGGAGCCCGTTGACGATCGCCTGGACGAGGAGCGGCACGCCGGTGCGATCAGCTCGCGGGCTTGGGCTTGCTGTCCCGCTCCTGCCAGCTCGGGCTCGGGAAGATGATCTTGAAGTTGGCGCGCTTCGCCAGCTCCCACGGCCAGATGGTGTGCTTCTCGCCGTCCCAGCCGATCTGGGTCACCACGCCCGTCGCCAGCTCGTTTTGGTTGTTCTTGTCGAAGCGGACGCCCTTGTAGTCGATGATGAGCTGGGAGGGGCTCATGTTGGTCTCGGCCGCCGCCTTGGCGATCGCCGCCGGATCCACCGACTTCGCGCGATTGATCGTGTCGGCCATCCAGAGCAGGCCCGTGATCTCGCGCATCGCCAGCTCGCCCATGTTCTGGCCGTGACTGTACTTCTTGTAGATCTCGTTGACCTTCTTCCAGCTCGGCCGGTCGTGAACGAGGTCGATGGCCGTGGGATCGCGGCCCAGGATCCCCACCCCGCCGTTGGTCTTCTTCTGCGCCTCGAGCCAGGTCTGATCGGAGTAGGCGCCGTTGCTCGTCGCGACCACCTTCGGCATCCAGCCCGCGCGCTTGGCGTCGCCCTGGAACACGGTCGTCTCCGGCGGGTACTGCACGAGAAACAGCACGTCCGGGTTCGCCGCCTGCACCCGCTGGACTTCGGAGGCGAGCGTGGTCGCGCCTGTCTTGGTAGTCAGGTCGAGGACGACCTGGAAGCCGGACTGGGGCGCCAGCTCGGCCGCGACCTTGCGGTTGTCCTGGCAGAAGAGGTTGTCGCACATGAGGAACGCAACGGTCTTGAGGTCGGTCGGCCCGCCGTGCTCGCGCCACTCCTTGAGGAAGGAGAACACGCTTGCCACCATGACCTTGTCGTGGGGCCCGGTGCGCCAGAACCACTTGAACCCCTTCTCGGTGAGCGTCGGCGAGGCGCAGGGGTGGCAGGCCATCGGGATGCCGTAGCTCTCGGCGATCGGCTGGACGATGGACGTGTTGCCGCTGGTGCCCTCGCCGTTCAGGAAGTGGATCTTGTTCACGGTGATGAGCTGCTCGGCGATGGTGCGCGCCTGCTCCCCGCGACTCTGGGTGTCGCGCACGACGAGCGTCATCTTCGCGCCGCCGAGCCCGGGGAATCCCTTGCCCGGTCCGAGCGGCACCGCGAGGTCTGGGTAGTCGTTGTTGACGATGTCCTCGGCCGTCTGCCCGGCCCAGAGGTACTGCTGGCCGAGGCTCGCGAAGTTGCCGGTCAGCGGCAGGAGCTCGCCGATGAGCACCTCTGACACGTTCGCCGCCGGCGCGGGCCGGTAGGCGAGCACGGCGATCGACAGCAGACACGCGGCCGCGGCCAGGACGGCAAGCACTCGTCTCATGGGCTCCTCCTCGCTCCGATCGGTTTCGTCGTCGGGTATCCGAGAATGCCGTTGTGGGCGAAGACGTAGGCGTTCGTCCGCAGCGGGTCTCCGCTCACGGCGATCATGATGTCCTCGGCCTTCGCGACGACGGGCACGAGCCGATTGGGGTCGTCGGACTCCGCGAAGACCGCGGGCGCGCGGCCCCGCCGCACGAGGTCCGCCAGCGTCGGCCGCCCCGGGGTGAAGTTGGTCCAGCCGCCGATGTAGCGCTCGAACTTCCACGCCGGGATCCGGGCGAGCTCGAAGAGGCGCCGCTTGACGTCCAGCTTCGAGAGCCCGCCGCGCGCGAGCGTCTCCGCGAGGATCGGGCTCAGGACGAGCAGCGGCTTCTGCGCGCCGTCGGCCATGCCGACCGTGAAGATGACCTCCCAGCCGACGTGACGGGCGATCCCGTCGGCGAGATACGGGATCATGCGGTCGGGCCCGTCGCCGAACACCGAGACGATGACGCCGCCGCCGGTGAACCGCGAGATGGTCACCGCGTTGGCCCCCGCCGCCAGGCCCTGGTCCTGCGCGATGGTGGTCCAGCCGATCCGCGCGAGCGCGTCTTCATTCTCCGCGAGGACGACCCGCCAGGTGTTGCCGAACGTGCCCTTGTCGTTCTTGTGCAGGTGAAAGCCGGCGACGTTCCGCAAATAGAGCCGCCAGAAGCGTCCCACGGTGGTGTTGGCCTGGAAGCCGTCGCGCAGCGCGCCCTGCTGGTAGTTGAACTCGAGCTCGCGGATGATCGGCCCGTTCAGGACGATGAGCGTCTCGGACCCCGGCGTGTTGCCGCTGTGCTCGACGCCGTAGCCACGATCGGCCATGGCCTCGACCAGCGCCACCAGCACGGGCATGTACTCGGGGCGGCAGCCCGCCATCACGCCGTTGACCGCCACGGTCCGCACGGTGGCGCTCCGCATGTCGGGGAGGAGGACGCCCAGCTCCTCGTCCGCCTGCCGATCGGTGAAGCGGAGGAACTCGCGGACGCGGGCCTCGGTGGGCGGGACGATGGGGAGGCCGTCGCTCCAGCCACGCTCGTAGAAAACGCGGTTCACCTCGTCGGGCGTGCCCTCGAAGACGATCGTCGCGGGATCCGGCTCGACGACGTCGGCGGCGTCGGCGGGCACCCCGGTCAGACCCTCGATGACCGCGTTCACGGTGACGGCGAGGACGTTCCGCCGGAGCTCCTCGGCGGTCTGGACGTCAACGTGTCCCGGCACCAGCGCCACCGGCAGGTTCGGCATCCCGAGGCCGGCCGAGGTGGTGACGGCCTGGCCGAGGAAGCCCTCGCACGTGAGCGACACCGACGGGACGCCGAGCCCTTCGACCAACGCGCTTGCCCGCAACACGGCGGGCGTGCAGCTGCCTCAGCAGGCCATCCCCGAGATGACGGCGTCCACGCCGTGCTCCCGCAGCTTGTCCGGAAGCTCGGCCATCGTGCGGTGCTCCTCGCCGCCGTGCGTCGACCCGAACACCCGATAGTCGACGAAGCGCAGGCCGGGAAAGCGCCGCGCGAGCTCTTCCCTGAGGAGCGGGAAGATCTCGTCGCCGCGGAAGAGATCGTCCCACAGCTCGCCGATGGTGATCCCGTCCAGGGTGCCGAGGCGCTTGGCCAGCGGCCGCACGTCAACGGTCTTCCGTCCGCGCGGCCAGAGCACGCCTTCCGTCGCCCGATCCCGCTCCGTGCTCATCGTCGAGCCTCCTCGTGGGTTCGCCATCCACCAACGGCAGCCAGAGCGCAAAGAATATCAGAAGCCCTACCGAGGGCAAGCCTCCCGCGTGGCTTGCCAGCATGACGAGCATGGTGGACACTTCTATCAGGAATGCGTCTCCTCGAGGTAGTTCGAATCGCCCTCCGAGCCTTGGTGCGCCACCCGCTGCGCAGCGTGCTCACGATGCTGGGCATCAGCATCGGGGTGGGCGCCTTCATCTGTAGCGTCGCGGTGGGAGAGGGCGCGTCCAACCAGGTCCAGGAGCAAATCCGCAGTCTCGGCGAGAACATGATCTGGATCGAAGCGGGGGGCCGCAACGTCAACGGTGTGCGGACCGGCACCCATGGCACGAGCAGCCTCACCCTGGGGGACCAGCAAGCGATTCAGCAGCAAATCTCCCTCGTGTCGAACGTGTCACCCAATGTCGATACGCGGGCCTCCGTCGTGTATGGGAACCAGAATTGGTCCACCCGGGTGCGGGGTGTCGCCCCGGAATACTTCACGGTCCGACGCTGGACCGTCGAGCGCGGGACGTCTTTCTCTCAGGAAGACGTCGACTACGCCGCCAAGGTCTGTGTCCTGGGACGGACGGTCGCAGACAACCTGTTCGGGCAGGAGGACGATCCGGTCGGCCAGACCGTGCGGGTGCAGAAGCTCACCTGCCAGGTGGTGGGCGTGCTCGCGCCCAAGGGGCACACGACGACAGGCCAGGACCAGGATGACCTGGTCCTCATGCCCGTCACCACCGTCCAGAAGAAGGTCATGGGGATCACGTGGATTGACGACATCTTCTGCTCGGCCGTGTCACCCGAGCTCATCGCGCCGGCCGAAGCAGATATCAAGGCGTTGCTCCGGGAGCGACACCACGTCATGGCCGGTCAGGAGGATGATTTCAACCTCCGTCACCCCGTCGAGATCGCGAAGGCCGCCGCCGCGTCACAACGAATCATGACGCTGCTTCTGGCGAGCATCGCATCGGTCTCCCTGGCTGTGGGCGGCATCGGGATCATGAACATCATGCTCGTGTCCGTCACCCAGCGCACACGTGAGATCGGCCTCCGCATGGCGGTGGGCGCCCGTGGGCGCGATATACTTTCCCAGTTCCTGGTCGAAGCCGTCACCTTGTCGCTGATCGGCGGCGGGCTCGGTATCGCGTTCGGGCTGGCCGGCTCGTACGGGATCGCGTATTTCGCCCAGTGGCCAATCGTGGTCCGGGCCAGCGCCATCGTCCTCGCCCTCGGTTTTGCCGGAGCAGTGGGGATCTTCTTCGGCTTCTATCCCGCCCGGAGGGCCTCGCGTCTCGATCCTATCGAAGCCCTCAGACGATAGATGACGGACACGAGAGTCACGTGACTCAATCGAAAATCAGGAGGTGATCCGGTGACGGGATGGTTCGGGCCTCGAGGGCATGAGATCGCGGTGCTGTTCGGCCGGCGAAGTCGCGATGCCTACGCTGCCGAGGCCGCCGCTCGCGGGGAGACCTATACGTTCACCGACGCCTGGGGGCGCCCACGCACCTGGCTCAAGGGTGAATTCGCGTATCTCGCGCCCAACGCCGCGAGCGTCCTGCTCGCCCGCTGCAACCTCAAGCACGACGTGGTGGAGGAAACTGACCTCACCGACGAGCGGCTCGGCGGGTATCGTGCCGTCCTCGTTCCGAACGCGGCTCACCTGCCCGGCGAGACCATCGAGCGCCTCGAGCATTGGCTGCGCGACGGCGATCGTCGCCTGATCGTCACAGGCAAGACGAACATCCCCCCGCACCTGCTCGGGCTCACCGCCTGCACGCCGGCGGCGGTCACCGGCTATACCGGCTGGCGCTGGCTGCCGGGCTCTCTCTTCGCGAACGCGGCATGGGAGAGCATCTACGTGAGCGGCTATGCCGGCCACCCGGCGCACCGGGTCACGCCCGCGCCGGGCAGTCGCGTGCTGGCCGACCTGGTCGAGCTCACGGGCGACTTGACCAGCGCCACCACGGCGACGGCGACGACCATTGGGCCGGCGATCGTGCTCACCGAGCGGACGACCTACGTCGCCAACCAGGTACTCGAGCTCCTGGGCGGCATGCTCCAGGCCCACCTGAACGTGGAAGCGGTCCGCCACTGGGCGAACCCCACCCACTGGGGCGACACCTTGCTCTTCTTTCTCCGGCGCCTCCTGCTGGAGGCCGGTCTCGAGCCACTGTGGCATACGCGTCTGCGCTCGTTTGGCGCCCACGATGGCGTCCTCTCGTTCCGCCACGACGTGCACGGGATGCTCGACTTCAACTTCCTCGACTACCAGGTGGAGAACCTCATCCCCGCCAGCTATGACATCGAGGATCCGGCTTTCTCCACCAACATCTCCAGGGAGATGGCCGCGGAATGGGTGGCACGCACGAGCCGCCATAGCTTCATCGAGCCGGCCCTGCACAACGACAGCTCCATCGGCGACCCGCCGACCGCCATCCGCGGCACGGGGCTGTACGAGCACGTGCGCAATGCCGCGAAGAACCTGGGGTTCGCCGTCGACACCTGCGGTCGTCACGCGGGCGGACACATGCATCCCGAGACCATCGACGCCATGGACTATCTGTACGCGCACGACGAGCGGATCCTCGGCCTGTGCACGTTCTGCTACTACCACATGATCGAGTACGGGGTGCGAAACCCGAGCGTGATGGTGGGCGGCTCGATCGGGGGCAGGCCGCTCACCTACGTGACCGATGTCCGGCGCACGATCGCCACCCCGGGCATCTGGTTCCCCTTCCACCCCGTCGTCACGACGGACGCGGAGTGGCGTCCCTTGCGCGGCTGGGACCGCACCCACGAGTTCGACGCCGCCTACGAGCTGGTCGAGACGATCTTCGGCGGCCACAGCGCCCGCGTCGCCGGGGTGGACGATCACCTGGAGAACGGCGTCTACAGCTTCCAGTACCATCCCGAGCTGGCCCTCGACCCCTCGCTGAACGACGGCAAGGGCACGCTCGACTACCTGCGCTATGCCATCAACCTCGCCGAGCGCAGCAATTTCTGGATCGCGACCCAGCGCGAGCTGTACCAGCGCATGGCCGACTACGAGGCGCTCGTCTTCCAGGTGCGCGACGACGGCCGCGAGGTGACGGTGACCAATCCGACCGCCCGGCGCATCGTGGGGATGGTCGTCGAGCAGCATCGCCCGTTCGGCAGCGTCTGGGACGGCGCCGAGGAGCTGGTGCACGTGGTGAAGGAGGCATTCGTCACCGTGCCAGTGCTCGAGCCGAACGCACGCGTGGCGCTCCGCTTCCGCGCGGAAACCGCCGAGGCCCCCCTGATTCGCCAGCCGAGCAACAAGGGCTTGAGCGTCCTCGACGCGCGCCACGATCCGCGCAGCGGCGAGACCCGCATCCTGGTGAGCGTGTGCCGCTCGCAGCCGCTCTCCGTCGAGGGCGTGGATCCCGAGAGCGTCTACCGCGTGCAGGTGGACGGAGAGCCGGCCCGCGAGGTCATCCCGCGCGTCACGCGCACCATCC
>WNFD01010173.1_pt1 | contig 11611 bp, 9 predicted proteins | sample 5400491 | NCBI WGS metagenome assembly WNFD01 (sample SAMN13153343, study PRJNA577476) | soil metagenome | isolation source: 120 cm saprolite under Douglas fir tree site 2 hole 2 replicate 2 | place: USA:California | collected 2015-04-18 | reverse complement strand
CCAAAGCGTCGTGCTGGCCAATGGCAAGATGATGCTTGCCAATTGTTGCAGCACCCAGCAGGCCATTCTGACCAGCCTCTCCCCCATAACCTGGACCGCTACCGGCACCGGGAAATTCGACGAAAATGACGTAGAGGGCTGGACCTTGCTGCCCGGTGGCAAGGTGCTCGCCGTGGATGCCTATGTCGGCGCTTACAGCAGTACCGGCACCGGCTCTGAGATCTATAACCCTGCCACCGGCGCCTGGTCGAGTGCCGGAAGTACCATCAACCAACTCTGGGATTCTTCCGCAGCTTGCGGCGGATCCGGTGCCGCCTCTTACGAAGTAGGCCCGGGCATCCTGCGCCCCGACGGAACGGTTTTGTGGACTGGAGCCAATCGTTGTGCCGCCGGCCACACGGCGATCTACAACACGGCCAACGCCAGCTGGACTGCCGGACCAGACTTCGCGACTGGTCTCGACATGGCCGACGGTCCTGCGGCAGTGCTTCCTGATGGCAACGTGCTGCTTGACACCAGCCCGGGAATCTTCGGTACCGGCAGTAAATTTTACGAGTGGGATGGGACCACCATGAACCTAACCTCGGCTCCGCCACGCGCGCCCTCGGATAGTTCCTACGTTGGAAACATGGTCTGTCTGCCGACGGGCCAGGTCATGTTCACCGACTTCTCATCCAGCGTTGAGATCTACACCCCCAGCGGCACCTATCAGGCCGCATGGCAACCCACCATTACTAGCGTGGCCTCCATCCTTACGCATGGCGTCAGCAACAACCTGATTTCGGGCACGCAGTTCAACGGCTTGTCGCAGTGCGCCTACTACGGCGATGACAATCAGAGCGCCACCAACTGGCCCTTGGTGCGCATCACCAATATTGCGACCGGCAACGTAGTGTATGCCCGCACGCACAACTTCAGCACCATGGGCGTGGCTACTGGAACGAAACCCGTCTCTGCGAAGTTCGATGTTCCGGCCACCATCGGACTTGGGGCGAGCACGCTTGAAGTCGTGGCGAACGGCATTCCATCCGCCGCCGTCGCGGTCACCATCGATTAGTCACGATTCGCCGCACAAGGCAGGCGCCGGGGTTGAAATCCCGGCGTCTTTTTTATGCTTTCTGGCTGCGGCTTGATTGCCTCCCATCCTCATGACACCCTACAGGGCCTCCACCGCAGTCTGCAATTTCCGCGCGATCTCTCCCGCATCGCTGCCAGCCGCAAACTTCATCGGCTTGCCAATACGCACATGAATCTTTCCTGGCCGGGCGAACTTTTTCCCCGACCGCTTCACTTCAAACAACCCCACGATCCGCATGGGCAACACTGGAATCCTCAAATTATTCGCCAGCAATCCTATTCCCGCGCGAAACGGATTGATCTTGCCGTCAACTGTATGCCGTCCTTCGGGAAACACCAGCACGCTGTATCCGCGATCCACGGCTTCGCCTGCGTAGGCGAAACTCTGCCGGAAGCCAGCCTCGCGCGGCAGCGGAAACAAATTCAGCAAAGAAACCCCCAGCACCCATTGCATCCGATCGTAGATTCCGCCGAATAAGCCTCTGCCAGGGGCAGGCGTGCGCAAGGCTTCCAGGGCCTCTCCGCCCGTCGCGGTTGCGATCCGATGCCGCAGTCCCGCCGGTAGCGCTGTCTGTACAAATCCAACATCCACCCCGGCAATATGATTGCAGACCACCAGCAGCGGCCCGTTCCATCCGCGCAAATTTTCTCGCCCTTCGATCCGCGGCCACCCTAGCAGAATCATGGCTGGCCTCATCAGTAAATAATGTGCCAGCCATCGAACCCACGTTACTGGCCACTGCAACACCCAGCGTGGATAGTGATACTCCACGCGCGGCTGCACCTCACCGCTCAACATCCGTTCCACATCGCCCACGGTGCGTGCTGCGCTGAACCGCGTCTCGCTCAAGTCCACCTGATATCGATCTTCCAGCGCGCTCATCAGTTCCACGCGATCCAGTGAGCTCAGGCCTAAATCTGAATCGAGTGCTGCTTCGTCATTCAGTACAGCAACCCTTCGTCCGGTAATACGCCCGATCATCTCCGTCAGCGGAGTCTGCCCCGCAACGTCTTTTTCCCCAGCCTGCGCAAGATGCTTCGCCGCAAATTCTGCGATCAAATTCCGCCGCGGCTTCTGCGTACTCGTGCGCGGAAAATCCTGCTGCGGCCAGCGCACCCACATTCTCATGCGCTGGAATTCCGCCAGCGACTGGTTCGCCCGCTCCACCACCGTTTCCACCCGGGCGTCATCGCGCAAAATGACCACCGCGCACGGCTCCGCATTTCCTTCCCGCTCAATCCCCACCACCACACAATCTTTCACTTCCGGCTGGAACCGCAACGCAGCCTCCAAATCTTCGGGATAAATATTCAGTCCCGCCGGGGTTACGATCACTTCTTTCTTGCGCCCCTTGAAATAAAGATTCCCAGCCTCATCCAGCGCGCCCACATCTCCGGTTCGGTACCAGCCTTCTTCATCCGCAATCCCGTCGACCCCTTCCTCGCGCCGGCCTCCCCTCCAATACCCCGCCGCCACGCCGCCGCCGCGAATCAGAATCTCGCCATCTTCCCCCAGCTTCACATCCCGCCCCGGCAGCACCTTCCCTATCGATCCTTTCCCCAACTTGAAAGGATGGTTCACGCTTATCAGCGACGTCGTCTCCGTTAGCCCATACCCCTGAATCGCCGCATAGCCCAGCCGGTCCCAGAATTGTTCAGTCTCCGCATCCAGCGCCGCGCCGCCGCAAATGAATGCCCAAAACTTCCAGCCAAACTGCCGTCGAATCGCGCGGAACATCCACCACCGGCGCAGAAAATGTTTTCCGTCCGCAGCGCGAAACCGCCGCCGAAACTCTTCGGCCTTCCCGCGATCTTCCAGATCGCGCTCAATCTTCCGCTTCAACGACTGCAACACTCTCGGCACGCTCACCAGCACCGACACGCGCTCCCGCCGGATCGTGCTCATAATCTCCGACGGCTTCAACTCTTCCTGAAAAATCACCGTTCCGCCCAGAAGCGGCGGCAAAAACATCCCCAGAAATTGCCCGAACACATGGCTCAGTGGCAGCAAATTCAAAAATCGCACCGGATGCACCCACCGCTCATACTTCAAATACCCCTGCATCTCCCGTTCCAGGGGCGTGATATTGGCCAGCACATTGCCGTGTGTAATGACCACACCCTTCGGTTCAGCCGTAGTCCCGGAAGTAAATACGATTTGCAGAATATCGTCGCGCCCAAGGGCCGCGTGGGGAACGATAGGATCCGGAGAATCGCCAAGCCCCTTTGATAACTCATCAAAACCGAATACTGGAAGGCTGGCTCCGCCTGCACCCTCGCACTGCGCCGCGTTCCTCCGCGAACACACCCAAAGCCTGGCTTCCACCTGCCGCGCAACTCGCGCCGCAAATTCCGCCGCCGCCCCATCGTCCATCGGAACGACAATCACCCCACACATCGCGCATCCAAAAAACGCCGCAACCCACTCCGCGCAGTTCTCTCCCCACAACATCACCCGCTCGCCCCTGCCGATCCCTCGCGCCTCCAACTCCCCGCAAAACCGCAGCACCATCTCCATAACCTGCCCATACGTGAACCATTCCGTGCGGTATCCGCGCCGCTGCCGGTACGCACGCTCATGGCAGTGCGCCTGAAAATTCGCCCGGAAAAATTCCGCTACTGATTCCGCCATAGATGAAGGTTAGAGGTGGAAGAGAAATAAATCATAAGCCGCGCCTCTCATGCAAGTTTAGTAGCGGAAGGGAACAATCGCATATCCCCCGGGCAGATTCTTTGAAACCATCGCACAACGCGCTTCAGGACTCGCCCGCCGCGACTTAGCTTTGCACAACCCGCCAGCCGTTGCTGATGCAAGCAGTTTCAAAAACTCATTGGCCGCACAACGTTCGTAACTGTCCCTGAGAGCCTTATCATAATTTTTTCGTGTCTCCACGTTGATGATGGGGGCTCAGGAGGAAGTCCCTATGAAGTTCCGCAAGGTCAGTCTGTTTTTTGCTCTGCTTGTGGCGGTTTGTCTTACGGGTATCGCACAGGCGCAGATTCGGGTGAACATTCCGTTCGATTTCACAGCCGGGAAAAAGTCTCTACCCGCCGGGCTCTACCGGGTGTCGCCTGTTAGTGACAATGATCAGACGGCATGGCGCATTTCAAACAACCACGGCACAGTGATGGTGCTCACGAACTCTGTGGAATCTAGGAAAAAGGCACATCCACTAAGCTTGGTTTTCTGGCACTTAGGCGACGGGTACTCCCTGGTCCAGATCTGGCCCTCGGAACATTCAGGCCATGACTTGCTGCTCAAGTCGAAGGTCACAACCATCATTCTGGCGAAAACCGGCAAATACGTTGAGATTGGAGCTGAGTAGCCCCTCCCGCCACTAACTCTTCTTAAAGGACCTGCTCGGCAACGGGCAGGTCCTTCTTTTGCGGTTGGTTTTTCGCAAGGGAACTGACAATCCGACCCATGGCCGCTCGCCGGCGCTGCTGGGTTTTCCCCCCTATGAATCTCTCCCTACCCCCAGGGCATCCGCGACGCGATTAATGGAATTGAACCAGGCCGCGATCATCGTAATCTGCAAGATCCCGCGATCGTCAAACCCCGCCGCCCGCAACCCTTCAATATCGTCCTTCCTAATCCTGGTCGCATCCTTCGTCAACTGCACCACATAATCCACCATCACCCGCTCCTGCGGCGTGATGGGCGCGCTCGTATAATCTTTCTCCAGCGCCTCTACCAACTCCCGGTCCAGCGTCACTCTACGCAGAAACTCTGCGTGCGACTCAATTCAATACTTGCATCGGTTGGTCACCGAGACCATGGTGGTAATCATTTCATGCTGCCGGCGGCTCAAGGGCAAGTCCGGGGACATCAGCGCCCCAAACGTGGCGAACGAATGATAAAGCGCCTCCGGCAGCAGCGTGTGCGCCCCCACAATCGACGACCCTCCCGACTCATCCGGATGCACCGGATCGCCGTACTCCTTGGGATACAGTCCCCGCTGCGCCTCCACCGCCTGCCTCAACTTCCCATCAGCCTCCGACATCGGTATGGTCCGAATCCAAGTCATGATCGCGATTGTCCTTAGTCCTAGGGATTGTGCAAATTTCGCATCGGAAGCGTACACGTTTGCGACCCGCCGCCAAATACCCCTTTCATACTAGCGTTCTCTCATCCTTACTTCTATAGGACGAATCCCCACGAGTACCCAAGACTTTCCCTTGATTCCCTTGGTAACCCGTTCGTACACTCCCTTTTGGTAACCCTTGGTAACCACACGATTCCACCCCTCCAGCCGTACAATTGCCCTTGTCCGACCGGCCATCTCCAAAACAGGAGTCTGGCCACGTGACGTTCCCGGGGGGCCGCACTTCCCATGGAACGTCATCAGGTTCTCTTTGCAGGAAGTTTTCACACCAGGCTCTGGAGTTCGTACTCATATGGCGTTCGGTTTCGGGTTCAACAAACAAAAAGTCCTCAGCGCTGCGGAGAAGTATGTCCAGCAGGGCAAGATGCAGAACGCCATCGCTGAGTACGAAAAGGTCCTCAAAGCCGATCCCAAGGACCTCACCGTCACCAACACCGTCGGCGACCTCTACTCCCGCCTCGGTGAGATCGATAAAGCCACGGAATGTTTCAAGAGTGTCGGCGATGCCTATGCCAATCAGGGTTTCACGGTCAAGGCCATCGCCATGTACAAGAAAATCAGCAAGCTCAAGCCTTCCCTCGAGGGCGTACTCAAGCTGGCCGAACTCTACACCCAGCAGGGACTCTTTAATGATGCCCGCTCCCAATACTTGCATGTTGCCGAAGAATTCCTGAAATCCGGCGAACTGGATAACGCCGTCCGCATTTTCCAAAAGATCCTGGAAATGGATCCGGAAAACACCTCGATGCGCGTCCGTCTGGCCGAAGTCTACATCCGCCTGGGCAAGAAAAATGACGCCTGGCAGATTTTCTCCTCTGCCGCCGAGACCTTGCGCGCCAAGGGCAACCTGAGCGGCGCCGAAGAAGTTCTACAGCGCATGCTTACCCTCGACCCAGGCAACGGATATGCGCTGCTGATTCAGGGCCGTAATCTGCTCGAGTCCGGCGACGCCGAAGCCGCTATCGAATCCTTTAAGAAAGTCTCTAATCTCGATTCCAATCCCGAGGGTCTCCGCGATCTCCTCAAGGCTTATCTGAAGACCGGCCGGCTCTCCGATGCCGGCACCCTGGCCAACAAGCTCCAGTCCGTTCACAACGACCTCACCGCGATCTCCACCTTCGCCGACGCTCTCATGCAAGCCGGACAGTACGAGAACGCCCTCCAGGTCTATGATCGGCATGCCGACCGCCTGCTCTCGGAAGATCCCGCCAAGGTTTTAAAAAATCTTCATTCCGTCATCGGGCACGTACGCGACAATTCCGCTTCGCTCGAGAAGCTTCTCGCACTCTTTCAGAAAGCGGGAGACACCACTCACATCACCGAAGTCATCGAATTATTGGCCCATGCCTCGGTCCAGTCGGGCGACTTGCCTCGGGCTCGCGACCTCTATCAAAAACTCGCCGCCATGGAACCGGGCAATCCCCTGCATATGGATAATTACCAGCAGGTGGTCAGCCAGCTCGGGGGATCGTCAGCGGCAAAGTTTATTTCCGCCGATGAAGCGGCCATCATCGTCGACGAACTCGAAGCCACCGCTCCCTCCATCCACCAGCACTATTCGGATGCAATCGCACTCGCCATTCGTTCCGCCCTCACCGATGCCGAGCTTTTCATTTCCTACAACATGCCCGCCAAAGCTCTTGGCCCGCTCATGGCCGCGCTCCCTCAGGCCCCCACCGATCTTCGCCTGAACCAGCGCCTCGCCGCCCTGCACACCCGCGCCGCCCGTTTCGCCGAAGCCGGCGTATGCTGCCGCACTCTGCAAAATATCTACTCGGAAGCGGGATACCCCGAAGAGGCCACGCGTTACACCGAACTTGCCGACCGATACGAAGATCGCTCCGCCTCTGCCCCAGTCGCCCCCGTCGAGCATGCCGCTTCCCCGGTAGAATCCCCGGCCGCTGTAATTTCCGTCGAGGCTTCCCCCTCCGCTCCCTGGCCCGCTGCTCCCCCCCAGCCCGCCGAAGATTCCGAATTCGCCGTCGTCGCCCATCAACCGGACCACCAAAGCCACGCCCCCTCAACTGTCGCCGAATCTCCCGCCGCTCCCGCGGAGATCGATCTTTCCGAGTGGGACGACTCCATCACGATCGAAACCGACATGCCCCCCGCGGCCGTGGAAATCGAGGTCACCAATGCCGTTGGTGACCACAACGTTCCCGCCGCCAGGCACGACCCGCACCTGCACGACCCACAAAAGACCGCCGAAACCATTGGGGAGTTCCGCTTCTACCTCGAGCATGGCATGCCTGAGCAAGCCTCGGCAGCTTTCGCCAGGATTCAATCTCTTACGAGCGACGAAGCCACGCTAAATTCCCTGCGATCTGAAATCCAGGCCGCTTCCCAAGCCGCATCCGCAGCGGAAGAAGTGCCCACAGTCGAAGCCCCTTCCGAATTCACCGTCGACGAGCCTGCTGCGGAATTCACCGTTGACGAGATCTCCGCTGCCGCTGACGAAGCTCCGGCCCTTGTACAGACAACTTCCGTGAAACCGCCCGTCCCGGCGATGGAATCTCACGTTCCACCCGCATTGCATTCCGAGCCGGCCGCGAGTAAGCATCCGGTCAGCGACGTTCCGGTTACCTCTGCGCCGGGAGTGCTGCAAGAGTTCGTTTCCGATCTTGAGTCTTCCCTGGGCGAGAACTTTCTTCCCGGCGCAGTGCCCCACGAACCCGAGCCCGCAGTCGAACACGCCTCGGCGTCTTCTACGCCAGCACACCATGCACCGCCCGAACTTGAGCCCATCGGGAATGCCGCCCCCACCACTTTCGGTGTCCCCCAAGCGCAGCCCATGGGGGAATTCGTTGCGGATATCGAAGCTTCCTTGGGTGACGATTTCCTCAAGGGTGCCCCCGTTCCCGAACCGCAGCCCACTTCCCAGGCTCAGCCCGCACCCCACATTGATGCTCGGGCGGCCGCAACCCCGGTCGCCCCAGCTCCAGCGCAGCATCGACCCATGCCGGCTGCGGCAGCCAGCGCTTCGGTCGCGAACAGCGCAGCGGCAGCCGCGGCATCCACCGGTGCTCCGGTTGTCTCCCACCGGTCTGCTGCTCCGCCGCCAACCCCCAAGCCGCCGCAAATTTCTCCAGTTATTCCTGGCCCATCCGCCGCAAAGTCTTCCCCCTTCGGCGAGGATGCCGGTGTCGATCTCGCAGAGATGTTCGGCGAACTCAAACACGATCTCGAAGCCGGCGCTGCCACCACCGAAGAAGATCCTGAAACGCACTACAACCTCGGCATTGCCTTCCGCGAAATGGGCTTGCTCGATGAAGCCATCGGTGAGTTGCAGAAGACCTGCCAGGCTGTCGATCGCGGTCATCCTTTCCCGCAAGTCATGCAAACTTACACCTGGCTGGCCCAATGCTTCCTCGACAAAGGCGTGCCTGAGGCTGCCATTCGCTGGTACCAGAAGGCTCTTGACTCCGCTGGCATCGACGAAGAAACACGCACCGCCCTCCACTATGAACTGGCCTCCGCTTACGAGACCGCCGGCGACAAACCTGCCGCCCTCAAGAACTTCATGGAAGTCTACGGCCGCAACATCGATTATCGCGATGTAGCCGAGCGCATTAAGCCCCTGAAGTCGTAAAATAGCCCGATGGGTCTGATCCCTCAAACATTTTCCCCCGACCGTACTCGTCATCCCGGGCGTACTTGTCATCCCGAGCGTACTTGTCATCCCGAGCGCAGCGAGGGACCTTGGTTCTCGCCTGCACCATCGGTATGGCCGCCGCGGCCATTCACTCGCACCACACCAGCCCGGAGCGCCCAGTGACCCCCGACCCCAAACTGCCCATCGAAGACAGGCCCCCGCAGGCAGTTTCCGCGCGAGCCGAAACCACCACCGCGCTCCTGGACCCGCCGCCACCCGCCGCCACGCCTCAGCCCCAGCCCGCCGTGCAACTCTGGCTGCACCGCACCTCCGTCTTCCTTTTCGTGCTCATTAGCGCCATCGCCGGCGTCCTGCTCGTGATCCTGCCCTTCAGTCCACTCTGGGGTCCAGGGCAGGATCACGAGCAGGACGCCGGCGATGGACCCCAGAGTGGACTGATAACTATCTCCTGCTCTCGTTCCCCTGGCTCCGCACCGTTGTTACAACCGGGTTCTTTCGTGGCCTCTGCAGCGGCCTGGGTTTACTCGATATCTGGATCGGCTTCTGGGAAGCCCTCCATTACCACGAACACCAATAGCACCGATAATTTCGGGCAGCCCATTGCGAAAGGCATCCCGCTCAGAACGTTTTATTTCACAACTTTGCGTTTCAGAACGTCGCATTTCAGAACGTGAGTCCATACATGATAGACAAACTCAAACCCGCGCCTCTGGCATATAAGAACGAACCCTTCCTCAGCAGTCCCGACGGACGCATTCTCCGCATCCTCGCCGAATATCAGGAGCCGCTCGCCCGTTTTCGCCGCGAACAAATCCAGGACACGGTCGTCTTCTTCGGCTCCGCCCGCTTCGAGGGAGCGGCCGCCGCCCGAAAAAATCTAACCGCTGCCCAGAAAAACGATTCCAAAGCTCCCACTTCGCAACAGGAAAAAAATCTGAAGAGCGCCCTCGCCGGCGTCGAAATGGCCCGCTACTATGAAGACGCCCGCCGCCTGGCTTTTCTCCTCACCCAGTGGGCTACCCAGATTCCCGCCCGCCGCCGCCGCTTCGTCGTCACCACCGGCGGTGGCCCCGGCATCATGGAAGCCGCCAACCTCGGCGCCCACGAAGCCGGCGGCAAAAGCATCGGCCTCAACATCAATCTTCCTTTCGAGCAGAATCCCAATTCCTACATCACCCCGTCCCTCAACTTCGAATTTCACTACTTCTTCATGCGCAAGTTCTGGTTCGCCTATCTCGCCAAAGCGCTTGTGATTTTCCCCGGAGGCTTTGGCACCATCGACGAACTCTTCGAAATCCTCACCCTTGCCCAGACCGACAAACTGGCCAAAAAAATTCTCGTCGTCATCTACGGCAGCGAATACTGGCACCGCATCATGAATTTCCAGGCCTTCGTCGACGCCGGCACTGTTTCTCCCGAGGACCTCAACCTCTTCAAGTTTGTGGACACGCCCGAAGACGCCTTCACCTTCCTCCGCGACGGCCTAACCCAGCACCACCTGGGCGGCCCCCCCAGGAAAGAAAAAGAACAGGAAGTCCTCCCCGAAATCGCCAAAACCCGACCCTAATCGAGGCAGAAGCGCGCTCCCCCTGTCCGTGCTCTACCCTGTGAACCCCGTGTTAAAGAATCTAGGACGACCTCAAGCAGAACTCCCATGTTTACCCTGTGAACCCCTGTGTCCCCCGTGTTAAAGAATTTAGGTTTAGCGCAACCCTCGGCAGTCACCTTCCTTGCCTTAAACTGATACCTGAAAGCCGATGGCTGATAGCTGCCTGCTCTACTACATTACCGACCGTCGCGCCTTCTCCGGCAACGAGCCCACCCGCCGCCAGCGTCTCCTCGACAAAATCGCCGAAGCCGCAAGTCACGGCGTCGACTACATCCAACTCCGCGAAAAAGATCTCTCCGCCCGCGACCTGCAATCGCTAGCCCGCGAAGCCATGCGTATCACCGCCGACGGCGTTCATCTCCGCTCCGTCGATGTTTCCCCGCAAGAAGTCCGCGCCGCATGGCGCCGTGCCCTATGTGGCGCGGGCACTCCTGCCCGCGAAATCTCACCAGGAAATCCACTGATAGCAGTATCCTGTCACTCGCCAGAAGAAGTAACCCTGGCTGCAGCCGGCCAAGCCACCTTCGCCGTCTTCGCCCCCGTCTTCGAAAAAAAAGATGCGCCCGCTACCACTCCCGCAGGCCTCGAAGCCCTTCGCCAATCCTGCCACGCCAAAATTCCAGTGCTCGCCCTTGGAAGAGTAACGCTGCGGAATGCGCCATCTTGCCTCCACTCCGGCGCCGCCGGCATCGCCGCCATCCGCCTCTTCCAGGAAAACGACATCGCCACGATCGTCCGCGAGTTGCGGCATTCGTCGCGGTAGCAAATAAAGATCGGGAAGGGCACGACTTCAGAGGTTGTGGAAAAATTCACATATGCGTGCGCAACGTGGAAGAGCGGCGCTTCAGCGCCGCGTAAAGGCTTCAAAATCAATTCGGCTTCAGCCGCCGTGGTCGTATTTGCTGTCCGCCACGACTTTTTCCGCAACCTCTTCAAGTTTGTGCCATATGCGCACTCTCCCGTCGGGCTTTGGCCGCCGAGGTCTGCTTTCGATTACTGTCTTTAAAACAAAGGCCACGCCGCTCCCGGCGTGGCCCTTTCCAATCCAGCCTATTGTGCTGGAGTCGCCGCAACCGTTGCTGGGGCCGCCACCGGCGCACTGGCTGTTACCTCCGCCGCAGGCGCTATCTTCACCGTAGCCAGAATTTTCTCCAGCCGCTTGAACACTTCCTCGCGATCTACGTGTTTGCCACCTTCGTCGGTCTC
>WNFD01023680.1_pt1 | contig 11612 bp, 10 predicted proteins | sample 5400491 | NCBI WGS metagenome assembly WNFD01 (sample SAMN13153343, study PRJNA577476) | soil metagenome | isolation source: 120 cm saprolite under Douglas fir tree site 2 hole 2 replicate 2 | place: USA:California | collected 2015-04-18 | reverse complement strand
ATCGGATGAGTCAGAACCACGCGGAGCCCTTCGGAGTTGAATAGGGGCGCGCCAGTCCCATCGACAATTGCCACAACAACGAAGGTAACCGAAGACCCGTACCGCGAGGATCGAACTGGTTCAGGTTTGTGCGCGCATTGCGAAATAGGGATTCAGGGCTCTTATGTAGTCGCGGAGCTTATCGTCTGGCCAATCGGCGATTTCGCTTATGTGGTAGTGACCGGACGGAGTCCCGAGAATAGTTCCTGTACCGGGGTCATCGAGTCTAAATCTTACCCAAGTGAGTGGCTGTGAATTGTCAAACACAACTTCACAGTCAGGAATGGCTTGTTGGGCGATGGTGACAATTCTCTTGCGCTGAAATAACGGGTCATCTTTCACTTTGGCTCTTTCCCGCAGGCTCGCAACAACCTTGAGGCTATTCAGGAAATCTCGATCTACGGCAGACGCGCGCCCTTCCCGGTCAATAGCATAAGCACCGCCATTCTCAACGCTAATGTACAGAGCATGTTCCCGATGGCCCATGATTTCAATTAAGCCGAGGTAGCCATTGCCACGACTGTCAAAGGTGAAGGCTGTCGAAGGAATTGCGTAGAGGCCTTCAAAGTCACACAACCTGATTTCTGGCATGATGCTGGCAAAGGCAGTCTGAATGTCCTGCTGTAGCTTGATCTGTACCAACGCCTTGGCATAAGACATCACGAGCGGAGTGATCGGACTCTCTGCAGATTCCCATCGTGCCACTGACGTCTGTGTTGTGCCCATCTTTCCGGCGAGATCTGACTGCGACAACCGCAAATATCGCCGATAAAGCTTGAAAGTCACATTTAGGGGAGTTTCCGCCATGGCGTCAGTGTATTACATAATGTAATTACATATCAAGATTCTTTATTTTCGCTTTTTATTCGTATAAAATCAAGTCAGAGAAAGGGTGTGTTCCAGCCTGCATTCACTGTGGTCCAAGCGCAGAGCTGTCTGCAAATGAGCTAGCCAGTCTTACTCATCTGCGGTGTGAGTGATTCGTCAACGGATCGCAGCTTGCCTTTGATGGTTCCATGTTCCCGCGACCGTTGGCGGTTAGGCTAAAATGTCCGCCGTGCTGGAAACATGGGAAGCCGAGCGCGTTGACAGGGTCCTAGAGGGTGGCAGGACGATGCCAATCGTTGCCGAGTGTATTCAGGTCGAATCAATCGACAACCTGAAGTTCAACGCAGAAACGGAGCGTTTCGTGGTGAAGGGGATTGGAAACCCGCACGTGGAGGAATTCTCACTGTTCAATGAAGTTGTGGGTAATCTGTTGGCGGCGCGGTTGGGGCTAATCACACCGGAGCCAGCACTCATCAAAATCACCCCTGAATTCGCAAGAGCTGCAAGCTCTACATTGGGCCGACATGGTTTTTCGCTTGAACCTGGCATTGCATCTGGATCCGTCTATCTCGGTAGCGGCCTAATCCCGCCGACCCCGGAGATGATTTCTGGGGATCGAGTGGATCAAATCGCTCGGATATATGCTTTCGATTTACTTGTACAAAATCCTGATCGGCGTGCAGACAAGCCTAATTGCCTTTATCAGAAGGAAAACATCATTGCGTTCGATTTCGAATTGTGCTTTAGTTTCGTTCTCGCCATCGGAGCATCTGATCCCTGCGATTTTTCGAAACACGGCATTGCTCGTAAGCATTTCTTCAGGGCTGCTCTTTCAAGATGCGCAGTTGACTGGCGACCCTTTTTAAAATCTTTGGCGGCCCTCACTGACGCTGAGATAGAGGCTATGATCAAAGCAGTTCCGGTCGAGTGGCAACAATTCGCCCCGAAAATCGAGGAGCATTTGAAATTCATGACAAGGCAGTCTGATCGCATTGAGTTGGAGTTGCAAAGGAGCTTATTATGAGCAAAAAGAGCTATACGTTTCAGGTGCTCAAATACAGCCACGACCCAGCTGCGGGCGAAGTATTAAACATCGGTGTGATTCTCTATTGTCCGGGGCTGGCGTTTCTCGCGCTACGCACGGAGCACAAATTCGAACGTCTCTCAAAGACTTTCGCTGGCTTTGACGGCGAGAGCTATCGCTACGTTGTCCGCCGTTTTGAGTCCGCAGTTGATGCATTGAGACGCCAGTATTCTCAGGCCCTGTTTGGCACGAGCCCCAATGACGTCAGCCAGATCACGGCTGAGATCTGGCCCGACACAGATTTGAGCATCAAGCTCGGTTCAGTCTTGTCGGGAGTAACCGACGACCCAGATCAAGCGCTCACCCAAATCTTTGACCGAATGGTTTTGTCACAAGGAGCCAAAGAGGAAAAGCATGCGAGATCCGACGAAGAGGTGTGGGCCATTTACAAAAAGCCTCTTATCCAGCGCGAATTGACTTCTGTTCTTGCGCATAAGAATATTTCGACCTCTGAGTTTAGTATCGATTTTGATCATGCATTCAAAAATCAGCGGTGGCACGTCCTGCAACCGATGTCTTTTGACCTAGCCCGGGCGGATACTGTCCAACGGAAAGCTGCGCAGTGGTTGGGTAATGCGACTGCCCTAAAAGATCAAAAGGAATTGGGCACCCTGTATCTGCTCCTTGGGGAACCGCAGCTGGCATCACTGAAAACAGCTTATGAGAAAGCAAAGAGGCTGCTCAGTCGAATTCCGATCAAGCACGAGATAATCGAGGAGAACGAGGCAGATTCTTTCGCAGAGAGATTCAAAGACTTTGTCAGAAAGCATTGATGCTGGCGGAAAAGGGACAGCCTGAACGCCTTGGACATCGCCCCAGCAGAGTGCTCGATTAATTTTGTTACTCGCCGCTCTTAGGCACTAGGCTTAGCGCCGCTGGTACTGGTGTACTATTCTGTTGATCAGATTCAATTTTCTCAAGTGAACGGCCTTCGAGGCGCAGAATTTCCGGTGCCTATAGTATTGGGTGACGGCACAAACCCGTTTCCGCTCACGGGGATCCAATCCTGAAATCGCTTTCCGGAGAGAACTTTGAATCCAACAATCCAATACACGCCTGCCATGCAACGCCTCCCCTGGGATGCGCCTCTGGGCATCGTGACTTGCACAGTGAACGATTTCGACGCGCTCGGGCAGACTGTTGCCGCGCGGCTGGAATCTCACGGGAGCCGACCGAAGGAAGATATCAGCCGCCGGGTTGCGGCCTTCGATTCGTATTTCGCGGGCAACGGTCTACGATCTCCGCTGGGCGAACAGATCGAGAAGGTACGCAGCAAAGGATTGCCCTCCGGTAATGTGCTTGTACAGGCTCTGTTGTTAGCGGAAGTCACCACCGGACTGCTGATGGGCGCTCAGGATGCGGGAACTGTCAAAGGCGTTCTGGTTTGCGACCGGGCGAACCCCGGAGAGACCTTTCGCGGCATGCGCCGCGAGGTGCAATGCCGTCCGGATGAAATTGTTTTGAGAGACGACGAAGGCATCATCGCCAGCCTGCTTCAGGGCCCCGATCACCGCACTCGCCTGACCCCGGAGACAAAAGATATCATCTTTTTCGTCTTTTCCGTGCCCGGTATCGTCGCTGCGGACATACAGGAGGGAACTGAAGCGGTTCGTTCTCTGCTGGCCGATTCGTGCTCGGATGTTCAGTCGCGGGTCTATCCCTGGCTGCAATTATGAGGACTCATTACGTTTATTCTGAATCAGGTAAGTGATAATCGTGCGGTTCAGACTGTGTCATTTTATTGGCGTGGAAAATGCGGAAAGGCAAGCCGCTTTCTCCCAAGAAACCGTCTTTTTCCTTCGCTCTACCTTTACGGGCCTTGTTCAGGTATTTTAAGGCACTCGTTTTCGGAAATTCTCGAGCCTTGACAGCAGTGTTCGCAAATCCTCCGGTACTTCCTCTCTCTTGAACGCACTTACGATCCTTGCATCAGTAAGGGTCACGCCATAACGACTTTGAACCTCAGTGCGGAGCATCTTTAGCACCTCTTTACCTGGAACAATCTTCAACCGCTGTTTTAGGTCGCCCCAGGAACGATCCAGTTCGCGCAGTGCTTCGGTGTTAGCTGTTGCGGGATCTTGCGGCCGCGGTTTAACTGCCGTTCTCCGAGCTAGATATTGACCGATGACCTCGGCCTTGATCTGATCTGTGAGTGCTACCAAAAGGAGTTCAATCTCTTGCACAGAAGGCAGTTCCCCGATAATCTGTCCCGCTGATGCCCGTAGCGTCGCCCTGATAGCCCTTTCAAGTACCGTTGGTACGAGTAAATAGTTTTCAATTTCTTTCATTTCATGCACATGAACAAAAGAAAGGCGTCCTTGCAATGCGGTCATGACGCGATCAATTTCGAATTGAGGAAAATAATCACGGTCAAGTATCAGACCGATTGCCAACTTAGTGCCAAGCGTCTCGTGTATTCCCCAGGAGACATCGCGCACACGTTCCCAGCCCGAGAAACCACCGCATGGAAGAGCGGCCATATCGGTCGCGGCCGCCAATTGATCCAGCCCAGCTACTCGAGCAAACTTCAGCAGGATACTATAGTCCTTGCCTTCGACGAAAACTACTCTTCGATGTTTCGCGAGCCGTGTCAGCGTCACATTTTGAACTGACCCAACAGAATCGAGTGCCATCTGTATGCCCGCCACGTCCTTTAGTCGATCCGCAGAGCGTGAGGTCTTGTCTACAAGCACGATTTCACTAGGATCGGCCTCGCTCATGATTTCCGTCGAGTGCGTCGCCATAACGACAGATGTTCCGAAGCTCCGCAGAATCAACAAGAGTTGGCGCTGCACATCAGGATGTAGGTATGTTTCGGGTTCGTCGATCACAATGACGGAGTCTTGTGTCGCACGCGAAACGTGTGTCAACAATTGACACCAGATCTGGAATCCGAATCCGGACCAGAACAACTCTCTTGTGATGCGGTTTTCCTTGCAATACATCAGCAGGATGGTTTCGGACTGCTCCGGCCGCTCTATTTCCATTGAGGGCCAAGTGCGGGCCAAAAGAGCTGCGAATTGATCAAAGCCCTCAGGATAATAGAACCAGTAATTTCTAAAATGCCTGGATGCGAGATGGGTCTGGAGGTTGCGTTGAACCGTCTTGCTCTCTACGAGCGGTTCATCGTGCTCAAGGGGGCCCAATACGGGCACCACTTCTACTGTAAGCGGGAAATGAGACTTGAATGTAGTTGGCGACCGCACCATTCCTCGATCTATCTCTGGGATCAGATAGCATCCGCCATGCTCTGCAAAAATCACCAATAGACGATTACCGTTGGACAGTCGAAATATGATTTTACTCTCAACTTCGGCATAGTCGGTATGCACGTTTTCGGTGGAGATCGGAAGCTGGTCAACGGCGATTGAGTAGCCGCTGAACAGCTGATCGTCGATTCGGATGCGCTCAGGGTTGCGACTCTTGGCTTTACGCATGCCAGCCGCGAGCACGCGAAGGGCACCGATAATAGTTGACTTGCCGCAGTTATTTGGGCCGACTAGGATGTTCATGTCTTGCAGTCGAATCGAGTAGTGTTTTAGAGCCTTGTAATTTCGGAATTCAATGCTGGTTATTTGTACTGACACATTCGCCCCACGATTTGCGGCTTCTAAAGGGCCTAGTTTAGTCTTCCAATGGACAATTTCAAAATCGACTCGATGCCTGGAACATATTCAGACGCGATGAAGAAAAGTGAAATTTCAGGATTTCAAAGTTTTGGCGCCTCCGTTTCTCAGATATCTTGCGTTTCCATATTTATGGATTGAGTTCGCCGCTGGCACGCCATACACTCTGATCATGAGCCTAAAAATTCCCCTGAACCGCGCCGAGACCCGCCCCGGCTAAAACCTCCATGGTGCAATCGGAGCCCGCGCGCATCGTCAACGGCTCGGCCTGCCTCTTTGTGGTGCATCAGCCCTCAACGCTGCAATCGCTGACCGGCACATGGATGGAACACCAGGTGTTTTTCTCTTTCGACCCCGCGCGTCGTGCCTGGGTTGGGCTGGCGGGGGTGGCCGTGGAGTCCCATCCGGGAAGCTATCCGCTCGTCCTGAAAGGACTCACGGCGAAGGGCGAACCTCTGAATCTGGGAGCGCAGATAGTGGTGGGGCATGTCGCCTATCCTTCGATTGCGCTGCGCATTCCGGAGAAGTTTACGGCTCCTCCTGACCCGGCGACGGCCGCTCGCATCGAGCACGAGCAGGAGATCAAAAACAAAGCCTTTGCCACGATCGGCCCCGAGCGTCTGTGGTCGGGAAATTTCAGCGAGCCGGTGGCTTCCACGCCTTCCGACGGTTTTGGGATCCAGCGCAAATTCAACGGGGTGCTCAAGAGCACGCACCATGGGCTGGATTTCCATGCGCCCATGGGCACACCCATCGCCGCCATCGGCGACGGACGCGTGCTGCTGGCCGGAGATTTTTTCTACGAAGGCGGACTGGTGGTGATCGACCACGGCCAGGGTCTGTCAACCCTTTATATGCATCTGTCGGAAACCCGCGTGCATGAAGGCGACATGGTCCGGCGCGGACAGATCATTGCCCTGAGCGGCTCCAGCGGCCGCGCCACCGGCCCTCACCTGCATTTAGGCGTGCGCTGGCAGGGACTGTATTTCGATCCGCGAACGCTTTTTAAGTTACGTATGCCTCAAAAGTAGGTGCCCCAAAGGGGGGACGTTCAGTCTCACTGCGGCATGTGATGTTGTGTGACTCATGTCACAGAAAATTGTGACCCCTGGGGCGACAATCACATCCATCGAATGCGACCGCTGCAAGGGGGAGCATGACGCCGACGAATCTCCTGGCCGGACACGGACTCATCACCGTGAAAAACCGGGAGTCGGGCGGACAAGGCAGGGACAGAACCAGAGTTATCGCCGCCGCTTAGCGGCCCATGTGGGCGGGCGCATTCGATCTGATAATTAAAAGCCGGCAAGTTGCATCTTCCGTGTCCTCCCCTGCCCGATGGGGACGCAGGTTCGAAATATCGCGGCCTGCGTCCTTCCAAAACAAAGTCAAAACCATAAACCTTGAAACGCAGAGGAAGCAGAGGTTTTTTGGGATTGTGACGTTGACGCGAGACGTTCGTTTGACCTGAGAGACAATTTTGGCTCCGCGACACTACCCCCAAAAACCTCTGCTTCCTCCGCTACCTCTGCGTTTCAAGGTTTATTGGTTTTGTTTTTGCTTTCGATTGGGCCGATTTCTCGCCAATCCTCGTAAACCAAAAGCCAAAAATCAGCGTCTTAAATCTATGATGAATCTCTTGGAAAAGTGCCCTCTTGTCCTTGTTCTTTGTGCCGGTATGCTTTGCGCCGCACCCCGGTCGTGGGCGCAAACGCCCGATGCCGATCCGCCCGACAGCTCTTCGCAGGCACCTTCGCCTGCGCCGGCGCCTGTGCCGCCGCCTGCGCCTGCGTCTGCGCAGGACGATTCCAAAGCGCCGGAAAACCGTGTCGTGACGTGGCGAAGCCTGCCTAAAGACTTTCTTCACGATCAAAAGGACATCTGGCTGTTTCCCGTGCGGCTGGCGGAAGGCCGTCACTGGGTTCCCACGCTGGCCGTTGCCGGAGTGACTACCGGACTGGTCTATGCCGATCCGCACGTGATGCCTTACTTCCGCGATCATGCCCGGAACCTCGACAAACTGAACGACACGTTCGACGCTCCGATCACCACGGCGGAGGTGGCGGCGGTTCCCACCGCCCTTCTGATGTACGGGTATTTTCGGCACGATGAGTATGCACGAAACACGGCGTTGCTCGCGGGGGAGGCGTACGCCGACAGCGCCATCGTCGATCTGGCGATCAAGGCGGTGACCCGCCGAAAGCGCCCCAACGAGGTCCCGCCCGGAGGAGATTTCAGCGACACGTTTTTCAGCGGCGGCAAGTCGCCCTTCAGGGGCAGCGCCTTTCCGTCAGGGCATGCCGCCGGCGTTTTTTCCGTAGCCACAGTCGTCGCCGCCCGTTATCGCAGCCATCGCTGGGTCCCATGGGTGATGTATGGCTTTGCGACAGTCATCAGCTTCGCCCGCGTAACCGACAGCTCGCACTTCCCCTCGGATGTATTCCTGGGGGCCGCTCTGGGGTATTCGATTACGCGGTTTGAGGTTTTGCGTCCGCACGATCGACAGTGAGACAAGACCTTTGCACCACGGAGGCACGGAGTCACGGAGAAAAACAAAAGATAGATGGGTTTATGCCTCACGCGATGCGCAGAAGATCCGCCAGCCTGCTGCGAAAGCCGCGGCTCAGGGTGAGTTCCTTGCCGCTGACGAGCGTAACGATGTATTCGCCTGTCGGCCAGGGTTTCAGTTCGCGGACGCGCCTGCGGTTGACAATCACGGACCGGTGAATCCTCACGAAGTCATGGTGCTGCAACTGTTCTTCAAACCCGCTCAGCGTGTTGCGTACCGTATAGCGTTCCTCCCCCGCATGAACGCAAACGTAGTTGCCGGCAGCTTCAAGATAGTCGATGCCGTTGAGATCCAGAAAGACAGTGCGTCCGCCCTGCTTCACCGGCAGCCGCCCGCCATTGCGATTCGCGTCGGAGAATGACGTCAGATTCCCGATTGCGGTTCTTCCGGAAAGCTCAAGCCGGCGCAGCGCTTTGGTCAGCGCGGAAGTCAGTTGCGATTCTTCCAGCGGCCTGGCCAGACAATCGAGCGGGCGGAAATCGAAAGATCGGACGCCGGGGCTGAGGTTTCCCACCACAATGATAATGGGCGCACGTTGTCCGGAAGCGGTGGCCGCCATCTCCTCCCAGTCGAGTTTCGGCATGGCCGCGGCCAGAAAGATAATGTCGGGATCGAGGCTTTTCGCCAGGTCGAGCGCAGAGCGTCCATCGCGGGCGATGCCTTTCAGCCGCACCGAGGGATGCGAAGCGAGTAACTGCTCAAGCGCCATCGAGGTTGCCAATTCGTTTTCAGCAATCAAAACGCCGGCCGTGCCCATGATTTTCTCTCTTTTAAGCAAAAGCAAAACCTGAAAATGCAGAGGAAGCGGAGGAAGCAGAGGTTTTTAAAGGGATTTGTCGCTGAGTCAACAGCAATCTTTCCCCCGGCACACGAAAATGTTCGTACGTCGTTACAACCCCCAAAATACCTCTGCTACCTCCGCTACCTCTGCATTTTCAGGTTTTGGTCCTGGTCTTGATTTTGCTTCCTTCTTTAGACGGCGACACCATCCGAATTGTTCCTGCTTTTTATAACGCAAGGGGGCGGTGAGGCCCCCCTCGCGTTCCGTGCTTCCCCTGAATCAGAACGAATACTTGGCCCAGAGGACGAGCGAGCGTCCGCCTCTGCGCGTTGCATCGAGGTTGAGAAAGTTGACTGAGTTGATGTTGCCGTTCAGGCTGCCCAGCCCGAGGTTCGGGTGGTTGAACGCGTTGAACATATCCATGCGCAGTTCCACGGCCTGAGCGTGTTCCATCGGCAGCTTGATGCGCTTGATGATGGAAGCGTCAAAGGTCATGAATCCCGGATAGGTGAAGGTGTTGCGTCCGAGATTGCCCTGATGGCCGCTGTTGGCGGGGAAGAGGATGTACCTGAAATCGTTCGCCGTGCCGGGCGCGCCGGTGTTGAAGTCGGTCAGGGTTCCGGTTCCGTCGTTAAAGCCCACGCCGGTGATGCAGGTGGGGCTGCTCAGGCAGGCGGCCGAGTAGTTGATCGGCGCCTTTGGATTGCCGAGATCGGGCCGGTCGTTGGCCGTTTCACCGTCGCCATTCACATCGAAGCCGTTTACGAAGATGGTCTGCGGCGTGCCCGACTGGAAGGACGTGATGCCGGAGGTGCCCCATCCGCCCAGCAGCATGGTGAGCAGTTTGTTGCCGCTGTGGAAGGGATATTCGTAAACGTAGCTGATGGCGGCGCGGTGGGTGCGGTTAAAGGCCGAGGGTCCGCGGTCGCTGCGGGGATCGGGACCCGGCAAGCGTGCCCCGGGTCGTCTGCGCTGCCATCCACGATGGCAGCGCGAGTATAAGGACGACTGCGAACGCGAATATACTTCGTACAGTGTGTTTCTTTTTCTTCTCTTCTCCCTGGCCTGGTTTGCCTTCCAGAGCCTGATGTTTCAATTTGCAATTCTTAATGCACATGGCGCGCCAATCGCTGAGGTTCCTGCGACAGGGGGAAATTCAGGGACGAACGTACATGATCGGGTGATTAGTTCGTGGATCACAAGTGTGTTCTACACGAAATGAAAGTACGAGGGATTGTTCTATGTGAAAACGCGGAGACGGCAGATAAATGGAAAGAGGTGAGCTATGGATTGCTGAAGCTATATTGCTGTAGTTACTAAAATTTATAGCTTACTGGAAATAATTTTGACTATAAGGCAGCCATTCCTGTTTGAGATTTTTGCATCTCACGGCTCTGATGGTTCCGGGGAAAAATCAAAACCAAAAATCCTGAAACACCGAGGAAACGGAGGGAAAACGGAGGAAACAAAAGACTTTCAGAGCGTAACGCAGAATCAACCCTATCGCCTTAGTCTTGGTCCGTGTCGCTTTGAAAATCGACGACACACCCCTAAAAGTTTTTGTCTTCCTCCGCGCCCTCCGTTTTCCTCCGTTCCCTCCGTGTTTCAGGATTTTTGGTTTTGACTTTGGCTCGCGCCACGTTACCCGCGGCACTTGACCGCGGCGAGGCAGTCCTGTTTAATGACCATGAGCTTTACGGTGATGGAGTTCACCGTTAACCGCTGTTCCTCCCTTCCTGCCGGAACAGATGATGACTCCTGACAAGCGGAACTTGTCGGGGAGTCTGTGCCCCCGGCGGTTCCCCTCGAAAAGTATTGCAATACGCAACCTGCGTGCTGAAAGGCGCCCGGTGGAACAACCCGGTACCATACCTGACGGAGTGCTGAGCTCGACCCAGCAGAAACATCTGCTGGGCGTGATGAAACATGCCGACCAGATGCTCACGGAAATCGAGCATATCCTCGACTCGGAGCGGTCCAGCCCTCTGATTGCCCGGCATACCTGCGACTTTGCGCCGCCCGAGGCACGCGAAATCCAGAGCGGAATCGCCGAGCTTCGCGCCCACATGGCGGCGGTCCTGGAACAATCGGGCATCAAAATTCCCGAACCCCATATCGGCGGGATGCACACCATCGCTTCCACTTTGGATTACATCGACATTGAACTCGAAGAACTCCAGCCGCGCGCCATGCGCGCCTACGGCGAAGTCTCCCCCGCCGGAGGGAAGCATCTGGAAACCACGGTACGCGAACTCAAGGCCATCGTGCGCCGGATTCTCAGCTACGCCCGCCCGGGAAAGACCGTCCTGTGAGCGGCCCTTTCATGCGTTACCTCATGGTGGGCATCGGAGGCTTCTTCGGGTCCATCGCCCGCTTCTGGCTGGGCGGCACCGTCTATGCGCGCCTCGGCACTCGCTTTCCCTATGGAACGTTCTTTGTCAACATCTCCGGCTGTTTCGCCATCGGATTCATCATGATTATTCTCACCGGCCGGACCCAGATGAACCCGTCATGGCGCTACTTTATTCCTATCGGGTTCATCGGCGGCTATACCACGTTTTCGACTTTTGGATACGAAACGATGATGTCGTTCAATGAAGGCGCGATGCTGACAGGATCTTTGAATATCGTGCTGAGCGTGCTGGCGGGACTGATCGCCGTGTGGCTGGGAATGATTTGCGGCAG
>WNFD01024786.1_pt1 | contig 11614 bp, 12 predicted proteins | sample 5400491 | NCBI WGS metagenome assembly WNFD01 (sample SAMN13153343, study PRJNA577476) | soil metagenome | isolation source: 120 cm saprolite under Douglas fir tree site 2 hole 2 replicate 2 | place: USA:California | collected 2015-04-18 | reverse complement strand
GTTGGTTCTGACCCGGAGCAACGTCAAGCGAAAGGCAACGGTTCGAAATTCACCGTGCTGTCAGTCGCCACACAGCGCTCTTGGAAGAACGCAGATGACGAATGGAGCTCGAAAACCGAGTGGCATCGGGTCGTTGTGTTCCGGCCACTTTTGGCAGAGCGTGTCGCTACGACTATCAAGAAGGGCGGTCACGTACTCGTCGAAGGCTCTCTCGTCAGCTCGACCTACGAACAACCGAACGGCAAAGGCAAGAAGTCGAAGACCTCGAAGATTACGTCGTGGTCAGTCCGCGCCGATGTCGTGCGCAGGCTCGATCGCGGTGAACCAGAGCCCAACGCGCCCGCTCCCGCGCAAGCACCGGAGTCCAACGAAGCTGCGCTCTGATGTCTTCTACACGAAGGCCCTCCGACGATGTCGGAGGGCCTTTTTTATTTTTTTGTGATAACGATCAGTCCGCCACTTCGATTTGGATCAGCGCTGTGTCCCGTAGCTGAAGAGGCGTTGGGCCGGCAGGTGTCGGAACATCGGCGAGACGGCTCAGCAACGATTCAAGCGCAGATACACCATCGTCAAGCGCTGCTAGCTCCACATCGCTCAGTGGGATTTCTTGGCGCATGCGCAGCAAGTTGTTCTTGCCTTCAAGAAGAGCCGCCACCGTCGAACCCTTTGGCACATAAAAAGAGCATTTCGCACACGCCATACGGTGCGGACATTGATCGAAGAAGTCATAAGTGCAGTAGCCGTGGCCGAGATCGTAAAACTTCCACGCCTCCGCGGCACCGACTCCGTTTCGCACCTTTTCCTGATCGATGAGCACTTCGATCGCCCGAAGATTCCGTCCGAAGTAACCTGCGTCCTCATACGACTTCATCAACTTGGTTGGCGTGATTTTTGCGTACCGTTGAGTGGAGGACGGCAGCCGATGGCCGAGCCACTCTTGCAACTCATACAGACTCATTGGCTCCTTCGCATTGAACAGTTGGGTGGCGATGGTGGACCTCGCGCGATGACTCGTAATTTTCCCGCGGAGGTCGCTCTGTGGCACTCCAGCCTTCTGACATAGTCGCGGGATTAGATGGCGGTTCAGAAAATATGCGCCGAGATGCCTCATACGGTGCAGGAACAGGAAGTCAACCATCTCGCCAGTTTTGTGATCGCAGAGTTTTGTCTGCGGAGGCCGAACCTTCTCCCAAGCGTTGATCGCCTGGCCTACGACGCCGTCGACGGGTTTCGTGAAAGCGGTCCCCGTCTTGTTCACCGGAACATCCAGAAAGCATACGGACGACCCGTTCTCTTGCTGCCAACGCACACACCCCACACGTAAGCGTCGGATCTCGTCGCCTCGAATGCCGGCGAACAACCACACCAGTGTCAGGGCGCGGACCATCTCAATGGGATAGAAGGTATATATCTTTCCCTCCGGGTTTCGCCCGCTCGCAAAGTCTTGCGGCGTGACATTCAGTCCGGCCCACAAGAGTTTCGCCCACACATCATCGGCGATGACTCTCGGCGACGAACCCAATAGAGCCTTCACGGAACGTGGCGGAGTAAGGCTACGATAGGGATCGAACCGCGGAGGGATCACACCCCACTCCTGCAGATCCGCAAAGAACATGCGAACGGCCGCATAATTGAGCATTTTCCCCGCCGGCGTCACCGGCTTTCCGTAATTTTTTGGTCGTCGCCCCACGTGGGGAGATCTCCAGTCACCGCACCGCATGTTCGTGATCATCGTCAGGCACTGCACCGCTAAATTGCGGTCCCACTCCTCCGGAGTTGTGATCGTCGGATGCTCTGTTGCCAGCCAACGCCCCAGCGTGAGCAGAAAATAGTAGGTCGCTTGTCGAACCCGCAGCGTGTATTTGGCATTGTCGCGCCAGTACTTCGCCGCCTGCGCCCACTTCTCCGGCACTCCCGTCAACAGATGAGGATTCGGATATCTCGGACGTTCCATGCGCATGATCGGAGCGGAGATGATCTTTCGGTTTGCCAGGACCTTCGAAACGACCGACAGGTAATGCGCCTTAGCTTTCGATGTCCGCCGCTCCCGAACTTTTTCCAGCACCTCTAACGTGAGGTCTTCCAGGTGAGGACTCCGATTCGTGACCAGAACTTCGCACATTACACGAGGCACATAAACTTTCGCTGTTCGATCACGATAGCCCCACTGCATGAGCATTGCTTCGAGCTCCGTGAACAATCTTCGAACACGCTCGCGACCGAAGATGCGGGTCGCCAGGCCGTGGAAGATAAAATTGCGGCGCCCTAATTTGTGGATTGAGTCGAACTCGCACAAGAGATAAGCAATCGCAGCAACGCCAGGTTTTTCATGCTGGCCTTTTTTGATGCTAGCGAGCCATTCTTCCTCACTCCAACCCCAGAAGCTCCTTCCGCGTGCGGCCATGTCGCCTAGCATCAGGATTTTTGTGTTCACCCAGTATTTCTTCTGGAGTTCAATATGAGCGCAGACATCCTCGATTGGCTTTAACAGCCGCGGAACCCTACATCGTTCGACCACCTCAGAAGGAAGAACACCAGACCCTAAGCTCGACGCATGTACCTTTAACGCTTCCGCTTCACTCGCTTTGAATTCGGGGTCGCGATCATAGTCCTCTAGCCTTACTGGCCAGACCCACACCGGTGGAGTGCACGATGTCCCCGTCATCCCAACACCTCGCGCATCCTCGCTACTCTCCACTCGTGGATCTCCGCCATCCCGCGAGCCAGCTTGTTCGCCAGGTCACGACCACTCAGATGAATGTAAAGTGTGGTCGTCTGGAGACTTCGGTGCCCAGCGAAAGTAGCGATCTCGTGAATGTCCCAGTTCGCACGCGCGAGGTCCGTCAGACACAAGTGCCGCAGGCTGTGTGGAGTGAACCGGGAGAGATTGCACCGCTCTGCCACGCGTGCGATTACTTTGGACCATGTCCAGATCGAAATCGGCTGGCCGTGATTGCGGTACGACTCTGAAAGAAACAACGGGCCTCGTTCACGATTCAGTTCCCGTCGAATGATTAGATACCTGCTGAACAGCTCACTCGTTGCTGAGGAATAGGGAACGATTTTCTCTGTACGATTTTTTGTCTTTTCCGGCCGGATGTGCAGCAGTCGATGCGCGGGATCGATGTCCGTTGTTTCGAGGGAACAGATTTCTTCGCGACGAAGCGCCGCGTCGTAGGACATTGCCAGCATCACGCGATTACGCAACGGTTCACTTTTGCAGGCTCCCAGAATCCTCTGCCATTCTTCTTCGTTTGGAATCCACGGAAGCCGGTGATGTCTTTGAATCAGACTACGCCCGCCTACAGTCGGGCGTAGAGGGTTTCGGGTGCAGACCCTTTCTTCGACCAGGAAGTCGTGAAAGAGTCGAACCACAGTCAGATGTTGTTGCAGAGTCGCATGCGCGAGTGTTGTCCTTGCCTCTCCCCCTTTTTTTCGAACTCTTGGAACGGGAAGTTCGGCAATGCTGCGGACGTAGGCTCCAATCGTCGGACGAACTACGGAATCGAACGGAATGTTTTGAGATTCCAGGAATCCGAGATACGAGTCCAAGTCTCGTCCGTAGGCCTCGATGGTGTTGGCTGCCAGGCCTCGCGTGGCCTGAAACTTCAGCCATTCCCTCGCCTGCGGATTCTCTGACACCCTCCTATATCGTTCCCAGCGGACTTCGCAAATCGAAAACTCCAGGGTCATTGCTTCCTCCATTTTGGGTTCGGCCCCCTCGGGGGCCGAACCCAACGATACGTCTGGCGGGAGAACCAGCCCTATTCCACATAATCAATCACGTCCAACTCATCGGCTTCCTCGGGAAAGACCCGGAGAAGCGGCAAGTCCGCGGCAACGGCGCGAATTTCACCGTGCTATCCGTAGCCACGCAGCAGTCGTGGAAGGACTCGAACGACGAGTGGCAGTCCAAAACCGAGTGGCACCGCGTCGTGGCCTTCAACCGCCTCGGCGAGTCCATCGCCGACACGCTCCACAAGGGCGACCACGTCCTCGTTGACGGACAACTCGTCAGTTCGAAGTACGAGCGCGAGAACGGCAAGTCCAAGAAGGCCAAGGCCGCCAAGGTCACCGTCTTCTGGAGCGTGCGCGCGAACTCGGTGCGCAGGCTCAGCCGAGCGGAAGCCGAAGTTCCAACGGCAGCGCCCAGCACCGAAGCTGGCGCTGAGCCGGGCGACGCGCCGTTCTGATTGCGGCGTACGAAGGCCCTCCGGTTCAGGCCGGAGGGCCTTTTCGTTTGTCTCGCATTCCTGCCAAGCAAAACAAATCTAATCGTCGGCCTGCTGAATTGCAGAGGATACGCCTCCTCCGCTGACCCTATGTCGGTCAGCGGCGATCCAACACCGGTTCTTCCCCGAAACCGCTGTGCGTTCGTTTGGTGTTCGAAATTCGTTGAGAGCCTGTCCCCGCTCTCCGTATCGTGCTCAGCCTGCCACTGGGCACGAGGGGAGTATGGCCATGCCCCTGGAAACTGCTTGCGATTGCACGCTCTGCCATATCGAAGTTCGTCTGCTGGAGAGCCTGGCCCTCAAGGAGGGCGGCCCATTTGCTGACCTCGCCGGGCCCACGCGATTGCTTCAGCATTCATCCATTGCCGATCTTCTCTCGCCTCTGCGGGCTTCGCCCGCGGACGTACGCTCCGATGAACTGCTGCGCGAATTGTTCAGGATGCGCGCCGCCCGGCCTGCCTTCATCGAGAGTCTCCTCGTTCTCGCGTTTGTCCCGATGCTGCATCGCACGATCCGCCGCGTCGTGCGGTATCAGCCCGCACTTGCGGAGGAAGACATCACCCAACAGGCACTCAGTTTCCTGCTGCAGTTCCTGCGATCTAAGGAAATGCTGTCCCGGCAGACCCACTTCGCCTTCGCCATTTCCCGCGCTGTCAAACGCAAGGTCTTCGAGTGGGCCCGGCGCGAGGGAACGAAAGACGCGCTGCTTGATCACGGCGGCGACATTGTCCTTCCCCTTGCGCTCGAACAGTCTTTCGAGCGGTACGCACAGCTCCGCCACTTTCTGCACCGCTGCGTGGCGCGAGGCGATCTGACCGAGACCGAGTTGAATCTTCTGATTCAGTTCAAACTGGAGGGAACCAATGGCGAGGATTTCGACAGTCCCAACGGAAATGCGTCCAATGCGCTCCGGCAAAGACTCAAGCGCCTGCTCGCCAAGCTGCGGCGTTTGGCCCGGTAAGTCAATGCGGGGAAGCGACTGTGGGGCGTCTTGGAATGCGGACGGCCCGGGAGGTATCTTTGGGCCATTCCCCGGATTCTGCCAGTTGACATCTTACGTTGTTTACGTAAATATATACGCAGAATGCGTAAGTCGCCAATCCTCGATGCGCTGTTCCCGGAGGTCCGCCAGGAGATCCTCGCAGCGACCCTGCTCTCTCCGGAGAAATCGTGGTACCTGTCCGAATTGGCGGCACACCTCGGGACTTCTCCCTCCAGCCTTCAACGGGAGCTCGAGGCTCTCGCCAAAAGCGGCATTTTGGAGCGCAAGCAGGATGGCCGGCGCACCTACTACCGGGCCGAGACGGCCTCTCCTATAAGCTTCGCGTACTGTTCTCGAAAACGGCGGGGATCGTTCCTCTTCTCAAAGCTGAACTCGAGCGATTCGGCGGCAAGGTCAAGTGGGCGGCCATCTATGGCTCCATCGCGCGGGGCGAGGAGCAGGCGCAAAGCGACATCGATCTCTTGGTCGTTAGCCCGGTTGGAATGACCGAACTTCTTCCCGCCTTGCGGCGGGTCGAACAGCAATTCGGGCGCGAAGTCAACGTAACGCGGTACTCCGAATCCGAATTCTTCTCGAAGCGGCATGGCCGGGATCACTTTCTCAATTCCATCCTCAAAGGTAAGCTGATCACGATTGCGGGTTCTCTGAATGAGTTGGAAAAAGCTACAGGCCGAAAGCAAAGTCCACGCGCACAAGACAAGTAAAAAGGAACTGGACGATTTGCGGGCAGTCATCCTTCGCGACCTGGAAGATGCCGCAATCCAGGAGTTGTCCGACGACCGCCGATTTGCTACCGCCTACAATGCGGCCCTGCAGACGGCAAAAATGTCCATCGCCTGCGCTGGGTACCGGCTCGCTGCCACGCCCGGCCATCACCGTTTGACGTTTGAGGCCGCACGCCTCGCACTTGGAACTTCTGCCGCACGCTTGCTTGATTTCTTCGAAGCCTGCCGGCGCAAGCGCAATGTGATCGACTACGACCATGCTTCCGTCGCGACGAACACCGAAGCCGAAGAGATTGTCGCGGAAGCGAAGGAGTTCTTCGAGTTGGTCGAGCGCTGGATTGCTGCGAACCATGCAAAGTTCACTCCCTGAAGTTCCCCGAATGGACGAAGGGTGAAACTCAGCACGAATGTGACCAAGACCCTCTTCGCGTCCTGAGTCGAGGACAGAACGCACCTTCGTGGCGGCCACACCAAAATATTTTCATTTTCCCGCGACACATTTTTCTCTCCAAACACTGAATAGGTAGGTAGAGGGAAGTTCACGCCAGAAACCGATTTGCTGTCGCGTGGCGTCAAGACGCACCGGGCGAGGGTTTTCGGCGGTAAGCCTAGCGTGTCTTCGGACCAGTGCGTTCCGGCTGCGGGCTGCACCACGGATCAGAAGCGTGGCTTCCCTCGCATTGGCAGTCGCGATGCAACTTTGTTCCCGAGGTATGCAAATGAGAAATCGTTGGAAGGTCCCTTCGTGTCGGCTGCGCATCTGTCGAGTAATTCTGTTCTCGCTTGTGGCTCTGTTCCTTGCCGCTCCCGCGTTTGCTCAAGCCAATTCTCCCTGGGAGAACGCCGTGGGCGTTCTCCAGCAGGCCTTCACCAGCACCATTGCGCGCGGGCTGTCGCTCGTCGCGATTGTTGTCTCCGGCCTGACGTTCGCGTTCGGTGAGGGCGGTTCGAAACGCGTCCTCGCCGGCGTGCTCTTTGGCGTCGGCATGGCCATCGCGGCGGTCAACTTCCTCGCTTGGCTCTTCCCGTGAGCCGCGGCGGGAACAGGGAAGGAGCCATGGTTTACCAGCGGCGGATCAACCCGGTGCAGCGCTCGCTCTCGCGCCCGCTCACCATCCTGGGCGCGGAGCGGAAGCTGTTCTTCTTCGCGATGTGCCTCGGGGCCGCTACGTTCAATCTGCTGGGCAGTCTAATGGGCGGACTGCTCATCTTCCTGCTTCTCTACTTCGTCGCCCGGTGGGCGACCGCCACCGATCCGCAGATTCTGCGGTTGCTCATTCGCGCCGCGAAATTGCGCACCCAATACGACCCGGCGAAGTTGACGCCGGTCTCCGTGGTGAGGGTAACTCCATGCTGAATCTCAAGCGCGTCTTCAAGAACTACGAAGAGACCGGCTCGCTCAACGCGATGGTCAATCTGTTTGGCTTCATCGGCCCGGAAGTCTTTCTCACGAAATCCGGCGACGCTGGCCTCGTCCTGGAGCTCCAAGGCGTCGACTACGAATGCCTCGACACGTCCACGCTGGACGGATTTACCAAGCGTCTGGAGTCAGCACTGCGGCTTTTTGACGAGAACTACCGGGTCTACCAATTGCTTTTCAAACGGAATCGGCAGCCCATCCCCCATACCTTCTGTGGGAAGCCCATCGTTGACGCCGCTATACGCGAGCGCATCGCGTACTTTGCCGAAAAGGCGGACGACCTGTTCTCGTTGTCCATCTTTTTCGTTGTGCTCTGTCCCGCTCTCACGGCGCGCCGCTCGCTCGCGAACAGCGTCCTCGAGTTTCCCGAGAACCCGCGCAAATCGCTCGCCGACCTCCGCGCCCGGCTGTCCTCGATCGCATGTGTGCGGCTCGACCGGCGCGAAATCGAACGGGTGGAATCCGTCCTTCGCCAGAAGATGGAAAGCTTCCGGACGCACATCAGCGACTTCGTGGGATCGAGAATCCTCGGGAAACAGGAAGCGTTCACGGTTTTGAAGCGCACGTTGAATTTCGATCCTCAGAAGCTCTCGGCTGCGAAGCTGAAGCACGACACGTTCCTCGACTACTACCTTTGCGAATCGCATCTCGAATGCCACCGCGGCTATCTCCGCGTGGACGAAGACTACGTCAAAGTGCTCACGCTGAAGGAGCCGTCCGCGCACACGTTCCCGCTCCTGCTCAAAGGCCTCCTCGACGTACGCGCCAACTACCACGTCGTCACCGAATGGAAGAAAGAAGAGCCGGGCAAGACGCGCCGTGGCATCCAGGCGAAACGCCGGCACTTCCACAACACGAAACGTTCCTTCTTCAGCCAGGTCAACCTGAACGACGGCCCGGCGCAGGATGTGCTGCTCGACGACGCCAAGGAGTCGCAGGTCCGGGAATTGGGGAAGGGAATCGAGGAGATCGAGCTGCACGGCAACTACTTCGGTCTTTTCTCGCTCACCGTCGTCATCTACGACCGCGACCTTGCCGCTGTCGAACGCGCGGCGGCCGACTTTTACAAAGTCTTCAGCGTCCACGACGCCCAGCTCTTCGACGAACGTTACAACCTGCTGAACGCGTTCCTGGCTGCGGTCCCCGGCAACCACGCCTTCAACCTCCGGTACCTCTACCTGCTCAATACGAACTACGCCGATCTGTCGTTCCTCTTCACCCTGCATTCCGGCGACACGCGCAATCGCCAGTTGCGGCAGGAATACCTGGCCGTGCTCGAAACCAATCACGGAACGCCGTACTTCCTGAACCTGCATTACCGCGACGTGGCCCATTCCATGATTCTGGGCCGGACGGGCAGCGGGAAATCCTTCCTTTTGAACTTCCTGATCACCAACCTACAGAAATACGATCCCTTCACCTTCATCTTCGATCTGGGCGGGAGTTTTGAAAGCCTGACGCGTTTGTTCGGCGGTTCCTACCTCCGCGTGGGGCTTGAATCCACCGACCTCACGATCAACCCGTTCTCCCTTCCGCCCACAAAAGCGAACCTCGACTTCCTGACGCTCTTCGTCAAAGTGCTTTTGGGCAACGCCGTGGCCCGGCTCGATGCCGCGACCGACCGCGCGCTCTACGAACAGATAGAGAACCTCTATTCGCTTGACCCCGCACTGCGCACCTTGGACGTGCTGGCCAACACCTTGCCGCGCCACTTGTCCGACGCGCTCGCCAAGTGGATGCGCGGCGGCCAGTTCGGATTTCTCTTCGACAACCCTCAGGACACGATCTCGTTCTCCCGCTTCCAATGCTTCGATTTCCAGCAGATGAGCCGGTACGCCGAGCTCCTCGAACCGCTGCTGTTCTACATCCTGCATCGCGCCAATGATGTCATCGCCAACCGCGATATCTCCTCCACGTTCAAAGCATTTTTCATCGACGAGGCTTGGGTGTTTCTCCGGAATCCCAGCATCCAGCAGTACGTCACCGAGGCGCTGAAAACCTGGCGCAAGCACAACGCGGCCATGATCCTCTCTACCCAATCGCTCGAATTTTCCTTGCCAATCCCGATATGGACCAGGACTTGTATCGCCGCCAGTTTCACTTGAACGACACCGAAGTGGAGTGGATCTCCTCGCTTCTTCCGAAGCGGCAGTTTCTCATCAAGACTCCCGAGCTCGCCAAAGTCGCCAATCTCAACGTCGACCGCCGCAGCTATTGGCTCTACACGAACGATCCCTACGACAACCGGAAGAGGAAGGAAGCTTTCGACGCCTACGGGTTCGAAAAAGGACTCGATGTCCTGGCCGGAGTCTCGCCATGATCCCGAACCTCACGGAGTTGGCGCAGGAGCTGGGCCTGAGTGCCGCGCTTGTACCTGTCGCGCTCGCCGCACTGCTCACAACGATTGTGCTTGTTCTTCCATCGATCGTCCGGTGGTTCGACGACCGGAGGTCTTAGGAGATAGCTGTTTCCAGCAAAGGAGAAATGCCGATGAAGTCTCTTTTTTCAGGAGCCGTAGGAACTCATTTCGTGAGAGTGCTCGCCGTGGTCACCGCATTGTTGGCGGGGATTCCGTGGCAGCCGCCCGCAGCCGCCGACGGCGCCCGCGTCGTGAAGTACGGAAAGGAGGACATCGTACCCGTCCATGCCAAGCTTCGGTTTTCCACGCTGATCGTTCTGCCCGAGGAAGAAGAGATATTGGATTTCACCACCGGGGACCGCGAATTCTGGATCATCAACGGCTCGCACAATCTCTGCTATGTCCATCCGGCGCAGGCCGGCATCCGCAGCAACCTCAATCTCATCACCGCGAGTGGGCATGTCTACTCGTTTCTCTTGACGGAAATCAGCAGCGATCCGAACGCCCAGCCCGATTTGAAGCTCTTCGTCGAGCCCAAAGAAGGCTCCTCTTCCGGCAGCATGCTGCGCGGCTACGTTCGTGCCGCGGATGCGGAAGCCTACAAGAAAGAGCTCGACACCGTTCACAGCCAAACCGCCGAACAGATTCGCGCGGCCCAGTCGCATGCCGCCGAGGAGCTCAACCAGTTTCGCTCCAGCTACGCGACCAAGCTCCGGTTCGACTACACCCTCGACCCGAAAGCGACACGAGAACCGTTCTTGGTGTCGGCTATCTATCACGATGAATCCTTCACCTACATCCGCTGCGTCGCGCGAGAGAAACCAGCTCTGTACGAGATCAAAGACGGCAAACCGAATCTCGTCCCCTTCCAGTTCGAGAACGGCGTCTACATCGTTCCCAAAATCGTCGACTCGGGATATCTCGCGGTCGGCAAAAAGAAGCTGAACTTCAGCCGCCAAGTTCCGGCGAAGTGAGGGAGGGACCATGACGTTGCCATCCGCAATTCAGGACAAAGCACCCAAGCCTCCCGGCCTGCTTCCCAAGAACGTGCAGTCCTGGCTCCTTGCCGGTCTTGCCGTCCTCATGATCGTCATCATGTGGCTCACCGGAGGAAAAAAGCCTCCCGCCCCGACGCGCGCGATTCCCACCGCGCCCGCCGTGCAGGCGCCCCTCGAAGTTAACGAAGCCAAAATCGTTGATCTGCAGAATCGCATTCAGGAATTGCAGCGCGAGCAGATTCTGGCGCAAAACGCTTTGGCGCAGCAGAATCACATTCTCACCAATGGGAACCAGGACCCGCAGCCAGGCCCTTCTTCCGGTTCGTCCAGCAACGCGTCGCCGGAGCGCGCGGAAGATTCCATCCGGGAGGAACGGAAGAAACGCGACTACCTCTCTTTGTTTGCCTCCAATGTCGCGCTGACCTATCGCAAGCCTCCGCAATCCGCGCAATCCCATGACGGGGAACTGAGTTCGTCAGTTACCGCAGGGGCGACTGAACTCAACGCTGCGCAGCTCGCCGAGCTGCTGAAGCCCCTCCAACCGCAAGTGCCGGTGCCGTCGACCGCCGCACCCGCCAAAGATTCCGCTGCGGGAAGTGACCGAAAGGAGGACCCGAAGAGCCCTGCCGCCGCGCCGGCTCGCGCACCGGCCGCGGCGACGGGCAAGACCAACGTAGTCTTTGAAGGAACAGTACTTGAATCCGTACTCATCAACCGTCTCGACGGGCAGATGGCCGGGCCCGTCGAGTGCCTTCTCACCAACGACGTGTATTCCCACGACCGCCAGCACCTTCTGATCCCTTCGGGTTCGAAGCTTCTCGGCGAAACCCGGAAGGTAGAGAACTTCGGCCAGAACCGCCTGGCGGTGTCCTTTCAT
>WNFD01006578.1_pt1 | contig 11614 bp, 10 predicted proteins | sample 5400491 | NCBI WGS metagenome assembly WNFD01 (sample SAMN13153343, study PRJNA577476) | soil metagenome | isolation source: 120 cm saprolite under Douglas fir tree site 2 hole 2 replicate 2 | place: USA:California | collected 2015-04-18 | reverse complement strand
GCCGAAACAAACTGACTGCCATTTACTGTGAGAGCAAAGCTCTGCTGCACTTGAGCGAAGGTAATGGTGTTGGTAGAAAGGGACCCAATAATGGGGGTTGGGCGGGCACTTCCGCACAACGGATTGAGCGCGTTGCAGGCCTGGAATACTAGCAAGGCTAGCACCAGCAAACTAAGACGTCGCAACAAAAAGCTGACTCGTTTCATTCGAGATCGTACCATGCGCTGAATAGAAATGCCGGATCGCCAGGCCCGACCCTTATCCAAGCGGTTTACGGTTTTTCCAGTCGTCACTAAGCCCGATCGCTTTTCAACATCGCCATGTGGGCCAACAATCCGGATCAAGATCTTATCAAGCCGCTCCGCTGGCATCGCTGATTGCCTTGCGTGTCAAGGCGGCGTTTCCTGATAACCTCAGAAAGAGGTTTGCCAGGGAGCACAGCCGTTTGCCGCCGATCATTAATGCACAGAAAATCTCGAAGGCCTTTGGATCGCATCCACTGTTTGAGGACGTGTCTTTCACGGTTTCGGAAGGAAGCCGGATTGGGTTAATCGGGCCGAACGGGTCCGGAAAATCTACGTTGCTACGGATTCTGGCTGGGACCGAAGATCCAGACGACGGGAATGTAGCGATCCGAAAGCGCCTGCGGCTTAACTATGTGGAGCAGGACTCGCAGTTCCAAGCTGGGGAAACCGTGCAGTCCGTGATCGAGAAGGCGCTCGAGAGTTCAAAGAACACCGACTCCGAACACGGCGCCCACTTTTCCGAAACGCTGGGACGGGCGGGGTTCGAGGACCTCGAAGCCGAAGCGGCTACGCTGTCCGGTGGCTGGCAGAAGCGGCTCGCGATTGTGGAGGCGCTGGTTCAGGCGCCCGATGTCCTATTGCTAGATGAGCCCACGAATCACTTGGATCTCGCCGGAATTGAGTGGCTAGAAACTCTGCTGGAGGAAGCAGCCTTTGCTTGCGTGGTGGTAAGTCACGACCGCTATTTCCTGGAAAATGTGGCCAGCGAAATGGCGGAACTCAGCCGGGTATATCCCGATGGGTTGCTGCGAGTGCGCGGCAACTACAGCACCTTCCTGGAGAAGAAAGAAGAGTTTCTCCATGCTCAGTCAAAGCGCCAGGAAGCTTTGGAGAACCTGGTTCATTCAGAGATCGAGTGGCTGCGGCGCGGAGCGAAAGCGCGTACTCGAAAATCCAAAGCACGCATTGATATGGCCGGTAAGCTCATAGGCGAGCTTGCAGACTTGAACACCCGGACCCGCAGCGCGACCGCAGAGATTGATTTCTCGGCCACCGATCGCAAAACCAAGCGCCTGATTGAGCTTCAGAATGTTACTTGCGAAATTGCAAATCGAACATTATTCGAGGGGCTCAACTTCTTCGTCACCGCCGGCATGCGGGCAGGACTAGTGGGGCCGAACGGCAGCGGCAAAACCAGTCTGCTGCGCCTGTTGCGCGGAGAATGGACACCCACAGGCGGAGAAATTCATCATGCAGACTGGTTGCGCATTGTGTATTTCGACCAAAGCCGGGAGCTCGATATGAACATGACTCTGCGCCGCGCGCTGGCTCCGGATGGAGATTCGGTCGTCTATCACGATCGCGTCATCCACGTGGCGTCGTGGGCAGCGAAATTTCTGTTTACCGGAGAGCAGCTCAACCAACCCGTCGAGCGACTCTCCGGAGGCGAACGTGCCCGCGTGCTGATCGCTCAACTCATGCTGCAGCCTGCGGACGTTCTTCTGCTGGATGAGCCGACCAACGACCTCGACATCCCGACCCTGGAAATTCTGGAGCAGGGATTATTGGAGTTCCGCGGTTCGCTGGTGCTGGTAACGCATGATCGCTACATGCTAGATCGCGTGTCGAATATCGTGCTGGGCCTTGATGGTCACGGAAGCGCCGAAAGCTTTGCCGACTATGCGCAATGGGAATCCTGGCAGACGCAGCGGAAGTTGGGGACGAAGACGACGGACCGTTCGATACCGTCGGCAACGGGTTCTCCTGATTCGGTGGTGAACAAGAAACTCTCGTATTTGGAAGCACGGGAATATGCCGTCATCGAGCAACGCATCGCTGACGCCGAGCAGATATTGCAAAGCAAGCGGGCCGACTTGGAAAGTCCGGCGATCGCCACTGACAGTGCCAGGCTCGTAGCCGCCCACGCGGAAATGGAAGCGTCGCAGAGAAACCTGGACGCACTCTACGCGCGCTGGGCGGAACTCGAAGAGAAGGCAGGCAGTGTGTCGCATTCCCATGCGCGATGAACTTTCACCGTCCGACTCAGATCCCGTTGGTGTAGGAAAATGGACCGATGACCTCCGTGCGAATGGATAAGTGGCTGTGGGCCGCGAGATTCTTCAAGACACGAACATTGGCTGCGCGTGCCTGTGAACTTGGCAGAATTCAGTCCAACGGCCAGCCCGCCAAAGCGGCGCGCGAAGTCCGTATCGGAGACATGTTGCGAGTAACAAACGAAGGCGGTGACTTTCAGGTGGAAGTCCTGCTTCTCAGCGAGGTGCGCGGCCCGGCCGCGATTGCGCAAACGCTCTACCGCGAGACCGACGCCAGCCGGGAGCTACGCGCGAAGGTGGCAGCGGAGCGTAAGGCGATGAAGCAATTCGAAGAGCTGCCAGCGGGCAGGCCATCGAAACGCGATCGGCGAAAAATCATCCAGTTCCGAGGTAGAGGATGAGCCCGCCGTTACAGTAACCCGCCCGTCTTTACCGCCAGAATATTCAGCGCCATTTCCAGTTTCGTAATAGCCGCGCCAATTTCTGGATGATGCCCAATCTTGTCTTGTAAGGCATTCAGTATCTCGTGAGCGCTTGCAATGTGGGCCGCTGCCTGGGCTGGATCTTGCTCGGAATCGGGTTTGCTGTGCGTTTCCATGGTTCGCTCGCTCCCCTTTTACTCTCAATTTTTACAACATCTCCAACTCATTTTACGCGCCTGTCAGCATCAACCGTAAGGTTTGACTCAGACGATACCGTGGTGTCGTAGAATCACTGTTCTTGCCTGCTTCAGCCGAATTCGACCGTTTGCGGGTTGTCCTGGTAGCTTCGCGCAATCCTCTCAACATTGGCGCCGCGGCCCGCGCCATGAGCAACTTCGGCTTTCTTCGCTTGCGTGTCGTGGTGCCGTACGAAGCGGCATTTCGTGAAGCGCGTTCCGCGGTCGGTGCTTCGGCGGTGCTGTCGAACGCGGAGGAGTACAAGAGCGTCGCTGAAGCCGTGGCGGATTGCACACTGGTCGTCGGAACCACCGCGGTGCGTCACCGCGACTTGCAGCACTTGGTCAGGCGGCTAGAACACGGTGCGCGGCTCATCCGCAAGCAACTCGCATCGAATCGCGTCGCCCTTCTATTTGGATCCGAGAGGTTTGGCCTCTCCAACCAGGACCTCAGCCACTGTCACTGGCTGATGCGCATCCCAACTCACGAAGAGAACATCTCGATGAACCTGGGGCAGGCAGTAGCAGTTTGCCTCTACGAGCTGGTGCGTGATGCTACAGGCGTGAAACAATCCGAAAAACTGAAACCAGCGACTGCGGGCGAGGTCGAACGAATCACCATGCTGCTATTTGACGCGCTCAGCGTCAGCGGCTACGTAAACCCGCGCCGTAAGGCTTTCACGGAGGAAAGTGTGCGTCGCCTGGTCCGACGGCTAAACCTGCCCACTCGCGATATCGAGATGTGGCTCGGCATGTTGCGGCAGATCATGTGGAAACTGAAGTCAGGAGAAGGACCGGCAGTGTGAGGCTTGCGGCCCGGTTAAAACGCAACCGGGTATTGATCGATTTATCTTTTTATCCTTGGTGGAGTTCGCTGGGGGCTTCGTAACCAGTGGCCTTAGGATGATGCTCTACCCGGCGCATGGTTTCAAGAATCGTGTCAATCACGGGGCCGTCACCTACGGCCGTATTGAGCATGATGTGATACAGGGAGCGCGTAGGCCAGTCGGCATTGAAATAGTGCTTTACAAAAGCAATGCGTTCTCGATCAACCGTATCGACCAACTCTTGCGCCTCCGACTCGGTACTCCCATCTTCCCGCAATCGGCGAAGCTTCTCCTCACGGGGCGCGTAGAGAAACACATGAAATGCGTCCGGTCGTTCGCGGAGGAAATAGGGAGCACCGCGACCAACCACGACCGCATTTCCTTCGCCGGCAATCCGATCGGTGATGTCCTGCATCATGGAAACCATTCGATCGGTATCGAAGGCTTGATCGCCGAGCGGAGAACTGCGCTCGTAGCTACCGCGCCAGAACACTTTGGCCAGGCGGTAGAAGCGGCTGTCCATCCGCTCGTCGCACCGTCGAACCGCCGAGGGCTCGACGTGTGCGATGCGGGCAATCTCTTCGGTAAGCAGGTGGTCCCAAAGCTTCCACCCCAGGTGATCGGCCAACTGGCAGGCGATCTTCCCGCCACCGCATCCATACTCGCGCTCAATAGTAATAATTCGGAACATGGCGCCTTCTAGTGTACTGCGATCCCGCCGCCCGGCTTCGATTTTCTCATCAGAAAGACCATGGGAACCATGGCCAGAATGGCGAATCCCAGGAACCTAAAGCAATCGAGATAGGAAAGCATGGTGGCCTGTCGTTGAACGGTTGCCTGTACCAAAGCGTAGGCCTGTTGGGTGGCGTGGGCAGCGTCGGCACCGTGAGCCTGCATGGCTTGCGTCGCGCCTTGGATCATGGAGCGCAAGGCTGGGTTCGAAGCGGAAACATGGCTCATCAAATCGTTGCTGTGAACTTGGGTACGCCGATCAAGCATGGTGGTGACCAGCGAAATCCCCACACTGCCCCCAATATTGCGCGCCAGGTTCATCAGGCCGGAAGCGGCATTGTTCTTCTCCCGAGGCAGAAAGGCATAAGCCGCCGTGTTGATGGGAACGAACAGGAAAGCCATTCCGACGGCTTGAATCATACGGGCGATGGCCGCGCTGCGGAAATCGATTTGCAGATCAAAATTGGTCATGTGAAAAAGGGAAAACGACAGCACCACGAGCCCGAAAATCAGCAGCCAGCGCGGACTGTAACGCGAGAGCAAAAATCCCACCAGCGGCAGCAGCAGCATGATGGTGAATCCGCCGGGCATGAGCGCGAGACCAGACTGCTCCGCCGTATATCCCAGCAGCGTCTGCATGAATAGAGGCAACAGCAGAGTACTGCCCAGCAGCGCAAATCCCAGCATGAACATCAGCAGGTTTGAGACCCCGAAGGTTCGATCACGAAACAGATGAAGATCGATGACGGGGTCTTTGTGCTTCCACTCCCAAAAGCCAACGAAGATCAGCGATGCCGCAGCGACGATGGCAAGAATAAGGATGAAGTGCGATTCGAACCAGTCGTCCCGCTGACCCTTGTCGAGGACGATTTGCAGAGCTCCCAGGCCTAACGCGACGAAGCCCAGCCCTACGTAATCAATCCTGGTTTCGCTGAGTTTGCGCCGCCGAAAATAGGGGGGGTCTTGAATAAGCCTGGAAGTGAGCAAGAGAGAAAGAATCCCAACTGGAATATTGATGAAGAAAATCCACCGCCAGCTTAAGTTATCGGTAATCCAACCGCCGAGCGTGGGGCCGATGGCGGGAGCAGTGACGACAGCAATACCGTAAACCGCAAACGCCATACCGCGCTTGGCCGGCGAAAATGTGTCTGCCAGAATGGCTTGCTCGCTGGGCTGTAATCCGCCGCCGCCCGCGCCCTGCAAAACGCGGCAGATAATAAGGACGGCCAGGTTGGGGGCCAGTCCACACATGAACGAACTTATGGTGAACAGAGCGACGCAGCCCATGTAAAAGCGCTTCCGGCCAACGATGGAAGAAAGCCAGCCGCTCAGCGGAAGCACGATGGCATTGGAAACCAGATAGGAAGTAAGCACCCAAGTGCTCTCGTCCTGGCCAGCCGAGAGGCTTCCGGCAATGTGCGGCAAGGCGACATTGGCAATACTGGTGTCCAGCACCTCCATGAACGTCGCCAGCGTAACCGCAATCGCGATAATCCAGGGATTGACCGCAGGCCGCCAGGCATCCGCATTGTCCAGGGTTCCAGCCGCAGCGCTCATTCCCGAATCCAAACCTTGGGTACGACCGACATGCCCGGCCGCAGTTCGTGATTTTTGTTTTCTCCCGGATCGAGCACAATCTTCACCGGAATGCGCTGTACCACTTTGACGTAGTTGCCGGTGGCGTTTTCCGGCGGCAGCAGGCTGAAACGAGCGCCGCTGGCCCCGGCAACGCTCTCCACTTTGCCTTTGTATTTCTTTCCCGTGGCATCCACCTCAATGGTGACAGGTTGGCCGGCCTTTACATTTCTCAACTGCGTCTCTTTGAAATTAGCTGTGACCCAAATGTCATCCAGGGGAATGATTTTCATCAGCTCCTGTCCTGGGACCACATTCTGGCCGACTTCGACACTGCGATCGCTAACCAACCCGGCGATCGGCGCCACGATTTTCGTATATTGCAAATTCAACCGGGCCTGCTGCACGTCGGCTAACTTGCGTTGCACTTCGGCGTAAGCCGAAGCCGCCTTGGCGCGGGTCACGGCCATCTGTTTTGGCGCGGTATTGGCGTTCCGCCAATTAGCCTCAGCCTGCGCCAGCTTGCCCTGAGCCTGGGCAATCTGCTGGACGGCTGCATCGGCGTTAGCACGCGCGGCCCGCACTGCGGCTGCGCTGGCGCCCGAGGCGGCAACCGCCTGATCGTATTGCTGTCGCGAGATCTCCTCCTTGTCGACAAGCTGTTTGTAACGCCCCAGATCGTTTTGCGCTTTCACGTCGTTGGCTTCGGCCTGTTGCAGTTGTGCCTGGGCGGCCTCCGCCTGCTGTCTCGTCGCTTGGATGCCGGCCCGGGCGCTGTCCGCCTCGGCTTGGGTTGAGGAAATCTGACTGCTGGTGCTCACCGAGGTGATCGGAACGTCAACTCCGGCGGCGGTCGCCATCGCTCTCGCGTCCGCTAAATCTGCTTGGGCACGCTGAAGCGCAACCTGATAGTCAGCCGGATCAATTTCCACCAGCACGGTTCCGGCTTGCACGAATTGATTGTCTTGAACGTTGAGTCTCACCACATGACCTGCTACTCGCGCGCTCACGGAATTGATATGCCCATCCACTTGCGCGTCATCGGTAGATTCGTAGCTGCCCAGGTAACGGTAGATAAATATTCCGGCCACAAGAAGAACGATGACGCCAATTGCCAGCCCCACGCGAAAACCAGGGCTCCCCGTCCGCGAGAGCTGCGTCCGGAAGTCGCGTGCGGGGACCAGCGATCGTTTGGATTCCGTCTCGGATCGATCTGGTTGAGCAGCGGGGGGATTCTGTGTGGTCGGTGTCGCCTGCGTCGTCGGTGTCGTTGTTTCCATGCTACTGATCGCCTTTCAGATAGCGCTTAACCCCTTGCTCCGCGTCTCCGATGGCGTGTGCCAACTCTACTTTGGCCAGGTTGTGCGCATAGAGACTCTGGATGTAACTCTCATGGGCACTGGCCACCGACTCTTGCGCCTGGACAACTTCGAGATTGTCCGCCACGCCAGCACTAAAGCGGTCTTGCGACTGCGCCAGTGTCTGTTCCGCCAAGTCGACGGAGCTGCGGGCTACTTCCACTTGCTCGGCAGCAGCGTTCAGGTCCAACAACGCGGTCCGAACCTCATAATCAACGCGACCGCGGAGATCGCCCAAGCGGGAACGCGCCTGCTTCAATGCGGCGTCGGCTTCGAGCACATCGCTGTGAACTTTTCCACCGGTGAAGATGGGAATATTGAGACTGCCATTCACCTGCCACGTCCCATTCGAACTCCCAGGATTGACGCCGATGTCGCCGAAGTTCGCACCCACGTCGAGCGAAGGATACCAGCCAGCCGCGGCTCCCCGACGCGACAGCTCGGCGGATCGCACCTGGGCCAGCGCTGCCTGGTAATCCGATCTCGATATATAAGCGCGCTGCAAGTACTGCTCGATGGGAAGAGGAGTCAGGGCCTGAAAGGGAGTTTTCTCCGTCAGGATGAATTCTTGCCCCGGAGCCAGGCCAATGATTCGGGCCAGGGATAATTTCTGCTTGGCAAAATCATTGCGCGCGACGATGAGTTGTTGCTTGCGGGTCTGGAATTCTACCTGTGAACGCAGGGTATCGATTCCCGGCGTGAGTCCGGCTTTTTGCGAATCAACCGCTTTGTTAAAGAGGGCCTCAGCATTTTTTACTTGGGCCTCGGTAGTCTCGATTCGCGCCGCCTCTGCGATGGCGAGCAGATAAGCGTTGCCCACCGCAAGTACCACGAGTTCGCGGGCGTCTTTGTAACTGTATTGAGAAGCTTTCAGACTTTCCGTCGCTGCCCGTTCTTTTTCAATGGACTTGAAATTGAACACGGACTGGCTGAGGTAAGCTCGCATGTCGAAAAAATTGAACGGTCCGACAACTCGCGGGACCGGCGCATGAAAAACACTGGCTTTAAGGCCCAGAGCAGTCAGACTCTGGGTCTGCACGTTTTCTTCAAGTTTTCCTTGCAGGTTAGGCAGCAGGTCACTCAGTTCTTTCCACCTCTCGCCGCGCGCCGTGATGGTATTGTCGCCGGCAATCAGCAGTCCCAGATTGTTGCGCAGGCCCCGGTCAATGGCATCCTTGAAGTCGATCTGCAGAACTTCGGGTGAGGCTTTGTCTTCAGGCTGGCTGCCGGTAAACGGGCTTTCCGAGCCGGGAAGCGAGATCGAGCCTCCTGAAACCGTTTGTGACATAAGAATGGGAGCAGCCAGAAGCTGCACACTCAGCGTGAGAGTAAGCGTTCGTCGCATGTTGATTAACTGAATGGAATTCCCAGTCTCAAGACGCCTCACATAACCTCTCACTTTTCTAGATGCGCTTGCATGGGCAGTTTAACGTCTTGCTTTTGATTCGTTTACGGCGCCTGGGGATGCAAAACGAGTGTATCGTGTTCATCCAATCGTTCTCGCAACCGTGGCTCCTTTACTTCGATTTTGCCGACATGACGCGCCGGAGCAGATCAGGTGTTCTCATTCGCCGGCAGAGCTCCTCAAAATCTGGCTTCGTCCCCCGCCAACGTAGGTCGTCCACGTTATCGAAAACGCGGACATCTTGTCGCAGCGTGGCCAGGGTGCGAAACAGTAGAGCATCGTTCCAGGCGTTGAATAGCGATTCGGCCAGTTTTCGGGCGTTCCGGATGGAAGGATGCCATTCTCGCCAATCTTTCGGAATATCTTCAAGCTGCGGGTACTGAGATAGCACAAGGGCCGCAGCCTTCAGTCCCCATCCTGCCACACCCGGGAAACCGTCTGCGCTGTCGCCGACCACCGCCAGAAAATCGGGAATGGATTGCGGCTTCACTCCAAACTTGGCAACGACGCCGGCTTCATCGCGCACAATATTGCTCCTGCGGTCCAACTGAACCACTCGGGTGCCCACAACACACTGGCTGAGATCTTTATCCGGCGTACAAATCAGCACCTGCTTTACCCGGTCGTCTTGGGACGCTTTGCTCGCAGCAGAAGCGAGCGCATCGTCGGCTTCGAACTCGATCATTGGCCACACCATCACTCCCATTGCCTCCAGCGCCTGCTCGAGAATGGGAAACTGGGAAAGCAACTCCGGATCTACGCCTTCGCTGGTCTTGTATCCCGGATATAGATCGTTTCGAAATGACTCCACCACGTGATCGGTTGCAACCCCAAGGTGTGTCGCGCCGCGCTCGATCATGGACAAGACCGAAGTCAAGACACCTCGCACGGCACCGACTTCCTGGCCGGTCACGTCGGCCGCTGCTGGCACGGCAAAAAAATGCCGGAACAGCTCATAGGTCCCGTCAATCAAGTAAACATCCATGCGGCCCCAACTTTACTGCCAGCGATGGTACAGGATCGAGCAAACTGTCTGAGTTTCGGAGTTCAGGAAATCGGTTCGAAGCTCAACCCTCTACTACATTCCTATTATTGACCCCCTAATTTCCGCCCCTATAATCACGTCACTTTGACGTGGGGGCTTTGTTTTGCGCACGCTTCGTCCTGCCCACAAGCGACAACCACCGAAACGATTCAAAAGGGGAGAAGTGAAAACTCAATGACTAAAGCCACGAACCTGCTGGTGGTGGGGATAATGCTGATTGCTTGCGCTCCTCTTTTTGCGCAGCAGATTACTGGGAGTATCCGCGGAACGGTAGCCGATTCCAGTGGCGCTCTGGTGGCAGGAGCAACCGTGACTGCCAGGCAGGTAGAAACCGGGCTGGGGCGCACTGCGACCACGGATCGCAGCGGAAACTACTTGCTGTTGGAGCTGCCGGTTGGTCACTACGCTCTCGAGGTCACGTCCAAGGGCTTTCAGAAATACTTGCAGGAAGGTATCTCTCTGAATGTGAATGAAACCGCGGTGGTTTTGATCCATCTGGCGGTTGGTACGGAAACCCAACAAGTCCAGGTAAAAGCCGACGCTGAACTAATTCAGCCAACCGTGAGCAGCCTGGGCCAGGTTGTGGGGGAACGCGAGATTCTCGACCTTCCACTGGACGGCCGCAACTTCGCTCAATTAGGACTGCTCCAACCGGGCGTCGTGCCTTTGACCCCGGGACTCGTGGAAGCGGGAGGTCCAGCTCGTCAAGGCCAGCCTTACGCCGTCGACGGCCAGCGGCCGGAGTCGAATAATTTCATGATCGACGGTGCCGACAATGTCAACGCGGTAGACGCTGGTTTTGTGATCAAGCCTCCCATCGACTCAATCGCAGAGTTCAGGATTCTCACCCACAATGCAAACGCGGAATTCGGCCGCAACACTGGTTCCACAACCAACATCGTCACCCGCTCTGGGACAAATCAGTTTCATGGCGCTCTGTGGGAATTTCTGCGCAATGATGCCATGGATGCGTCCGATTACTTTAGTCGAAGTGTTCAGCCTTTGAAACAGAACCAGTTCGGCGGCACTTTCGGTGGGCCGATCGTCAGGGACAAAACTTTCTTCTTCGGATACTTCGAGGGCCTCCGCAACCGGCAGGGGGAAACCGTGCCGGCCACCGTGGCCTCAAAGGCTGAGAGGGGAGGAGACTTTGGGGAACTGTGCACTGCCACGAGCAGCTTCAATGCCAGCGGCGTCTGCGGCAATCCCGCAGGGCAACTCACGTTCTTTTGGCACACCTGTGCCGTTCAACCAAATGACTCTTTTCACTCCCATTGATCCGACCGCATCGCAAGTCTTGCCGTTGTTCCCTCTGCCCAACCGAGGGACAAATGGATTCGTCGCCACGCAATCTCTCAGCCAAACGAACGACCAATTCGGAATGCGGTTGGACCATTACCTTACCGCTTCGGACACTTTAAATTTTCGGTACATGTTCAGCAGTGGTCCAACAACCGATCCACTTTCCACTGCGGGCGCCAACGTGCCCGGCTTTCCAGTGGGCCAGGATGATCGCTCGCAGAACTTTGTGGCGCAGGAGACCCACATCTTTTCGCCGAAGACGGTGGGCGTCGTCCGCGTCTCGTATCTGCGCAATAAGCTCCTGCTTGGGCAGCACATAAATCAGGCGCCGGCATCGCAATATGGCTTTCAGTATGCGCCTACCCTTCCCCAGGCTGCTGGAGTGCCGTTCATCCAAGTGGCGGGTTACGCTT
>WNFD01006854.1_pt1 | contig 11616 bp, 8 predicted proteins | sample 5400491 | NCBI WGS metagenome assembly WNFD01 (sample SAMN13153343, study PRJNA577476) | soil metagenome | isolation source: 120 cm saprolite under Douglas fir tree site 2 hole 2 replicate 2 | place: USA:California | collected 2015-04-18 | reverse complement strand
CCGGGCCCGCGCCGCCGTCCTCGCCGACGTCTGAACCGGCGCGGCGCGGCCGTGGGCTGGCCGGCTGCCCCATCCGCGGCGGGTCCGGCCGGCGTGCCTTCGACGGCCGTCTCAGCGCCATTCGGACTGACGGCTGGGGTCGCCCCGCTGGCGACAGAGGGCCGGCGGCGCCGTCCCCGACGGCCGGCCGCGGGTTGCCCAACGCGCCCGCGGCGCCGATCTCGGTGCCGTCCACCGACGGCAGCGTCCATGGCATGCAGGGCGCCAATGCCGGCCACCCGGCCCTCACGCTCGATGTGCTCCAGCAGGGGCCGATACAGATCCTGCCCTTCCCGCCCGGTTAGCGTCTCGATATCCCCAACCACGATCAGCAGGTGCTTGGCGCGGGAGATGGCGACGTTCAGCCGCTGCGCCTTCTTGAGGAAGCCGATCCGCTCGGCCTCGTTGCTGCGGACCAGGCTCAGGATGACGACGTCCGCCTCCTCGCCCTCGAAGGCGTCCACGGTATCGACGTACAGCTCGGGCAGGTCGATGGTGCGGAGTTCCCGTCGCAGCTGGGTCACCTGGTCCTGGTACATGGCGATGACGGCCACCTTCAAGTGGCCGAGGCCCAGCCGCTGCAGGTGGCGGACCACGCGTCCCACGGCCTCGATCTCGGCGCGGTTGCTCAGGCTGCCGGACCCGCTCTTCTTTTCGCGCCCGCGGATGGTGAGCCAGGTCAGGTTGCGGTTGAACGGCCAGGGCAACGGGGAGCGCAAGGCCGCCATCTCCGGGCTGTTCTTGAGCCGCCCATCGTAGGACGCCTGCGAGACATAGGTCCCGATGGGCGCCGCCATCCGGTACTGCTCATCCAGCATCACCAGGTTGGATTCCGGCAGGACGGCCCAGCTGAGCTCGAAGAAGCTGGCATCCCGAACCATCACCCGGGCCTCGTCCTCGTCGACCGGGAAGGCGGCTGCGCTCTCATCGAGCACCGGCGGGAGCTGCCGGTGGTCGCCCACCAGCAGCCAGCGGGGGGCCAACCGCAGCAGTGGCAGCGTCTCCGTGAAGCGCACCTTGTTGGCCTCGTCCAGGATCAGCCAGTCGAACATTTCGGCCTCCCGGCAGGCCAGCGCGATGCGGTTAACGGTGCCGAACACGACGTGCGCGCTGCGCACCCGTGGATCGTCGGAATCGACGATGCTGGAGCGAAACTTGGGGTCCACCTTCTCCGGCTCGGCGATGCGTACCATCCGGAGCGAGTCCAGCCCCTGCAGCCGCTCCTGGGCGTTGTCCACCGCGGTGTTGGCATGCGAGGTCATGAGGATCCGGACGTCGGGGTCGCGCGCTACCAGCTGACGCACCGTTTCCACGATGGACGTGGTCTTGCCGGTGCCGGGTGGCCCCTGGACCAGCATCATCGAGCCAGGCTGCAGGCCGGTGCCGCCGGCGACGGCTTCCCGCTGGCTGGGGTTCAGCCGCGCGTCAAACGGCTCGATGGCGGAGGCCACCGGAGGCCGGCCCTCGTCCGGCGCAATCAGCAGCGCCGCCACCCGCCGCAGGCTGATGTCGCCGGCTCCGTATCCGTTGAGGGTCCGCTGCTGGACCTCGACCACGGCCGTGATGGGCTGGGGCCGGATGGTGCCCGGGCCAAGCGCCCCCTCGTCGCGCAACTTGACCAGCCAGCGCCGGCCGCCTCCGCCCTGGGCTCGCAGCAGCTGGCCTTCCCGTTCGCTCCCCACGCTGGGCGTGATGACCACCCGATCGCCCTCTTTGAAGCCCCCTCGCCGGCTGAGCACGATGACCGCGCCGGCAGCCCGGTCGCCGGTGGTAGTCCCGCAGACGCCGCAGCGCGGACCGTTTTGCTGGAGGTTGTCGCACTTCCCGCAGATAAAGCCCTCGGTTTCGACTTCGTAGGGGCGAGCGTCCTGCTCGGCCTGCTTGGCCAGCCATTGGCGCTCGTGGTTGGCGAATTCCTGGCCGGCGAGCACCAGCGGCAGGGAGGCGGCCTCCTGCAACGCGCACAGGCGCCGCTGCACCCAATCGTCACTGGCCGAGTACGCCGGCGCGTCCAGGACCACCTCCTCCACCTCGATGGCCAGAATGTCGCCGGCATCCTTGGTCGGATCGGGGTCCTGCTGCAGCCGCTCCACGGCAAAGGCCAGGTCTTTGCTGGCGGTGCCGTAGAGGCTCCCCAGCAGGCCGAACCGCTCGATGGAGGTGGCGGTCCGTTTCTGCAGGTGAAGGGTCAGGCGGACGGGCGTGGCTGTGATGTCGACGTAGCCGTCGCCCTCGGTAGCCTCGGTCATCAGGCGGGTCAGGACGTCAGGCCCGGCGTGCTCCAGCAAGGCAGCCGCCTGACTGTCGGGCGCGGCCGAGACGGCAATCCGCCGGGCCACCAGGTCCGGGGCGCGACGGGCGAAGGGTGATCCTGCAGCGACAGGCGGGATCCGTATGCTCAAACAGCGCGCTCCTTAGTGCGCATCATTGGGCCTGCGTTGTGGCAGGTCGGGGGCTCGACGGCTGGGTGCCCGTGTGACGAGCATCGGACAGGCCCCTCACGAACCTGTCGGCAACCCGACCTTCAGTATAGACGGTCCCTGTCTGGAAGGCTACGGCCGCACGTCCTGACAGTGCCGCTGGGGGGTAATGGTGCAAATCGTGTCTCAAAGCGCCGATTAGACTAGGTTTCCGCCCCTCCCAGCCATCGGGGGCGGCCGCCACGAGGAGGACCGTGCCGAGGACAGCCGTACTCACTCCCGCCCAGCGCCGGGTCCAACGGGCACTCGAGCGCGCCCCCGGGACGCTCACCTGGATCATCCTGGCGGCGCCCCTGGTCGCCTCCCTCCCCTTCGCCGCCTACGTGGCCTTCGCCATCGTGGTCATCGACGTGTACTGGTTTGCCCGCTCCTTCCTGGTGGTGGCCGGCATCCTGCGGACCTATCGGAAGCTGCGGATGACGGAGGCCGTGGATTGGTGGCAGCGGTGCCTCGACCTGCCCACCGATTCCGGCCGTCCCGACCCGCGCCAGGTGATCCACGCCGCCCTGATCCCCACCTATACCGAGCCCTACGAGATCCTGCGGGCCACCGTCAAGGCCATCGTCGACGCCCACTACCCAGCCGAGAACAAGGTCGTGGCGATCATCACCCGGGAAACGGACCGGCCCGGGTGGGACAACGTTCGCCGGCTCCAGGAGGAGTTCGGCCCCCGGCTGCGGGCGTTCTTCCACATCAAGGATCCGCTGCTGCCGGGCATCGTGGTCGGCAAGTCGGCGGCCATGGCCTACGGCGGCCCGGTCTTGAAGCAGGAGCTCGACCGGATGGGCCTGGACCCGCGAGACGTCGTCATCACCGACCTCGATTCTGATTTTCGCGTCCACAAGGAGTATTTCAGCTGCATCACGTACCGCTACGTACTGGACCCTGGCCGCCTGGAACGCATCTACCAGCCCATCCCGATGTTCCACAACAACCTGTGGCGGGTCCCGACGGCGATCCGGGTGATGGCCAGCGCCTGCACCCAGTACCAGATGTTCCTGCAGTCGCGACCGGACCGGCTGGTGGCCTTCAGCAGCTACTCGATGTCCCTCGACCTGGTGGCGCGGGTGGGCTACTGGGATGACGATGTCATCCCCGAGGATTCCCGTTTTTACTGGAAGTCCTTCTTTACCACCGCCGGCCGGCTAAAGATGATCCCCGTCTGCCTGCCCATCTATGGCGACGCCCCCCAGTCGCGGGACTGGAGCAGCACCCACGTGAACCAGTACAACCAGATCAAACGGTGGGCCTGGGGGGTCAGCGACCTGCCATACGTGACCGTCCGGCTGCTGCGACGGAGCGATATTCCCTTGTGGCTCCGCGCCCGGCGCTACGGATACATGGTGTTCAACCACCTCACCTGGGCCACGCTCCCCATCCTGCTGTTCTTTGGGGCCGCCATACCGCGCCTGCTGAACTTCGACTGGAGCCTGACCAACGCGGCCGCCTCTCTGGGCGGCATCACGGTTGGCCTGCTGAATATCACGCTCCTCAACATCGCCTTGCTGATCTGGGTGGAGTCACGGCTCAACCCGCCCCGGCCGCCGCGCTGGGGCTGGTGGCGTCAGCTGTGGTCGTACTTCCAGCTGGTGAGCTACCCCGTGGTCGGGCTCTTCCTGAGTGTGCTTCCGGCGCTGGAGGCACAGACCCGGCTGATGCTGGGGATGTACCTCGAGTACCAGGTCACCGAGAAGGTCGCCGAAGGGACCGCCTAGCTTCTAACTCGCGGTCTCCCTTGCCCCCTCCTCCTGTCGGAGTCTTTCGAATCCGTCCAGGAGGAGATCCAGCGCGAACTCGAACTCGAACTGATCGTCGCAGCCTTGACCGACGACCGACTCCCCCTCATGGGAGGCCGCCATAGCGATGGCCAGCACGTTGGGAAACTTCGGTCCCAGCTCACGCGTCATGACCGCCTGCACTTCTGGATCCACAGTTCGTGAGTCGTTGAATAGCTCCTGGCTGAACCCCATCACCCGGCTGCCGATGACATGCATCACGTGATGCGTGAGATTGACGGAGAAGCCGCCGGCCCGGAATAACCCGATCATCGAGTCCATGTACTCCAGCACCATCGGTGTGGGGGTCTTCTTCGATTCGATCACAAAAGACGCCCAGGGGTGACGGAGGAGCGCTTGTCGCGCCGAGAGGATTCGCTGCCGGACCGCGCTCTTCCACTCGGTTCCGGCGGCCGGGGGATCGATCTCGCCCACGACGACATCGATCATGCCGTCCAGGAGCTCTTCCTTGTTGGCCACATGCTTGTAGAGCGCCATCGGCACGACCCCCAGGTCCTCCGCGAGCTTGCGCATGCTGAGCGACTCGATCCCGCCAACGTCGGCAAGCGCGACGGCGGCGCGCAGCACGCGGCCCCTGCTCAGGGGGGCCCGGCGCGGAGCCTCGATCTGCTTAGCCAAATCCCTATTTCCTCTTGACAAGTGTACGACGTACACCTACACTACGCCCTGGGTGTACGCTGTACACCCGGTAAGGCCGGTAGGAGGAGATGGGAATGAAGGCGATCGCATACGAGGGGTACGGCTCAGCCGATGTTCTCGAGGTCAAGGAAGTCCGCAAACCCGACATCGAGAGTGACGGGGTTCTTCTTCGGGTCCGCGCCGCGTCCGCGAATCCCTACGACTGGCACGTCATGAGGGGCGTCCCTTACATCGCCCGCCTCATGGCAACTGGACTCCGAAAACCGAAGTCCTCGGTTCTCGGCACCGATGTGGCGGGGGAGGTCGAGGTGGTCGGCAATGCCGTGACACGGTTCCGGCCGGGCGACGAGGTCTTCGGTTTTGTCGGATCGGGCGGCTTCGCGGAGTACGTATCGGCTCCGGAAAAACTCCTGGCGGTGAAGCCGGCCAACCTGAGCTTCCAGCAAGCGGCGACCGTCCCGCTCGCGGCGGTGACCGCTCTGCAAGGCCTTCGTGATGCCGGAGCGATCCGGCCGGGGCAGAAGGTCCTGATCGTCGGGGCGTCCGGAGGTGTCGGGACGTTTGCCGTGCAGATCGCGAAGTGGTACGGCGCGGAGGTGACCGGAGTCTGCAGCACGAGGAACCTGGCGATGGTCCGCTCGATCGGCGCCGACCGCGTCATCGACTACACCCGGGAGGACTTCACGCGGACTGGTCAACAGTACGACCTGATCTTTCAACTGGCGGGCACCGCCACCCCATCTACCTGCCGACGCGCCCTCACCGCAGCGGGCAGGCTGGTCCTCAGCAGCGGTGACTCCCCCGGTCGCATCATCGGACCCGTCGGCCGGATCATTAAGGCCCTCCTGTTGTCGCCGTTCATCGGCGGCCAGACGATGCGTCCGCTTATCGCCAAGCCAAGTAGCGCTGATCTGCAGTTTCTACGGGAACTGATTGAGGCCGGCAGGATCACACCGGTCATCGACCGGACGTATGCGTTGAGCGAAGCACCAGATGCGATCCGCTATCTCGAAACCGGACGCGCTCGAGGAAAGGTCGTCATTTCGGTGGCGGCCGCATGAACGGCCATCTGGAAAGCAAAAAGGAGCCTGGCGTGAATTCCACGAGAAGGATTGCGGTGGTGGCGGGCGTGTTTTTCATTGTTGCCGCCGCCGCGGCGATCGCAGGTCTTGGCCTGGAGGGCCCTGTGCTGACCGACCCGGGCTACATCGTCGCCGGTTCTGGCAATGACCTGCGCGTGATCTTGGGCGCGTTCTTGGAGGTGATCCTCGCCATCTCCGTGATCGGCACGGCAGTGACGTTGTTTCCGATCGTCAAGAGGCAGAACGAAGGCATCGCTCTCGGCTATGTCGCCGGCCGGGTTGTTGAAGGCGTGGTCATCGTCGTCGGCATCATCAGCCTCCTCTCAGTGGTGAGGTTGAGGCAGGAGTTCGCTGAAGGCACGGGCGCGGACGCCGCCTCTCTGGTGGCTGTCGGCAAGTCTCTGGTGGCGATCCATGATTGGACTTTTCTGTTCGGACCCAGCCTCGCCATCGGAGTCAACACGCTGTTGCTGGCGTACTTGATGTACAGGTCCGGACTGGTGCCGCGGGTTATTGCCGTGGTGGGCCTTATCGGAGGCCCGGTCATCTTCGCCGCGGGCACCGCAGAGCTGTTCGGCCTCTTCCAGCAAATCTCCGTATGGGGGTCGATCGCGGCCATCCCGGTGTTCGCTTGGGAGATGAGTCTTGCCGTCTGGATGATCGTCAAGGGATTCAAGCCCTCGCCCATCCGCTCTGGCGATATGGCCTTAAGCTCTCCCTCCCCCTTGCGGGGAGTCGGCGTTTAACTCGCCCTCCCCCCTGCGGGGATTTCTAGTTCTCCCTCCCCGTTGCGGGGAGTTCTCCCCTCCCTTCAGGGCGGGGCAGGGGAGGGGGTATCCTCGAACTCCGGTGCGTACCTTGAGTACTAGGTCACCGAGACGGCGACTGCTTAGCTTGCGCGGCGTGCGCGGCGATCTGCTTCCGATCAGCTGCTGGAGGGCTTCGCGGCGGGTGATCCCGGCCGCCCGAAGCACCCTGGCCAGGACCGGTCCGATGTTAAATAACGCCTTCGATTTCAGTCATGGCCCAGCAATCCCGTCACCCGCTGCACGCGCGCCAGCGTCGCGTTGGCTGTCACCGCCAGCCGGTCGGCCGCCCGGTCCAGGTCGCGGACCAATTGCGGGTCGTCGGACCGGATCTCCCGATAGCGCTCCTGGATGGGGCGCAGGGCCGCGATGACGGCTTCGGCCACGGCCTGCTTGAGCTCGTTGTACGACTTGCCGGCGAAGGTGCGCTCCAGGTTCTCGGCCGTCGTTTCCGTGACCGACTGGTAGATCTGGAGCAGGTTGGCGACCCCCGGGCCGGGCGGGAACCGAACGGCGGGCTCGGCGTCGGTTTGGGCGCGGGCGAACTTCTTGCGGATCACCTCCGGCGGGTCGGTCAGGAAGACGGCATGGCCAGGATTCGCCTGGGCCAGGGTCTTGCTCATCTTCCGTTCCGGGTCGTCCAGTCCCATGATCCGGGCGCCTGCCTTGGGAATCAGGGCCTCGGGCAGGGTGAGGACCTGGCCGAATCGCTGGTTGACCCGCTGGGCTATGTCGCGCGTGTACTCGATGTGCTGGCGCTGGTCCTCGCCGACCGGCACGAAATTGGTTTCGTACAGCAGGATGTCGGCGGCCATCAACGCCGGATAGGTCAGCAGGCCGGTGCCCACCCGCTCGCGCTGCTCGCCCGCGCTTTTCTCCTTGAACTGGGTCATCCGCTCCAGCCAGCCCATCGGGGTCAGGCAAGTGAGGATCCAGGCCAGCTCGGAGTGGGCCGGGATCCGCGACTGGACAAAAATGGTGGAGGTGTCCTGGCGGATGCCGCAGGCCAGGTAGACGGCCGCCACCTGGAGCGTGTTCTCCCGGAGGAGCTTCGGATCCCAGGGGAGGGTCATCGCATGCAGGTCAACGACGCAGAAGATGTTGTCGTACCTGTCCTGGTCGCGGACCCAGTTGCGGATGGCGCCCAGGTAGTTGCCCAGGTGCAATCCTCCGCTCGGCTGGATGCCGGAAAACACGCGGGGTTTGGGGGAGGCCATGGTCCGCAAATCGTAACCGTTCATAATCCCGGCGTGACACGTGAGTCTCGCTAGCCGCACGTTTCGCAACACCGCCCTGGTGGTCGGCAGTCGCGCCGTGGCCAAGGTCGCGACGTTCGTGGTGGTGGTCCTGCTCTGGCGTCACCTCGCCGACGCCGAGTACGGGCGCTTCGGGGCGATGATCGTGTACGTCAGCCTGGCCCAGCTGCTGGCCGACCTTGGGACTCAGACCGTCTTTGTCCGGGACGTGGCCCGCGACCGAGCCGTATTCGACCGCTATCTCGGCAATCTGATCAGCGTCCGTTTGCTGCTCCTGGTCCTCTCCGGCCTGGTGCTGGCGGGGGCGTTGCGCCTGCTGGCGCCGGCGCTGTTCCCGTTCACGCTGGGGGCGTTCGTGCTGCTGATCACCGTTTCCTACTCGGGTCTCCTCCGCTCCGCGTTCTACGCGCGGGGCACGCTGGGCTATGAGGTGGTGGCCATCCTTGGTGAGGCCGCTGTCCTGCTGGGACTGACCCTGTACGCCGTCGGCCATCGGGCGTCATGGGACGCCTTCCTCTGGGTGTATGCGGCCAGCTACCTCTTCACCTGCCTGCTGGCCCTGGGGGTAATCTTCGGCATCTGGCGCGAGCGGCCGTCGCCCCGCCTCGACCTGGGCTTCCTGCGCGATGTCCTACGGAGCGGCGCACCCCTCGCCCTCGGCTTTGTCATCACCAGCATCTACGCCCAGGTCGATGTCGTGCTGCTGCAGCTCTTCACGAACTTCCGGATGGTCGGCTGGTACGTGGCCGCCAACAAGTACGTCGACGCCATCGCCTGGATCCCGCAGACGGCGATGAACGCCGTCTTCCCGGCTCTGTCGTTGCTGTCGGTCTCCGGCAAGGACCGCCTCGCCCTCGCCTACCAGAAGTCCTACCGCCTGCTGGCCGTGCTGGGTGTGCCACTGGCGGTGGGCATCGCCCTGACGGCGCCTGCGCTGGTGCACGCCGTCCGCGGCTACGAGCAAACCATCCCCGCCCTGGCCATCCTGGCGCTCTCGGTGGTCTTCCTCTTCTTGAACAATGCCTTTATCTACACGCTCACGGCGATCAACCGCCAGGCCGACTTCACCCGGCTGGCGCTGGCCACCCTGGTCGTCAATGTGGTCCTCAACCTGGCCCTGATCCCGCCGTTCGGATACATCGGCGCCAGCTGGGCCGCCGTCCTCACCGAGCTGGCGCTCTTTTTGGGCGGCTGGTGGTTGCTGCGTCGCCACCTGTACGCGCTGGCGGTGGTGCGTGGCATCGCCCGCATCCTCCTGAGTGGCGGCGTGATGGGCCTCGCCGTCCTGCTGCTCCGGTCCTGGCCGGTTGTCCTGGTGATCCTGGTTGGGGCCGCCGTGTACGCGGTGGCGTTGGTGTTGCTGCGCGCCGTCGACGCGGACGAGTGGCGGATTATCCGTAAGGGACTGATCCCGTAGGTCATCGGGGGCTCAGCCGGCGACGCCCGGTTGCTGTCTCAGGCGGCCGAGTGGTCCGAAGACGACGATGAGCGCGGAAGCCATCCCGATCAGACCGCCAATCACGATGGTGATGGGGGCGCCCACCGCGCCCGCCAGAATTCCGCCCGCCAGGTTGGCCAGCGGCCAGGCCCCCCAGAACATGGTGCGCAGGGTGGCCGTCATTCGCCCCTGGAGATGGTCCGGCGTCACCGACTGGCGCAGGCTCACCTGGCTGACGTTGTAAATGGAATCGCTGACCCCGACCAGGAACTCGGCGCCCACCAGGGTGGCGAGTGGCGGGCCAACCAGCGCCAGCGGCCACAAGAGGAACCCGGCTCCGACTCCGGCGATGGTGATGGCCAGCGTGGCCCCCAGCCCAAGGCGGCGGACGACCGTACCCACGATGAATGCTCCGATCACCGCGCCCACGCCCCCGGCGGCGAAGACCAGCCCCAGCGCTCCCGGGCTCAGCCCCAGGTTTCGGTACGCGAACAGGTAGAACGCCGGTTCGGCGAGGTGGAATCCCACGGCCCCGACCGTCAGCATGAGGGCCATGTTTCGCAGGATTGGATTTCCGAAGACCAGTCGGATACCGTCCCGAATGTCGGCCAGGACGCTCAGCCGCGGGTGGCCGTCAACGCGTGGCGAAGGCTCCGGCTGCCGGATCCAGGCAATGGTGGCGACGGACACCAGGAACGAAAACGCGTCGGCCAGCATGGCCTGCGCTGCGCCCACGAGCTGAATCAACCCTCCGGCCAGTGCCGGTCCGAACAGGTACGAACCGGAGTGGCTCACTTCCAGCTTGGTGTTGGCCTCCAGCAGGTCGGCACGCCCGGCCAGCGTGGGCACATACGCGAGATAGGCGATGTCAAAGAGGACCGTGCCGATGCCCAGGATGGCGGCCACCGCGTAAAGCTGGAGCAGCGTCAGCGTTCCAACCGCCGCCACCAGGGGGATCGACAGCAACGCCACGGCCCGCAGCGCGTCGGCGGCGATCATCAGCGGGCGGCGGCGGACGCGGTCGATCCACACACCGGCAAACAGCGCCAGGACGGGAAACGCCAGCCGCTCGAGCGAGGCCAGCAGTCCAACCTGCGCGGCGGTCGCGTGCAGCAGCAGGATGGCGATGGTGGGCAAGGCCAGCACGGTGACCTGGCTGCCGACCACGCTGATGGTCTGGCCCGTCCAGAGCTTGAGGAAATCTGCCTGCCGCCACAGGCGGCTACCCCCGAGCATTTAGTGGATTGTCCTCCAAGATTCTCCTCCCCTCAGGGGAGGGCAGGTGTGGGGGTGTCCCCGCAATCACGACTACGACCCGGCGAGGCGCCGGGTCGTAGTCAGGCGGTAGAGGCTCAGTCGTCCCTTAGGCCGCTTTGTTCACCGTCATCGGCTGCGGCTGGAGCGCTTTCTCCAGCACCTCGCGGACATCGCGGACCAGGTGAATCGTCATCGCCTGCCGGACGCTGGCTGGCAGATCGTCCAGGTCTCCCTCGTTGCGGAAGGGCAGGATGATCTCGGTCAGTCCGGCTCGATGGGCCGCCAGCAGCTTCTGCTTGACGCCACCGATGGGCAACACGGTTCCCTGCAGGGTGACCTCGCCGGTCATGCCCACGGTACTCCGCACCGGCCGGCCCGTCCGTCCTTCGGAACCGCGCCGGCCGGCACGTGCACGTGGAAGCCCTTCTCCTCGAACCCGGGACCGATGCCCAGCTCCGCGGCATGGGAGCGGACGTACGAGAGCCCGATCTGCGCCGACTCCTTCATCACGTCGCCCAGCTGCCCGGTCAGCGTCAGTCCCTTGGGACCGTCCATGACGGCGGCCTCCACAAAGAGGACCTCGCCGCCGGTCCCGGTGACCGCCAGGCCGGTTGCCACGCCGGGTACCTCGGTACGCTCGGCCGCCTCCGGCTGGAACTTGGCCCGCCCGAGATACTCACGCACCTCGGCCGCGTCGATGCGCACGGGTGCGGTCAGCTTGCCACCCTCGATCCGGGTCGCCACCTTGCGTAGCAACCGGCCCAGCTCGCGCTCCAGGTTGCGGACGCCCGCCTCGCGCGTGTGCTCGGCGATGATCCGCCGG
>WNFD01006577.1_pt1 | contig 11616 bp, 8 predicted proteins | sample 5400491 | NCBI WGS metagenome assembly WNFD01 (sample SAMN13153343, study PRJNA577476) | soil metagenome | isolation source: 120 cm saprolite under Douglas fir tree site 2 hole 2 replicate 2 | place: USA:California | collected 2015-04-18 | reverse complement strand
GCCTGTGACGGTGATCCATCCCTGCCGCCGACCGCGGGCTTTATCAACGGTTCTTTGCTGGTAAATACACCCATCTTTCGCTCACGACTCCGGAAGCAATGCTTAGAACAACGTGATCAATGACCTCAAAACCAAGGAGGCGCGAACACTACGTCGTGCGATCTTATGCAGCGGAGGTTGCAGCGCTCGCGGGGGACTGGCGGCCGGCGAACAAGCTCCCTGACCAAACTTAACCAACGCGGGCCGGTGAGGCAGCGCTCCATGAGAATTTACCTGCGCACAACCCTGATTGCAAAACCCAAAAAAGTGATGCGGGCAAATTGGTTTCAGGCCTCACGCTGCGATGCGTCATTGACTTGAAACATATGATCGCGACAATCGACCCTGTCTTTCTCATGTTGACCCGCCCCGCACGGCGTCTCACCGGGCAAGTTGCACGGTATTCTACGCGCTATCCGGGTAAAACCTGCTTTACGAGGCAGGTTTTTATCCCCGGAAATATCCCGAGCGAGCAAATCGTCGCGTCGAACATTTGCATACAGAGTCGCTGCCGCCGTCTCATTCGAACCTACGGCGCATTGTTCACGTACACCGTGCTGCTGAGCGCCCCACCTGGTCCCGTAGTGCCTGTCAAGGCCTGTCCCCCGAGAATCAGGAAGCGCGGTCCATTTGTCGTCGGGGCAAAAAGCGGACTCGTGAACCCAGCGGCGTTGTACACGTTGGCTTTCGGCGATTGTCCCAAAGACCCAGTAAGCCCCGTCCACGAGTTCAGAGCGACGTTGCTGGTGTTTTGAGCATTGACCGAGGAACTCTCCATTTCACCCGACCCAACGCTGCCAGTGTAGACACCCTCCGCGGCGATGAACTGCCCGTACGCTGTGAAAAGTACGCCCTTGGCACGGTCATGGATTGTTAGGTTCCCGTTCAGTGTCCACGTTCCGACCGCACCGCGCACAGCGCTGGCGTAAAGCACATCTTTATCACCGACACCTTGATTATTTGGCGGAATGGAAGCATTTGGGTCCCCGTTGATGTAATAGATGATGCCACCGAAAACCACCATCGTTCCGAAGGCCCTTGCCGTCGGCAGGGTGTTAGTGGCGGTTGTCCACGTCCCGATCGTGCCGTCTGTGTTAACCGGCGCCGAATAGACACCAGTGACTGGCGTTCCGTTCGTGTCCAGGCCGCCTGCGACATAGAGAAACCCGTTGTGGACGGTTGCCGATAGCCCTAACAGGGATTTCGGGAGTGCGTTCGTGGACGCGGTCCAGGGACCGATTGTGCCGGCTGTGGAATCCACGCTGGCGACGTACACCGTGTTGGTTCCGCCCGGAGCGTCGGTGAAGCTCACCTGTCCGCCGAGGACATAGATATAGCGCTTGCCGACAGCCACCAGTGAATTGGTGTCGTCGGCTTCCGCCATCGCATGATGTGCGAGCGTCGTAGGAAGCGGATTGGTGGTGATCGTGGTCCATGTGGTGTTTGTTGTGCTTCCCACCGTGCCATCCTGATTCAAGTTGTTCGCCCAGACGGTGTTGGTGTTGGCCGTGCCGTCAAAGCCGCCGGTGACGATGGCGAACGCGCTGGTGCTACTGGTTCCCGGCAGAGCCACGGCACGGAGCCCGGTCATCGGCTTGGGCAGCGCCATGGTTGTTGCCCAGCCCATTGCGCTGGGATTGAAGGTAATCGTGCCGACTAGGTTCAGGGTGACCGCATTACTCGTCCCGCCCGAGGTTACGACCGTCACGCTCACCGTGCCCGGTGCGGTGAGAGTTGCCGGTACTGCTGCGACCGCGCCGGTGTCTGACCAGGCGGAGCCGGCTGGCACAACGTCAATCGATGTACTTCCCTGCTTGAAGTTGACTTTCCCTGGAGCCACCTGGAAGCCGCTGCCGTTAATTTCAATCGGCAGGCCCACAGGGCTCGTCGCAGTCGTAGAGCTGTTAATATTCTGGATTTGCGGCACTGGCGGAGGCGTGCTACTCCCGCCATTGCAACTCGACAAAAAACTACCTGCGGTTGCTATCAGTGCGATGTGAACTGCAATCGTCCACCATTGGCGTTTCATATGTGTCACTCCATTCATTCAAGAATGACCGCAAATTCCTTTTGCGGGCGATACCGTACGCCGCTCTGCCAGCCTCGAATGACGCTCTCAATGCATGCGCGGGAGCACCAGATTCGGTAGCTTGTGTTCGGGCCGTCCCGGTTCGCGGAACAGCCCGAACAGTGCTAGCGCCCCGCGAATGTCCCACGACTCGCAGTACGCCAGCAAAGGCTTGGCGTTACGAGTTCGACTCCTTCATGTCGGCGTCAGCCTGTTTCGTTGCCTTCTTGGATTCGCTCTTGGCATCCGCGTTCGGATCCAACGTCTGAATGCTCTTGCCAAGGCTCATCCCCTTGGACCCGGTACCTGTGCCTGCGGGGCAGGTGGTCGCGGGGGCAACCGGCTTAAGCGTCATGTCGCACGCCAAGGAATTGAAGTCGATTCCCCGATTGTGCGCCACGTGGATCGCGGCCACGCACTGGCCGAGGTTTTTGAAGTTCTGGCAAGCCTGCTGCGGCGTAGTGCCGGTCGGGAGCAGCTTTGCCAGGTTGCCCGAAAGCTTCGTGTTCTGGCTAAGAAGCTGGTCCGGTGCTTTGGCTCCGCCATTTGTGGAGTTGGCATCTCCGGATCCGGGATGGGACGAGGCTGCGCCGTGGCTTGCGCCAGTGGCGGATGCACCCGGGGTTGCGCCCGGCCGGCCTCGTTGCGCATACGCTGGCGCGGCACTGATCGAAATAGTCGCCACCAGGGATGCCACTATCAGAATTGAGTTTTTCATCTTGCTCCTCCTAAAGTACCGAGGGCTAGGCTGTGTACACAAAGGGTTCTGGCAATTGTCAGGCCAAACCGAATTGCATTTAAGCGCCTGTGTTTCAGTGACTTACGGGATTTCCTTGTTCGAAAAACTGGGGGCATTCAACACACCACTGGGTCGTATCAACTCGGATCTACGGAAATAGAAGATTGACGCTCAGCTAGTTGGCTTGTGGACGTAATAGCCAAAGCCTTATGTCGACTGTGGATTGTTTCGTGTGCTCGGGTAGGACATTCTCGATGCGTGAATCTGGATCAACGTGCAAGAGTACTGTGTTCTGCCTCGACTCCCGCTCGGACTGCGCGAACACTTACCCCATTTCCAGCATTTCGGGCGTACAACGCGACTTCGATTTCCGATCAGGGCTTCCCCCTGGGCCGAGCACTCTGACTTGCGTTGGTTGCAGCCGCAGCTCCTTGATTTGCTCTGTTCGCGGCCTGACCTTCTCCGAAGTTCGCCATATTCGGACGCATCTCCGCAGTTGGCCGAGGCGTTTCCGGAGGGGTATTCATCCCTACGCGCGTCGAAGACCCTGGTGCGACCAAAACCGACTTGCCGGATTGCCGGCCAATGACTTCGACCAAGCCTTCGATTACGTCAACCTCCGTCTCCAGCCGCTGATCAACTTCCACTTCAAACTGTGTGCCCCGAACAGCAATCACCGCGCTGGGAGTGCCGAGTTCGAAAGGCGGCGCCCCTCCAGTGCGCTTGTTGATGACAGCACGTATGCGTCCCAGCAGCAGTTGGAAATAGCCTCGGTCGGTTGGAGAGGGCTGCTGCACCATTAGTCGTGTGTGAGCGCGGATCAGAACCTGGCTCCCATCGGTCAGCTGCAACAATAGCCGCCCACCACCTGTCTCTAGAACGGTACCTGGCGGAAGTGTCTCACCAAGCGTGGGAGTCGAAGAGGGTTGGCCGGGCAGGTTCAGATGGATATTGCCCTTCCATTGGGAAATCGTGGCCCCTGCGAATGGTGCCGTGGCTGGGGCCGCGTTCGGCTGCTGACCTTGAGCAGCAGCCAGACCAAGAGCCGCCCACAAAAATACAATCGTGAAGATCACAGAACGAACGCTAGTACGTTTCATGGTGTTGCCTCACTATATTGAACCCGCGTCGCAGGCAAAAGTAGTCGAAAGCAGGTTCCGGTCCCCGGTTCACTGCGGGCTTCCACTTTCCCTCCATGCTGCTCAGCGATACGTTTGACGAAGGCGAGCCCGAGGCCCCATCCTGGGGCCGCATCCTCTTGCTCACGTCCTCGGAAAAAGGGTTCAAAGAGACGTTCCAGTTCGTGGGGCGGAATGACGGGACCGGGATTCCACACTTCCACTGCGACCATGTTACCATCCGCGACCACGCGAAGCTTGACCTCGCTTCCTTGCGAAGCGTACTTGATAGCATTGCTCAAAAGATTGATGAGCGCTCCCGCGACTAGGTGCGGATCGCCGTCCAGTGAAGGCAAGTCCGGTGCGATCTCGGTCGTCACGGTGATCTTGGAAGCCTGCGCCAATGGCTGGAGCACCTGCTTCACCTGATTCACAGCGTCGCTGATGTTGAATGTCTCCCACCGGAGGGGCCGTGAACCCGCTTCGAGCCGCAACACATCGAGATAGGTATTGATCATTGCCACCAGACGTCCAGACTCCCGAAAAATGGTGGCTGCTGCTTCACTGATAGCTGCTTGCTGCGGATACCGCAATAGATATTCGGCAAATCCCTGTATGGACACTAGCGGCGTGCGCAGCTCGTGAGTTACAAAACTCAGAGCCTCGGCTCGTGCCCGGTCGCGTTCCAAGCGAGCAGTCAGATCAGACACGACAACCAGAGTTAAGCCCACGGAACTAGCTTGCGAGGATGAAGGTAGCCTCATGGCCCTCAATTGAAAAAGACCATCCCCCCAATGCACCTCCGAATCGAACCGCCCACTGGACTGAACTAACAACTCATGTAAGTTGCGGCAGATTGGTTCATTGAGGGCCACGGCGAATTCATCCAGACTGGCCGAGGGATCCCAATTTTGCCGCACGCAGAGGGCTTGCCAGCGCGCGTTGAAGAAGACCATTCGCCCGTCCAGCGCAAACACCGCTAGAGCTTCCTCCATGGCTTCCAGCAAAGTTTCGTCAAACGCATAAAGCGAACTCAGTTCGGTCTGCAGCTCCCTCAACAAAACTATTTTCCAATGCAGATCACTGGCCGGAGAGAAGAGCTGCGAGCGCAGGGCAGCAGATAAATTGCGCGTCCTTTCAGGAGTGGTGGTCCGCAGTGCCCGCTGAAGGTGGCGCAACCCTTCACTGATATCGCGGTCCAACAGCATCAGGTTCTGCAACTGGGCGAGAGGCGCCGCCAAAACACCGGCGCAGAGAAACGGGCCGAGTTCGGTGAGTGTGTGAGCCCGTGCAAACAGAACGTAGCTGGTCACGATAGTACCGACAAGCAAAATTCCGAGAGTCAACAATCCCTTCCAAACTGGCCAGCGCAGGATTACCCAGGTCGAACTAAGCGTGAAGCCGAGGAGCAAGAATATTTGCAGCGTCACTTCTAACGGCCGTAGGCCCCTTCCGACCAGAATTCCGTCAACGAGGTTCGCGTGGATTTCCACGCCCGGCATGGGGATTCGGTCGCTGACCGGTGTAGCCACTCGGTCACCGATCTCCGTCGAGCCGACACCAACCAACACCGCCTTGCCTCGGAGCCGTCCCCCGGCCCTCCCTTCCAACAGGTCGATCACAGAGACTACCGAAAAGGGAGGTTTAGATTCTCCAAGCTCAATCTGCCCGCGATAGTTAATTGCCAGGAAACGCGGCGACTCGCTTTCAACTCCCGTTACTTGGGTGCGCGCCGCCTCCCCAATTGTTGGTATTCGTGTTTCTCCAAGACGCACGTATTGGCCATCATCTTCCAGCGGCTCTCCTCGAGCAAGACGGGCAATTTCCAGTGCAAACGCCCAACGCGGGCCGTCGATCGTTAGCTCCCGGACGGGGACGCTTCGGCAGATGCTGTCCGGTCCCAAAGTGGCCTGGGCATGTCCGGTTGCGATGGCGCTCCTGGAGAAAAGAGGTAATGGTTCCACCCACAGCCGGCCCTGCTGCGAATTGCTGATCTTGCTCACCAACACGACATTGCCAGCTGCCTTCAATGCTTGCGCCAGTTCCCGATCGTCGCTCTCGTCTTCTGCTTCCGAGAGCAGAATGTCAAGACCGAGTGCCTTTGGTCGCTCTGCCGACGCAGCGCGAACAATGCGGGCCAGCATGGAGCGTTTCCACGGCCAGCGTCCGTAGCGGTTCAGGCTTGCGTCGTCAATCAGCACGAGCGCCACATCCGGCGAGGTGCCTTGTGTTCCTCGCAAGCGAAAGTTCAGATCACCGATACGGCGACTCAACTCCTCGACGGGATAACTCAGGCTCAGAAGGCCGACGAACGCAAGAAGAACCCCGTTTAGGAGCAGCCAGCGCTTGGTCTGGCCACGATTCTTTCCGGGACGCAGTTCTCCAGAGTCCTTCATGATTCCTTCGACCTCAAATCAATCGCCAGCCGACGCGCCTTTTCGTATAGTGTTTTTCGCTCAATACCCAGCTTACGCGCGGCGAGTGATTTGTTGCCCTTAGCTTCGCGCAAAACGCGGAGAATTTCCTGGCGCTCTATTTCCTGCAGCTTGCCGCCAAGTGTCGATGCCGAATTTTCCCCTCCGGTGTCCGTCGCGGTTCTGCGTGCTCGTTCCTGTTCTACTTGCTCGGCCGTGATTTCATCGGTCGCAGTGAAGATGGCAACCCGCTCGATCAAATTTTCGAGCTCGCGCACGTTTCCCGGCCAGCTCATAGAAGTGAGCAAATGAACCGCGTCTTCGCTGATGCTTACCTGGCGCCGGTTGCGCTGGTTGAAGCGTCCGAGAAAATGCTCGACGAGCAGCGGGATATCTTCGGGCCTCTCTTCAAGAGAGGGGAGATCGATCGTCACGACACTGACGCGATAATAGAGGTCTTCACGAAATTGTCCTGACTGAATTAGCGGTCCCACATTTTTGTTCGTGGCCGCCAGGATTCGAACGTCCACGGGAATAAAGGTATTTGATCCCAGGCGCCGAACCTGCTGTTCCTGCAAGACCCGAAGCAGCTTCACCTGGAAACTCAGGCTGGTTTCGGAAATCTCATCCAAAAGCAGTGTGCCGCCATTGGCAGCTTCAAATAAGCCGGCACGGCTGCTCTCCGCTCCGGTGAAGGCACCCTTCTCGTGCCCGAACAGCTCACTTTCCAGGATTGTTTCAGGGAACGACCCACAATTTATGGGCGTGAACGGTTTCTCGGCGCGTCGGCTATGCGCATGAATGGCGCGTGCTACCAGCTCCTTGCCGGTTCCGCTGGCGCCGGTAATGAGGACGGTCGCCGTGCTGGGTGCCACGCGGCCGATGGCGCGGTAAACTTCCAACATCTTGGAACTGCGGCCTACGATCGCAGATTCGGGAGAGGAACTTTCTGTACGGGATGGGACGGGCGTCTGACGCCGGGCGCTGATCCTCTTTACAACGGTCAATAGCTCGTCGATCAAAAGCGGTTTGCTGAGGTACTCCAGCGCTCCTCCGGCCACTGAACGGGCTACAGTTTCCACGCTGGCACGCGCGGTCATCATCACACAGTTGCACTCCGGTTGAAGCGCTTTGAGTTTTTCAAGGAATTCCAGACCGTTTTTGTTCCCGACGTAAATGTCAAGCATGGCAAGCTGGAACACGTGCACACGCAACAGCGGTTCGGCTTCCTCGCAACTCTGAGCGATGCGGCACTGGTAACCCTCGGCTGTCAGCACGGCGTTCAACCACTGGCAGATTGACTTGTCGTCATCAACTATGAGTACCTGCAACTGCTCTCCCATACTGCTCTCCGGGTCCCGCGCGACGCGCGCTCAAAACTAGGAATCCGTCATTGCCTCCCTTCCACGTCGAAGGTGGAATCTAGCCAACCAGACTCTGTTCGGCCGTCATACCATTCTGACAGCACGGATCGGATTCCACTACCGACGCGAGACACGCCCATCAGTCGTCCCGCCAAAATGTTTGCTCCGCGATTCATTCTTAATTCTGCGCACCAATGGATTGCGCTTCTTAAGGCATTCGGCATGCCATCCGCTGCAGGAAGAATCGTCAAAGCCTTGGCCTTCCAAGGGCGGACGAGTGTTTGGAGACGCTACAGGGATTGTATTGAATCGCCTCTGTTTGGTCGTTCTTGCCCCTCCAGATCGTGCCCAAATGCACACCACAGAGAGATTCCACCCGGCGACAGCCGGTCAGCATTTCTGCAATCCGTTGAATTCTCGTCGACACAGGTGTGTTGGACTCACCCAGAGAAACCACGGTCGATACATTGTAAGGACGAGGGTTAGACTGTTCTGCGCTTGGCAAGTCGAATGTCCAAAAATGTACTGGTACCAAGATTCCTTCCCACGTTTTCTCTTCTGGAGGCCTCTGAGTAGATAGGGGGAATTAGTCGCCGAACTCGCCCAGGTCTTGCCTAATCCGAATGGTGGATCAGGGTCAAGGGGAATTGCGGGGAGCCGAGAGTCTGCGTGCCACCTGTGGAAGTGCGAACCTCCTAGATGGAGCGCCTACTCCCGGGTTGCTTCAGATCGAAACACAAAGGCGTTGAGTTTTTCCCTTGTGAAGGCCTCTTAGTATAGAGGGGAGTTCTCGCCGACTTTCCCCGTGGGCTTGGTGGAGCCGTCCCACTTCGGTCAGCCACCTAGCTCGACTGCGTGCGGATCGATGGTTCCGAGCCGAGCCGAAGGTAGAAACCCTACCAACGGTGCGCACGATCAAAGTGTGCCCTGCTCGGCCTGATGAGCAATCATTAGGACAGCAACCCTCCCCCTGCGTCGTTGATTGCTCCCGCTAGCCGCGGGCGCGGCGCGAATCCGCGCGGGCCGAACGGCAAGCGAGGACCGAGTTTTGGGCGCTATTTGGCAAACGGTAGCCTCTCTCAGAGGGAGTATTCCGACGGTGCGAGGGTGAAGGGCGCTTCACCCTGCTGCTTCACGAGGAGCTGAATTTCGCTTCACCTTTCCGGTGAAGCGAACGTAGTGAAATGAGGAGAGATAACCCGCGAGGAGCAGGCCCGGAAGGACGCGGCCAAACTTGGATGAGGCGGGAGCGACCCCACCCTTTGACGCACGGTGCGTCACGGACTTCTTGGGTGGATTGCTGTCCACGTTCGAAACCGCTTGCTTCCGTGTATACACGCGGCCAAAACCGGATCACGCGTCGAGCGTGACGAGGCGGCAGCGACCCCGCTCAAGCAGAAAGGGGAAAATCTCGTGGCCGTCCTGAAACCACCAGCGAAACAACAATGCCGACGCGCTCTATTCCAGGTGAAGAAGGTAAGAATTACGTACTTCAGCTTCGTCTTCTCCACTTTCTTCACCCGGAGCCCGGCCCACAGAATTGATAGTCAAAGATTTGCAACCACTGCCCCTGCGAAAGTCGCCGCGCAAAAAAGACCAAATCGGGCGGGAGCGACCCCACTTTTTTGCGGACGAGCCGCCCAAAAGTTTCTTGGGGTCGCTCCCGCCCTCCCTGGCATTTCGCGTCGACGTTTTGCGCGGTGCAGAGGCGGAGCGAAAAAGATTTCATGCACGCTTTATTAAAATCCGCGTGCACGAAAGGAGAAACCGCATGGCAATTCTGAAGTCACCACCAAAACCACCGAAGAATGAAACCTTGCAGATCCGTATGGAGGAAGAAGTCAGAAGCAAACTGGGCAGGTACGCCGAGTTTATCAACTCTTCGGAATCATACGTTGTCAGCGAGGCGTTGAAGCTCTTGTTTAGGAAAGACGACGAGTTCAAGGCCTGGCTTGAGGAACACAGCCACAATGGCGACCAAGCTCACAACGGGGGAGGCTCTCTTTTTGAGACTGCGAAGAAAGCATGAAGATTCGTCGTATCCAATTCGGCGTGCGCGAGAATACAGCGTCACCGCGACAGCATGACTCGCGCCTTGCAGCAGTTACCCCTTCGAACGCGATTTGCATTGAAGAAGAACGCCCAGAGACACAACGTCCTTCGCCCCTAAACGGCCGTCGAGCGATAGGTTTGGAGAACGCGCTGCATGCCGCGTCTCAACACGCGGCCACAGGAGGGAAACGAAGAGACGACAGCCATCTTCTCACTGTTCATGAAGTCGCCGAACTGCTTCAGGTCCCCGTCTCCTGGGTATATGAGCGCACTCGCCAAAGATGCAGAGAACGAATTCCCGGTTTTCGCCTTGGAAAGTATTGGCGATTTGAGGTAGCTGACATCGCCGAGTGGCTACTCGCAAAACGCACAAATGATTACCACAATGCGCGCGAATCTCAGTAAACTCCTGGTTGACGCAAGAAAGAGCGGACGAATCAACGGAAAGGACCGTATGGTTCGGCGCTGCTTTCAGACTGGCTGTTTAATCAGGAAAGGAAAACGACGTAAGACCTGGGTCGCACGTTGGAGAGAAACAGTGATTCAACTCGACGGCACACCTAAGAGAGTTCTTCGGGCTGAAGTTCTTGGGTTGGTCAGCGATCTCTCTGAACGTGAGGCCCGTAACAGAATGGCGGGTCTCCTGCGTCCGATCAATGAGGGGAAGTACCGACCAGAAGCAACAATCACCTTCGGCCAATTCTTAAAGGAGTGTTGGGAGCCTGCTGTAATGCCCCAGTTGAAGCCCAGTTCCGTTCGTTATTACGGACTGCAGATTCGCTGTCATCTGCTGCCGACGTTCGGTACGTGGCGCATCAGGGACATTACGAAGGCAGAGGTACAACGGTTTCTCGCGAACAAGCGCAAGCAGGGTTTCTCCGGTTCCAGTGTTCATGGCATGCGTACAGCACTCGGGAAAGTGCTGCAAGCTGCAGTGGACTGGAGCTACCTGGAACAAAACTCTGCCCGTGGTATACGTCTGGGAGACCGCACACCAACTCAGGAGAGGGCCTATCTTTTGCCTGAACAACTCTCACCGCTGCTCAATTCCCTTCCCGAACCGTGTCGCAAGCTTGTGGTGATTGCGACGTTGACCGGTCTTCGGATTGGCGAATTGCTCGCGCTTCGTTGGAAGCACGTCGATTTCGTTCATGACGTGCTCCATGTGCGTGAGACCGTCCACGAAGGGAAGTTTGGAAGTCCCAAGACCAAGAGCAGTCGCAGAGACGTGCCAATGAGCCGGCCTGTACGCGAGGCACTCATGGGGCAACGCAGTGAGCAGACGGGTGCGGATGCGGAGAATCTAATCTTTACTAGCCGCAACGGCACCCCAATGAATCCTAAGAATCTTCTTCGCCGAATCTTGCAACCCGCGTGTCGCAAGCTGAATTTGCCGGTCATCAGCTGGCACAGCTTCCGGCACACGCATGCAACATTACTCGGCGAAGTCGGGGAATCATTGCGAACCGCTCAGGCAATCCTTGGACACTCTGATCTGAAAACAACTCTCAACATCTACACGCACGCGATCCCGGAGTCACAAAAACGTGCAGTAGAGAAAGTGGCTGGCTTAGTGTTCCCTAGTGTTCCCGAATTTTCAGCGGGTACAGAAAATGGGAAAGTGAACTGATTGAAAGGAAGTAAGTTAGAAAAATCTGGAGCCGAGAGTGGGAGTTGAACCCACGACCTGCCGATTACGAATCGGCTGCTCTACCACTGAGCTACCTCGGCCCGCTCAAACGACAATAGCATTCGCAGAAAATTACTGTCAATTCGGCTGCGGAGATGGCGTTCTTTCAACGCGAAAAAGGATACATCGCCC
>WNFD01011976.1_pt1 | contig 11618 bp, 8 predicted proteins | sample 5400491 | NCBI WGS metagenome assembly WNFD01 (sample SAMN13153343, study PRJNA577476) | soil metagenome | isolation source: 120 cm saprolite under Douglas fir tree site 2 hole 2 replicate 2 | place: USA:California | collected 2015-04-18 | reverse complement strand
CCGCGCTCACATCCACCTCTTCGCACGAACTCTGCGAAGCCATCACCGACCCCATCCCCGGCCAGGGCTGGTACGACGATAACAACGGCGAAATCGGCGACATCTGCGCCTGGAAAACCAAACAGCTCGGCCCCTACACGGTCCAGCTCGAATGGTCCAACACCGCCGGAAACTGCATCTAGCAAGTGGCTCTTATGTCGCACAGCCATTCCTGGCTGTGCTCTTGGGGTACTCCGCATCTTGGAGGGCCCGTCCGTCCGCGCCGGGCTGCTCCCCTTTTGAGTGCGGGGAGCGAAGCTCCCGCTTTTTCGCACCAAACCCAACCACTCAAATCATCCGTCCACCTCCCTCCCCAACCCATCTTCCCTTTGCCCCAGCAAAAACTCCCGGTGTATCATCTCCCCGCCTTCGCCGCACAGGAGACCGTTCCATCCCAACAGGAGACACCATGAAAATTTCGCGAGCAATTCTCGGCGCAACGCTGCTCACCGCCTCCGCGGTATACGCCGCCACGCGCCCCACTCCCTCCCAGGACGTCACCAAAGTCGCCGGGGATAGCCACACGGTCATCTTCGAAAACGACCAGGTTCGCGTCCTCGCCGTTCACTTCAAGCCCGGCCAGGTCGCGCCCATGCATTCGCATCCCGCGAACGTCTCTTATTTCTTGACCGACGGAAAATTGAAAGTCACCCTGCCGGACGGCAAAGTGATCGAACGCAGTCCCAAGGCCGGAACCGCGGGCTGGAGCGACGCAGTCACGCACACCGCCGAAAACGTCGGCACCACCGACTTCCAGCAAGTCCAGGTCGAACTAAAATCCCCGCCCGCAAAGTAGCTCGTACCCGCCGATCAGCACATCCATCTCACGGCGGAAGCCAAACGCCTGGGCAGGTGTGGCCCGAGCTTCGACATAAAAAATCTTGCCGCTCGCCACGCCACTGTCGGTACATCCAAACGTACCCCGATCGTGGCAGGATACGACACGTAGCGCGACAATGGCGGCCCCGTGTCCCCCCAGATCACCAGTTCTTTCTGCCCCTGCCCGATCAGAAGCTCGATGAGATATTATAAACTTATGCCCGGATGCCTCGAAACGCTTCCGGTAATAGCGAAAATTGTGCCGCGTTGTGCTGCTCAGTCCCTCGAGAAAATGCGCATAGGTATCCGTCAGAGGCAGATGAGCGTGATATTTCCAGACGGGGGAATCGTTGTTTTCCATGGGAGACCACTGGCCATCAACAGACCTCGAAGCAATCAATTGCCTGATGGCGTCAAGTTCGGCGCTAAACCGCAGAATTCTTAGCCGCGCACCCCGTATCCCGGGAGCCTTCAGCAACAACTCCGTCGCAACGCGGAATGCATTCTGTTGATGCACGGGATTCGAGAGCAGGATGCCGTCCAGGCTTCCGTCGCCATATACAACGCCCGTGGGAATTCCGGAGATGACTCTTTCTTTTGTATACATGATCCCGACGAGTTCGCCCGCACTGTATACAGCCACGACTCTGGGTCCCCAACCTTTGGTCATCGAGGCGAGAAAAAACTGCGGATCGAGCATTGACCCGTCTTCCTGAATCAACTGTTTCGCCACCTCTCCCAATCGGCGAATTTCCGCGTTGGAGGACAATACAACTCCGGAGAAGTTGTTTGGGGATAAAGCTGTGAAGGACTTTGTGGAACCGCCAGCAAACGAGGTGCTCATAGTTTCTACACACCATTTCCGTTTAAGCTTGGTGGGCAGATACAAGTAAACACGTGTTACGTCTTCCGCGCTGTTCAATCCGAGACACCCAGCCGGCCCGTCCCGGTGGGCGCCGAACGGTTCTGCCGACCATTCACCCCAAACCACAACGCAAGAAACTGCCGAAGGCATCAGCACCACAGGCGTCCAGCAAGTCCAGGTCGAACTAAAAAACCGTGGTCGCAAAGTAGCCCACTCCCGCCAGCGACCAAACAAAATGCTTGTCATCCTGAGGCCCGCGAAGTTTGCGGGCCGAAGGGCCTCAACCCAAAGTATGCGCACACTCGTTCCATTGAGATTCTTCGCCTATCTCCGGTTTGTGGAGTCCGGTTCTTACAGTTACCAAGTGGATTCTACCGGAGTCCAACAATCGGACCTCGTCGGATAGGCTCACAATGACAAAGTCTTGTTTGGCTGATTCAAAACAGAAAATTGCAACTGAACAACAGGTCCGATTACTGCTTGAGGCAACGGCGCGGCACGTTAGGTGCGACTCTTACTGATTACTGATTACCGATTACTCCCCCCCTCACGGATCAAACCAGAACTTGATCGTCACCGTCACCTTCGACGCTAGCGGCTTCCCGCCCTGCGTCGCCGGCGCGTACTCATACTGCCGCAGCGCTTCCATCGCCACCTGCCGGAACTGCTTCGGCCCCAGCAAAATCTTCATCGCTCCAACGCGCCCCTGCTTGTCCACTTCCGCTTCGATCCGCACATCGCCCGTGATGTAATTCCGCATCGCATCCGGAGGATAGATCGGCTGCACGGCCTTCAGCAATTTCGCCGGCAGAATTGGTTGATTGGAAACGGAAATCTCCGGCGCAACCGGTACCGGCGCCGACTCCCCGCTCGTCTGCGCCTTTCCACGATTCTTTGCTGATTTTTCCGCCGCCGTTTTTCCGGCCCCCGCTTTCACGGAAGCGGCCGCCTTCGTCCCGGGCTTTTCCGCCAGCGCGGCTCTCTCCGCAGGAGATTCAATCCCCGGCGAAACAGGGGGACCGGTCACTGGCAAGGCTGCCGCGTTAGGCGACGCACTCCCCGCCGCAGTCCTCACTGGCTCAGGAGTTACACTCGTGACGCTCGGCGCGGAATTTCCCGCTGGCTGTGCATTCGCGCCCCCGTTAGGGGCAACATTCCCGCCACTCGTTCCACTCGCCCTGCCTGCAGCACCATCTGGCTTCCCCGCTTCTCCCGCATTCTCCGCAACACTCGCCCGCGGCGCCCGATGCAAAAACGGCAGCAAATTCTTGTACCATGCTCCCACAAGAGCGAGGATCAGCATCATCACCACAACTCCGCCGATCGCAAGCTCCCGCTTGTCCACCCCTGTCCGCTCCGGCCGGTAAATATTGAACGGATCGTTCGGATCCGCATGTTTCGGCGTTTGCGAAAAATCCAGCGCCGGCTTCGGCAGCAAATCCTCCAGCGGATCGATCTCTTCCTTGGCGCCGCGGGTGTCTCGGGCCCGGAGCTCGCGCTCGGCAGCTTCATTCCAATTGTCGCCGGCGCGATTCCAGCTTCCGAGTTCTGCATCACCTCAATTTTCGCCGTAGACGCGGTTCCGCCTTCTGCTTTCGCGCGTTCCGCCTTCTTCCGCGCCTCATCTTCCGCTTTCTGTCTCGCCTCAATCTCCGCCGCCGACCGCGCCGAGGCTTCCGCCTCCGCCAATCTCCGCGCCACCGCTTCCTTGTCTTCCGACGACTGCTTCCCTTTCAACTCCTGCAACTGCGCCCTTAGCGCCGTCACTTCATCCTTCAACTGCGCCACGTCCTCGCTCTTCGGCGCGGCCACCGCGTCGCCGCGATCGTCCTCCGTCGTCTCTTCCGCTTCCACCGCTTCGGCCGCGGGAGGAACCTGCGCGCCATTCTCCTGAGCGGGAAACGACACGCCCCAGAAATTTTCTTCCGGCTCCGTGAATTCCAGCTCCACAAAACACGACGTTGGCCGGTGGCTCCGCTTGTGTACCACCTGGCAAACCACTTCCTTCTTCGATCGCTTTTCCGTGAGAAACAACAGCTGGCCGAGGGCCACCGCAGCGGAAAGCTGAATCACCGCTCCGTCTCTAAACACCAGCACCGTGCTGGTCTCTTCCGTGAAAAGTTCCCGGCTGTCCTTCGACGAAACCGGCCGCGCCCCGGCCACGCTCACCGGCACCTCCAGCGCAACGGGATTCGCCCGCATGGACCTCTGCGGCATCTCCCCGTTGGCCTTTTTTCCTTCCTTGGCGTTTATGTCCGTCGCGGATGACACTCGTCTCGTCCCCTGCTCCTGCTTCCCTCATGCTCTGCTACGCCACCCAAACACACAACCTTCGCACACTCAAATCCTGCCCCGCCGAACGGACTTCTCCGCCTGCGCCAGGGTCCACGCCTCTCTAGTTTTTCAAGAGATTGTGTCTTTCGCCATAGTACCCGGCCCCCGGTCGGTGCCCAATCAGTAGCCTCTCTCTCTCGGCGCTTCCCAGCACCGCACCGCACCGGCCGCCCTACGGCTCCACCGGCCATGCCGAGTGTTCTTCTCCCAGTTGCACGTCGAAAAACCCCTCCGACGGCAGCACGTCAATCGGCAGCCCCCCGTGCCACAGCGCCACTCCCACCGTGAACTTTGTCATTCCCTTCAACTCCAGCACGTCGCGATTCACCGCCACTTCCAGATGCCGTTGATACGCGGCCTCCGCCACTCCCTTCGGATTCAGCAGGCACACTTTGCCCTTCTCCACCGAATATTCCTTCACCCGCCCGCGATCTGTGTGGATCACCACCGCCATTTCTTCCTTCGCGCCGAATACGATCCGGAACTCCGCGTCTTCTAGTTCCGCGATGCTCTCCGGGAAAACGTCCACGCGCAGCACAAAACGCTCTTCTTCAAATCCGTACCGCAGCTCTTTCAGAAAAAATACCCGTCCGTGCATCGGGCCGCCTCTTCGCTCCGGCGAATAGACTCCTGCGCCCAGCCACTCGAAATAACTTGAATCGATCCCGTCCACCTTCACATTCAGGAACGTCGAAGGGTACAACTGGTACGCCCGCTCCGGCATTCGCTTGATCGGTTTTGCAAGCTCTTCCGGCGCCGCCAGGCCAAGCGCCAGATAAATTCCCGTCAGGTGCTTCCGGTAGAGCGCGTCAAACTCCGCGTCATTCGCCGTGCTGTGCTCCGGCCCGTACCACCAGCACCAGTCGCTGCCCTCCGCCGTTAACAACGATTCCTGCGCTTCCTTCAAGGCTTCCGGCGTCGGCGCGTTTTCGCGTCCTTTTTCCCGCGCGGCCGCCGCCTTCCCGTACGCTTCGCGCGCGTCCCACAACAAATCCCACGCCGCCACGTCCTCCGGGTGCCCGATCCACACGTCGAAATTCGCGTTGATCCACGAAGCCGGAAAAATCGTGCAGGTCGTCGAAATGTCTCCCCCCGCCGCAATCGCCTCGCTCGCCGTCAGCGCGCGGAAATCCGTGTCGCTCGCGATTCGCTGATAAAACTCGCGCAAAAACTCCCGCCCGTTTCCCGGGTAATATTCCCACGCGTTTTCGCCATCCAGGAAAATGCACACGGTCAGCGGCTTCTCGCTCTTCACGGTGTCGCCGATGTGGCGCAACCTGCCGTGCAGGTCCGCCGCCGCGGCTTTGCTGTCCATTCGGCTGTACACGAAGCCCACCAGGTCCGAAATGTGATGGTCGCGGAAGAGGCCCGTGATCCCCGTGTTGGCCATCTGCAATCGCCACGGCTGGTACAGCCGGTCCGCGTTCGCCGCAATCCCCGATGAATCCCTGAAAAATCCCACATTCAAGGTCCGTCCCAGCACGCCCTCATCGGTTCCGAACCACTGGAATCCTTCCTCCGCCGCGATCGCCATCGCCTGGTCGGACACCGAGCCTTCGCTCGGCCACAATCCCACCGGTTTCGTCCCGAACACTTTCTCGTGATATTCCTTTGCCCGCCGCAACTGCTCCCGCGCGTCTTCCGGATGCCGGTACGCCCGCCTCGGCAGCGGCGTTCCCGGATTCGCCACGCGCGCAATGTCCGAATCGCAAATCAGAGGCAGGATCGGGTGGTAATACGGCGTCGTACTCAGTTCGATCTGCCCGCGCGCGGCTGCCTCGCGGTATGCCGGCAACACCAGTCCCATAATCTCCAGTTGCTTCGCTTTCAATTCCGTTTTATCTTTTTCCGTGAAATCTTTTCCGCGATTCGCCAGCCGGCTCACCACCGCATCCTTCGTGAACCACGCTTCATCCATCCACGCCAGTTGTGACAGCACCTGCACGTCGCGCCAGTCTCGCGCGCGGAATGTGATCAGCGCCTGCGCGCCGCCCGCGGCTCTCGACCAGTCGAATAGTTCCAGGAATCGCGGCCACCGCGTCAGCAGCCGCTCGTGATTCACCTGAAACGCCCGCGCCAGAATCTCCGCCTTGTCTTCCCGCGTCAGTTCGTCCGCGTGTTTGAACGCCAGCTCAAACCATGGCTCCTTGAAAGTTCCGCTCGCGTACTCTTCCAGTTGCATGCACAGCGACGGCACCATGTTGAACGTCGCATGGAACCCCGGCACCTCCTCCATCAACTTCACCATGCCGTAGTAATCCTTCGTCGCATGCAGCCGCGTCCACGGGAGCACGTAGCACCCCGTCTCGGGATCGCGATATTGCGGCTGGTGCATATGCCACAGCACCACCAAATGAATCCGATTCATCCTCTGCTAACTCCTGCCTGCGCATAACGCTTTCGCCGCGGCTGGTTGGTCTTCGCCCACTCAGAGCCTACAGTCGACAGTTGACAGTCTACAGTCCAGAGTTCCTGGCTGTTGGCTGTCGACTGTAGACTGTGGGCTTTGAACTCCCCACTCTCTCCCCATGTTACACTGCCCCTTCTCGTCATGCGCATCCTCGATCGCTACATTGTTCGCGAAATCGTTCGCCACGCGTTTCTTGGACTCCTCATCTTCACTTTCGTTCTCTTCGTCCCCAAGCTCGTCCGCCTCATGGAACTTTTCGTCCGCCACTCCGGTTCCGGCTCGCAAATCCTAGCTCTCTTTCTCTGCATCATCCCCAGCATCCTCGTCTTCACGATTCCCATGGCTGTTCTCATCGGCGTCCTCCTCGGCCTCGGCCGCATGTCCATGGACAGCGAAATCATCGCGCTCACATCCCTCGGCATCAGCCGCAAACGCATCCTGCTCCCCGTCGGTCTTCTCGCCGTCGTCGGCGCGGTTCTCACTCTCCTCATGACCGTCGTCCTCGCCCCGCGCAGCCTCCGTGCCTTTCGCGACATCGAAGCCGGCCTCATCGCCTCCCAAATCTCCTTCCAGGTGCAGCCGCGCGTTTTCGACGAGCGTTTCCCTCACATGGTCCTCTACATCAACGACGTCTCCGCCAGCGGCACTCACTGGCACGGCGTCTTCCTCTTCGAGACCGGCGCCGAAAGCGGTTCCCGCATCACCCTCGCCGAAGGCGCCATCGTCATCGCCGAACCAGCGCAGGGCAAACTCGAGCTCCATCTCAATAGCGGCACCACCCACGAATTCCAACGCGAAAATCCCGATCAATATTCCGTCACCGCCTTTGAACGCAGCGACTGGCCCATCGAATTCACCTCCCTCGACTCCGGCAAGATTCGCGCGCTCAGCAATCCCGAACGTTCGCTCGCCGATTTGTGGAACGACCGCGGCCCGCGCTGGCGCGATGCCCGCGTCGAACTCTACCAGCGCTTCGCTTTCCCGTTTGCGTGTTTCGCCTTCGCCCTGATCGCGGTGCCTCTGGGCGCGCAGCCTCGCCGCGGCGGACGCGCCGCAGGCACGCTGCTTTCCGTCCTCATCATCGCCGGTTATTATCTCCTGTTTATTATGGGTGCCGGCCTCGCCCGTCAGGGCGTCGTTTCGCCCGCCGTCGGCATGTGGGCCGCCAACGTCATTCTCGTTCTCGCCGGCCTCGCGCTTCTCCCCCGCATGGAACGCTACTGGAGCGAACCCTCTCCAGTTTCTTTCCTTGCGCGCTTCATCGCCTGGCGCCGCCTGGTTCACCAGCGCCGCACGCGTGCGAAAGCGCGGACCGCCCCCCGCAAGGAGAATGGCGACGCCGCTCACGATCAGTTCCCGCTCACTTCCTCAAACTTCCCCTCCATCATTGACATCTACATGCTCCGCCGCTTCTTCTACTATTTCCTCCTGGTCCTCGGCGCCTTCATCCTGCTCTTTGAAACCTTCACCTTCTTCGAGTTGCTCGACGACATCGCGCGCCACCGCATCCCTTTCCTCGTGGTCGTGGATTATTTCCGCTATCTGATTCCCTATCTCGTGTACCAGCTCACGCCGCTCGCCGCTCTTGTCGCCACGCTCGTTACCCTCGGCGTCCTCAGCAAGAACAATGAAATCGTCGCCTTCAAGGCCAGCGGCATCAGCCTCTACCGCCTCGCCCTCCCGCTGCTGCTGTCCGGCCTGCTCCTGGCCGCCGCGCTTCTCGTTCTCGACGACACCTATCTCCCCTACGCCAACCAGCGCCAGGACGCTCTTCGCAACCAGATCAAAGGCAAGCCCGCGCAAACCTACACTCGCCCGCAGCGCTGGATTTTTGGTGAAAACTCCAAGGTCTACAACTACGACATCTTCGATCCCAAGCAAAAACTTTTCGGCGGCCTCAGCGTGATCGAACTCGATCCCGTCACTTTTCAGATGAAGCGCCGCGTCTTCGCCAACCGCGCCCAGTGGCTCGACACCGAAAAAACCTGGGCCCTCGAGTCCGGCTGGGTCCGCGACTTCGCCGGCGGCACGGTCGAAAAATACACGCCGTTCAAAGTCGATTACCTCCCCGAGCTCGTCGAGCCTCCCTCCTATTTCAATCGCGAAGTGATTCAGGCTTTCCAGATGAGCTGGCGCGACCTGCGCCGTTATATCGACGGCCTGCAAACCGCCGGCTTCGACGTTTCTTCCCTCACCGTCCAGTGGCACAAAAAAATCGCTTACCCGCTCATCGCCCCCATCAGCATGCTGCTGGCGATTCCCTTCGCCATTCTTGTCGGCAGCCGCGGCGCCATCGGCGGTATCGCCCTCGGCGTCGCCATCGGTATCTGCTACTGGGCCGTCGCCGCCCTCCTCGAAGCCATGGGTGGCATCGGCCAACTCCCTCCCATGCTAGCCGCCTGGTCCCCCGACCTCATCTTCTTCTTCCTCGGCATCTACTTCTTCCTGAAAATGCCCACCTGATTTACAAACTCCCACGCAACAGCCCCGAAAGTTGTCGTCTTGAGCTAATCCGACAAGGATGCGCGAAGGACCTCAACTTCTACACCACCGCGACTCATCATTTGGAGTACGGTGGTTCCGCCACCGCCTTTGCGAATTCAGCGCTATTGAACAATCCTCGTCGATGCCATCCGCTCTACTCCCGTTCCAGCTTCCACAAGATCTTTCTGGCCATCCCCAACAGCACTTCCGCGTCCGCCGCTTCCATCGAAAATCGCCGCAGCATCCGCCGCAATTTTTCTTCCGCCTTCGCTTCCCCACGCGCCGCAATGTACCCGCTCTTCCGCAGCACCTCCAGCAGAGTCTCTCCAATCCGCTCCACCGTCTTCATCTCCGCAAACTCTCTTATCTCTGCATTCTTCAATGTAACGTTGGCTTTCAAGCCAGCCCTCTTGGGTTTTCCCCTTCTTCTCAGCGTCCTCTGCGGATCCTCAGCGCCCTCTGCGTTAGTCCGATCTCTTCTCCCCAACTCATACATCACCACCGCCGCCGCCTGCCCTAGATTCATCGACCGGTGCTCCACCCGCGTCGGTATTCGCATCAACCAATGGCAATAGCTCAAATCCTCATTCGACAATCCCCACTTCTCCGATCCAAACAACACCGCCACCCGCCCAGTCTCCATCCGCTTCCCGATCAATCGCGCCCCTTCCTCCACCCCGCGCAGCGGATGCTTCATCTCCCGATTCCCCACCGCCGTCGTTCCCACCACCAGCGAGCAATCCGCCACCGCCTCCGCCAGGTTCGCAAACTCCTTCGCCCGCGCCAGCAACTCTCCCGCGCCCACCGCCGACCTCGCCTCTCTCCACGCCTTCTCGTAAGGCCGCACCGCGCGCAATTCCATCGCCCCAAAATTGCTCATCGCCCGCGCCACCGCCCCCACATTCAGCGGATTTCGCGTCCCCACCAGCACCACCACCAAATTTTTCATTTCCCCGCTCACGGCTCCGCAGTCTAAGCCATCCACGCCACCAACACCACACACCACTACCTCTCGAGGGCTGTCATCCTGCCTGCCCGCCGCAGGAGGGAGCGCATCCGGCGAAGAAGCGCCTGCCCGCCACAGGCAGGCGAAGGACCTCAACTTCCCCTTCACCGCCCCTGACCATTTCGTGAGAACGGGGAACGGTCTAGCCTGCCGCGGGCAGTAAGCACACCCCTTCTCAAAGGCACGATCACGGCTCTTCAAGAACTCCCCTGCTCAAGTTTTCGTTGGAATGTACTTACCTGGCCCACACCGCAAACCACAAATTCGCCCGCCACGTGTTTCCTGTTATCTGATCGCTGCTGTCCGTTCGCCTCCTACTAATTACTGATTACTCGCCTGCCTTACCTCACCACGCTCTTCGCCACAAACACCCTCTTCATCGGCCGGGCTCCCGCCGCCGGAAACGACATGCTCCAGAAATTCCCCTCCGGGCAATGCAGCTCAAACGCTCCGTGCAGCTTCCCGTCCTTGTGAATTCGCACAGAAATGATCCGGCAGGTCGCCTTCCGGTTGTTGAACTCATTCAACATCTCAAATCGGTGGCCCACCGCCAGCGGCGCTTCCAGCAGGATCACCCCACCATGCTGGCTCACGGAAATCGTCCGCGTCGAAAATTTGAAAGGCACGCTGCTTTCGCTCACGCCGGTTACTTCCATCTGAATGCTGACCACGGCGCGCGCCGTTCTCCGCCGTTCAATGCTTCGGCAATGCATAATCGCCATACGTCTTTCCTCCGGCTGTGGTTCCGATTCGTACCCTCAACTGCCCGCCGCCGCGCGGGACCCGGAGTCGACACCATGGGCACGAACCGCTTTCCATCTCCCTGAATCTTACCGGTTTCCCCCTCCAAGGCGAATAGCAGGGCGGTACCAATTCCTGCCCTCGTTTCTAGTACCTTTCTACCAGCACCTCGGGTACTCTTTTCTCCGCCACTGCATAAGGGTACGAGTCTACGAGCGTTTGCGTACGCCCAAAGGTGCGCCGTTTCTGAGGATTGACACACCTCTACAGTTGTCCTACCTTTTCCCGCGTCGCCACTTATGCCTCCCCCGCAGCATTACGACGCCATTGTCATCGGCTCCGGCCAGGGAGGCACTCCGCTTTGCCAGGCCCTCGCCGCCGCCGGGATGCGCACCGCGCTCATCGAGAAAGTTCACGTCGGCGGCACCTGCATCAACGAAGGCTGCACGCCCACCAAAACCATGGTCGCCAGCGGCCGCGTCGCCTATCTCGCCCGCCGTGGCCCCAACTACGGCGTCCACACCGGAGCCCTGCGTATCGCCATGGAGCGGGTCCGCAAACGCAAGCGCGACATCGTCATTTCCTTCCGCTCCGGCAGCGAGCGCCGCATCGCACAAACCAAGAACCTCGATCTCATCTACGGCGCGGCTTCTTTCAACGGCCCCAAATCCATCGTCGTCCGCACACAAAAGCGCGGCGAACTCCATCTCACCGCCGACCGCTATTTCCTCAACGCGGGATGCCGCCCCGCCGTCCCCAACATTCCCGGGCTCTCTGACGTTCCCTTCCTCACCAGCACCTCCATCATGGAACTCGCCAAAGTTCCGCCGCACTTGCTCGTTCTCGGCGGCGGCTACGTCGGCCTGGAATTCGCGCAACTCTTCCACCGCCTCGGCAGCCGCGTCACCATTTTGCAAAGC
>WNFD01006575.1_pt1 | contig 11618 bp, 8 predicted proteins | sample 5400491 | NCBI WGS metagenome assembly WNFD01 (sample SAMN13153343, study PRJNA577476) | soil metagenome | isolation source: 120 cm saprolite under Douglas fir tree site 2 hole 2 replicate 2 | place: USA:California | collected 2015-04-18 | reverse complement strand
TCGGCCGTCACCGCGCTGGCCACGCACCAGCAGAAGGTGGGCGCTGGCGTCATCATCGGCTCGAACGTGTTCAACCTGGCCGCATTGCTGGGTCTCGGCGCGGTGGTCGCTGGCAGCATCGCCCTGCACCGCAAGGTGGTCCTGCTCGGCGGGGTGGTGGGCATCTGGGTGGCAGCCGTGTGTCTGGTCACCGTCATCGGCCTGGTCCCGCCCGCCGCCGGCCTGGCCCTGGTGCTCGCCGGGCTGGTGCCCTACATCGTGGTGCTGGGAGCGGGCCGTGCCCGGCTGGGGCGCCTGCCGGTCGCGCGGCGCTGGGAAAGCTGGCTGGCCGTCGCCATCTCCGAAGAGGAACAGGAGCTTAACGAAGCTATACGCCCCATCAAAGCCCGCGGAGCGGACGTGGCCGTTGCCGTGACTGCCCTGGTGACCGTAGTGACGGCCAGCGTGGCGATGGAACGTGCGGCGTCCAGCCTCGGCTCCCGCTATGGTGTGCCCGAGATCGTGACCGGCGGTGTCGTGCTCGCCGCGGTGACCAGCCTGCCGAACGCGGTCGCGGCCGTGTACCTGGCGGCGCGGGGACGCGGCGCCGCCATGCTGAGCACCACGCTGAACAGCAACGCCCTCAACGTCCTGGCCGGGCTGCTGCTGCCAGCCACGATCACCGGCCTGGGGGCGCCGTCGCCGCAGACCACGCTCGTCGCCGTCTGGTACCTGGGGCTGACGCTTGCGGCTCTCGCCTACGCCTACCGGGACAGCGGCGTGCGCCGCGCCACCGGTGCCCTGATCATCGGCGCCTATCTCGTCTTTCTCGGGTCGCTGCTGGCCACGGGCCATATGGCGGCACCGCCGCCGACACTGACAGTCGTTCCGGCGCTGATCGTGGCCGGAGGGTGCGTCGCGGGGCTGCTGCGCCGGCCCGGCCGCACGACTCCCTAATGCCCTGGACAGCTAATGCCCTGGACAGCTAATGCCCTGGACAGCTAATGCCCTGGACAGCTAATGCCCTGGACAGCTAATGCCCTGGACGGCTAATGCCCTGGACAGCAGAGTGCCCTCGCCCGGTGCTCCCGGCCGGCAGCACGCCCAGGTCAGCGGGGCGGCGCCATGGTGGCATCGGAAGGCAGCACGGTGACCTCGGCCAGCAGCATCTCGTAGGCGTCCAGGTCGACGTAGCCGTCGGAGTCGGCGGTCGCCCCGAGCGCGATCGCGTGCCGCAACGTGTCCGGCCATGACCAGCCCGGCACAACTGCGGCAATGAGCCCGGCCACCTGCGCATCGCGGGAAGCCGGGAGGCCGGAATGGCCGTCCAGCGTGGCCCGCCACTCCTGCGCGGCCGTCACCGCCCGGACGTCGTGGCCCGAGACGACAGCCACGGCGCCTGCCCCCGCGGCCACCAGCGCTGCCGCGTCGACACGGCCGGGCCCCGCCGGACCAGCCTGCCCAGGCAGATCAGGTGGCCCATCGGGGCCGGGGATGGCCAGCGCGGGGCGCCTGGATGCGCCATACCCCAGAGCCGGTCCTTCGGCGGCGATGATCGTCGGCACCCCGGCCTCGGTCGCGTAGCTCGTGAGCGACCCATAGATCTCCGGCGGGAGGCTGGCCGGGAGACTCCCGCAGAGGACCGCCACCGTGGCCTCGGTCATCAGCTTCCGGTAGTCCGCAGCGAACCGGCCAAGTTCTTCCGTGGTGATGTAGGGGGGAGGTTCGTTGAGCATGGTGGTTTGCCCGCGTTGCGCGTCTGCCACCTCTAGTATCCGACGTGATTCCCCGCTGATCGTGGTGAACCGGGTGTCCACCCCGGACCGGCCCAGGTCCGCCCTGATCAGCTCGCCGGCGGTGCCTCCCGCCAGCCCGGCCGCGACGACATCATGGCCGAACGCCCGTAGTACCCGGGCGACGGCCAGTCCCCCGCCACCCGCCCGGTACAGCACCCGGGTCACCCGGTTCTGCGCTCCCCAGTCAACCCGCTCAGCCTCATACCCCACCCGCAGAGAGGCGTTCAGGGTAATGGTGACGATCACGGGGCGAGTTCCGCCGCGACACTCGCCCCGAGTTCCCAGCACGCCTCCAGGTCAGCCGGGCCAGGGTCGCCGATCACGCTGACCGGGGGGCGGGCGCGCCGCCATTGCAGCCCGGAGGCGATGGAGTCCACCGCTCGCACCGCTCCCGTCGTGTCGTTGTTACCGTGCACGTACAGGGCATAGGGCCTGCGCACCGTCGCCACCAGGCACGGATAGTAGATGCCGTCGAAGAAGTGCTTGAGCGCTCCGGACATGTAGCCGATGTTGGCCGGCGTGCCGAGCAGGTAGCCGTCGGCGGCGAGCACGTCGGCCGCGGCCGCGGTCAGCGCGGGCCTGATCACGACCTCGACGCACTCGATGTCCTCGCAGATCGCGCCCGCTGTCACGGCCTCGAACATCGCCTGCATCGCCGGGGACGGCGTGTGGTGCACGATCAGCAAGCGACGCATGGTCTCCGGCTCTAGCGGCACTGGGTGATCTTGGTCAGGAACGGCGTTCCGTGTATGTTCCGTGATCACTCGGGACGCTCGCCTGGCCCGCCGGAGACTGCTCGCGGACGGAACATCCGGGCGTCGATGATCTTGCGGGCCTTGTCGTGCGAGTTCGGCTGCAGGTGGCCGTAGATCCGCAGCGTGACCGCCGGGTCGTGGTGCCCGAGGTACTCGGCCAGCTCGATAATCGAGGCCCCGTCGGCAAGCATGATCGAGGCGTAGAAGTGCCGCAACTGGTGCGGGCCCTCGTGTCGGGTCGTCGCGTACTTCAGCGAGCGGCTTGTTCCAGTCGGCGGCGGGATGAGCCCGACCTGCACCAGCGCCGGCTTCCAGACATGCTGGCTGTAGTCGCGGTACCGGGTGTAGCTGCCCGCGGGCCGCGTGAACGCGAGCTGGACGATCACCAGCCGCCCGGTGACTTTCTCCCACGGCAGGGTCACCGGGCGGGAAGGGAACCTGCGGAAGTGCTGCTGCGCCATGACCTCGACCCACGATGGCATCGGCACGTCGCGTTCGCGGTCGTTCTTCGGCAGGCCGAAGATGTGCTCGGTGCCGAGTTTCTTCAGCTGCCGCCGCACGTGTAGCACGTGTTCGTCGAAGTCGAAGTCCGCCTCGCCCAGGCCCAGGCCCTCGCCGATGCGGATTCCGCACCCGGCCTCCAGGACCGGCAGCAACCTCAGCTGCTCGGGGTGGGCGTCGATAATCGAGCCAACCACGGCATCGGACCAGACCCGGACCTTGTCGCCCGAGGATGATGAGGGCTTGGTGACCACTGACGAGCGGGCCGGGTTGTCCTTGCGCTGCCCGTCGGCGACCGCCAGCTCGAACAGACCCTGCAGCACGAGGTAGGCAGTGCACAGGGTCGGGTTCTCGTACTCCCCGCCGAGTCGGGCCAGCCAGTCCTGGACCTCGCTCGGCTTGACGGAGCTGACCGATCGGTTGCCGAACTCGGGCTCGACGTGCACGCGCCAGGATGTCTCGTACTTGATCGCACTGGTCGGATCGACGACCCGAGACTTCAGCCACCGGCGCCCGACGTCGCAGATCTTCTCCTTGCCAGCCTTGCGGTCGACGTACTCGCCACGGGCGACGTCGGTCTCCATCGCCGGCCAGCACTTGTCGGCCGACTCCTTGACCGGGAACGCCTTCGAGCGCTCGCGCCCGCTCTCGTCATGCCAGACCGCAAGCCAGCGCTTCCCCTTGCCCCACCGGGCGTTGCGCTCGCGCTTGATCGTCCCGTCTGGCTGGCGGACTTTCGAGGTCCAGAGATCCTTGGTGAATCCCACGTCAGCCTCCGCTCCTGCGCCAGGTGGTGCTGGCCACCCCGATGCCGACCAGCTGCTGCTGAAAGGCGGCGCCGGCGGCCATCTCCGCCGCCCACCGCGCCGCGTCCGGCCGCGAGCTGAGCGACCGGCTGTGCCGCTGGCCGCCGGGTCCAGCCCAGACTGCGCGCCATCTCCTGCCTTGCCCGTGGCGGCTGGTGCGCCGCCCGGTCCGGCCGCTCACCCGCCTGTCCTCGACGCAGGCCACGGTCAGCCCTCCGTATCGTCGAGCCATTTGAGGCTGGGCGGCAGCGCGGGCGGCTCCAGACCCAGGTCCCGGATCCCCTCGCGGATCTCCCGCAATGCCACGATCGTGAGCATCATCACCCGTTCGGCGGTTTCCTGTTCCTGCCCGCCGAACTGATGCCTTCGCGCTCTTGCGTACCCGGCCTCGGTGGCATCTGGCGGCAGCTCGGCCAGCACCTGCAGGTGATCGCGGAACAGCATGGCCGCCGACCGGCGTGCCGCCCCCTTGATGCCGCCGCCTGGCCCGAGGTCCGCCTCGTCGCCCCACCATCGTGCCGCGTCCCATGGGGCGGCTGTCTTGCCGGGCAGGTACTCGGCGGTCTCGGCGGTACCGACCGGGTAGAGCAGCAGGACCGGGGCGATTTCCAGCGCGGCGGCGATGACCGCCAGCTCGGCGGTGCTCACCGACTCCCGGCGCCCGTGCTCCAGCCTGGCGAGGACCTGGCGGGTGAGCCCGGGCATCCCGAGATCCGCGCACCGGTCCGCTACCTGCTGAGCGCTCAGCCGCATGACCCCTCGCCGCCGGGCGACTCGCTGCCCGATGCCCGCAGCCTCCCGCACGGCCCAGTCGCCGCCTTGCGGCTCTCGGTCCGTGCTCATCCGGACTGCAAGGTTTCTTGATACCCCACTACCGAACGTTAGCCCGTACACGTGGTCGCGCGGTACTGGTTGGCCACGAAACATCCACCACCTAACAAGGTTTATTGACAACCAGCGGTCGCTGACGGCTATGATGATTACTGGTCAACCAACTTGCCGAGAAAGTGTGCCGTAGTAAACCAGTCGCTGCCGCGCTACCTCACCATCGAGGAAGCCGCCGAGCACTACCGCGCGACGCCCGACACGCTCCGGTACTGGCGGCACATCGGGCGCGGCCCGCTGGCTGTCAAGCCCGGCACCACGCTCCTGTACCCGGTGGAAGAGATCACCCGGTACGACGCCCAGCTGCTGGCCGAGGCACAGCAGCGGGCAGCAGAGCGCGACCCCGGCTCGCACCCGGCTCCGCGCCTTCAGGTTCTCACCGGCACCGACGGCTCCCCCGCTCGGCCGCACCACCCAGATCGACCTCACCGCCGCCCCGGACATCATCCGGGCCTGCCGCCACGCCTCCCGGCTTGCCCGCCAGCACGGCATCACCAGGCTCGTGCTCGCCGAGACGGTCGCGCGCCAGCAGGCCGCCGCCATAGCCGGCAGCACGCATGCCCGCCGGGCCGCAGTGCTCGCTACCTCCAATCCCGGCCTGGACCCGGGGCACCCGGACATCACCGAAGCAGCGGCCTACCCCGAGACGGTCAAGAAGGCCGCCGCAATTCTCAGCACGCCCGGCCGGACACCCGCCGGGCCGGAATGACTGGCAAAAACCTGCCTCCGGCACAAGGCGGGCCAACTTCAATGACACGCCGCCGGCCACTCTCTGCCATCTAAAAAGGCCCGCGCAGGTCAGAGCCACACCACCGGGCCGATATGTCTGTCACCGGACACCCTCGAACGCAACCGCGAGCTCGCCGGCGAAAACCAGCGGCTCCGCCGGCAGCTCGCCCAGGCGCTCGGGCAGCAGCGATCCCCTCACGCCGACAACCACAGCGCGCCCGGCGGAAACCCGCCAGACACCTCACCATCCGACAACGATCACCGCCTGCCGGCGAGAGCCCAGCATGGCCGCCCGGGCGTGATGACGACACCGTCCGCGACGCAACGGCCCAGGTCAAAGCCATGATCCACTCAAATGCTCAAGATAATCCCCACGTGAAACGATCTCCTCGCCATCGGCTCCCTCTCGCCCTCGCCAGACGAAAGGGAAGATTCCAGTGGTCGAGGCCAGACCGTGCGCGACACGCTCACCATCCCCCAGGGGAATAACGTGAGCGGCCGACAGGGGAATTACGTGAGCGCTACGCCCCTAGCCAGGGGAAATCGCTGAGCGCTGACAGCGCACCAGAACGTCAGCGCGTCGATCAGCGACTCGCACACGATGATCTCATCACTCGCCGCAAGGGCCTGGATGTTCCAGACGCCGACCCGGCTCAAGCGCCTCACCGCCGACATCAGCTAGAGGCTGGCGTCACTCCCCGGCCAGTCGCTCCCGCACCTCCATGAGGGCGAAGCCGAGAAGGTTCAGCCCCTCCCACTGCGAAGGCTGGCCGACCCGGCTGTCGTCGGCAGCCAGGCCGATACCCCAGACTCGGTCTGTCGGGCTGGCCTCCACAAGAACGCGCCCCGCCGTAGCGGCCAGATACGCCAGCAGGACCAGATTCTGGCCGAACTTAGCCGTGTTCCCTTCAACCACCGTGCCGTAGCGGCTCGCCGCCCACAACTCCTCGTCGTAACCCCGGACCGCCCGTCCCAGCGCCTTCGCATCGCCCGGAGATGGGGTTTCGAGGATGTGCGACGCCGTAACCTCGTCCCCGAACAGCCGCGCCTTGCCCGCCATCATGAAATGCTCCGCCGTTGGATAAGTAACCCCATCGACCCTGAACGGCGCAGGCCACCACTGGCTCAGGCACTCAGGACCGATCCCGCCATCACGGCGCGGCCGATGGCCCCAGAAGAACAAGAAGGCAGGACACTCTCCCCGCAGCTCAAGCTGACGCAAGTCGCCGACGTTACGCGGCCGAAGCGCGTAGGCCACTAATACCTCGGCACGCCCGGCGTGGGAGGCGAGGAAGAGAAGGAAGGGCCGAAGATCTTCTCCAGGCGGCTCTCATAGCCCCAGGCACTCATGAGAATGTCATCCGGCGACCGGGTATGGTCAGCCTCGCTCAGCATCTGGGTGAACACGAACCAGAGCTTGCCCGTGAGGAGCCGCGGAACAGCATCGGACCCGCCTATCTCAGCGGCTAGATCATCCGCCAGCTCATACAGCCTGTTGATGGCCTCCGAATCCACTTCCTTCGAAGCCCGCAACGGCAGCAGGATCTCAGTAGTCAGGGCATCGAGACGCGCCTCAAGCTCAGGAACCCGCGTCATTTCACGAACCCCATAATCGCCTCCTGCGGGATGCCCTGGAAAACCGAGACTTCCTGCTGCCATATCGAGTAGTAATACGGCAGGCCAGCCTCTCCCGGCAGACGCGGGTAGATCCTCCAGCCCTCGGCGGTGACCGAAGATACCCGATCCAGGTTAATCGCCACGACGCCAAGCTTGCTCCCAGACTCGTTGAAGCCCTCCGCAACGCCCTGGTCCCAGGTGGTGGAGATCCACGGGTCGTTGGCCCAGGAGGTGCGCGACGAGCCCTTCACTATGTGCTGAGCAAGCGACCACTCACCCTCAGGATTCTTGGCCACGATCCCCTCGCCTCGCGCCATCGTCGCAACGTCCTGAGAATTCAGCGCACGGTACACAACGTTGCCGGCGTCTTCTGCGGCGGCGTTGGCTGCGGCTGCTGTAGCTGTTTCCTTCGCTGCGGCGGATGCTGCTGCTTCTTTGGCTGCGGCTGCGGCCGCGTCCCTGGCGGCTCCGGTGGCGGCTGCTCTTGAGGCGGCGGCGGCTATCTCGTCATCTACGCCGCCTGGAATGAGGGCCGGGGCGAGGTAGTAGACGGCCTTGTAGAGCCAGGAGTTGTGGTTGCCCCAGCGGGCGGGGCTGGTGGGGATGGGGTTGCGGGGCGGGGCGGCACCGGCGGTGCATCCGAGGCAGTTACCTTGGCCGGCCGCTATGCCTGGGGCGGCGCCGAGGATGATGCCGGCGAGCGTGTGGGCCGGGACGAGGAAGATGTCGCTGACGCCGTTGACGACGGCGGAGCTAACGGTGCTGATGACGCCGCAGCCGACGGGCAGGAAGCAACCCCAGTGGCCGTCTAGTTCGGTGTTGCTGATGGGGTTGGCGTCGCCGAAGGCGTACAGCGACCCGGCGGTGAGGGTCATGTCGGCGGCGGCGCCGGTATACATATCGCGGGAGACGAACGAGTTCAGGCCGGGGTCGTAGTTGCGGAAGCCCATGTTGTACTGGCCGCTGCCCGGATCCCAGCGCATGGCGTTGAACCGGTAGTAGTCGTAGGGGATGGCGGTGGGTCCGGGCTGGGCGGCGTTCTTGTCGGCGCCGGTGAACATGGCGGCGACCGATGACCCGTAGGCGGTGTAGCCGTAGGTGGCGGTGGGGGTGCCGGCCGGCCCGGTGAGGGCTTCGACGTCGCCGTGGTTGTTGTAGCTGTAGTAGGCGGTCCCGTTCAGGCTGCTCGTGGGGTTGCCGGCGGTGGTCTGGAACAGCCGCAGGCCGCCGGGGGTGTAGGCGTAGGTCTTGGTGATGTTCCCGGGGTCGGTTTCTTGGTTGACCTCGCTGGACAGGCCGAGGTAGCTGAAGGTGGTGGTGCCCGCGCCGGGGCCGGTGCCGCTGGTGGTCTGGGTGGCGGGCCGGTTGAGCGGGTCGTAGCTGTAGCTGGTGATGGTCGCGGTGCTGCCGCTGCCCTGGGTGTGGGAGGTGAGGTTGTCGAACCCGTCGTAGGTGCTGGATTCCTGGATTCCGCCGGGGCCGGTGATGGTGTCGAGCCGGCCGAGCGGGTCGTAGTTGTAGGTGCTGAGCTGCCCGCTGGTGGTGGAGGACTGCAGCAGGCCGCGGGAGTAGCTGTAGGTGGTGGCGGGGGCTGTGGTGTTCCCGGTGGTCTGGGAGATGATGTTGCCCTGGGGGTCGTGCTGGTAGGCCTCGGTCTGGGTGCTGCCGTCGCTGACGGTGAGCAGCTGGCCGAGAGGGTTGTAGGTGTCGTTCCAGGTGTGTGACAGGTAGCTGCTGTTGTTGTCGGCGGACATCAGGTTGGACAGGTCCTGGGTCTGCTCGCCGTTGACGTCGTAGGTGTAGGCGCCGGCCGAGACCAGTTGCCCGCCGGTGCCGCAGGTGATGGCGGTGGGGGAGGTGATCGGGTAGGCGGGGATGACCGGGCTGGTCTTGTTCGTGCACTCGGCCTGGGTGTAGACCTGCCCGGCCGCGGTGTAGCTGTCGGTGACCTGGTTGCCGCCCGGCTTGGTCTGGGTCTGGACCTGCCCGGCGGGGGTGTAAGTGAACGCTGTGGTCTTCTGCGTGGAATCCCCGGTGACCGGGCCATCGGTCTGGTTCTGCAGCTGGTTCAGGTTGTTCCACGTGTAGGCGGCGTTCTGGTCGGTTGTGGTGGTGCTGCCCTGGGTGCTGGTGTGGGCCAGGGTGTGGATGTTGGACGCGGCGTCGTAGGTGTAGCTGGTCGTGTCGGCCGGGCCGCCGTTTGCCCACGTCTCGCTGACGCTGCTGGTGCGGTCCAGCACGTCCGGGGTGATCGCGACGGTGACCGCCGTGTTACTGGTACCGGTCCCGGCGGTGCCGGTGACCCCGGTGGTGTTGCCGTCCAGGTCGTAGGTGTAACTGTCGCCGTGGACCGCGGTGTTGGTGATCCCCGTCGTGTCGCTGACGGCTTCGACGGCGCTGGCGACCACGACCGACCCGGCGGCGCCGGTGCTGCCGGCCGGGTTGAGCGTGACCTGCTGGCCGGTGCCGGCCCGGTTGAACTGCCATTCGCCGAGTTTCACCCAGGTCCCGCCGCTGCTGGTCCCGGCGTGCTGGGTCTGGTCGATCCCGGTGACGGTGACGGGCGTGCCGCCGCCGCTGCTGGTGCCGTTGGTGGTGATGGTGTAGTTCGCGCCGGTCGCGGCGGTGGTCCCGGCCGGGAGGGCGGGGTACTTGACGTAGATGGTGTAGTTGCCGTCGGCGGGGACGTTCAGGTGCCAGGTGAAGGCGTCGGTCGTGCTGCCGGCCGCGGCGATCGGGTGGGTGCGGTAGGTCGGGCCGCCGCAGGCCGGCTGCACCGGCGGGGTGCCGGCCTGCGGGAGGGGCTGGGCGGGCGCGGCCGGGCAGGTGCCGGTGGCCCAGTTGGCCCCGCCGGTCGCGGTGGCGGCGGCGTCGCTGGAGTCGGCCATCTCGGTGTAAGAGCCGGTGGGGACGCCGTTGTCGGTGACCTGCTGGAGTTTTCTGTCCGGGTAGTAGCTCCAGCTATTGCCGCGGGTCATCCCGCCGTCGGCCGAGGTCAGGACACGGGAGGACTGCTGCCCGTCGGCGGCGTAGTCGTAGCTGGTGACGACCCCGCGCGGGTCGGTGGAGGTGGCCGCCAAGCCGTTGTCCCAGTAGGTGTAGCCGGTGGTGCTCAGCCCGGTCGCGGGCAGGTCCCCGTTGGACGGCGGGACGGTCACCTGGCTCTGCCGGCCGTCGTTGTCGTAGCTATAGGTGGTGACCTGCGGGGCGGAGTAGGGGCCGTCACCGCCGGCCGGGGTCTGCTGCGTGGCGGCCTGGTTGTCAGGGTTGTAGGTCGTCACCCACGTGTACGGGCACGGGCTGGTCGCGGGGGTGGTGGTGCACGCGGACGGCGGGCTGGAGAACAGGCTGTTGCCGTTCTGGACGGCCAGCGGGGTCAGCACCTGGGTGCGGTTCCCGGCCTGGTCGTAGGCGTACTGGGTGGTGGCGTAGGAGACCGGCTGGCCGGGGGCCTGGACCGGGACCTGCTGCTGGATCGACTGCCCGTCAGCGTCGTAGTTGGACAGGGTGACGTTGCCGTTCTTATCCCGGGACTGGGTGACCCGCCCGTCGGCATCCCGGGTGGTGGACGTGTAGTTGCCGTTGGGGTCGGTCGCCTGCTGCACGCGATGGTCGAGGTCGTAGGCGTAGGTGGTGGTGTTCTTGTCCGGGTCGGTGATCTGGTGGACGTTGCCCGCGTTGTCGTAGGTGTAGCCGGTCTGGTTCTGCAGCCCGTCGGTGACGGTCTGCACCGTCTGGTCCGGGTAGTAGGCGTACGTAGTCGTGTACTGGGCCGGGTTGGCACCGGAAGCGTTCCCATTGGGCCGGGTGACGGAGGCGAGCGTGTCGTCGTTGTTGTAGGCCCGGGTCGTCGTTGGCCCGGTGCCGGTGCCGGAATCGGGCGGGGTGGTGGTGGAAGTCGCCTGGTCATCGGCGTTGAACACCTGCGTGGTTGCCGCGCCGGCCGTCGTGGCGGTGTAGGACGGGGCGTAGGAGGTTGTCACGTTGTCGTTGCCGTCATACACCGGAGCGGCGACCGTGATGTTCTGGGTGGCGGACTTGCGGGTGGTCACCAGCCCGGCCCTGCCGAACACGTCATACTGCTTCGTGGTGATGGTGCGGCCGTAGGCGTCGGTGTCCGACGTGACCTTCCCGGTCGGGGAGTACGCAAAGGTGGTGGTGTTGCCGCGCGGGTCGGTGACCTTGGTCGGCAAGCCGGCCGGGCCGTAGGCCGGGTACTTGGTGATGTTCCCGTCCGGGTCCTTGACGGTGGCCAGCGTCCCGTCGCTGTTGTACGTGGAGCTGGTGGTGAAGGAACCCGCGGCCGCGCCGGGCACGTTCCCGTCGGGCTTGGTCACCGACGTCACGTTGCCGAACGCGTCATGCCCGTAGGTGCTGATGTTGCCCAGCGGGCTGGTCGCCGAGGTCAGGAACGCGACGTGCCCGCTCAGGCTGGTCTGGTAGCTGTAGACGTACTGCTTGCCGGCCGCCTGGTTGGCGGCGTCCTGCATGGTCAGCGGGTAGCCGGTGTTGGGGTCCCACGTCCATTTGGTGACCGCGCCGTTGTTCTC
>WNFD01006572.1_pt1 | contig 11621 bp, 8 predicted proteins | sample 5400491 | NCBI WGS metagenome assembly WNFD01 (sample SAMN13153343, study PRJNA577476) | soil metagenome | isolation source: 120 cm saprolite under Douglas fir tree site 2 hole 2 replicate 2 | place: USA:California | collected 2015-04-18 | reverse complement strand
AGTTCGTCCAGGAGGCTTTCCGCGTCCTGAGACCCGGCCGCGACGCGGCCTTCGTCGACTGCGCGCCGCCGACTCCTGCGCGCGACGTGCTGCACGAGGTGGAGAAGCGCCGCGACCCCTCGCACACGCGGTCATTGACAGTTGAGGAGTGGACGAAGAGCCTGGAAGCAGCCGGCTTCGAGGTCGAGATGGCGACCGCGCGCGAGCTGGACTGGGACTTCGAAGAGTGGATGCGCAACATGGCGGTGCCGCCTGAGGTGGCCGTGGAGCTGGCGGCGGTCATCGAGTCGGCCGAAGGCGAGGCGCACGACCAGCTGCACCCAGAACGCAGGGACGGCAAACTCCGGCATGCGTACTGGCACTGCCTCATCCGCGCACATAAGCCCGATTGAAGCCGCTGAGTGCGGGTGAGCTGATAGTCCTGATCGACAAGGTCGGCCGCCGCCACCGCGTCAGGCTCAAAGCAGGAGAGCGCCACTCGCTTCATTCCGGCGTCATCGCCCATGACGAGCTGATCGGCCGGCCTGAGGGCGTGGTTGTCACCACCCAGATGGGAGCGCGCCTGCTGGCCGTGAGGCCGACCTTCGCCGAGCAGGTCACCGGCCGGGTCCGGCAGGCGCAGCCGATCTACCCGAAGGACCTCGGCGCCATCCTGGTGAGCGCAGACATCCATCCCGGCGCTCGGGTCCTGGAGGCCGGGACGGGCACAGGCGCCCTGACGCTCGCTCTCCTGCGAGCTGTCGGCCCGGATGGAGTCGTCGTCTCGTACGAGCAGCGAGAGGACTTCCTGGAGGCGGCGAGGCGAGCGATCACCGAGACGCTCGGCGCTCTTCCGCCCAACCTCGAGCTCAAGCTGGGCGATGTCTACGCAGGTGTCGTCGAGCGGGACATGGACCGGTTCATGCTCGACCTCCCCGAGCCGTGGCAGGCGGTGCCGGGGGCGCGCGAGGCCCTGAGGTCGGGAGGAATCGTCTTCGCCCACTGCCCGAACGTGAGCCAGGTGCAGCGATTCTTCGAATGCCTTCGCGAGGTGAGGGGCTTCGGGATGCTGGAGGCTTTCGAGGTCCTGCAGCGCGGATGGACCGTGCGCGGCCGCAGCATGCGTCCTTCCCACCGGATGGTGGCCCATACCGGCTTTCTGTGTTTCGCGCGCCGGCTGGCCGAGGACGATCTCTTCGAACCAGAGGGCGAGGGCTTTAGATAGCATGATCCGGCCATGATGCCGAGCACGGACGGAGCGCGTCCGCCGGTCCACGTCGCGGTGACCGGCGGGGCCGGCCAGATCGGTTACTCGCTGCTCTTCCGCATCGCCGCCGGCGACCTCCTCGGTCTTGACCAGCCGATCGTGCTTCGGTTGCTGGAGGTCGAGGCCGCCATGAAACCGCTGGAAGGCGTCGCGATGGAACTGGACGATTGCGCATTCCCGCTCCTTCACGACATCGTCCTGACTTCCAAGGCTGAGAAGGCTTTCGACGGCGCGTCGTGGGCCCTGCTCGTGGGCGCCGTGCCTCGCAAGCAAGGGATGGAACGCAGCGACCTCTTGAACGTCAACGCCGGGATCTTCGGCCCCCAGGGCAAGGCGATCGCAGCCTCGGCCGCCAACGACGTCAGGATCCTGGTCGTCGGCAACCCGTGCAACACCAACTGCCTCATCGCCCGCTCGAACGCCCCCGAGATCGCGCCAGAACGGTGGTTTGCCATGACCCGGCTTGACGAGAACCGCGCGAAGACGCTGCTCGCCAGGAAGGCAGGCGTCCCGGTTGGCGTGGTCACCAACATGGGGATCTGGGGCAATCACTCGACCACCCAGTACCCGGACGCGCGCAACGCGATGATCGTCGGCTTGCCGGCGTTCGAGGTCATCAAGGACCACGGCTGGCTCAAGGGCAAATTCATCGAGACGGTGCAGAAGCGAGGGGCGGCGGTGATCGAGGCGCGGGGGTCCTCGTCGGCCGCCTCCGCGGCCAACGCCGTGCTCGATTCGGTCAAGAACATCAGAAACCCGACGCCCTGGGGCGACTGGCACTCACTGGCGGTGCCCAGCAGGGGCGAGTACGGCGTACCGGAGGGGCTTCAGTTCGGCTTTCCTGTGCGCACGGACGGATGGAACTGGGAGGTCGTGCAGGGCCTCGAGCACGATGGCGACGCGCAGGATCGCATCCGCAAGACCACCGATGAGCTGGTGCAGGAACGGGATTTGGTGAAGGCCCTGCTGCCGACCTGAGGGAAGGTGTCTGAGCCCACCTATCCTTAGAAACGTGAGCATCAGAAACGTGAGCATCGCGCTCGACCGTCACGTTTTTCCTTTCACGGCGATCGTGGGCCAGGACTCGATGAAGCTGGCCCTCATCCTCAATGCCGTCGTGCCGACGATCGGCGGCGTGCTCATCCGGGGCGAGAAGGGCACTGGCAAGTCGACCGCCGTCCGGGCGCTGGCCCGGCTTCTGCCCGAGCACCTGGTGGTCGAGGGCTGCCACTTCGGCTGCGATCCCGACGTCCGCGAGGCGCTGTGCGCCGAATGCCGGAGCCGCCTCCAGGCGGCCGGCGTGCTGCCCTCCCACCGGCGCCGGATGCGCGTGGTCGAGCTGCCAATCAACTCGTCCGAGGACCGCGTCGTGGGCACCATCGACATCGAAGCGGCCCTGCGCGCGGGGGCGCGGCGTTTCGAACCCGGCGTCCTCGCGGAGGCGAACCGGAACATCCTCTATGTCGACGAGGTCAACCTGCTCGACGACCACATCGTGGATGTGCTGCTGGACGCCGCTGCGATGGGCGTGAACGTGGTCGAGAGGGAGGGGGTGTCGTTCTCGCATCCCTCGCGTTTCATCCTGGTCGGCACGATGAACCCCGAGGAGGGTGAGCTTCGCCCGCAGCTGCTCGACCGCTTCGGACTGTGTGTCGACGTCGAGGGCATCCGCGACCCCGACGAGCGGGTGTTGATCGCCGAGCGCGACGCGGCCTTCAAGCGCGGCGACCACGAGTTCGCCAATGAGTTCGCCGCCGCAGACCACAACCTGTCGCGGGCGCTGGCGGAGGCGATCCCAGCCGTCAAGCACGTCCACACCAGCACCGGCCACGCGCGCCTGATCTCCTCCATCTGTGTCGAGGCAGACGTGCTCGGCCACCGCGCAGATGTCGTGATCGACCATGCGGCGCGTGCGCTGGCCGCCTACCGCAGGCACGCATCGCCGACGCGTGACGACATCTACGATGCCGCCACGCTGGCACTGGCCCACCGCGCCCGGCAGCCGGTCAGGCGCGACCAGGACGAGAACAGCTCTCCCGAGCGTGGGGAGGACCAGGAGGGATCGCAGGCCGCGGACAGCCAGGCGGGCGACCCCCAAGCGTCTGAAAGCGAGGCACCTGCGCAGGCCACCGCGGACGAGAGCGCGAGCGCGTCCGACGGCGGGCAGCAGTCCGCCGGCAGCGACCAGGGGATGACCAGCGGGGGGTCGAGCGCGCACGAGTCCTCGCCCGATGCGACCGAGACCTTCAACCTTCGGCGCATAGACCTGCCGCGCCAGCGGCGCTTGCGCAAACAGGGAGGCAAGCGGTCGGCGAGCCAGACCCCAGACCGGCGCGGGCGATACGTGCGAGCCGAGCCGAAGGCCAAGGTCAACGACCTCGCGATCGACGCCACAGTTCGCGCCGCCGCTCCGATGCAGAAGGACCGAGGGCGGCGGCCGGGCGAGCGGCTCAAGCTCGAACGGGACGACCTGCGCCAGAAGGTGCGCGAGCGCAAGGTGGGCAACCTGATCGTTTTCGTCGTTGACGCGTCGGCTTCGATGGATGCGGAGCAGCGAATGGCCGCGACCAAGGGCGCGATCCTGTCGCTGCTCCAGGACGCCTACGTGCGCCGAGACCGCGTGGCCGTCGTCATCTTCAAGAACCGGACGGCGGAGGTGGTGCTGCGGCCGACCTCCAGCGTTTCGCTCGCCCGCCGCCGGCTGGAGAAGCTGTCGGTCGGCGGCACTACGCCGCTCACCCATGGGCTGATGGCCGGCTACAAGGTGGTCAAGACCGAGCTGCTGCGCGACCCCACCATCCGGCCGCTGCTGGTCCTCATCAGCGACGGCCGCGGCAACATCTCAATGTTCAAGGAAGAGCCGCTGGTCGAGGCGCAGAAGGTGGCGGGGATGATCGACGCCGAACACATCGACACGCTCGTGATCGATTCCGCGCGGGACTACAGCCACCTACCGTCGGTGCAGCACCTGGCCCGGGTCGCGCCGATGTACCAGACGTACGCCATCAACGCCTGCGCGGACCTGGCCGAACGCATGGGAGCGCGGTACTACGGGCTCTATGACCTGTCACGCGACGAGATCGCCTCGGCGGTGGAGAGGGAGCTGGGGAGAGGTCGGTAGTATTCCTGACGTGGCCATAGACCGTTACTCCTACCCGTTCACGGCCATCGTCGGCCAGGAAGAGATGAAGCTGGCGTTGGTGCTCAACGCCATCAACCCGTCCATCGGCGGCGTGCTGATCCGAGGCGAGAAGGGAACCGGCAAGTCCACAGCCGTGCGGGCGCTCGCGCGCCTGCTCCCCGACCAGAAGGTCGTCGAAGGCTGTCATTTCGGGTGCCATCCGGACGATCCTGAGGATTGGTGCTCGGACTGCCGCGAACGGTCGAGATCCGGCGATCTGCCGGTGACAACGCGGCGCATGCGCGTCGTCGAGCTCCCCATCAACGCATCCGAGGACCGGGTGGTGGGGACGATCGACCTCGAAGCGGCGCTGAAGGAGGGCTCGCGACGCTTTGAGCCGGGCGTCCTCGCCGAGGCCAACCGCAACATCCTCTACGTCGATGAGGTGAACCTGCTCGACGACCACATCGTCGACGTGCTGCTGGACGCGGCGGCGATGGGCGTGAATACGGTCGAGCGCGAGGGCGTCTCCGTGTCGCACCCCTCGCGATTCATCCTGGTCGGCACGATGAACCCAGAAGAGGGCGAGTTGCGGCCACAGCTGCTCGACCGCTTCGGCCTCTGCGTCGACGTGGAAGGCATCCGCGACCTCGACCAGCGGGTCGCGATCGTCGAGAAGCGTGCCGTTTGGGAGGACGACCCGCACAAGTTCGTCCAGCAGCACGCCGAGTCGGAGCAGAACGTGAAGTCGCACATCGCCGAGGGCATTGCAACCTTTCCAGAGGTGGAGCTGCCGCGCGAGATCCTGCGGTTGATCGCCCAGATCTCGATCGCGCTGGAGGTGGACGGCCACCGTTCCGACCTCGTGTGCGCCCGCGCCGCGCAGGCCAAGGCCGCCTACGACAGCGTCGAGCAGGTGAAGGTCACGCATGTCGGTTCGGTCGCCGAGATGGTGTTCGCCCACCGCGTGCACTCGGTGCCGTTCGGAAAGGGCGGGCCCAACCTCGCCGAGGTCATCGCGAGGATGATCGGCCAGAGCTAGCGCCAACCGAGTTAAGCCGCGGGAGCTGGGTGCAACCGCAACTAGAATCCCAGGCATGAGCGCTGCGTCACCTGAGTGGCAACCCCGGCGCGCGGCGGAGCTCCTCGGCCGCATCGAGGAAAACGTCCACCGGGTCATCGTCGGCAAGGATCGCGTCGTGCGATTGGCCGCGGCGGGGCTCGTCGCCGGCGGCCACGTGCTGCTCCAGGACCTTCCCGGCACCGGCAAGACCATGCTCGCCCGGGCGCTGGCGACGTCGGTGGGTGGGAGCTTTCGGCGCATCCAGTGCACGCCCGACCTGCTTCCGTCCGACATCACCGGATCGAGCATCTTCAACCAGAAGGAAGTCACTTTCGAGTTCGTCGCCGGGCCGATCTTCGCCAACTTCGTCCTGGCCGACGAGGTGAACCGAGCCACCCCGCGCACTCAGTCGGCCCTGCTCGAGGCGATGGGGGAGGGACAGGTCACCATCGAGGGCGTCACCCGCACGCTCGAGCGGCCGTTCTTCGTGATCGCGACGCAGAACCCAACCGAGTTTCACGGCACGTACCCGCTGCCGGAATCGCAGCTCGATCGTTTCATCCTGGCCGCCGAGATGGGCCCTCCGACCGACTCCGAGGCGATGGAGGTTCTCGCGCGGCGTGAGCACGGCGATCCCATCGCCGAGCTCGCATCCGTGGTGGGTCTCGCCGACGTTCTCGAGCTCCAGCAAGGGTGCCTTCGCGTGGTGTCGGCGCCATCGATTCGCGCGTACATCGTTTCGTTGATGGACGCCATCCGCGCGCGACCCGAGGTTTCCCTTCCCGCGAGCATGCGCTCCGGCGTGTACCTCCAGCGCGCAGCGCAGGCGTGGGCGTTGTTCGAAGGCCGGGACTTCGTGCTCCCGGACGACGTCAAGCTGCTGGCGGTTCCGGTGCTGGCGCACCGGCTTGGAATGCGCGGCCGCGCCAGGGCCGCCGAGGTCCTGGAGGATATCGTGTCCTCGCTTCCATTACCGCCATTGAGGCAGCACTGAGACCCACTCCACGATTCGTTGGCGCGCTGATCCTGGCCGCCGCGGTCCTCTACTACGGCAGCACATCGGAGGTCGCCTGGCTGTTCCTGCTGGCGTACTGGATCGCGGGCATGGCCGCCGCCGCCTTCTTCTATGCGCTCTGGAACCATGGACTCAGCGGCTCCCTGCATGTGAGCGGCACCGAAACCGCGGAGGGCTCGCCGCGCGATGAGCTCCCTGAGCGAATCCTGGGCAGTGGGCCGCTGGTGCCTGTGTTCGAAGGCGACCGCATGGAGGTTGAGCTTCGCATCGAGACCCGCCGAGGAGCGCGAGGTCCTGCTCGGTTGTCCGGCTCTGTAGGACCGGCCGACCTCTCGGCGGCGGCGGGCCGCGTGCCGAGAATGGGGTGGAGCGAGACCCGAGTCGTCGGTCCCCTGCGGCGCGGCCCCGTCGGTGCTCGTGGCTGGGTCCTCGACAGCGGGGACCCCCTTGGATTCTTCCGGCGCCGCGGCCCAAGCATCGACTCCGAGCTGGCCCTGGTGCTGCCGCGCTTCATGTCGCTGACGTCACGGACTCAGGTGCGCGAGGTGGAGGCGAGCGTGGCCGCTCCTCGCGCCGGGTCGGGCACCGAGATGTTCGGCGTCCGCGAGTACAGGCCGGGCGATCCGCTCCGGCGCATCCACTGGCGCTCGAGCGCCCGTCACGGCGAGCTGATCGTGCGTGAGTTCGAGCCGCCGGGCGCGCAGACGCTCGGCATCTTCTGCGACCCCTCTCCGGCCACGACCGAGGCCGCCGATCAGATCGCGCGGCTGGCGGCGTCGGAGGCGTGGGACTGCCTGAGCGCCGGCGGCCGGGTGGTCGTGTGGGCGCCCGGCGCCGAGCCGTCCCGGCCGGACCAGGCCCGCTCCCTGTGGGCGCTCCTCGAGTGGCTCGCCCGTTATCCCTACGGAGTCGACGCGATCCATCCACAGCCGCCGCCGGTCGGCGACGCGATCGCCGTCATGGCGGCGCCCAACCCGGACATCGACGATGCGCTCGAGGCCGTCAGGCGCCGCGGTGGCTCGGTCCGAGCGTGGGTGGTCGGCGACGCCGAGCCCGCCGTCGACACGCCCTTGCAGCGCGCCGGTCTGGAATGGCCGCTGTGAGGCTCCGGCTGCCGGCTTCGCCCGTGGAGAGCTCGCTCGAGGGCCGGGCGTTCGTGTTCTCGGGCTTCGCGGTCGCGGTTCTTTCAGTCGTGCTCTACGGCCAGGACTACATCGTGCCCGCGGTCGGGCTGGGTGCCGCCGCGGCGGGCCATCTCGTCAGCTACAGGGAGCGCGCGCTCAAGCGCGGGCGGCGCCGCCAGGTCCTGCTGGCCGGCCTGGTCTTCGCATGCCTCGCGTACTTCCTGGCCGATTCGGTCGGCGCGTTCTTCGGCGGGGTGCTGCCGCAGGCCAACTTCGCAATCCTCCTGGTCGCGGTCACGAGCTTCGACCTCAAGACGCGTCGCAACTGCTACTCGAGCCTCTGGATCAGTCTCGCGATCCTTTACCTGGCCGCGGTCTATGCGTGGGACTACCCGTTCGGCCTGCTCCTTGCGCTCTGGACTCTGTGCCTGGCCGGCTTCTGGGTGGCGTCACACCTTCGCCGTATGGAAGCGCGCGTCGCGCTACCCCTGCCGGCGGTCGCGACGGCGGTCATCGGCGCTCTCGCGTTCGGACTCGCGGCCTTCATCTTCCTTCCGCAGCCGAGCATCGACCCCAACGGGCCGGTGGTGGTGTCGCTGCCGAACTACGTCGGCTTCAAGGGCGAGATGGAAAACCCGGCGCTGCCGCTGATCCAGCTCAGCGGCGACCCTTCAGGCGCGACAGGAAGCGTCGACCTTCATTTCAGGGGCCGCCTCGGCGATGCGGCGGTGATGTATGTGCGCACGGGTGCCCCTGCCTACTGGCGCGGCTTGGTGTTCGACACCTATCACGACGGTGTGTGGACGGCTTCCAACCGCGGCTACGCGGTGCTGCAGCCTTACGTCCCGCCCCGGCTGCTCCCGCCGGCGCCCAAGAACAACCTAGGCACGTTCGTGCAGGTCTTCCGTGTCGTGAGGCCGCTGCCCGGTGTGATCAGCGCCGCCTACCCGATCCAGAGCCTGTACGCGCCGGTGTCCGCCCTGCGCGAGGACGCTTACGGAACCTTCCGGACACCCGACCTGCTGCGGCCGGGCCAGACATATTCGGTCGTGTCTTACCTGCCCAACCTCTCTCCAGAGGAGCTAAGGCAGGACCCATACGTCTTCAACCCGCCGGACGAAAACCCGGCATACATGGAGCACTCGGCGCTCTCGTCACAGGCACAGGCTCTGGCGCTGAGCGTGACGCGTGACCACAGCTCCAACCAGTTCGACCTCGTGATGGCGCTGACGAGCTATCTCCAGCAGAACCTCCAGTACACGCAGCAGCTGGGACACGTGCCGGCGGGCCGAGATCCCGTGGACTGGTTCCTGTTCGACGTCAAGAAGGGTTACTGCGAGCAGTTCGCCACGGCTGAGACGCTGATGCTGCGCAGCCTCGGTGTCCCTGCTCGCCTGGCCACCGGTTATTCGACCGGTGACTACAACCCGGTACTCGACCAATCGATCGTCCGCGAGCACGACGCGCATGCGTGGGTGGAGGTGTGGTTCCCGAACCACGGTTGGGTGCCGGTCGATCCGTCGCCCGGGTTCTCAGCCCTGGCGGCGACCCAATTCCCCAACCACTGGGCGGCCTCGGGCATCGCGCGCCTGATCCCGCATCTCACAATCGGCGCGCCGATGGCGGTGCTCGGGTCGCTGGGCGCGCTGGCGGTGATACCGCCGGCGGTTGTGTTCGCCCTGCTCGTCACCCTGCTCTGGGCATGGGTGCGAACGCGGCGGCGGAGGAGCGCCGGGAGGAGGGCGCCGCCCGGGGAGTCAGAGCTTCTGCGGCTGTATGAGCGGATGCAGCGCCGGCTCGGGCGCCGCCGCGCCCCACCCGAAACGCCCCTCGAATATTGGTTTGCCGCAGGCGCGAGCGAATCCCTCCTCGAGGACGTGACGCAAGCCGTCAATGAAGGCGCGTACGCCGGCCGCTGGCCCGACCCCGCCCGCGTGCGCGAGCTCGAGCGGCGCTTATCCTGACCCCCGATGGCTGAGACACCACCTGACCTGCTGCGTTTGGTTGCACTGATGCACGGGTTCAGATCCACCCAGGTCACGTATGTGATTGCAAAGCTGGGCCTGGCCGATCATCTCGCTGCAGGGCCCCTCACCGCGGCGGAGCTGGCATCGAGGGTCAAAGTGAACCCAGAGAATCTTGGCCGCGTGCTCCGGCTAGCAGCTTTCTATGGTCTGGTTACCGAGCTTCCCGAAGGCCGTTTCGAGCTGACCCCGTTTGCCCGGCCGCTGCGCCGCGACGTCGATGATTCAATTGCGCCAACCGCGATCATGCTCGGGCAGGACCATTACGGTGCCTGGGGGGCGCTGCTCCACTCGGTAAAGAGTGGCGAGTCTGCATTTCAGCACGTGTACGGCATGCCGATGTTCGATTACCTGGCCAAGCATCCCGACGCCCAGGCCGACTTCGACGCCGCCATGAGCGCGGGCACGGAGGTATTCCTCGGATCAATGGTTGACGTGTACGACTTCTCGGAGTCGCGAATCATCGTCGATGTCGGGGGTGGCAACGGTTCGGTCTCGGCGATGATCCTGAAGCGGAACCCAGTGATGGAGGCCGTGATCTATGACCAGCCTCAGGTCCTGGAGGCAGCGGATCGCTACCTGAGCGGCGCTGGCGTCCGTAAGCGTTGCCGCCTGGTGCCGGGGAACTTCTTCGAAACCGTTCCCGAAGGCGGAGACCTCTACTTTCTGTCGAACATCATTCACGACTGGGACGACGAGCGTGCATTGCGCATACTCCGGAACTGCCGAGCGGCGATGACGCCCGCCGCGGCCGTATTGCTTCTGGAAGCCATTCTGCCGGAGCACGGACACCCCTCTCAGGTCGCGATGGCCGACGTGAACATGATGGTTGTGCTCACGGGCCGTGAGCGCACGGAGGCTCAGTACCGAAAACTGCTCGCCGCAGCGGACCTGCGATTGACGAAAGTTGTGGCAGTGTCAGAGCGCGACCACTTGATCGAAGCCAGACCGCTCTAGGTGGTTGAAACCATGCTGCTCTAACTGATCACACGAACCCGACGGTCCACTTTCGCCCATCTCGCATCGGCGGTGAGCACGCTATCGGCGTTGAGGGTCGCCCCGACCGCCAAGACGAATGCATCGGGAAGGCGTAGGGACCGGTGCCCTGACCGATACGCAGCCGCCGACCGGGCGACAAACCTATCGATGCTGTGAACTTGATCCACGATCGTGTCAACGAAATCTTCAGTGGTCCGAACCGCGCCGGCCCCAAGACGACTGGCGCCAACGAGCACCTCAGCCAGCGCGCTGGCCGGAAGGATGATGTCATCGCCATCCGCTCTCGCCCTCTTTAGTGCGCGAGTGGCACTGGCGTGATGTGCGTCCCTCGGGTCGAGCACGCCGAGCACCACGCTCGCGTCGACGACTACTGATCCCATTCCTTCCGGAGAGCCTCCAGGTCCGTGGCCGCGGATAGTCCGGGCAACGTGCCCACAAAGTTGTCGAGAGGATCGTGATCGTGCACAAGCAGGATCCGGCCCCTGGCTTCGACCGTCACTCGTAATTCGTCGCCGGCTTGCACCCGTGCTTTGGCCAAAGCAGCGACCGGAAGAGTCACCTGGTTCTTACGAGAAACGCGAGTCGTTCCTTTGCTGCGCTTTACTTTTGCTCGCATTCAGTAAAGCTTACACGGGTTTCCATTCCTCAGTGTCCGAGTCCAGCTTGTTAGTCCCCACCCGGCCGGCCCGCTTCGCGGGCGGGCCGACCTCCTACAAGGTGGGGAGGCGAGAAGGCGATATCCTGACGGGCCATGGCGCAGGCGATCAAGACCACCGGCGCAGAGCATGTCCGCTGGGACCTGACCGACCTCTTCAAGTCTCCGACCGATCCCGCTGTCGAGGTGACGCTCGCCGAGGCGCTCAAGCGAGCGCAGGCGTTCGAAGCGCGCTACAAGGGCAGGGTCGTGGCGCTTCCGCCCAAAGATTTCGCGGCCATGATGCGCGAGCTCGAGGAAGACGAGGAGCTGGCCGCCAAGCCCGAGGTCTACGCCTACCTCCTGCACAGCCAGAACACCGATGACCACGCGGC
>WNFD01006571.1_pt1 | contig 11621 bp, 10 predicted proteins | sample 5400491 | NCBI WGS metagenome assembly WNFD01 (sample SAMN13153343, study PRJNA577476) | soil metagenome | isolation source: 120 cm saprolite under Douglas fir tree site 2 hole 2 replicate 2 | place: USA:California | collected 2015-04-18 | reverse complement strand
GGTCGTAACGTCTTCGGTGAGAGCGGCGGCCAAATCGTCGTCCTTCGGCTCGCCCCTCGCATTCGCGAACGGCAGCGCCACGATCGACAGCCGGCGCGGTTCGGCGCGCAACACGGGCCCATCGGAAGAGAGCCCCCGCCAATGGATGACGACCACGGCCGAGCAAAGCACGGCCACCATGGCCGCCGACGCGAAACGCCAATGCCCCGCTCGTCTCTCGCCGACGCTGGCCTGCGCTGCCGCCGTGACCGATTGCGGTGGAGACGTTCCAGCAACGGACTTAGGTGTTGCGCTAAGCCCTTGCGCCAATGGCGAGGCGGCATCCGCCTGAAGCGCATCTGCCTCACAAGCTGGCAAGTCTATCTCAGATCCCACTGCGTCCCTGAGCGGAAGGACAAATCTGTAGCCGCGTCCCGCAACCGTTTGAATGCAGCTTGCGCCGTTCCGGCCGCTGTCGAGGACGCGGCGAAGCGCTGAAATCTGAACGGTCAGATTGCTCTCCTCCACCGCAAGGTCCGGCCATACGGCGTCCATGATCCCATTCTTGGCGATGAGTTCGCCGGACCGGTTAAGAAAGAGCAGCAAAACATCAGCCGCACGCGATCCGAGCGAAATCGGCGTTAGCACCCCCCGTTTTCGACCCGCAGCAGTTCGCGTGTCGGAACGTTGAACTGAAAGCCGGAGAAATTCACGTGTCGCGACATTAAGAGCATTTCGCACCGCTCCTGTCACACCAACATGCGCACGGTTGCCAAGCATCTCGGTGCCTAGGCAAGTCCCTGCGAAGGCAAGGCCCCCTCCCCCTGAGCAATTCCGGCCGGAAAAAACTACGTTGTTTCGGCGCTCTTATCAAGATTTCGGAAGATTTCGGACGGGTCTCGTCGCGACATCGGCGCCTTTGACGGATTCCTGATCACCCCGCTTTAAGGTGTCGGCTAGGTCGCTTTGAGCGCGATGAGACTGCTATCCACTGTCCATCGGTCCCGCCCCGGTGTTTCGCAGCGGAATTGGAGTTGACCCTGTTTGGTGAACGCCCTTCTCACCACGTCGTCCAACTAAACTAATCCGCCCTTCGTTGGCTGGGCGAGGCCTGGTGGCGGCGGATCACATCGAGAAATTCCTCACCGTAGAGCTTGAGCTTCATCTCCCCGACGCCGTGTATACCGGCTATTTCGCCAAGCGTCGTGGGCTTACCCCGGGCCATCTCCAGCAGGCTGCGGTCCGGCAGAATCACGTAGGCTGGGACCGCCTGCGCCTTGGCGAGCGCGGAGCGGCGCGCACGCAACGCCTCGAACAAGGCATGGTCCGCGCTGCCCTCACCGAGCGTTGCTGTGGCTGCAGCTTTGCGCGCGGCCTTCTTGCCCGGCGCCGTGACGGCCTGCCGGCGCAATTCGATTCTCGCTTGGCCCTTGAGCACGGCCCTCCCGGCCGGCTGAATCGTCCAGCGCCCATAGCCGGTGATATCGAGCGACAGCATCCCGGCGGCATAGAGCTGGCGGAAAATCGAGCGCCATTCGTTGCGGTCGTGCTCCTTGCCGACCCCGAAGGTCGGTAACGCGTCATGACGAAAGTTCCTGATCGCCTCGGTTTCTTCACCCAGCAGCAGGTTGATCAGGTGTTCGGTGCCGAAGCGTTCGCCGGTGCGCACGATTGCCGACATTGCCTTTTGCGCCGCGATGGTGCCGTCGATCACTGCGACGCTACCGGCGCAGATATCGCAATTGCCACAGGCCGACGCACCAGTCTCGCCGAAGTAACCAAGCAGGGTCTGGCGCCGGCAACGCGGGGATTCGCAGAGCGCCACCAGGGCGTTGAGGCGCAGCCGGTCGACCCGCTTCTGGTCGTCCGAGGCGGCGCCCTCCTCGATCTGGCGGCGGCGCAGACCGATGTCGCCGGTGCTGAAGAGGGTCAGCGTATCGGCCGGCAAGCCGTCGCGACCGGCACGGCCGATCTCCTGGTAGTAGCTCTCGATGTTGTTCGGTAGATCGTGGTGGCAGACGAAGCGGACGTCGGGCTTGTCGATGCCCATGCCGAAGGCGATGGTCGCCGCCATGACCACGCCGTCCTCCTGCAGGAATACGTCCTGATTGCGCGAACGTTCCGCCGCGTCCATTCCGGCGTGATAGTGCAGTGACTTGACACCTTCGTCCCGCAGAAACGCTGCGATATCTTCGGCCCGGCGGCGCGAGGCGCAATAGATGATACCGCTGTCGCCACGATGGCCGGAAATAAATTGCGCGAGCTGGCTGCGGCCATGGTTTCGCGCGCTCATGGCTAACCGCAGGTTGGGCCGGTCGAAGCCGTGGACAAAGACTTGGGGCTGCTCTTGGGGCTGCTGCCGGAACAGCCGGGACAGGATGTCAGCCCGCGTCGCGGCGTCCGCGGTCGCCGTAAACGCGATGGTTTGCAGAGGGCCGAGCTCGTTCTGCAGGGCCGCGAGATTCATGTAGTCGGGGCGGAAATCGTGGCCCCATTGCGAGATGCAATGGGCCTCGTCGACCGCCAGCAGGCCGACATTGGCGCGCCGCAGGAGCGCAACAGTTTCCGGCTTGGCGAGCCGCTCGGGCGCCACATAGGCGAGGCGCAATTCGCCCCGCGCGATCTGCTCCACGATGGTGCGGTTCTCGTCGAAACCATTGGTGGAGTTGAGACTCGCCGCGGCGATGCCGTAGCCGCGAAGCTGCGCCACCTGGTTGCGCATCAACGCAATCAGCGGCGACACCACGATGGTGAGCCCGCCGCGCATCAGTGCCGGCAACTGATAGCACAATGACTTGCCGCTGCCGGTCGGCATGACGGCGAGCACGTCGCGGCCCGCGAGAATCGTCTCCATGATCTCGGCCTGGCCGGCGCGAAACTCCGCGAAGCCGAACACTGTGCGCAACAGACTCTGGGCGGCGGCAAGATCGGCCATGGGCGGGAGGCTCGTTGGCTTGGGCGTCAGATGTTCATCGGTCATCTTTGTGATAGGCTCTTGATCCATCTGACGTGGACGACTCCTATAGGTGACAAACAATCGAAAGACCAGAATCGTGCGCGGCGCCGCGGCCATCGCTGGTGCGTACCCATTTGCTATCGTCGCACCGACAAGCCATGAAAGGGAGACTGTCATGCACAGGCAGTGGGATATCGGTTTACTGACGATGCTGGCGGTAGCGACGATGACGTCTGCCTTCGGCCAAACCGCGGGACCTGCGGTCGCGCCGGCTGCCATCCCGGATTTCTCCGGCATCTGGTCGCATCCCTCCTTCCCGGGTTTCGAGCCGCTGGCCTCGGGCCCCAGCTCGGTGGTCAACAAGTCGCGCCGGCCGCAGGGGGCCGACGTCAACGGCCGGACATTGCCGGCTAACAACAACATCCTCGTGAGCAACCCCGCCCGGTTGGTCGGCGATTACACCAATCCAATCTTGAAGCCCCAGGCGGCGGAAGCGGTGAAGAAGAAGGGCGAAATAGAGTTAGGCGGAATGGTCTCGCCGACTCCGACCATACAGTGCTGGCCGGAACCCGTTCCCTACATCTTTAACGGCGTTGCGATGCAGATGCTCCAGCAGCCGGACAAGATCACTTTCCTTTATCCCAACGATCATCAGGTGCGTTACGTGCGGATGAACCAGCCGCATCCGGCGCAAGTGACGCCATCCTGGTATGGGGATTCCGTCGGCCGCTACGAAGGCGACACGCTGGTGATCGATACGGTGGGCGTCAAAATCGGGCCATTCGCCATGGTTGATTTTTACGGCACGCCGTACACGCAGGCTCTCCACGTTGTCGAACGCTACCGGCTCCTCGATTACGAAGCCGCGAGGGAAGGACTGGAACGGGATGTAAGGGAGAATCGGCGGCCCCCTGGCGGCGCCGATGCAGGCTCGGCGCCCGACTACAGCTACAGGGGCAAGCACCTGCAACTCCACTTCACGGTCGAAGATGAAGGCGTCTTCACGATGCCTTGGTCGGCGACCATTACCTACCGGCGCGGCCTCGAAGCGTGGCGGGAAGTTGTCTGTGCCGAGAACCTGCAGGAATTGGTTTTAGCCGGAAGGGACACAGCGGTGCCGCGAGCGAACAAGCCGGATTTCTAAAGCGGCGACAAACGGGCGCAAGCCCGGCTGCGTTGCGCAGCGATTGAGCCCCCCTCCCTACCCTCCCCCGCAAGCGGGGGAGGGTGTTCGGTAATGACACGCCATGAAGATCATCAGCGGCGGCCAAACCGGCGTGGACCGCGCCGCGCTTGATGTTGCGATCGAGCGCGGCATGTCCTGGGGTGGCTGGTGTCCAAAGGGCGGTTGGGCCGAGGACCTACCTGATCCGCCTGGTCTCCTGAACAAATATCCCAAGCTGAGAGAAACACCGTCCTCTCAGCCCGAGCAGCGTACGGAATGGAACGTGCGCGACAGCGACGCAATCCTCATCATCACCAATCGCGAGGGCCTCGCCGTCTCCAAAGGAACGAAGCGCGCCCAAGAATGGGCCGACCACTGCGGCAAGCCGCTTCTTGTCGTCGATGTCGGCCAGCCGGATGCGGTTGCCCAAGTTGCGCAGTGGCTGCAAGCGCAACGCAACCGATTTGGCGCCCATATGACGCTCGGCGTCGGCGGACCGCGCGAGAGCGAGGCGTCCGGCATCTACACAAGCTCGCGGGAGCTGATGGCCGGCGTGCTTGATCATATGCGGCGGTCAGCTTGCTAGGGCGCGTTCCGATCATGTTGAAGCGTAGGGTGGGCAAAGTCGCCTGCTTCAGCCGATGGGATGGCGCACTCACATCGCGCCTTTGCCCACGCGGTCAGCCGAGAAGTCGGACAGCGTGGGCAAAGGCGCACAGCGGTCCGTGGCACCAAACTTGCGCTACGCGATGCGCCTTTGCCCACCCTACAAGTGGCGCGCAGTCATCCGGTTCAGTCGAAACGGCCGTCCGGCGGAAAGCGGATGGTCTGGTCGTAGCGCGAGGGCGTCGTCATGTCTTTGTCGCCACGGGCAGGGAGCACAATCGCATCGGCCATATAAAGCCTGCCCTTGTGGTGATAGAGCGAGCTACGCACGCGGCTCCCGTCCGTGCGATCGACCACAAGCGAGACCCCGAAGACCGACCTTGCGTCCTGATAGACGCGCGGAAAGTCGGTGAACAGCACCTCGCCCTCGCGTTGCAGCCGATTGGCCGCTTCGTTGAGGAAATTCGCACCCATGTCGGCGCGGGCGGTCAAATCGACGACGGTCAGCTTGTAGACGACATGATCGTCCTCGGCTGAATAGATCATCGACGGAAGACCCTTGGCATAGACCGAGTCGTAGGTCGATTTCATCGCCTCCGGCTTGGCGGGAAACTGGATCGCCACGCCTTGGTCGAGATATTTGTATTCCTCCCAGGCCGATGCGGGGCGGGCGGCTAGCAAAAGCGCGAGCGCAATGAAAGCCAAAATACGCATGGTCACCCCCGGGCGATCATTCTTGAGGCCGGTACGCCCCCGGAACAATTTCGCCAGTCCCGTCGCCGCAGCCGCGGTTGGAGCACACCTTCTGCCCGCTCGGGAACTTGACGCTCATCAGCTGACCGCCGCGTGACCCGTCCTTCATCGGACGAAAGCCGACTTCTATCATTTCCCCAACCCTGGGGTGGTCCTGCGACCAACCGAGCGAAACCAGTTGCGACGGCGAACCGCCCTCGAAAGACCATGTCGCGGTGTTGCCCTTGTCGCTGACGACGGCGACGTGAAGCCAAGCATGCGGGTTGACGAATTCGAACTGCTTCACAGTGCCCGACATGTAGAGCACCTTCGACTGATCGAACATGGCAAAGGCATGATGCGCGACGGCGGGCGCCGCAAACAGCACGGCGGCTACGCCGGCAAGGCCGGCAAGGCCGAGAGCTTTCCTGGTCATGATCCGCTCCATGACGTGAGAAAAACCAAGACTACCACGAGCGTGGCCGCTCAGGAATCCGATTTGTCCACCGTGCCCGCCCCGGCGGCATTGACGATATCGTGCTGCCCTGGGACGGTGCGCCGATGCGATTCGAGATTTTGGGTGAAATTTCGGGAATCGAGACGTTCGCAACGGCGTCTGGAATCCGCGAGATTGCTCGACTGCGAAGGGTCTACGGGCGCGGTCGCTGGTGCCAACGCAAGGGAATCGCCCGCGTTCGTTTGGCGGATGGCTCAATCCATTTGGCTGAGATACACTGGTACGAAGCCGCCGGAATCGGGCGCAAGGAACTTAAGATCAAGCATCTGCTTTGAGACGCGATACCATGGCAAAGCCGTCATCGAAACAACTGGTCGTATGCATCGACAACGAAGGCTATTCTGCATCACTGGAAAAGCGGAAGATCTATGTTGCGCTCCGCGACCCGACCGCCGAGAAGCATCGTCTGCTTCGGGTCATCGACGAATCCGGTGAGGATTACCTGTATCCGAAGATGTTCTTCCGCGCGATCGCGTTGCCGCAGGCCATCAAGAAGGCAGTGCTGGCCGCCGCTTGATGACGGCGAGCGGCGCACGCTTGTTTTCGATCTCGGGCTTTCGGGATGCGACGCAAACCGCCTTTGAAGCGTGGCTTAGGTGGCATCCATGGTGTATGCAAGGGCATCGAATATCCACAAATGTTATCAGAGTTCTCGGTCATGGTTGCCCGTCCACCGCATCCCCTCGATGGCTGTTGGGCGAAAATTGAACGGGTCAAAGAACAAATTCGTCATCTCAATGGCGAGATCGCCGCTCTCACTAACAGCGGCGTTTACTCCATTGCAGGAGAGAATCAGCCCGAGCGTCATCGATATGCCTTTAAACTTCTGGGACCCGCGACCCCGCCCCGAATCGCGGTTATCGCCGGCGAGATCGTTCACCATCTAAGGTCCTGTTTCGACTATGTCGTTTGGGCACTCGCCCGGAAGAACGGGCTTCCCGATTCCGAACGCGCTAATTTTCCGGTCTGCCAAACCAGAGAAAAATTTAGAAATGCCGTTCGAGACGGAATAATAAAGGGCGTCTCTATTTCTGAACATCCGCTGATCGAGGCTTTGCAGCCATATCGATCGCCTGACCCGCCCAATTCAATTTTGCAAATCGTTCATGATCTCGACATTACAGACAAGCACAGGCTCTTGGTGGTCGTCACCCATGCTTTGGTTATGGGTAACACTCTTATCATTACCAAAAATGACTGCCCTGACCCAGAGTTCGGAATTGAGCTTCCTCCGGCCGTGGTCGGCCGCCAAGGACAGTTCATTGGCGTTCAATATCCTTGGGCTATCGAAGATGGCATCGAGGTCCACTGGATCCCACTTCGAGGGCCCCCTAACCCCGAATTCGAAATGACGGCCAATTCGACCATTCAAATAGCATTCGAGCAGGTCGGGACGCTCAGACGTCAGCCGGTCGTCCAAGTATTGATGCAACTGTGCAATGGCGTCGAAGCGGCAATTCAAACGTTTGAGGGTTGCTTTTGAGTCGTGGGGCTTGTTCAGCCAATGAGGATGGAGTCAACGCTCCTGCCCTCACTGTGCCTTGAAGCTCTACTTCACAAAAAGCTCACCGGATCGATATCCACCTCGAGCCTCACCCCCGTCTCCGCTTTGGGCGAGCGCGCGAGCCAGCCGCGCAGATAGCCCGATAGATCGAAGCTCCGCGGAGCCTTCGCCAAGAGCCGAAATCTGTGCCGGCCGCGTATCACCGCGATCGGGGCCTCGGCGGGGCCGAGCACCCGCACCGCCTCCGCCGGCGGCGCTGCACCGGCAAGACGCCGCGCGAAGCCTTCGGCCGATGGACGATCGGGCCCGGAGACGATGAGGCTCGCGAGCCGCCCGAACGGCGGGTAGCCGGTGCGCTCGCGCGCCTCGATCTCGGTCGCGTAGAAGGACTCGCGGTCGCCGGCAACGATCGCACGCATCACCGGGTGCTGAGGCTGATGGGTCTGGAGATAGCCGTAGCCGCGGCCGGTTTCGCGGCCGGCGCGGCCCGCGACCTGATGCAGCAGCTGAAAGGTCCGCTCGGCGGCGCGCGGATCGCCGTTGTTCAGACTCAGATCGGCATCCACGATGCCGACCAGATTGAGCTTTGGGAAATGATGCCCCTTCGCCACCAGTTGGGTGCCGATGATGATGTCCACCCGGCCTTCGACGATTTCCTTGAGTTCCTCGCGCATGCGCTCCGCGGTGACGATCAGATCGCTCGACAGCACCATGATCCGGGCCCCCGGGAACAGCGCTGCGGCTTCCTCCTCGAGGCGCTCGACGCCCGGCCCGCAGGCGACAAAGCTGTCGCTCGCCTGGCATTTCGGACACGAGGGCGGGCGCTGTGTGAAGAAGCCGCAGTGATGGCACACGAGCTGGCGCCGGAAGCGGTGGTCCACCAGCCAGGCGTCGCAATTGGGGCAAGAAAACCGGAAGCCGCAGGCACGGCACAGCGTCAGCGGCGCGTAGCCGCGGCGGTTGAGGAACAAGAGCGCCTGCTCCTTGCGCTCCAGCGCGATCTTCACTGCCTCGGCGAGGCGCGGCGCCACGAAGCGGCCGCGCGGCGGACCCTCGCGGGTGAGGTCGATCGCCTCGACAGCAGGCAGGTGCGCGCCGCCGAACCGCTCCGGCAGATGCAGCCGCCGGTAGCGGCCGCGCCGGACGTTGACCTCGGTCTCGATCGAGGGAGTCGCCGATGCCAGCACCACCGGGATCTTTGCAATATGGCCGCGCACCACCGCCATGTCGCGGGCGTAATAACGGACGCCGTCCTCCTGCTTATAGGCGCCGTCGTGCTCTTCGTCGACGACGATAAGGCCGAGATCGGCGTAGGGCAGGAACAGCGCCGAGCGCGCACCCGCGACCACGCTGACTTCGCCGGCCGCGATCGCGTGCCAAGCACGGGCGCGCCGCCGCGGATTGAGGTCGGAATGCCATTCCGCCGGCCGCACCCCGAAACGCGCCGCAAAGCGATCGAGGAATTGCCCGGTCAGCGCAATCTCCGGCATCAGGATGAGGCTCTGCCGGCGGCGCGCCATGGCTTCGGCCACGGCCTCGAAATAGACTTCGGTCTTGCCGGAACCGGTGACGCCGTCGAGCAGCGTCACGGAAAAACCGCCGCGTACGGCGTCGCGCAGCGCGGCGCCGGCGTCGGCCTGTGCGGCGGTGAAATCCGGCACCGCATAGGCGGGGTCGGGAGCGCTCGCGACGGGCACTGCCGGCAGTTCCAGCACTTCGAGCGTGCCTTCGTCGATCAGGCCGTTGATCACGGCGATCGACACGCCCGCCTCGTGGGCGGCTTCAACCTTGCCACGGGCAAGGCCGTCGACAAGCAGATGCAGCACCACCCTCCTTGCGGCTGTCATGCGCTCCGGCGGCGGGCCGGCGAGCCGGACGCCGACCCGCAGCCGCTCCGGGCCCAGGTGCTCACCCATCCGCAACGCCATCCGCGCCACCATGCCGCGCGAGCTCAGAGTATAGGCCGAAACCCAATCGACGAACTTGCGCAGCTCCGGCTGGAGCGGCGGAATATCGAGCTTTGCGGCCACATCCTTGAGGCGATTGTCGAGCCGCGGATTGGGCGTTGCATTGTTGGCCCACACGACGCCCGTACATTCGCGCGTGCCCAACGGCACCCGAACGAGGTCGCCGACGGCAAGCTCCAAGTGGTCCGGCACCCGGTACGAATAGGCATGATCGAGCGCGACCGGAATCAGCACGTCCACGATGCGTTTTGCCATGGCCTTTTTGTCATGGTCCTTTTTGTCATGGTCTTGGAGCCGATTCGGCGTGTTAAAGAAGCTGACACCAGGGGGTGCGATAATGCACGAGGTGTCAAGACTCAAAAAGGATTTCGGTCCTGCCATGAGCAAACCGAAAAATTCCACTACCGATTCCGCCGCCGATCTGCCTTTCACGGCGCCCGAAGTCGCCGCCGAAGTCGGCCATTGGCTCTCTTATCTCGGCGCCGAGCGGCGGATGTCGGCGAAGACCGTCGACGCCTATCAGCGCGATGTTCGGCAATTCCTGGACTTTCTTGCCATGCATTTAGGCGGGCGGGCGACGCTCGCAGGCTTGCTCAACGTTGCCGTGCAGGATGTTCGTGCCTTCATGGCGTATCGCCGCGGCCAGGGTGCCTGTGGACGGTCCCTGATGCGATCATTAGCGGGTGTCCGCTCATTTGCGCGTTTTCTCGAGCGGCAGGGCAACGGCAGACTAGGCGCGCTGGCTGCTATCCGGGCGCCTAAAACGCCGAGGACGCTACCGAAACCGCTGGCGATTGCACCGGCCAAGCGTCTGTCGGATGCGGGCCTACGCGCCGGCGAAGAACGCGCGCCCTGGGTGCTGGCGCGCGATGCGGCCGTGCTGGCATTGCTTTACGGATCGGGTCTGCGCATCTCCGAGGCGCTCGGCCTCAAGGTCAAGGACATTCCAGCGCCGGGCCGGGGCGACACCATCACGGTCACCGGCAAGGGCAAAAAGACCCGCATGGTTCCGGTCCTCCTGCCGGTGCTGCAACGCGTCGCCGATTATTTCGCGATCTGCCCCTACGATCGCGCGCCGGATGCACCGGCCTTCGTGGGCGCAAAAGGCAAGCCGCTCTCGCCTCGCATCATCCAACTCGTGATGGCAAGTCTGCGCAGCGCACTCAACCTGCCGGAAACCGCAACGCCCCACGCGCTGCGGCATTCCTTTGCGACCCACCTCCTGGCGCGCGGCGGCGATTTGCGCTCTATCCAGGAACTTCTCGGCCACGCTTCGTTGTCGACCACGCAGGTCTACACCGCCATCGATGCCGATCGGCTCATGCAGGTTTACCGCAGCGCCCATCCTCGTGCGGCGACCTGATCGTGGACAAATCGGGCCCATAATGGTGTTCTCTTGCACCGGTGACAGTGCTTTCCTCCACCCTACCCTCCCCCGCTTGCGGGGGAGGGTAGGGTGGGGGAAAGCGATTTGGCCTCAGAGGAGGGGTGAGCCATGGAAGCGCATGAAAAGCTGGAACAAGCCGAAAACACCGAGCACGCCGGTGGCGTGAACAAACAGATTGCGCTCATGATTGCGATCATGGCGCTGTTTCTTGCGTTTTCCGAGACGCTCGGCAAGAGCGCCAACACGGAAGCGATCACGCTGAACATCAATGCGTCGAACATGTGGAATTTCTTTCAGGCCAAGACCATCCGCAGGACCCTGGTCCAGGCAATGGCCGACGAGATGAAGATCGAGGCGCAGGGCGCGCGAGACAACGTCGTCAAGGTCGCGATGACCAAACAAATCGACGATTGGCAGAAGACGGCCGCGCGCTACCGCTCCGAACCCGAAACCCAAGAAGGGTCTGAGGAACTCATGAAGCGCGCCCAGGCGTTCGAGCACAACTTCGACACTGCGCTCGCGCGCTACCACAATTACGAAATTGCGTCGGCCGCCTTTCAGATCGGGATCGTACTCTGCTCGGCCGCGGTCATCACCGGCATGTTTCTGCTGGTCTGGGTGGCGGGCGGCGTCGCGATTTTGGGTCTCGCATTTACGGCGCTTGGGCTATTGGCTCCGCACGCGATTCATCTCGGTTAGAGCGGGTTCAGGTCATATTGAACCATTCCTCTGGAGTCATGGCCGGGCTTGTCCCGGCCATCCACGTCTTGGTCGCTGAAGAAAGACGTGGATGCCGGCGACAAGTCCG
>WNFD01011681.1_pt1 | contig 11622 bp, 6 predicted proteins | sample 5400491 | NCBI WGS metagenome assembly WNFD01 (sample SAMN13153343, study PRJNA577476) | soil metagenome | isolation source: 120 cm saprolite under Douglas fir tree site 2 hole 2 replicate 2 | place: USA:California | collected 2015-04-18 | reverse complement strand
GTTGAAAGTGGTGGAGGTGAGCTGCATCCCCGAGAGCCGGAAGAGGTCGATCACGTCGCGATAGCTCACGCCACCCGAGGAGCGCGTATAGGCGAAACCCAGACGGGTGGTGGCGCTGACGTGCGACTGGGCGTCCATCCCATGGGCCATTCCCGGAAGCATGTAGTGCGAGCTTGTCCAGACTCCCATCTGCTCGTGCACCTCGCTTGCCACCCTGGCTTGGAGGACGTGCGGGAGGCGAACGTAGGTCTTGACCATGTCGTATTCGAGCTCGCGGGCGCGTGAGAGCTGATTCTGGAGCGCTTCTTCGGTCGTGGTCGGGCGCATGAAATTGTAGAAAAGCCGCTCCCCATCGATCGCTTCTCCGGTGGCGAACAAGCGAGGACCCACCCGATCGCCCGAAACGAGCGCTTCGCGACCCTCGATCGAGCGGTAGGCGGGATCGCCAACCGAATGCAACGAGGTCACCCCGTAGGCGAGCCAGAGTCGGCCCAACCGATCGCCAAAGGATTTCCCGCTGATCATCTGATGGGTGTGCGATTCCCAGAGGCCGGGAATGACGGTCATCCCCGAAGCATCGATCCGGCGCGCCTGCTCGTGACGCCGATCGCGGTGGGGTTCGACGGCCGCAATCCGGTTGCCGACCACGACGATGTCCATGTCCCGCAATACCCTCGGGCCGTTTCCTTCCCAGACCCGGCCGGCGTGGATGATCGTTCGCCCGATCGGCCTGTCCTGCCGCCAGCTCAGGTGCACCGGCACCGTCCGGGAGCGCGAACCGTCGAGGGAGGTGAGGCGCAGCCTGCCGTTGGAGAGGTAGAGCAGCCGACGCGAGTCGCCGCTCCATGTTGGGGCATCGGTCGGCTCGTGGGTCAGCTGGACCGCCGGCCCGGTCGGCTCGCCGCTCGGATCCACCGGCAGGACCCAGAGCACCTCATCCATCACGAAGGCCAGGTGGGTGCCGTCCGGCGACCAGACCGGGCCATCGTCGCCTCTGGTGCTTACCGATTTGAAAGGCATCGGCTCGCGGTAAACGAGCTCGCCGGTCTCCACGTCGGCGGTGAGGAATTGACTGGTGCCCTCCCGGAAACGCCGGGTGAACGGCTTGAGCGCGGCGATGGAGATGTGCCGGCCGTCGACGGACCAGGTCGGCCGGCTCGGAGCGAACATCGGGGGGATCACCTGGCGCACGTCGCCGGTGGCAAGCTCGATGGTGAAGGTCGCGCCCGCTTGATCCTGGAAGGCGATCATCGTCCCATCCGGCGACCAGGCGGCGCCGGTTTCCGCCGCGGGCAAGGAGGTGATCCGCCGCTCCCTTCCCGTAGAGACCTCGAGCGCGTAGATGTCCTCGGTACCCGCTTTGTCCGAGGAGTAGGCGATCCACCGGCCATCCCGCGACCAGGCCGGGTCGAATTTGAAAAATCCGTCGCTGGTGATCTGCCGCGGGCGTCCGCCGATCTCCATCAGCCAGAGCTCGTTGAGCGCCTCGAAGACCACGCGTCGGCCATCCGGCGAAAGCGCCGGGCTGACAATGCCTTTCACCGGGCGAGGTCTGGTCGAATCGAAATCGAGCTGCCGGCGCGCGTACGGCGGCCGATTGAGGACGAATTGCGCCTCGAAGGGAATCTCCCTCGTGTTTCCGCTCTCCATGTCGGTGGCGCGGATCTTCCCGTCGGCGGTGTAAAGGAGCTCATTCTTGGAGAGCCATTGCGTAGGAAATGGAAACACGTCGTTGAACGGCACCACCCGCTTGTCTGAAACCTTGAGCTGACTTCTGTTGTCCTTGAAATACAGATACGCAATCGCGGAACCGTCGGGCGACCAGGACGGCGAGTTGACCCGCGCCGTCGGATCTCCGGGGACGACGGTGCGCCGCTCTCCGGCGGCGTTGATCACGTCGATGGTATTTCCATTGGCATTTCCGTTGACGAACGCGATCTCCGTTCCGTCGGGCGAAAAGGCCGGCTCGAATTCCTCGGCGGGGCTGGACGTGATCTGGCTCAGGTTTCCAGTCGCGACGTCGAGCACCCAGACGTCGTAGCTTCGAGTGCCGTCCGATGCCAGACCCCGGTCAGAGGAAAAGGCGATCCGCTTGCCGTCGGGGGAGAATCGCGGCTCGCGATCGTCATAATGCCCCTCGGTGAGCTGGGTGACGCCGGATCCGTCCGGATTCATCATCCAGATGTGAAAGGTGCCTCCTGCGTAAGCTTCGAACGTCACCTTGTCACCGGTGGGCGACCAATCCGGTCGCGCCGGCTCTAGAAAATCCTCGGTGAGACGTTTGGCGGTGCCGCCTTCGATCGGCAGCGTCCAGAGAACGCCCTGCAAGTCGAAGATGATCGTGCCGTGGTCAGGCGAAAGGGTAGCGGCGATGTTGGTGCCCTCGGTCACGGCGACCGTCTGCGTCCCGCCGGCAGCCGCCCCGGTGATTCCCAAGGATGCCGCGGTGAAAAAGCTCACCGCACTCCAAAACACAACCGCGCTGCTGCGACTTTTGGTGTTTGTCCAAGATGACATCGGTGCCTCCCTTCAGAAGAGGCCTCGGCGGTTACTCGCCCGATGGTCGAGGCGCAAACGAAATCGGAGCAGTCCGTACGGCGCGAGACAGACGTCCGACGATGCGCCGCGTCAGGGCGCGCGACTCCAACGCCAGCTAGGTCCGACGACTGGAGCAAGAACGGCGCTTGGTGGTGGCCCGGGCCACGGGTCGGAATGAGCGCCGGCGACGGCGGCGATCTGTGCGACATTTCGGGCCCTCCCGGTACCAAAATGTCACTCACTTCGCCAAAACGATCCGGTTGCAGCCGCGAGCCAGTGCCGATGACCAGCGCCGAAACCAAGCCGCTCGCGGTTGGCTGGACAATAAGTGAAGGCCGAGGCCATCAGGGAGGGGAGGTGGTGTGCTTTTGAGGCACGCGGAGGCACGTGATCGAGGGCTTCGATGTGCCACGAGGCACGCCGTGGCACATGATCGGTGCGTCGCAGGTGGAACGTTCCACCTGCGAACCGTTCGCAATTGCATCCAATTGCATCGATGCAATTGCGGGCAGAATCCGTTGAGGATCCGAGCCCGCCACGGGTCGGAGCGAAAAACGGCGCTTGGTCGTGGCCCGGGCCATAATCGCGAAAGATGGCGGCCTGAAAATTATGGCCCGGGCCATAATCGCGAAGGATGGCGGCCGGAAAATATGGCCCGGGCCATAATCGCGAAAGATGGCGGCCGGAAAATATGGCCCGGGCCATAATCGCGAAGGATGGCGGCCGGAAAATATGGCCCGGGCCATAATCGCGAAGGATGGCGGTCCACAGCCCCCCTCAGAGTTGCCTGGAAAAGCGACCTATCAGCCGAGTGGTGCTGTACGGCGGTGTTTTTCTCAGCGCGATGGCCGATCCTGACGCGGGATGTTGATTTTGGGCCGACGTCGACCCAGCCATCACCGCAGGCGATTCCGGTGGAACCGGCCGCCCTTCATGATCGCCACCAGGGACCGGTCCGGCGTCTCGAGCAGTCCGATGTCCTTGAGCGGATTGCCGTCGACGACGAGCAGGTCGGCGAACGCCTCCGGCCGCAGGCAGCCGAGCTTGCCCTCCATCCGCAGCACCCGAGATCCAATCAACGTCGCCGAGCGGATGATTTCCAGATTAGAGACGACCTGGGTTCGGAGCGCGAATTCACGGCTCTGGTCGACCTGGAGGGCTCCGAGCAGATCCGTCCCGTAGGCCACCGGGACGCCGGCGCGTTTGCAGATCTCGAGCGAGCGAAGGCCCCCGTCGATCACCAGCTCGTTTTTCACCAGCATCTCGGGGGGCATTCCGTACTGTGCGGCGCGCTCCCGCATCGCGTAATAGGTGACCAGATTGGCGACCAGGAGCATGCCCTTCTGGGCCATTAGTCGGGCGGCGTCGTCGTCGATCAGGTTGCCGTGCTCGATCGTCCGAACGCCGGCGTGAGCCGCGCGGGTGATCGCCTCCGCGGTATAGGCGTGCGCGCAGACGTAGCGGCCGAACGAGCTCGCCTCTTCCACCGCGGCCGCCACCTCCCCGGGGGAGAACTGCAAGCTGTCCAGCGGGTCATAGGGGGATGCGACGCCTCCGGACATCATGATCTTGACCTGGTCGCACCCCTGCCGCATCTGCTCGCGCACCGTCTTTCGCACCTCCGCGTCTCCGTCGGCGGTGGCCATCGCGAAGGCCAGAGCATTGCAGCAGTGGCAGGGGGCGCCGGAATCGGTGCGCCGGCGCGCGTCGGCGTGTCCCCCGGTCGGGCCGATAGCCCGTCCCGAGATGAAGAGGCGGGGACCCTCGATCAGTCCCTGCTCCACCGCCGCCTTCAGCCCCCAGTCGGCGCCACCCGTATCGCGGACGGTGGTGAATCCGCGGTCGAGCATCGCGCGCATCGAGGCGACGGCGCGAGCGGTCATCAGGGTCAGCGGCACGTTTTCCAGCTGCCGGATGAGCACTTCGCTGAGCACGACGTGGACGTGGCTGTCGATGAGACCCGGCATCAGGGTGCGACCACCGCAGTCGATGCTCGTCGCCTCGGGCGCCTTGATCGGCCGGGCCGATACCTCGCGAATCGCTTCGCCCTCGACCAGGATTTCGTGGCCCCCGGCAAGCTCATCCAGCTCCGGATCGAGCATCCGGAAGTTCTTGAACAGGATTTGGGCCAAGTGCCCCTCCCCTCGTGTAAGGTCGCGCGGGCGAGAGGTTAGAGAACGGACTCGCCCGCCTGTCAATCGCTATGGGGGACAACGCTTTAAATGAATCCGAGCTGAGCATTCTCAGGCGCGTGGAGCGCCTGCCGTTCGGCCGGTTCCATTGGCGCCTGCTCTGGATGGGCGGGCTGGGCTACACCTTCGATGCGATGGATGGGGCAATGATCGCCTTCATCCTTCCGGCGGTAAGGGCTCAGTGGGCGCTCACGAGTGAGCAGACCGGCGTACTGGGCAGCTCGGCGATGGTCGGCTATCTGTTCGGGGCATTTTTCGCCGGCGCGCTGGGCGACTTGATCGGCCGGCGGACGGTGATGATGTATGCGTTGGCCATTTATTCCCTGGCCACGCTGGTCGCGGCTTTCGCCTCCAACTGGCAGTTTCTCTTCTGGTGGCGGGTCATCGCCAGCTTCGGCACCGGGGCAGAGAGCGCAATCATCGCTCCTTTCCTGGCGGAATTCGTTCAAAAAAAATACCGGGGGCGATTCGTCGGTTCCCTCTCCGGGTTCTTCTCGTTCGGCTTCGTCTTCTCGGCCCTCTTGGGATACTTCGTCGTCCCCGCGTCGCAGAACGGTTGGCGGATCGTCCAGATCTTGAGCGCGGTGCCGATCCTGATGCTCCTCTGGTGGCGCCGAGCGCTTCCCGAGTCTCCCCGGTGGCTGATCGATCGGGGTCGCTCCGCGGAGGCTGCGGCAGAGGTGAACCGCATGGAGGCGGAAGTAATTCAGGGTTCGCAGCCGAGCCTGCCACCGCTGGAGACGATCGAGATTCCTTCGCTTAGCCCACGCCAGGGCGGCACTTTCACCGGAAATCTGAGAGCGCTTTGGAGCCCTTCGGTCCGGCGCATCACCCTGATGCTTTGGCTTCTCTGGATCACGATCACCTTCTCTTACTACGGCTTTTTTACCTGGATCCCCAGCCTGCTGGTGGACCAGGGAATGACGATCACCAAGAGCTTCGGCTACAGCATCATCATCTATTTGGCCCAGATCCCCGGGTACTACTCCGCCGCCTTCGTCTCCGAAAAGCTGGACCGGAAATGGACGATCGTCCTCTACATGCTGCTCGGCGGAGCCTCGGCGCTTTTGATGTCGAACGCCCGGACCGACGAAACCATTACGGTGGCGGGATTTTTGATGTCATTTTTCATGAACGGCACCTACGCTGGGATCTACGCCTATACTCCCGAGCTCTACCCGACATCATTCAGGACGACCGGCATGGGAGTCGCCTCCGCGTTCGGGCGAATCGGCGGTCTGTCCGCGCCGATCGTGATCGGCTACACGTTCTCCCGCATTGGATTCAGTGGCGTGTTCACCATCACCACCATCGTCCTCGTGACCGGCGCGCTCACCGTGGCATTGCTCGGCGTCAACACCGCCGGCAAGAGTCTTGAGCAGATCGCTTCCGAATCGGAGGCGCGATGACGATGTCTCGCTTTGTCGCGACGATGACTGAAATGCCGCGAGGCGAACGTAACTGCTCCCGGCTCGCGTCCTCATCTAGTCACCGAACAGCTAAACCATCGAAGCGATCTGATCCCGCGTGGTTAGCCGATGATGCAAACACCGTGGCGCTACGTATGAGCAGTGAGGAGACGGCGACGGCGCAGGTGGTCTGGGCGGGCGAGATCCCTGCGGCGTGCTACGGCCCTCTTCTCCCAACCTTCGAAAGCGTGAGGCTCGTCCGCGCCTCCCCATCAGCTGGGTCGGGCGCGCGAAAAAAAGCCGGCCCAGAGGTATTAAGCCCCTCGATTAAATAGCGGGTTCCCCGATTTTGCTGGAAAATCTAAGAGATAGACCGACGCATGTTAACGTTTTCTTAAATAGAAAGACTTAATACCTCCGCGCCTCCAAAAAAAACTTCCGGGAGGCCTCGGGCCAGTGGGATTCGACCCGAGGGGATTCCATAAGCGGCCGTACGCCGCCACCCGCGCGCGCGCCGCAGGGCTCTCGCCCGCCCAGACCACCTGCACCGTCGCCGTCTCTTCTCAAGCCCTGCCGCGCGCGATCAAATCCTTCGATCGTTTAGCTGTTCGGTGCTCTACGTTTCCGTTTGACTAGGATTTGTTACCCGCCGCTCGGTGGTGTCCTGGGGGTATTGGGATTCGTGCTGCCAGACGTATTGCCCGAGCTCGTTCCGGTGCCCGTACCGCTCCCGGTGCTGGGATTGGTGGTCGAGCTGCCCGTTCCGGAAGTCGACCCGGAGCCTGTTCCGGTCGATGGATCGGTCGTCCCACTGGCACTCGTCCCACTGCCATAAGTCCCGGTGCCACTCGATCCGGTGCCACTCGATTCGGTACCCGTCGTGGAGCCACTTCCGGTCGTCCCCGTTCCCGAGGACCCCGTACCCATCGTCGAGCCAGAAGAGCCGGTCCCGCTCGACGTCCCTGTGGTTCCAGTCGAACCGCTTCCATAGGACGAGCCAGTTCCAGACGAACCGCTTCCGTACGTCGAACCTGTCCCCGTCGAACCGGTTCCGGTCGAACCGCTTCCATACGTCGACCCGGTCCCCGTCGAGCTACCTGAGGTGCCGGTACCTGTCCCAGAGCCTGCGGTTCCGCTTCCGCCGCTGCCATAGGGATTGCTACTTCCCGTCGTGCCGCTGCTTCCCGTCGTTCCCTGAGAACCGGTGCCGTCAGTCGAGCCCGATGACGTTCCGGTTCCCGTGCCAGCAGTACCGGTCCCGCTCGGCGTTCCGCTTCCCGAAGTTCCGCCAGTGCCGGATCCGCCGGATTGTGCTCCGGCGAGCGGGCTGAGCATGAGCCCGAGAATCAACGCGCAATTTCGAAACATTTTCATTTGGACATCTCCTGTGGTGAGCGCTCGGGCGGCACAGCCGCGGGAGCGAATGGCTCTGCGCAAAAAAACATCTCCAGGGCGGCGGAGCCGTGCAACCCGGACTTTTTTGTATCGGAGCGGTCGACAGCTCAGCCACAAGCCAGGAGTCACCCGGCGCGCGCCCTCGCCCTGCGGCCGAGCAGGACGCTTGTCCGTTCGGGGGTTCGGGAACCGCGCGAGCGGTGGTGCGGTCTTCTACGGGCGGGTGCCGGCAAGCAAGAGAGCGAGGGGATGGGAGCAGCCCTGTAGCTTTGTTGCACCCCAGACTGGGCGTGCAGAACTTTATTTTACAAACAGGCTGAAACACCTAACAGGAGATAAACAAATGGAAAACAACCCGAACAAGCCAGGCAACCAGAGCCAACAACCGCAACGCAAACAGGGTGACCAAGGCGAGAAGCGCCAGGGACAACAGGATCCAAACCGGCAGGGTCAACCGGATCAGAACCGGCCCGGACAGGGTGGTCAGGACCCGAATCGGCAGGGACAGGGCGGTGGAATGCCGGGCAAGGGTCAGCCCATGCCGAATGATCCGCAGCGCAAAGCCGGCGCCTAGTCGCGCAAAGTGAGGTGGTTTATTTTAAAGTGAGGTGGTTTATTTTAATGATGCCGAGAGCTAAAATACTCTCGGCATCGCTGTTTGTGCTGGCTGTTTGTTTCCCAAGAGAGAGCCAACGTGAACGCAACAAAGCTTTTGATATCGCAGCATGGCGAGGTCGCGGGGTTATTCAAGGAGTTCGAATCGGCGGAAAACTCTGAAGCGCGGCGAAGATTGTTCGAAGAGATTGCCGATAAACTGGCCATCCACACGACGATCGAGGAAGGGGTCTTCTACCCCGCCGTTTACGTCGGCGAGCTGAAGGACCTCCTCAAGGAGGCGGTGGAAGAGCACCTCAGCGCGAAAAGAGTGATTGCAGAGCTGCTCCAGATGGACCTCGACGACGAGAACTTCGTCGGCAAGGTGAAGGTGCTTCAAGAATTGATCGAGCACCACGTGGACGAAGAGGAAACGGAGCTGTTCCCGAAGGTGAACGCAAACTTCGCTGACGTCGAGCTCGAAGCGCTCGGAGACGAGATGGAGGCGATGCGGGAGAGCCTCCAACGAGGCGAGCCCCGGAAGCGGGTGCCCTCCGAAACCGACGCAGCGGCACCCCTGACCTAAAAGCTTGTCAGTGGACGGTGGCTTTGGGCGCCGGCGCAGAGCCCGCACCCGCCACCGGAAACCCGCGGTTGCGCATCAGCGCGGCCGTCCCCGGATCTCGTCCGCGGAAGGCCCGGTAGCCCTCGGCGGGATCGATGGTGTTTCCCACGCTGAACACATGGTCGCGCAGCCGCTTGGCGACCGCCTTGTCGTAGGGGCCCGCGCCCTCGACGAACGCCTCGTACGCGTCCGCGGAGAGGGTGTCTGACCAAAGATAGCTGTAGTAGCCCGCCGAGTATCCGTCGCCCGAGAAAATGTGGCTGAAGTGAGGGGTGCGGTGGCGCATCACCAGCTGCGGCGGCATTCCCAACGAGGCGAGCGTTTTCCGCTCGAAGTCGCTCGGGTCGATCGGCGTCTCCCCCGCGAGGTGCAATTTCATGTCGACCAGCGCGCTGGCCAGATACTCGACCGTGATGAAGCCCTGGTTGAACGTCTTGCTTCGCTCGATCTTCTCCACCAGCTTCGCCGGAACCGGCTCTCCGGTCTGATAATGAAGCGCGAAGCGATCCAGAACGGCTCGCGTCGACAGCCAATGCTCGAGCAACTGCGAGGGGAATTCGACGTAGTCGCGCGCCACCGCGGTGCCGGCGAGCGAGGGAAAGGTGACGTTTGAGTTGAGTCCGTGGAGCGCATGCCCGAACTCGTGGAAGAGCGTCCGCGCATCGTCCCAGCTGATCAGGATCGGCTCGCCCGGCTTGCCCTTCACGAAGTTTGCATTGTTCGAGACGATTACCGGGACGTCCCCTTCCAGGCGGGACTGGGGGCGATACTCGTTCATCCAGGCGCCGGAATTCTTTCCCGGACGCGCGTAGGGGTCGAAATACCAAAGACCCAGGTGCCGTCCCTGCCCGTCCGTCACTTCCCACACCCGGACGTCCGGGTGATAGACCGGAATCGAGCCGTCGGAGATCGCCGTGAATCGAAAACCGAAGAGCTCGCCGGCGACCCAGAACATCGCTTCGCGCAGCTTCTCGAGCTGTAGGTAGGGCTTGACGTCGTTCTGGTCGAGATCGTACTTCGCCTTGCGCACCTTCTCGGCGTAGAAGTGGTAGTCCCAGGGCTCGATCCGGATGCGTGCTCCCTCCCGGTCGGCGATCGCCTGCATGTCCGCCACTTCTTCGCGGACCCGGGCCACCGCGGGCTTCCATACCGCCTCCATCAGCGCGATGGCGCGCTCCGGCGTTTTCGCCATCGTGTCCTCCATCTGCCAGTGCGCATGCGTCGGATAGCCAAGGAGCTTGGCGCGCTGTGCACGCAGCTTGAGGATCTCGGTGATGATCGGTTTGTTGTCGTGCGCCCCGGGGCTGTCGCCGCGCATGGTGAACATCCGCCACACCTTCTCGCGCAGGTCCCGGCGGGTAGACCAGGTGAGGAAGGGATCGACGCTGGAGCGGGTATTGAGAATCGCCCATCGACCGGTCTTGCCGTTGCTGGCGGCGGCCGCCGCAGCTGCCTCGCGCAACGACGCGGAAAGGCCGGCGAGATCCTCCTCGCGCTCGAGCAGAACCATCTGGGTGCTCTCCTCTTCGAGCACGTTCTGCCGAAACTTGGTGTAGAGGTCCGCCAGCCGCTGGTTGAGCTCGGAGAGCTTGCTCTTGGACGCGTCATCCAGTTGTGCACCGGCCCGAACGAAGCGGGTGTACCGGAGCCAGAGCAGGCGCTGCTGCTCCGGGTTGAGCGCCATGCCGTCGCGACCTGAATAAACCGCGGCGATGCGCGCGAAAAGCCGGCCATTCTGGACAATGCGATCGTTGAAGGCGGCGAGCTTGGGCTCGAACTCACTTTCGATCGCCTGCACCTGCGCGTCGTTCATCGTCGAAGTGTAGACGCCGTAGATCGCGGCCACGCGGTCCAGGGCGTGACCTGCGCGGTCCATCGCCGCAATGGTGTTGTCGAAGGTCGCCCGGGAGGGGTTCGCCGCGATCTGTTCGATCTCCTCCAGGCTCTCGGCCATCGCGGCGTCGAGCGCGGGCTTCAAGTCGGCAACCTGGAAGCCACCAAAGGGAGGAACACCGCCCCAGGGCCCGGTCCAGGGAGCGAGCAACGGGTTGGCCGCCTTGGGTTTGGAGGTCATCGCCGGATCACGTTTCGGGGGCTGTGAAGCACAGCCGAGCAAGGCGGTCAGCGTGAATAAAATCATCGCTGACCAAAGAGGAGCAACTGGCATAAGAAGGGTATCTACAGTCGAAGGGGTTGGCACATTCCCCCTTCTCTACCTCATGTTTGCAATCAATGTGCAAGTGCGGGAGGGTTGGCTTTGAATCGAAGCGGTATTCAATTCGGAGGAGGGAACCCATGAACCAGACGCGAAGGAATTTTCTAAAGACCGCCGGCGCCGCGAGCGTGGCGGCACTGGCAGGAAGCGCCGGCCCGGCCGCGGCCAAGACCCTGGACCGGACGGCGAAAGCAGGTGCCAGGTCCGGGCCTCAGACGCTGCCCAAGAAGATGACTTTTTGCACGCTGCGAAAGGGCAGGGAATATTCGCTCGGGTTGAAGACCGACCGGGGAATCCTTGACGTCAAGAAAGCGGCACAGGCGCTTCACAAGAACGTCCCGCTGACCATCGATGAGGTGCTCCAGGGCGGCGACACGCTGGGACTTGCCGCGTTGGTCGAGCAGGCGATCGCCAGCGGCAACTTGAAGTCCGCTTTTATCGAGGAGGCCAAGGCCGAGTTCGGCCCCTGTGTGACCAACCCCGAGAAGATCATCATGCTCGGCTACAACTACAAAAAGCACGTGATCGAGGTGAAACAGCAGATGCCTACTTCGCCGGTGCTCTTCAACAAGTACAACAACGCGCTCAACTGCCACAACGGAACGATCGAGCTGCCCGAGGTGGCGAAGAAATTCGACTACGAGGTCGAGCTGG
>WNFD01020232.1_pt1 | contig 11623 bp, 8 predicted proteins | sample 5400491 | NCBI WGS metagenome assembly WNFD01 (sample SAMN13153343, study PRJNA577476) | soil metagenome | isolation source: 120 cm saprolite under Douglas fir tree site 2 hole 2 replicate 2 | place: USA:California | collected 2015-04-18 | reverse complement strand
GCCGCCTTCGGCGCCGTCGCCAAAGTGCACGGGCTCATGAGCTTCCATGATGCGAATAGCGACATTGGACGTCTCAACGGCGGAGCATGGGTGCGTCCTCTCGCCGTGGATCGCTGGACCTTTCAGGTGCTCGAGGCGGCGGTAGACCTGCATCGGCGCTCGGCGGGAATGTTCGACATCGCGGTTGCTCCGATCTCGCAGGAGTTGGGCTTGCTGCCGGGTCTGGGCGCCGATCGGTCGGCGAATTCGGCGAGCACGGCGACCACCGAGGCGATCGAGTTGCTCTCCGACCGTCGCGTTCGCTTTCGTCATCCCGGCGTCAGAATCGACCTTGGCGGTATCGCCAAGGGTTTTGCGGTCGATCGCGCGATCGACGTCCTGCGAGACCGTCGCATGCTGGCCGGCCTGGTCAATGCCGGCGGCGATCTCGCCGCATTCGGGCCGGCAACCGAAACCGTCTACATTCGCGATCCGCGCGATCCGCGCCGGCTGATGTGCGGCATCGAAATCGACAACCAGGCGCTGGCGTCGTCCGGGAATCGTTTCGATCCTTTCCGGTCGGCAAGCCCGTCGGGACCGGCAATCATCGATCCGCGTACGCGACAGGCGGTGCGGAGCGTCAACGCGGTTACCGTTCGCGCGCCATCCTGCCTGATTGCCGATGCGCTGACCAAGGTGGTCATGGCGGAAGGCCCGTCCGCCGCCGACTTGCTCGACCATTACCGCGCCGGAGCACTCGTCGTTTCGGCGGCGGGGGCTGTCCAGATGACCGAGGATTTGCAGGGTGCGGTGTGCCTTGCGGCTTGATCCTCGCTTCCGTTTCGCGCTCTACGCGGCCTTCGCATTCCTGTTCGCCACCGGCGTCGGTTGGCTGGTGGCCGACCAGATGATGAAGGAAACGTCGGGCAGCGAGACCTGGCAGGCCGCCGCCTCGTACCTGCTCATGCTGCATGGCGGCGCTGCGATGGCGACGCTGATGTTGTTGGGCGCGCTTGTTCCCTTGCACATGCGGCGCGGTTGGCTGGCGAGGAGAAACCGAACGACCGGAACGGTCATGGCGGCCTGCAACGCCCTATTCATCTTGACCGCATTCGGGCTCTACTACCTCGGATCCGACACGTTCCGGCCGTGGACGAGTGACATCCACATTGGCGCCGGGTTGATCCTGCCCATCCTGCTTTGTGTCCATATCCTGGTTGGCAGACGCAGCTCTTGAATGCCCGGGACCGCTCGCGTCACGGAAACAGCGCCACCTGCTCGAGGGCCATGGTCTCGGGAAAGCCGAGCATCAGGTTCATGTTCTGCACCGCCTGGCCGGAGGCACCCTTTACGAGGTTGTCGAGCGCCGAGCAGATGATGGCGCGCCCCGCGATCCGGTCCTTGGCGACGCCGATGGCGGTCATGTTGGAGCCGCGCACGTGGCGGGTCTGCGGCATCTCCCCGAACGGCAGCACGTGCACGAACGGCTCCCTCGCGTAGAACTTCAAAAGCATCGCGTGAAGCTCCTCGGGCGAGCTCTTGCGGCTGCGCACGTAAATGGTCGACAGAATTCCTCGATTCATCGGCACGAGATGGGGCGTGAAGGTCACCACCACGTCGCGGTCCGCGGCCTTGGAGAGCTCCTGGTCGAGCTCGGCCATGTGCCGATGGTGGCCGACGCCGTAGGCGTGAAAGCCCTCCGCCACCTCCGAGAACAGCATCTCCTCCCTCGCCGCCCTGCCGGCGCCGGTCATGCCCGACTTGGCATCGATCACGATCTCGTCGGGATCGATCGCCTTTGCCGCCAGGAGCGGGATCAGCGGGAGCTCGGCGCAGGTCGTGTAGCAGCCGGGATTGGCGACGAGATGGGCGCGCCTGATCTCGTCGCGATAGATCTCGGTGAGCCCGTAGATCGCCTGCCGCTGCAGATCGGGCGCATGGTGCTCATGGCCATACCAGCGGGCGTAGGCCGCCGGATCGGAGAGCCGAAAGTCGGCCGAAAGATCGACCACCTTGATCGCCGGCAGCTCCGCCAGCACGTGGCGCACGACCTTCTGGGTGGTCGCGTGCGGCAAGGCGCAGAAGATGAGGTCGAGCCCGGCGCCGGTCCAGTCGACATCCTCGATCGACACGAGCTTCGGCAGATCGAAGGGCGAGAACTGCGGGAACACCTGGCGCATCGCCTGCCCGGCCCGCCGGTCGGCGGTGAGGAGCGCGATCTCGACTTGCGGGTGGCGGATGAGCAGCCGGACGAGCTCGGCGCCGGTATAGCCCGACGCGCCGAGCACGCCGATCGTTGCCTTCCTGTCCATGGACGCTTCCTTCATGCCTGCGCCCCTTCGTACGCCAAGTGCGGCCGCAACGCGACCATCCGGGCAGCGATCGCGTGCGCCGACGGATCGCCCTGACTTGCCAGAGCGCGTACGACGGCGACGTGGTCGGCGTCGCCCTTGTGCTGGCCGAGCTTGAAGTTGCCCTCGACGGTCTCGACCGTCATCTCTATGGCGACGATCGCCCGCATCAGCATCTCGCGCCGCTGCGATGAAAGCCGCTCCGTCGTCCAGGGTTGCTTCGGAGCGATCCACGCTTCGAACTGCGCGGCGAGACGCTCGAGCTGGTCGGCTGCATGGTCGCATGGCACGATTTGCACCGGCCCGGACAGATGGACCGTCTCATAGAGCCAGGTCGGCACCTGTTCCGGGCTCGCGTACCAGTCCGGCGACACGTAGGCGTCGGCGCCCTGCACCGCCAACAGCCACCATCCCTTTTTGGCCGCGAGCGCGGCGAGCGGATTCGAGCGCGCCACATGGAATTGGACGCGCGGCAACCGTCCGTCCGCCTCCGACACGCGGAACGGCAGCAGCGAGGCCACCGGGCGGCCGCTGTCGCAGGCGACCACCAGACCGAAGCTGCGCGCAGCCGCAAAAGCGATGCTCACGGCGGGATGCACTTTGCAGGCTGGATGGACGTACATGGCTTGCTCTCCGGTCAGAGTGGCCACCGGAGATCGGGGTCGTCGCGGGCTGTTCTTGAAGGATGTGCCGCGGAGCCGTCTCCGGCGGCGCGGGCGACGATCACATGCGATCGAACGCCGGTCCCGCCGTGGAAAGGCGGCGGCGACGGGTCGAAGTCGGGGTCGCTGTGATCGTCATGGGCCGGCGCTATAGCGGTCGACGTGCTGGCGGTCAAGCGCGCTGCGACGCGATGATCGCGCTATTCCAGCGGCGGGATGGTGTGCACCCACGCGACCATGGCGTTGAGATCGTCGTCCGTCATCTTTTTGAAATAGATCTGGCGGGCCATCGGCAACTTGAATGGGCGACCGTCGCGGCCCACGCCCTCGACCAGCGCGCGCTTGATCTCGGCGTCGGTCCAGCCGCCGATGCCCTTCAACGGGTGCGAGGTGATGTTGCGGACCGTCACCGACCCGAACGGCCCTTTCATCTCGTGGCCGCCCTTGCCCCACCCGTTCTGGTAGTCGTGCGTGCCGTCGGGGCGCCGCGCGTGGCATTCCATGCAGTGGGCGAGCGTCGCGAGATAGAAGCCGCGCTTCACCGGGTCCTTCAGCGCCTCCTCGCCGATCGGCTGCTCGGCGCCCGGAATGGTCGGGGAATGGATCGCGGCCTTGTAGACCGACGGCGGCACCTCGTTGCGCACCGGCGCGACCGTGCGGACATAGGCGACGATCGCGTCGGCGTCCCGCGGCGTCAAAATCCGGTAGAACGGAAACGGCATCTGCGGGGCGAGCGTCACGCCGTTCGGCCGCACGCCTTCGATCAGCGCGCGCCTGAGCTCGTCCGGCGTCCAGCCGCCGATTCCGGTATCGCGGTCGGGCGTGATATTGGCGCCGCGGACGGTATAGGCCGCCTCGTCCCAGACCTGCGAGCCGCCCGAGAAGCGCTTCTCCATCACGAAGCCGGCCGGCGTGCGCGGCGTATGACACCCGTCGCAGGCCATGACCGCGTTGACGAGGTAGTCGCCCCGCTCCACCAACGTCTCGGCGACCGCGCCGCCGACCGCCGCGGCGAGCGCGGCCGCGGAAGCGATCATGAGCCGAACCATCGTCTGTCCCCCCTCAGGGAAGGCCGCCCAGTGGACGCCCTTCCGATATAGGCGCTGCCGCGTTCAGATCGTCGGATTCCAGGGAACCGGAATCTCCCGATAGCCCGATCCGGCCTTCTCGACATAGGCGAGCGACGGGAACGGATAGTGGAAGGCCTGGACCGGCATCTTTTCGGCGACCAACATGTCGTACACTTTGCGGCGTGTCTCTTCGGCCTTGGCGCCATCCTGATCGAAGAAGGCGTGCCAGCCCGGATGACGCGCGAACAAGGCCGGATGATTGGTGACGTCCGACTGGACGTAAACTTTGCTCGATCCGGACGAAATGACATAGGACGTATGGCCGACCGTGTGGCCGACGGTCGCAACCGAGGTGATGCCCGGCGCAATTTCCTTGTTCCACTCGTACTGGGTCACCTTGCGGCCGAGCGCATCGAACACCCGACGATTGTTCTTGAACAAGCCTTCCATGCGTCCCTTCGGGGCGCGGCTCATCTCGCCGTCGTCCATCCAGAAGGCCCATTCGGCTGCCGGCACCATGATCTCGGCATTCGGGAAGGCAGCCTTGTTGTCCGCGGTAAGCAGGCCGTCGGTATGGTCCTGATGGAAGTGGGAGATGACGACGGCATCGATGGCCTTCGCTTCGATCCCAGCCGCCGCGAGATTGGCCTGCAGCTGGCCGGTCGCGCCCTTGCTGCGAGCGTGCTCGGCTTCGCCATAGCCGGTGTCGATGAGGATCAGCTTCGAGCCGGTGTTCACGACGATCGGATTGAAGACGATCGTCATCTTGTCCTTTTCCATGTACGCGGCGGCGAGCGCCGCATTGACCTCGTCCTTGTTGCTGTTGGTCACGAAAGTGTCAGGCAGCGGGAACGAACGTGCGCCATCGGTCACAACGGTTACCTCGATGCCGCCGACCTTGTAGCGGTACCAGCCCGGCGCCTGCTTGCCGGCGAGCGGCGCAGCCGCCTGCGCGAGCGGCGCGGCGGCGAGCGGACCGAGCGCGGTTGCGGCGGTGGCGCCGGAAAGCACGGCGCGGCGAGTCAATTGGGTCATGGCATTTCCCTCCCTGTCGCGGCCCGAGCTTGACGCGGCGTTCTTTACCGGGCCGAGTGTGAACGCGCCATGGTAGCGCCCACGACGGCCGTTGAGAACGGCCATGTCGAAGCATTCGCCTACCGGCACGGCGCCGGCCGGGTGCGGCTATTTCGTCCACCGTCACGACCGGTTAAGGCTAAGGCATGGACGATCTGCCGACCGGCGAAGCAACGGCCGTCGCGACGAGACGAGACCCCGGCCGCACCCTGCTGCTGGCGACCTTCACCGCTGCGATCTTCACGAGCGCGGCGCTTCTGTTCATGGTGCAGCCGATGTTCACCAAGATGGTGTTGCCGCGCCTGGGCGGCGCGCCGTCGGTGTGGTCGGTGGCCATCGTGTTCTTCCAGGCGGCGCTGCTCGCCGGTTACGCCTACGCCCACTGGCTCACGCGCTGCGCTTCGCCGCGGGTATCGGCGGCGATCCATCTCGCGGTGATGATCGCGGCCTCGCTGGCGCTGCCGCTCTCGATCGCAGCCGGATGGGGACGCCCGCCGGCGCGCGGAGAGGCACTCTGGCTCATCGCGCTGTTCGCGGCGTCGATCGGCCTCCCGTTCTTTGCGCTTGCCGCCAATAGTCCGCTGTTGCAGGCGTGGTTTGCGCGCACCGATCATCCCGCCGCCGACGATCCCTATTTTCTCTACGCCGCGAGCAATGTCGGAAGCTTCCTCGCGCTCGTGTCCTATCCGACCGCGATCGAGCCCTGGGTGCGGCTCGGCGAGCAGGCCGGGGCCTGGTCGATCGGATTCTATCTCCTGATCGCGCTGATTGCCGCCTGCGGCGTGACGGCGTGGCGGTTCCGCGCGGAGGCCGCGGCCGCGACCCCTGCCGCCGCGTCGGCGGCGCCGCCGACCTGGCGCGACGCCGCGTTCTGGATCGCCCAGGCAGCGGTACCCTCGGGCCTCCTGGTGGCGGTGACCGCCCATATCTCGACCGACGTCGCGGCGGTGCCGCTCCTCTGGGTGCTGCCGCTCGCCGGCCTCGTGGCCCTGATGGTGTTCGATCCGGTCACCAGCAACATCGATCTCGTCGATACGTTCCTCCTCGACCCGCTCAAGACCATCGTCGGGCTTATTGCCCTGCACGTCGCGGTGTTCTTCGTCTGCGCGCTGATGTGCCATGGCGAGCTGGCGCGGACGCGGCCGGCGCCCAAATACCTCACCGCGTTCTACCTCTGGATGTCGGCGGGCGGCGTGATCGGCGGCATCGCCGCGGCCTTGATCGCGCCGCAGGTGTTCGACTGGGTGGCGGAATATCCGATCCTGATCGCGCTCGCGGTGCTGTGCCGGCCGGGACGGTGGCTCCCGAGCGACCGCCGCTGGCGCGCCGCGCTCTTTACCGGCCTCGCGCTCATCGCCGTGCTCCTGGCCATCTGCATCGTGCGTCCCGCGGTGGTTTATCCGCAGCTGCTCGACGACGCCGCGCTGCGCTGGACCTTCGGAGCGCTGCTCGTCGCCAGCGTGCCGTTCTGGCGCGCGCCGCTGCCCTTCGCCGCCATCGTCGTCTTCGTCCTCCTCGCCACCCACGGCCTGTTCGAGCCGGCCGGCGCGCTCTCGGTGCGCAGCTTCTTCGGCGTCGCCAAGGTCTCGGAGACCCCCGACGGCCAATTCCGCCTGCTGCAGCACGGGACCACGTGGCACGGCGGCGAGCGCATCCGCGACGCCGAAGGCGAGCCGGTGACCGGGCCGCCGGAGCTCCTGCTCTACTACTGGAACGGCTCCGCCATCGCCCAGACCTTCGATGCGGTGCGGGCGCGGATCGGCGGTCCGATCCGTTATGCGGTGATCGGGCTCGGCACCGGCACGCTCGCCTGCCGCGCCGAGCTCGAGGACACCGTGCACTATTACGAGATCGACCCCGCCATCGTCCGCATCGCCCGCGATCCGAATTTGTTCAGCTTTCTGTCGGCGTGTCGCCCGGAGGTGCCGATCACGCTCGGCGACGCGCGGCTCACCCTCGCCGAGGCGCCCGACGGCGCCTACGATCTCATCGTGGTCGATGCCTTCTCCTCCGACGCGATCCCCATCCACCTGCTCACGCGCGAGGCGATGGCGGTCTACCTGAGGAAGCTCCGCCCCCACGGCATGGTGGTGCTGCACGTCTCGAACCGGAACCTCGAATTGGCTTCGGTGGTCGCCGGCATCGCGGCCGCCAACGGCGCCCTCACCCGGGTCGACGACAGCGCCGAGCTCGACGAGACGCTGAACCCGTACAATTTCGCCGGCACGGTCGCGGCGGTCGTGCGCAGCGAGGAGGATTTCGGTCCGCTCGCGCGGGCGCGCGATTGGGAACTCAAGGTTCCCGATCCGCGGCAGTGGGTGTGGACGGACGATTATTCCGACATCGCCGGCGCGGTGATCCGCAAGCTCCGGGAATGATGCGGCGGCGCGAGAAATCCCCGGGTTCCATGGCTTCAGTTTCCGGGGCCATTCGTTTGGAACGAGCTCCTTCAACCGAACGTCCACTTGAAAATCCTCGCCACCACGTCGCCCAGCGTGAGCAGCACGGCGGCCCAGACCAGGGCCGAGCTGAAATTGGCGAGCTGGAACCAGCCATAGGGCATCCGGAACACGCCGGCGACCAGCGGAACCGAGGCGCGCAACGGTCCGAAGAAGCGGCCGATGAAGATCGCGACGACCCCCCAGCGGCCGCGACAACGGCCAAAGGTGGGCGACCGGCGGTCCGAGCTTGAGGCCGACCCAGTACGACAGCCAATCCCCGAGCGCCGCCCCGATCGCGCCCGCGATCCAGATCGGCCAGAAGTTGAGATTGCCGGAACCGATCAGCACACCGATCCCGACCAGCGCCGCCCAGGCCGGAATCAGCAGGGAGATGAAGGCAAGCGATTCGCCGAAGGCGAGCGCGAACACCACCGGCGCCGCCCACGCCTCGTGCACGCGCACGAAATCCACCAGTTGGTGTGCGTGCGCTTCGACGCTTTCGAACATCTGGCGGGGGGCCCGGTTGTGCCGCCGGGTTTAGCTTGCCTTCCTCGGTAAAACCAGACCGCCCGCCCGTTGTCCAGAGAACGATCAGGCCGCGATCAGCCCGCCCTCGCGACGCGCCGCCGCCGTCGCCCGCTTGGCCGCCTGCATCCGCTTGGCGACCACCGGCATATCGCCGGCGTCGGCCCGATTTCCGACCTCGATCGCAGCGGCGAGGATCGCGGCCGCTTGCCGATAGACCTCGATGCGGTCGCGCTCGAGCGACGCGATCTCGCGCAACGCCGAGAACGTGCAGAACACCACCTCGGTCGGCAGGCCCGCCAGCCATTGCCGCCCGGCGTCGGCGGCGTGCTCGAGCGCGGAGAGCAGCGACTGGTGCAGTCCGCCACCCGCGCAGTCGCGCAGCCTCCTCGCGACCTCGACCAATTCCGTCGGCGTGCGAACCGCGCGGCAACGGTCGGCGACGTCGGCGAGACCCGCCCGCGCGAGCGCCGGCGCCAGGATCTCGGTCACCGTCCGCTGCAGCATCAACTCGGCCCGCATCATCTCGGTCTTGGGCGCGTCGGCGGAGCCGTCAAGGCGCGTGACGAACGGCCTCAGCAGCTCCTGACGAAGATCATCCTCGAGCGTGTCGTTGAGGCACAGCGCCAGCATGGCGATCGGGCGCGAGAAGGATGCCGGCAGATCCTTGACGCAGTAGACGGCGCGATAGGGATAGCCGGCGGCGACGATCGCCGCCTCGTTGATGCAGGTCCCGCCGTCGGGCCCGGGGAATTCGTGGCTGCCGCGCAAGAGCTTCCACTCGAGCATGCGACGGAAGTCGGCGGCTGCCTCGGCACGGGGCGACAGTACGTTCAACAGGCGGTTGAGATCGAACATGGCGGGCTCCTCTTGGCTTTCCCTGCCCGGCAAGTCTTGGCAACAGGTTTGGGCGAATGTCTGGCAGGTCGGCGACCATCCAACGGCATCAAGTTGAATTGACGGTATGGTTTGACCATATAAGTCCCGGCATCTGCGTTGCGTTCCCAAGTCTTTGCGTTCCTGAGCCTTCGCGTTCCTAAGCCTTCGCGTTCCTGAGCCTTCGCGGATCACGTGCGGCCCCGGCCGTGGCATAGTCATGCCTGATTCGTTTGGTCTCGCGTCGATCCATATCAGCCACCCAAGAGCCGTTCAGCCGAGCCATGGCCAAGACCGGAAAAGCCGCCGCCCAGCCTGCCAAGGACCTGTTCTCGGATTTGCCCGAGGCCGCGCCCCGGCGGCTCTCCGGCAAGGCCACCCGCCTGGCCAAACCCGCACGCGGGGCGGAGTCCGGCTATACCGCCCGCCACATCGAGGTGCTGGAGGGGCTCGAGCCGGTGCGCCGGCGGCCCGGCATGTATATCGGCGGCACCGACGAGAAGGCCTTGCATCATCTCTTTGCCGAGGTGATCGACAATTCCATGGACGAGGCGCTGGAGGGACATGCCAGCTTCATCGAGGTCGAGATGGCGGCCGACGGCTTCGTGACCGTCACCGACAACGGCCGCGGCATCCCCGTCGACCCGCATCCGAAATTCCCGAAAAAGTCCGCCCTCGAAGTGATCATGTGCACGCTGCACGCGGGCGGCAAGTTCGACTCGAAGGTGTACGGCACCTCGGGCGGCCTGCACGGTGTCGGCGTCTCGGTCGCCAACGCGTTGTCCGAGCGCATGGAGGTGGAGGTCGCGCGCGAGCAGACGCTCCATCGCATGGTGTTCGAGCGCGGCAAGCCCAAGGGCAAGCTGGAAAAGCTCGGCCGCGTCGCCAACCGCCGCGGCACCAAGATGCGCTTCCGGCCCGATCCGGACATCTTCGGCGCCAAGACCCATTTCAAGCCGGAGCGCGTATTCAAGATGACGCGCTCGAAGGCCTATCTGTTCGGCGGCGTCGAGATCCGCTGGTCCTGCGCCGCGGAGCTGCTGCGCGGCGTCGAAGGCGTGCCGGAGGAAGCCACCTTCCATTTCGCCGATGGTCTCAGGGAATATCTGTCGGCGACGATCGACGGCTCGACCCTCGTCCATCCGGACATCTTCACGGGCAGCGCGGGCAGGGTCGGGGCGCACGGCGGCGCGCAATGGGCGGTCGCGTGGACCGCCGACGCCGACGGATTCCTGTCGTCCTATTGCAACACCATCCCGACGCCGGACGGCGGCACGCACGAGTCGGGGATGCGCAGCGCGTTGTTGAAGGGCATCAAGGACCACGCCGAGCGCGTCGGCCAGGGCAAGCGCGCGGCGGCGGTGAGCGGCGACGACGTGATGGCCGGCGCCGCCTGCATGGTCTCGGTATTCATCCGCGAGCCGGAATTCCAGGGCCAGACCAAGGACCGGCTGGCGACCGCCGAGGCGACCCGCATCGTCGAGAACGCGATCCGCGATCCTTTCGACCATTGGCTGGCGGGCAATCCCACCCAGGCCAACAAGCTGCTCGATTTCGTCATCGAGCGCGCCGAGGAACGCATCCGCCGCCGCCAGGAGAAGGAGATTTCGCGCAAGACCGCGGTGCGCAAGCTGCGCCTGCCCGGCAAGCTCGCCGACTGCACCAGCACGGCGGCGCACGGCGCCGAGATCTTCATCGTCGAGGGCGACTCGGCCGGCGGCTCGGCCAAGCAGGCGCGCGACCGCGCCTCGCAGGCGGTGCTGCCGCTGCGCGGCAAGATCCTCAACGTCGCCTCCGCCGGCAAGGACAAGCTCGCCCAGAACCAGCAGCTCGCCGATCTCGTGCAGGCGCTCGGCTCCGGTACCGGGCCGCATTACCGCGACGAGGAGCTGCGCTACGAGAAGGTGATCGTGATGACGGACGCCGACGTCGACGGCGCCCATATCGCCTCGCTGCTGATCACGTTCTTCTACCGGCAGATGCCGAAGCTGATCGATAACGGCCACCTCTATCTGGCGGTGCCGCCGCTCTATCGCCTGAGCCATGGCGGCAAGGTGCTCTACGCCCGCGACGACAAGCACCGCGACGAGCTGATCAAGCGGGAATTCCACGCCAACGCCAAGGTCGAGATCGGCCGCTTCAAGGGCCTGGGCGAGATGATGGCAGCCCAGCTCAAGGAAACCACCATGGATCCGAAGCGGCGCACGCTGCTGCGCGTGGTGGTGGTCGAGGACGAGCGCAAGAACACGGAATCGTCGGTCGAGCGGCTGATGGGCAACAAGCCCGAGGCGCGCTTCGCGTTCATCCAGGAGCGCGCGGAATTCGCCGACGACGAAATGCTGGACGTGTGAGCGAATAGAGATTGGTTTCCCGACACCAAACGGCGCTGGAGCCTAACTCTCCTCTTGGTCATTGCCGGGCTTGACCCGGCAATCCATCGTCTTGAATCAAAAAGCTCTTTTTCTGATGGATGCCCGGGTCAAGCCCGGGCATGACGGCTCGAGAGATAGTGCCGTCGGTATAAACCCGACCTCCGCTTAAAAAAATGCAGGCGCTCGGGCGCCACAAATCAGAGGCGCATCATAGGGCGGCGCGGCAGCGCTCACACTCTGTGCTCTGCTCTTTGCCCGCGTGGTCGCCCGAGC
>WNFD01006567.1_pt1 | contig 11626 bp, 8 predicted proteins | sample 5400491 | NCBI WGS metagenome assembly WNFD01 (sample SAMN13153343, study PRJNA577476) | soil metagenome | isolation source: 120 cm saprolite under Douglas fir tree site 2 hole 2 replicate 2 | place: USA:California | collected 2015-04-18 | reverse complement strand
ATGCCGACGGCGCGGTGCTCCGCCCGCTTGATCGCGAGGAAGTCGAGAGGGCGGTCGCCGAATTGCTGTCACGCGGCGTTGAATCGCTCGTCATCCATTTTCTCCACGCCTATATCAATCCGGCGCATGAGCGCGAAGCCGCCGAGATCGCCCGCGCGCGGTGGCCGAATAGCCACATCACGCTGGGCAGCGCCCTGGTCAGTGAGTTCCGCGAATACGAGCGCGGCGTGACCGCCGCGGTGAACGCGGCGATCCAGCCGGTGCTTCATCGCTATATCGCGCGTCTCGAAACCGAGCTGCGGTCGCGCGGCTACGCCCGCGAGCTCCTCATCATGCAAGGCAATGGCGGCACGGTATCGGCCGGCATCGTCGCCGAGGCCGCCGTCAACACGGTGATGTCGGGACCGGCCTCGGGCGTCATCGCCGCCGCCTATACGGCGGTCGAGGCCGGCTTTCCCAATGTGGTGACCTACGACATGGGCGGGACGAGCAGCGACGTCGCGCTGATCCGCGACGGTGTGCCGCTGGTCTCCTCCGAGATCGAGCTTGAATACGCGATGCCGATCCATGTGCCGATGGTCGATGTCCACACCATCGGCGCCGGCGGCGGCTCGATCGCCCGTATCGACGAGGCCGGCTTGCTGCGCATCGGACCCGAGAGCGCCGGCGCGACGCCGGGTCCGATCTGCTTCGGGCGCGGCGGCACGCAGCCGACCATCGCCGATGCCAATCTCGTGCTCGGCCGCCTCAATCATGACGCCCTTCTGGCAGTCGTCGATAAGGTGCCGCTCGACACCGTGCGGGCGCATTTGGTCGAGACGGTCGGCGCCCCCCTCGGCCTCGATGCCGAGGGAGCGGCGGCGGCCATCTTGCGCATCGCCAATGACCGCATGGCGGGCGCGATCCGCATGGTGTCGCTGTCGCGCGGCCACGACCCGAGGGATTTTGCCCTCTTCGCCTTCGGCGGCGCTGGACCCTTGCATGCGACCGCGTTGGCGCGCGAGCTTGCCATTCCGCGCGTCCTCGTTCCCGCCCGGCCCGGCATAACGAATGCGCTGGGCTGCATCGTCGCCGATCTCAGGCACGATTTCGTCCGAACCGTGAACACGCCGGTTCCGGCGATCGAAGCCGGCGCGGTGCGCAGCATTCTCCAGGCGCAGATCGAGGAAGGGAAGGCGCTGCTCGCGCGCGAGGCCGTCGCCGTCGAGGAGATCGTCGCGCTGCATCGCGCCGAAATGCAGTTCGAGGGGCAGAGCCATCTCCTCGCCGTCGAGCTTCCGGTGATGGATGTCGATCGCGACTATCTGCAACGCGCCTTCGAAGCCGCCTATTGGCATCGCTTCGAGGTCGCCTTGCCGGAGATCCGCGCCGTCCTGGTCAATCTCCACACCGCGGTGATCGGGCGGCGCCGACGCGTCGCGCTCGACGCGCTGCTCGACACATCAGCGGGCACGCTGGCGGCAGCGATTGCCGGTCACCGGCGGGTCTGGTTTGCCGCGGGTTGGCGCGAGACGCCGATCTACCGTCGCGAGGGCCTGCCGCGCGGCGCCGCCTTCGCCGGGCCGGCCATCGTCGAGCAGCTCGACGCGACGACCGTGATCGAGCCCGGCGACCGCGTCGCGGTCGACGCCATGGGCAATCTCATCATTACCATCGCGAAGGCGGGCAATTCATGACGACGACGCTCGACCCGGTCACCCTTGCCGTCATCCAGAATGGGCTGCAGCAGGTCTGCAACGAGATGGATCTCGCCTTCGTGCGCGCCGCCTTCAGCCCGGTGATTTCCGAGGCGCTCGACCGCTCCGACGGGATCTACCATCGCGACACCGGCGAGCTCATCGCGCAAGGCGATCTCGGTCTGCCGGTCTTCGTCGGCACCATGCAGTTCTCGACCCAGGCGGTGATCGAGCGGGCGAAGAACATCAAGCCGGGCGACGTCTTCATCGTCAACGATCCCTATCTCGGCGGCACCCACCTGATGGACGTCAAGTTCGTCAAGCCGTTCTTCTACAAGGGCCGGCTTTTCGCCTGGCTCGCCAACACCGGGCACTGGCCCGACATGGGCGGCGCGGTACCCGGCGGCTTCTCGGCCAACGCCACCGAGGTCGAGCAGGAGGGCCTCCGCCTGCCGCCGGTCAAGCTCTACAAGGAGGGCGTGCTCGACGAGGAGATCCTGTCGATCATCCTCTCCAACATCCGCGTCGCCGATCAGCGCATCGGCGACATCAAGGCGCAGGCGGCGGCGCTGGCGATCGGCGAGAAACGTCTGACCGCGCTGATCGACCGCTACGGTGAGGATGTCGTCGAGGACGCCATCGTCGAGTTGAAGTCCCGCGCGGCGCAGCAGATGCGCGCCAAGATCGCGACGATTCCCGACGGCATCTATGAAGGCGAGAGCATCGTCGATTCCGACGGCGTCGACGACCGGCCGCTGCGCATCGCGCTCACCCTGCGCAAGGAGGGAACCGAGCTCTATTTCGATCTCTCGCGCTCAAGCCCGCCGTGCCGCGGGCCGATGAACAGCGTCATCGCGACGACGAAATCCTCGATCTATCTCGCTATCAAGCATGTCTTTCCGGAGGTGCCGATCAACGCCGGCACTTTCGCGCCGCTGCATATCAGCGATCCCGACGGCACTTTCCTCTATGCCAGATACCCGCGCCCGGTCTCCGGCTGCGCCGCCGAGGTCTCGCAGCGCATCGCCGAAGCGGTGTTCGCCGCCCTGGTCAAGGCGATTCCGGATCGGCTCTTCGCCGCGCCGGCGGGGACCAGCGGCAATTTCGCGCTCGGCGGCTGGGATCCCAAGAAGGGCCGCAACTACGTCATGTATCTGATCAGCGGCGGCGGCTACGGCGGCAGCGCCGGGCTCGACGGCATCTCGAACGGCTGCTCGACGATCGGCATCTCGAAGACGACGCCGCTCGAGGTCATCGAGCAGCTCTACCCCGTCTTGTTCGAGGAATACGCCCTCGCCGAGGGCTCGGCCGGCGCCGGACGCCGGCGCGGCGGCTTCGGCGTGCGCTACACCGTCGCGCTGCGTCGTGGCGAGGCGCGCGCCTCTTTCGTCATGGACCACGGCCGCTTCGGCCCGCTCGGTGCCGCCGGCGGCGAGGATGGCGGCGTCAACACCGTGACAGTGCAGACGGGCGGCCAGGACTATACGCCGCTGCATCTCTCGAAGGACCAGGACATCCCGGTCCATCCCGGCGACCGCATCACCGTCAGCACGCCGGGCGGCGGCGGCTTCGGCTCGCCCTTCGAGCGTCCCCCCGAATCAGTGGCCAGCGACGTCCGGCGTGGCTATTTCACCCGACGCGAGGCCGCGGAGCGCTTCGGCGTCGTGCTCGATGGGGCACTCGGCGTCGAGACCGCTGCGACGCGGGCCTCGCGCGCCGAACGCCGGGGCTGATTCTTATGGAAAATCGTCGAGGATGGCGCAGCGATCGAGCGGGCTCTTGCGCCGCTGCAGGCGGCCGAGCCAGGCGGCACGCTCGCGCAGACGGGCGCCGTCGAGCGCCGGATCGGTCGAGCAGAGCTGCACGACATTGTCCTTGAAGCTGTTCGGCGCAAGGTAGAATGAGCGGCCGGTGAGCTTGCCGGCGCGGCGCGCATGGGTGCGATAGATCGCCTTGTCCCGCGAATCCGCCCAATTGATTGCAATCGAGCCCTTCGGCCGCAGCCGGGTGACGCATTGCTCCCAGAACTCCCCCGGCGGTCCGTTGAAGCCGCTGCCGCAATAGGTGTCGACGAAGATGGCATCGAACTGCCCTGCGGTTGCCGCAACGTAGTCGACGGCGTCGGTGAGCTCGATCGGGTGGTCGACATGGAAATACCGCTGTGCCAGCGCGACGATGGCCGGATCATGCTCGACGATGGTGAGGGCGCAATCGGGGAAATAGGCCGAGAGGAAGCGCAGCATGGTGCCGCCGCCGAGGCCGAGCAGCAGGGCAGCCCGCGGCTGCGCGGTGATGGCGACGGCGATCGCCATGACGCGTTCATAGGCAAAAATGAGGCGCTCCGGGTGCAGCATGCTCATCGCCGATTGCTGCGTCACCAGCCCATTCTGGCTCAGCGAGGCGAGGTAGCGGCGGATGTCGCCGCCGCGCGGGACGTCGATGACCGCGAGCCTGGCGCCGAAGGTCGGCGCATAGCGCTCCTCGAGGATTTCGCAATCCGCGCCGAAGAAGAAGGCGAATTGGTCACGCTGCTGCATCGCGCCGCTCGCTGGCGATGACATTACGCTCGCGCGGCGCCGTAGTAGAGCGTGACGGCGTGCTTGGCCTCGGCGAAGAAGAGCCAACGCTCGATGAGGACGCCCACCGTGGCGAGTGGCGCGGCGACGAGCGCGGCGAGGGTTGCCGGCCAGCCGATGCCGACCAGCGGCACCAGCGAAAGCAGGAAGGGGAGGGCGAAGGCGAGGAGAATGGCGATGCGGCGCAGCTTGGCGGCGTGCTTGCGGGCGATGCGAAAGCCCATCTCTTTGAGCAGGTAGTTCTCCGAGCTGTGCGGCGCCTCGAAGAGCCTGACCTTGCCGAGGGCGCCGAGGCCGGTCGCGCTCTCGGCCGTACTGGCACTCTCGCTCCTGTCGATGTAGCGCCAATAGCCGAGCTTCAGCGCGGCGGCCAAGACGATCGACGCGGGTACCAGCCAGGCGGGCCAGTCCGTGTCGGCGCCGAAGAGCCGCAGCAGCAGCGCCAGCCACAGCGCGCCGGTCATCAGCGCGAGGGCGAGATAGTTCGGCACCACCCAGGAATTGTGCCAGCGCTGGATCGGCTTCAGCGAGCGGTAGATCATCGCCGTGCAGACGATGGTGACGACGGCGCCGAGCGCGGCGAGGGCGCCGAGAATGGCGGAGATGCTGCCGAGCGCCACCCAGGCGACGGCGAAGAGGCCGGCGGGCGCGTAGGTCGCGACCGAAGCGACGCCCTCGCGCGACAGCCAGGACGAGCGCCATTGCGAGAAGGCGCGCAGCGCCCGTTCGGGGTGGCCGAGATGGAAGGTCGAGGAGATGAGTCCGGCGGTGACGAGGCCGAGCGCCAGCCCCAGCGCGACGACGGCGAAGAGCCGCTCGTCCGGCACCGCGCCGAGCGGTGCCAGCACGCCGAGCAGCGCGAGAAGACCATAGCCGGCGCCCGAGGCGGTGGTGAAGACGATGACGGAAAAGGAGGGATGCACGCGGGTTCTCGCCGATCCGCCGCTCAGCGCGACAGCAGTTGATCGATCCAGCCGAGAAAGCCGCCGCTGCCGGCCGGGATGGCCGGCGCCAGCTCGGCGGGTGCGCCGGTGCATCCGGCGACGTCCTTGCGCGGCCGCGGCGGCAGGTACTTGTTGGTCGGCGCGTAGCCCATCTCGGGCATGAGATCATAGCCGCCGCGTTCGGCGACCAGACGCGAGACGGCGGAGCCGGGATCGCCGAGATCGCCGAAATGGCGCGCCGAGACCGGGCAGGTAGCAACGCACGCCGGCACGCGGTCGACCGGATCGAAGGTCTCGTTGTAGATGCGGTCGATGCACAGCGTGCATTTCTTCATGACGCCGTCATCCTCGTCGAACTCGCGCGCGCCATAGGGGCAAGCCCAGGAGCACAGCTTGCAGCCGATGCAGAGCTCCTCGTCGACGAGGACGATGCCGTCTGCCGCCCGCTTGTAGGAGGCGCCGGTCGGGCAGACGGTGACGCAGGCCGGCTCGGCGCAATGCAGGCAGGAGCGCGGGAAATGGACCGTGCGTCCGGCGGCGCCTTCGCCAGCCTCGAAACTGTGGACCCGGTTGAACCACACGCCGGTCGGCTCGGCGCCGTAGGGATCGCGGTCGGTCAGCGGCGCGGCGACGCCGCCGGAATTCCACTCCTTGCAATTGACCGCGCAGGCGTGACAGCCGACGCAGATATCGAGATCGATGACGAGGCCGAGCCGCTTCGCTGCCGGCTGATCGGGCAGGCTGGTCACGCGCCGCCTCCGGAGCGCGCGGCGCGGAATTTCGCGCCATAACGCAGGATCGCCGGCCGTACGGGGGCGCGCGGCGGCACCGGCAGAACCGCGAATTGCGGCTCCGTCATCTGCTCCCCCACCGGTGCTTTCTCGATGCGCACGCGCAGATCGTACCATGCCGCTTGTCCGGTCACCGGATCGGCATTGGCATAGCGCTGTCCGTCGGCGCGCTCGGGCAGGAGCTCGGAAATGATGTGGTTGAGCAGGAAGCCGCGCCGCGCCTCCTTGGCGTCGGCCGCGAGGTTCCAGGCGCCGGCGCGCTTGCCGATCGCGTTCCACGTCCAGACCGTGTCGGCATTGACCCCCTCCATCAGCTTTGCCTGCACCTTGATGCGGCCGTGATGGCTGGTGACATGGACCCAATCGTCATCGGCGATGCCCAAGGCCGTCGCTGTTCGCCGGTTGATGTGCAGGCGGTTCTCGCCGTGGATCTGGCGCAGCCAAGCGTTCTGCGAGCCCCAGGAATGGTACATCGCCATCGGCCGCTGGGTGATGGCGTGCAGCGGGAAGGCGTCAGGGCCTGCTTCGCTCTCCTCGAACGGCACGTACCACAGCGGCAGCGGATCGAAATAGGTCTTGACCCGCGCGCGGTGCGCGTCCGGCGGCTGGACGGCGCCATGGCCCTCGGCGGCGAGGCGGAATTTCTGCAGGATCTCGCTATAGAGCTGCAGCACCACCGGCTCCGCCTTGTCGAGGAGGCCCATGCTGACCGCCCAGTCGAGATAGTCGCGGTTGGCGTGCTTGAAATAACGAGCGCTTGCCGGGATTTCGCTGCGCCAGAAGCACTGGTTGGCGATATAGGCGTCGAGCTGCGCCGGGTTGGGCGCGCCGATTCCTTCTTGCGTCCCGTCGGCGCCGCGCCAGCCCGCCAGCATGCCGAAGCCGGGCTTGCGCTCATGGTGGACGAGATAGTCCCGGTAAAGACCGGGGTAGCGCGGCGTCCCGTCCGCGGTGACAAGGCCCGGCAGCTTGAGCCGCGCGCCGAGCTCGATCAGCACGTCCTGGAACGGGCGGACATCGCGGTCGGGCGCGATCACCGGCTGGCGGATCGAATCGGCGGCGCCGTCGGCATCGCAGATCGGCCGGTCGAACAGCGAGATGCAGTCCCAGCGCTCGAGATAGGTCGTGTCGGGCAGCACGAGATCGGCATAGGCGACCATCTCGCTGGCATAGGCGTCGGAATAAATGATGCGCGGGATCTTGTAGTCGCCGCCCGCATCGTCCTGGTCGGTCAGCATGGCGATGACACCCGCCGTGTTCATCGACGAGTTCCAGCTCATATTCGCCATGTACATGAAGAGCGTGTCGATCTTGTAGGGATCGCCCTTCCAGGCATTGCTGATGACGTGATGGAGGAGGCCATGCGCGGCGAGCGGCGCCTCCCAGGAGAACGCCTTGTCGATGCGCAGCGCTGTGCCGTCGGCGGCGACGAGCAGGTCCTCCGGAGCAGTCGGAAAACCGAGCGGCGGGCCGGCGAGCGGCTTCCCCGGATTGACCTGATGGGGATGGCCGGCCGGCTTCAGCCCCGGCGGGATCGCGCGCGGAAACGGCGGCTTGTAGCGGAAGCCGCCGGGCGTATCGATGCTGCCGAGCAGCATCTGCAGGATGTGGATGGCGCGGCAGGTGTGGAAGCCGTTGGAGTGCGCCGAGATGCCGCGCATGGCGTGCATCGCCACCGGCCTTCCGACCATCCGCTCGTGCCGCCGCCCGGCCCAATCCGTCCATGGCTGCTCGATGACGACGCTTTCCTCGAAGGCGGCGTGGGCGAGCTCGGCGGCGATGCGCTTGATGACCGCCGCATCGATGCCGGTTTCCGCCGCGGCGCGTTCCGGCGCGTAACGCGGCGCGAGGCAATGCGCGGCGAGCAGCTGAAAGGCGGGAACCGCGCGCCGCCCATCGGCGAGCGTGACGGCGCCGGCTAGGCGCGGCACGATTGCGGGATCGCGGGCATCGACCACGGCGCCGGTCCGGTCGTCGACGACGAGCGTCCGGCCCTCGCCGTCGCGGGCGAAGAGGCCGTGATCGGCGGCGCCTTCGTTCTCGACGACGAGCCACGGCGCGTTGGTGTAGCGGGCGAGATATTCCGTATCGATCTTGCCGGCGCGCAGGAGCTCGTGGATGAGGGCGAGGACGAAGAGCCCATCCGTGCCGGGGCGGATGCCGAGCCATTCATCGGCGATCGCCGAATAGCCGGTGCGGATCGGGTTGACCGAGACGAATTTGGCCGCGCCCTTGGTCTTCAAGTGGCCGAGGCCGATCTTGATCGGGTTGGAATCGTGATCCTCGGCGACGCCGAACATCAGGAGATATTTGGTGTTGTGCCAGTCGGGCTCGCCGAATTCCCAGAACGAGCCGCCGATCGTGTAGAGCCCGGCCGCTGCCATGTTGACCGAGCAGAACCCGCCATGCGCGGCATAGTTCGGCGTGCCGAACTGGCTCGCCCACCAGCCGGTCAACGCCTGGCTCTGGTCGCGGCCGGTGAAGAATGCAAGCTTGCGCGGATCGCTCTGGCGGATGCTGCCGAGCCAGCCGGCGGCGGTGGCGAGGGCCTCCTCCCACTCGATCTCCTTGAACTCGCCGCTGCCGCGCGGTCCGGCCCGCAGCAGCGGCTTCTGCAGCCGCGCCGGCGAATAATGCTGCATGATGCCGGCCGAGCCCTTGGCGCAGAGGACGCCCTTGTTGACCGGGTGATTGCGGTTGCCCTCGATGTAGCGGATGCCGCCGTCCTTGAGGTGAACCTTGATGCCGCAACGGCAGGCGCACATGTAGCAGGTCGTATACTTGACCTCGTCGGCGCTCGGCGCGTTCGTCTCGACCGGCTTGTCGCGAAAATCCCTCGGCGTCACGGCGTACTTTCGTTCTTATGATGAGGCGCTGAGGTGCGGCGGATCAGGTCACGCTTCGGCAGATCACGCCTCGAGGTCCTGCCAGCCATTCTCGCCGAGCGCCTCGAGCGGGCGGAAGCGCGTCTTGTACGACATCTTGTCGCTCGCGGCGATCCAATAGCCGAGATAGACGTAAGGCAATCCCTCGGCACGCGCGTCGTCGATCAGCCACAGCACCATGAAGGTGCCGAGGCTGCGCCGCAGCGCCGTCGGGTCGAAGAAGCTGTAGACGGCGGAGTAGCCGTCGTCGACGACGTCGATGAGGCAGCCGCCGACGAGCGCGCGGCCGGCGTCGCGAAACTCGATCAGCCGTGTCTCGATCGGGCTGTCCTCGATCATCGCCCGGTAGTCGCCGAAGGTCATCGCCGCCATTTCGCTGTCGGCGTGCCGCGAGCGCTCGTAGCGGGCGAAGAGACAATATTGCTCGGCGGTGGCGCGCAGCGCGACCGGGCCGCCGGCGAGATCGCCGTTGATCTTGCGAATCCGCCGCGTCGAACGCCCATCGCCGAAGCGCTCGACGGCGACGCGCACCGGTACGCAGGAGTTGCAGCCGGCACAGCTCGGTCGATAGGCGAGATGGTGGCTGCGGCGGAAACCGGCGCGACAGAGGTCGTCGTAGAAGGCCTGGGCCTCGCGGCCGGCCAGTTCCGTGATCAGCTTGCGCTCGCGCTGCGCCGGAAGGTAGGGGCAGGCCAGGGTCGAGGTCCGGTAGAAGTGCTGGAGCGGCGTAACCAGCGACGGACGGCCGACATCGCATTGCTGCGCCTGCAGCATCAGCTCACCGTTCCGTCCCTCGGGCATGACGCCCCCATCCTCCCGTCCGAACCTTGCCGCTTTCGCGACCGTTGCCGCCGTCGAGGATTATGTACGATCGGGCGGTCGCCGCGCCAGAGCGATTACGTCCGATTTCGGGAGCGGTCCGGCGGCCTTACCTCACGACAAGATTGTTTTTGACCGATTTGACGCCGGGAACCTCGGCGGCGATTTCGCCGGCACGCAATTTCGCCTCTTCGTCGCGGACGAAACCGCCGAGTTCGACGACGTCCTGAAAACTCGCAACATCGATCCTCCCGCCGATCAAGCCCCGCTCGGATCGAAGGGCAGCCCGGACCGTCGAATTGATCACGGCATCATCGACATAGCCAGCGCTTTGCACGACCGATGTCGGCGCATTGCGTTCCATCGGAGTGTCGACCAGCGACGTGCAACCGACGATCGTCGCGCCCATCGTCAGCGCCATGGAGAGGCGCACCAGGAATGAGTTCCGCATGATGACATCTCCTTAGGTTCGTCAATGGCTCGGGCAATGGGACGGGCAGAAATGATCGACCCACCCAATCGGGATATCGAGAACATGGGCATGACGATCATCGGCTTGAAATGCATTCTCGTCACATATGCATGTCGCTACTGAATTAGAGTGCCGGTGATCCATCTTCTGATGGTTTTGACGCGATAGTGCAGGAACGCAGCATCACCCGCGCCGGCTATTCATTCGCGACGAGCGGACGCATCCGATTCAGGTTGAATTATTTCTAATTCGGACATATGATCGGCAGTCGATAGCTTGACCGAGGCGCCGAATGTTACTGAATTCCCTGTTTGCATCCCGACGGCTGCCACGTCAAAAACGGATACTTCTGGGCACGTCTCGGTGACCGCGAAGCATCAAGCGACTTCTATCAATAGGAGAGTCAGCGGTGATTTGATACCACTGCCTTCCTGTATTTTTCCTGTTATTAACAGGAGCCGTGAAAGAAAATTTCGCGAAAACAGTCAGTACGAGTCCAGCGCGACGGTCCTGGACCTACCGCTCGGCAACCGTGCCCGGGGTCTTGCCCTCGTGCAGCAGGACCATGCTGATGCGGCGATTGCGCGGCGAGTTGGGCTGGTCGGCGACCATCGGGTCGCGGTCGGCGACGCCGACCACCCTGGCGATGCGCTCGCTCGGCAACCCGGCCGCGACGAGCGCGCGGCGGCTGGCATTGGCGCGATCGGCCGAGAGCTCCCAATTGCCGTAATTGCCGATGCGCGCGAAGGGCGTCGCATCGGTGTGGCCGCTGACCGAAACCTTGTTCGGCAGGCGCTGGACGACTTGCGTCACCAGCGCCATCAGCTTCTTGGCCGGCTCGGCCATCTCGCTCGAGCCGAGCGCGAACATCGAGGTCTTGTCCTGGTCGACGATCTGGATGCGCAGCCCCTCGGGGGTGCGGTCGATGACGAGATTCTCGGCGAGACTCTTGAGGTCGGGAATGTCCTGCATGGCCTGGCGCAAGGCGAACTCCGCGGCGGCGAATTGCCGCTCCTCGCGCTCGGCGGCGGATTTTGCCGCGGCCGCTTCGGTGATCTTGTCGAGGCGCGCGGCGAAATCGCCGGCATCCGCCTTGTCTGCCTTATCGGCCTTGTTCGCCTTGTCGGCCTTGTCTGCCAATTGCGATTTTTCGGCCCTTTGCGGATCGCTCGGGTCGCCGGGATCGAGCGCCTTACGCGGATCGCCGGCCTCCTCGCCGTCGTCGCCGTCATCGGGCTGCCGTTCGGCCGGTATCGGCATCGAGACGCTCGGCGCCACGGCATCCTGCTGCAGCGCGCCCGGCTTGCCGATCGCCTTGCCGCCGAGAATGCCGCCCGAGCCGCTGAACTCGGATTTCACCGCCAGAGTGGGCTCGAAATAATCGGCGATGCCGCGCTTCTGGACGTCGGTGGTGACGTTGAGCAGCCAGAGCAGGAGGAAGAAGGCCATCATCGCGGTGACGA
>WNFD01006928.1_pt1 | contig 11628 bp, 6 predicted proteins | sample 5400491 | NCBI WGS metagenome assembly WNFD01 (sample SAMN13153343, study PRJNA577476) | soil metagenome | isolation source: 120 cm saprolite under Douglas fir tree site 2 hole 2 replicate 2 | place: USA:California | collected 2015-04-18 | reverse complement strand
TTCGGATGCTTCTCAGAACGGGTCTTATAGGGCCTCGTAACCCTCGTCTTCGCAAAGTGTGAGAACATGCCGGCGAGCCTTCGTTCGTCAGACGAGCACGGCCTGGACCGAACGGCGTGGACTGGCGTGTGCTGACAGTTTGGGATAGCCCATATAGAGGACAAGGTTGGCCACCACGTGGGAGCAGCTGGGGAGGTTATGCGTGCGCCGCGACCGTGGCGGGCAGGGTGAACTGAAAAGTTGCGCCGCGCGGGGAGTTGTCGGCAGCCCACAAGCGGCCGCCATGCGACTCAATGATCGACCGACTGATGGGCAGCCCCATACCAGTCCCGTTATCCTTGGTCGTAAAAAACGCCCTGAAGATCTGGTCCGCCTGCTCCGGGGGCAATCCCACACCAGTATCGCTGACCGAGATCAGCAGTTGACCATCGCCCGCTTTAGACTTGATGGTAAGCTCACCTCCGCCACTCGTTCCCTTCATGGCCTCAATGCCGTTGAGCATGAGGTTCATGAAAACCTGCTGCAGTTGCACTGGGTCTGCCATGACCTTGGGAAGATCCTCAGCAAGCTCGGCGCGTATGGAGATGGAGTAGCGGTTTGCCTCGCCGCGCAGCAGGACAATCATTTCTCGAATCAGCTCATTTGCATCAACCAGTTCCCGCTGCACAGCGCCCTTCTTGAACAGCAGGCTGATTCTGCTAATGATGTCAGTCGCGCGCGTTACGTCTTTGATGATTCTCGCGGCTGCTTCGCGTGCCTCTTCCACATCGGGCTGATCGCGTCCAAGCCACCGCAAGCAGGTTTTGGCGTTGGTGCCCGCCGCGGCAATCGGTTGCTTGATCTCGTGCGCCAGGGAGGCAGTCAGCTCTCCCATGGTGGTCACCCGGCTGACGCGTGCTAGATTCGCCTGCGCCTCGCGCAACGCTTCCTCGGCACGCTTGCGGTTGGTGAGATCGACCATGACACCACGCGCGCGCGTTACGCGATCTCCCTCCATAACCACCGTTACCAGGTCGCGCAGCCACACCACACTTCCGTCGGCAGCGATCATGCGGTATTCGAATTCGTGGTCGCGTTTCTCAGTTGTTGCGGTTTGGCAGAACCGCAGAGCCCACTCTTGGTCGTCTGGATGAACGTGGTCCTTCCAGAATGTTGGTTCGGACAGCCAGCGTTCCACAGGGTAGCCGAGGACGCGCTCGGCCTGCTTGCTGATGAACAAAAACTGGAAGCTCGGCACATCCGCTTCCCAAACAATCCCCTCGACCGAATTAACCAGGTCGCGGAACCGCTGCTGCGCAGCCACGGTTTCGGCGAAGGCCGCTCGCTCATTTGCCAGCAATCTCTCGCGCTCTTCATCCGCCCGCTTGCGATCCTCGACATCAGTCGCTGCAATGTACCAATGCGTAATATGCCCCTGCCCATCTCGCAGCGGGTTGCGGCGGATAAGAAACCAGCGATACTTCCCGTCTTTTCTCATTAACCGCGCTTCGGTGTCGAGCGGGGACTCGCCTAAAACTTTAATTTGACCTCCGCTCGTCATGCGTTCGCAATCATCCGGATGAAAGAGCGTGCGAGCGTCGTAGCTCCGCCACTGCTCAAGAGTGAGACCGTAATAGTTGAGCGCGGCCTGATTGCTATAAAGATGGCTTCCTTCGGGCCCTAGTACGACGATGTGCTGAGGCGCGAGATCCAGTACCTGTCGCAACTCTGCTTCCTGTTCCCGGATTTTCTCTTCCGCATGTTTGCGCCCGGCAACCTGAGTTAGGACGCGGATCTCTTGGAGCGCCCCCTCTAACTCCTCGTTGGTTGTAACCGGCTGCGCGGTGCGCTTGCGAACTGCGGATTTCAGGTTTTCCCGTATGCGGTGCAGGGAAATATGGGTCTCGACGCGCCACAAGACCTCTTCAGCATCGAAAGGTTCGGCGATGTAATCAACTGCGCCGCTAAGCAACGCTTTTGCCTGATTGATCGAATGATCGATCGAACTGATGAAGATCACAGGAATCACTCGCGTTAGTGGGTCGTTCTTCAAACTCGCGCAAACTTGGTAGCCGTCCATGCCCGGCATCCTAACGTCCACCAACACCAGGTCGGGCAGCGTGTGTTTGACGAATTGCAGCTGCAACCGCAATTCCCCTTCGTTCGCGTGATGCACCGCGTAACCGTGTTCCGTCAGGATCGTCAAGAGCACCTTGAGATTTGCGGTCTCGTCGTGAATGACGAAAATGCTGTCTTTGTGCTTGCTCTCTTGACAAGGAGTCATGAGGAGCTCCTAGATCGACAGGTGCGTGAAATCGTTTCCGGCGATGCCGGAAGGTCGCACCTCTAAACGCCGGCAATCGCCGCTATGATCAGAAGGGGCTCTGCCCCCGAGGCGACAGCATCGCGCAGCGGGGCATCTGGCGGCTCATGGGAGAGGTCCTCCGCGCAAGCGAAGAACCGCAAGAACGGACGGCGCTGTTGCATGAAGTGATCGCGGATCGTGCCGCGCAGCATAGGATACTGTGCCTCGAGTGCGTCGAGAACGGAGCGCTGCGTGACCTGCCCCTCGACGTGGAGGTTTACCTCGCTGCCGACGTGCGCCAGCGCCCGCAGATGTCCCGGGAGTATGACTCGGATCATGGCAGCGTTTGGACCTCCACTGATAGCACGCCCGGAAGATGTTGTGCGATCGGGGTCCAAGTGTCTCCGGCATCGGACGAGGCGTACACTTGCCCGCCGGTGGTGCCGAAATAGATGCCGCATTTATCGAGCGAGTCGAAGGCCATCGCTTCGCGCAAAACGTTCACGTAACAGTCGTTTTGCGGCAGGCCTTTGGTAAGTGCCTCCCACTCGTTCCCGCCCGTCCTGCTCCGGTAGACGCGCAGCTTGCCATCGGGTGGAAAGTGCTCCGAGTCGCTCTTGATGGGGACGACGTAGATGGTCTCCGGCTCATGGGCGTGAACGTCGATCACGAACCCGAAGTCTGTGGGCAAGTTGCCGCTGACCTCATGCCAAGAGTCGCCAGCGTTGTCGCTGCGCATCACGTCCCAGTGCTTCTGCATGAACAGCACACCAGGGCGCGCGGGGTGCATCGCGATGCGGTGAACGCAGTGGCCGACGTCGGCATTCGGGTCGGGGATATACTGGGACTTCAGTCCACGGTTGATCGGCCGCCACGTCTTGCCGGCGTCGTCGCTCCGGAGCACGCCCGCAGCCGAGATGGCTATGAAGATCCTGCCGGTGTCGTTCGGATCCAAAAGGATCGTGTGCAGGCACATCCCACCGGCGCCCGGCTGCCAGCGGGACCCTGAGCCATGACCGCGCAGGCCGGAGAGTTCCTCCCAGATCTGTCCGCCGTCAGTCGTGCGGAATAACGCGGCGTCTTCAACTCCGGCGTAGACCGTGTCTGGATCGTTCAACGATGGTTCGAGATGCCAGACACGTTTGAACTCCCATGGGTGCGGCGTGCCGTCGTACCACTCGTGAGTGCCGGGGACGCCGTCGTACACGAATTTGTTGCCCACGGGCTCCCACGTCTTGCCGCCGTCGTTGGAGCGCTGGATCAGTTGCCCAAACCAGCCGCTGCACTGCGAGGCATACAGGCGATTCGGATCAGCGGGCGATCCCTTCAGATGGTAGATCTCCCATCCCGCAAAGTGGGGACCGCTGACGTTCCACCGTTTACGCTTTCCGTCCGACGTCAGGACGAACGCGCCCTTCCGTGTCCCGACCAGAACTCGTACCTTGCTCATGCCCACTGCTTTCTACGCGGCCTGCCCGCAGTAAATCATCCACCATGTGCCGAACCGATCGATACGTATGTCCCATATCCGAGGCTGCGAGTGAGCTTGACTTTCGCGCTTGGCGAGGTCTTTATTTGTTGCGGCTACGAGCCGAACGTTCGCCCGTTGGGTTTGCGTGCTGCCCAATCTTTCGAACTCTCCCTCTTGCAAAACCCGCAGCAGCTTCGGTTGCAGTTCGAGCGGGATATCTCCGATCTCATCGAGAAAGAGCGTACCGCGATCGGCAGCTTCGAAACGCCCCATTTTGCGTGCCACCGCACCGGTGAAAGCTCCTCTCTCGTGACCGAAGAGTTCGCTCTCCACTAATCCGGGAGGAATTGCCGCACAATTCAGTTTCACGAAGGGGCGATCTCGGCGTGTGCTGCGTTCATGAATGGCGCGCGCGATGAGTTCCTTGCCAGTTCCAGTTTCGCCTTCGATAAGAGCAGTGGAATTGGTGGGCGCGACCGTCCGAACCAGCTCGAGTACTTCTCGGAGACCCCTGCTTGCTCCGACGATGTCCTCAAAGCCGTCGTTCACAGCTTTGCCATTCATTGCCTGACGGCCTCTGGATGCGACAGTAGAGAACAATGCCGGGGAAGTGGATTCGGCTGTCGCGCGCGTGGAAATATCGACCTGATATCCTCGCTCGGCGAGACAGCCCTCGACATCATGTTGATTTTCCGAAAGAACTGCATTTCCCCAAGCCATGTTCGTTCTCCTTCACTGTCGTGCTTCGGACTCAGCTGGGGCACGACATTCAATCTCGATTCCCCAAACTCACAACCAACGTGATCCTCCGTCTTTGTTGCCGCGATGAACCGCTAACTTCCTCGTCGTTCTCTTGTGATCCACTCGCGGATATATGCTGGGCAATTCTTGAGCTCGATGCTGTCCACTTCGCAGCGCCCAAGAAAACGGACAACGTCTTGATCCACCATCGTTAGATCTTTCAAGTCCAAGACGATGCGGCGGGCGCTTACTTCTGCGGTGATCAGCGTTTCCAACTCGCCTACGTTTTCTGCGCCCATTCGACCGCTCAGCTTAAAGACCACCTCTCCGTTCGCCGCCCTCGTGATCTTCAGCATCCGCCCGCTCCTGAGAATTCTTACCTCTGCGACGTTCCATCACGCATTGGTTGCGGCTCACTGCGTCTGCTTCAACCGCCACCGGCTCGATAGGAATGCAACACTGGGGCCATTTGAAATACATTGAAAACAAATGGTTAATCCGAAACTCGAGTGACGGAATCTTGGAGGGTGACGAATTCTTGGAGTCAAAAAACGGGGTTGCTAAGATTCAGGCGTAAACTTGTGTCTCTTTATGTTGAGCTGCTTAATTTTCCAGTCCAAGGTCGTACGCGGAATTCCGAGTTTGGCTGCCGCGCCTGACACCCGCCCTCGGCTTTCGAGCAGGGCAGCCTCAATCATCTCTTTCTGTTGGGCAGCAAACTTTCGAGATAGCTCCAGCTGGCTCTTCGGCTCGCCTGCAAGAGGCTGCCGCGAAGAAAGCCAACTCTCATCCACCGAGAAATTCTCCGTGTCGCTAACGATTACAGATCGCTCGATGACGTTCTGCAATTCGCGAATATTTCCCGGCCAGGGGTACGACTGAAGAAGGTCCAGAGTGTTTTTGTTTATCCCACGGAAGCTCTTTCCTGCTTTTCTTGCGAAATAATCGATGAAGTACTCAACTAGCACGGGAATGTCTTCCTGTCGCTTGCGCAGAGGAGGTACCTCGATCGGAAAAACATTGAGCCGGTAAAATAGGTCACTCCGAAATACGCCCGCATCGATGGCGGCCTGCAAGTCACGGTTGGTGGCGGCAATCACCCGAACATTCGTTCGGATGGATCCAGTTCCACCGACACGCTCGAATTCATGTTCCTGCAAAACACGCAAGAGAGCGATCTGGGTCTCGGCAGGAAGCCCTCCGATTTCATCGAGGAAGATCGTGCCTCCTTCAGCCAACTCAAAGCGCCCTAAACGCCGCTGAGTTGCCCCCGTGAAGGCGCCCTTCTCATGGCCGAACAACTCTGACGCGATCAAATCGCGTGGGATTGCCGCGCAGTTCACACTGACAAACGCTCGCGAGGAACGTTGCGATCGTCTGTGAACGGCACGCGCGATCAGTTCTTTGCCCGTCCCCGTTTCGCCGGTGATCAGAACGGTGGAGTCTGTGGGAGCAACCTTGGAGAGAAGAGAGAGTACCGTGTGTAGGGCTGGAGAAATCCCCACGATCTCCTCGAACATCGATGCCCTATCTATTTCTTCGCGCAATGCAACGTTTTCGTTCTGGAGTCGCTGCTCAACCTGTTTGCGATCCTCGATATCGGTCGCCGCGGCATACCACCGTGTGAGGCGTCCTCGTTCATCAAGAATCGGATTAAAGCGGCAAAGAAACCAGCGATACTGCCCGTCTCTTCTCAGTAATCGGACTTCGGCGTCATGCGGGAGCCCGCTTAAGAATTTACTTTGAACTTCGCTCATCCTGCGTTCCCAATCACCTGGATAAACGACCTTGCGCCGGTCAGAGCTCCGCCACTCCTCAAGGGTAAGTCCGTAATAATCGAGCGCGGCCTGGTTTACATAGAGACGACTCCCATCAGGCCCCTCTACAAAAATGTGCTGCGGCGCCAGATCCAATACCTGTCGGAGCTCCGTTTCGCCTTGCCGGATCTTCGCTTCCGCGTGCTTTGCTGCGGTGATGTCCGTCACGGCACCCACATATTCGAGGTTGCCCGAGGAAGGCTCCAACGCGCGGGCTAAAACGTGGAGGTACTTGACCGAGCCGTCCGGCATCAACAAACGATGCCCAAAATCAAGATTTGCCCTTGCCTCGGACGCGCGGTCGATAGTCTGCTGCACGAGATCTCTGTCGTCGGGATGAATTCGCTGGAATACTGACTCCAACGTGGGTTTAATCGCTCGATCAAACTCAAAGATCTTGTAGGTTTCCTCCGACCAGTAGATTTCTCCACTCGAAACGTTCCAGCCGAAACTGCCAGTGTGGCTTATGCTCTGCCCTTGAGCTAGGAAAGCTTCGCTGCGTTGCAGATTAGAATAGAGGTTGGCGTTCTCCAGCGAAATCGCGGCTTGCGAAGCCAGCAACTCCAGCACTGCGACCCGGTCCGAGGTGAAGGCATGCGGAGTCAAATTGTTCTCCAGATAGAGTGCGCCAATGAGCTTCGTTTGTTTGACGATGGGCAGGCATAGGACGGATCTGGCGCGCTTCGCCCGCACATACTCGTCCTCCGAGTACAAGTTCCTGACCGAAGCGTCATCAAGGACCACGCGCTCCCGCGTCCGGATCACGTACTGAAGCGCGGATTGGGGGAGATCAAATGGTGTAATGACTGCCTGTCGAACGGTGACCTCGGCCCTGCCGTGACCGGGGGTGGCCTCTGCCTCGATCTGCGGCTCGTCGCCCCGGAGAAGGATGAGCAGACCCCGTTCGGCCCCTGCATGCTCCACCGCGATTCGCATGAGCTTCTCGATCAGCTTAGGGAGGAACATCTCGCTCGAGAGTGCCTGTGAGGCCTTGACTACCGTCTCGACGTCCAACTGCCGAACCGGCGTGCCGATTGTGGAGGTGGTAGAAGTAGGAAGGCGCTCCTCGTGCAAGTGCGGGTAGCGTTCGTCGAGTTGCTTCACCTTGGCGACCGCGCCCCAGCGGTCGTAGCAGTTCCGCGCGTTGCGGAGATAGGCGTGGCCGTGCCTCTCGAAGCCGCGCGCCAAATAGAACCGCGCGGCCACTTCATAAGCAAGCGCTTCGTTCTGGACGAAGCCGTGCTCGCGAGCCGATTGAATGGCCTGGTCGTACAAGTGCATCGCGTCGAGGGCGCGGCCTTCGAGGCGGGCGATCTCGGCCGATACCAGCGCGTGCTTGTCGGCGAAAGTCGGTGGATAGTTTTCGGTCCACTCGCGCAGTTGTTCCCGGTGCGCCGTCAGGACTTCGCGCCACCCAGTCTGCTCGTCAGCAGTAGCGTTCTCATAGAGCCCCGCCACCGTCAGCGCGGCATAATAAAAGTAGTCGAGCAGTTGGATCTGGGCGGCTGCGGCCGAAAGGAGGGGCTTCACCTTGTCGGCTGCCGCGAGAGCCTCGGCGTAGTCCCCTGACAGGTACCGTGCCTTCAGTTTGAGGATCCAGTACCAGCAGATCATCAAGGGCATCCGGTCCCCTGTCAGCTGCGCCTCGAACGTCGCCTCGTCGAACTGTGCGTCGCTGAAGGTGGAGAAGGTCGCGGTCCGGCCCTGCATGGTTGCGATGAAGCGTTGCTGGCTCCCGATGATGTCTACGGCATCGCCGTACTTGGCTTCCCGGGCGAAGTTCAGCGCCATCTCCGACTCCCGCCACACCGCGTCGAGTGGATCGTTCCGCAGGAGAAGACCTGTGACAGATTGGAACATGCCGTAGCAAGCGAAGGTCAGATCTCCCGTCTCAATCGCGGCGCGAAAGGTCGCCCGCGTGAAATCGATCGCGGTCGCGATCGGCTGCGTCCAGAAGGCAACCGTTCCCATCGAGTAGTGGACCTTCGCGTGGTAGGCGATAAAGCCGTGCTTCTCGACCAAATCGCAGGCGAGTTTGGCGAATCGGTGGGCATCGCGGTAGCGATGAAAGACCTGGCCGAGCACAACCCCCCAAAAGGCATAGGCGGGCGCGGAAGCGCCGCTCGTCCCGTGCTGCATGCTGACCTTCACCATGCGGCACACCTGCAAGCAATAAAAACGGAAGTCGGTAAAGTAGGCGGGGACAGTAAGGACCGAGAACACCTGCATGGCGGCCTGCAGTTCCGGATCGGTCATCAGCGGCAGATCGATCAGGCTCTCGATCGGGCGCCCATTGAGGGTTTGCCAGACCGACTCGTATTCGGCCTGGACCTGCTCCCGGGTCGGGTGCGCCGGGATGTCAATGCCGAACAGGCGCAGACACGCGAGCGCGCTGGCCACAGCCTGCTGGTTTTCCGACTTCATGATATGGAGCTGGACTTTCAGGTGGTAGACGGCCGCCTGGTCGACTTTCGACGCTCCGCGCTGGAATAACTCCACAATCAGTTGCTCGGCTCTGTCGAAGTTACCGGTCAGAAACTCGCATTCCGCGCGTTCGAGCCACAGGCTGAACGTCAACTCGTACTGGCTGCTCCAGTCCCTTTGATCTAAGAGCGCCATGCCGGCCGAAAAATACGCGCGCGCCGACGCATAGGCCGCCGACGCCTTGGCCTTTCGCCCGGCACTCAGATCGATCGTCGCCACATGCACTTTCTCATCGGGATCGATCAACTGCGCTGCGCCCCGATTGAACTGGTTCGCGACATCGAACAGATGCTCAACGAGCTTATCCGCCGTCATGCCCGCCAGCAGCGTGCGGCCTATGCGCAAGTGAACTTCGGCACGGTGCGCTTCTGGAATAAGGGAATGCGCCGCCTCATGGATCCGGTCGTGAAGGAATTTGTAGGCGTTCTCGAGGCGGAAGATGAGCCCTGTCTGGACGGCTTCCAAGAATGCTGAGTCCATCTCTTCCTCTGTTTTCCCGTGAACCAGGGTCAGAGTGGCGATCTCGGCGAAGTTGCCCAGGCAGGCGAGGTGTTTCAGAGCTTCTTGTGTAGTGGCGGACAACCGCTTCAGCTTCCCGGCCATGAGATCCACCACGTTGTCCGTGTAGCTCCTGGCGCGGATACGATTCATGTCCCATTGCCAAGCCCGCGTGACTGGGTCGAACGCGAGCAGGCCCTCTTCGGCCAGCGCCGTGAAGAACTGGATCGCGAAGAACGGATTTCCGCCGGTCTTCTCCTGCACTAGTTGCGCTAAGGGCCGCGCGTGCTCCGGCTCGCAATGCATGGCATCGGAGACGAGCGCGCTGACATCGTCGAGCCCGAGAGGCGCCAGCACAATCTCCTGGACCCGCGCTCCAGCTTTGCGGATCGCCTCCAGCGTCCGCATGAGCGGGTGAGACGAATTGACTTCGTTGTCGCGGTAGGCTGCGACCAGCATCAGGTGCCGCACGTCCGGATCGGTAATCAGGCGCTCCAGCAGCTCAAGAGTTGCCGCGTCCAGCCATTGCAAATCGTCGAGGAACAGCGCAAGCGGGTGCTCCGGCCTGGCAAACGCGCCGAGGAACCGCCGGAACACCAACTGGAAGCGGTTCTGCGCCTCTCGCGGAGGCAGGTCTGGAACAGTCGGCTGTTTTCCGATGAGGAACTCGACCTCCGGGATGAGGTTGACGATGAGCTGGCCATTCGGACTCAGAGCCTCCTGAAGAGAGTGCCGCCACTGGGCCACCTCCGCTTCGCTCTTGACGAGGATCTGACGGACCAGCGTCTGGAAAGCCTGTGCCAACGTCGCGTACGGGATGTCGCGCTTGTACTGGTCGAACTTGCCCGCCGCGAAAAGCCCGCGCGGCGGGACAAGCGCCTTGTGCAGCTCGTTCACCACAGAGGATTTGCCGACGCCGGAATAACCGGATACGAGCACGAGCTCTGGCGTACCCTGAGCCACGACCCGGTCGAAGGCCGCAAGCAGGGCGCCGATCTCGCGCTCCCGCCCGTACAGCTTCTCAGGGATCATCAACCGGTCTGATGAGTCGTGCGCGCCCAGCGGGAATGCATCGATGCGACCCTGCGACTGCCATTCCGCCAGGCACTGTCGAAGATCAGCTTCCAGCCCGGAAGCAGTCTGGTAGCGCTCCTCGGCGTTCTTGGCGAGGAGCTTCATAGTGAGAGAAGACAGCGGCTCGGGGACTGTGGCGCGCTCACCTGGCGGTGTCGGCTGGCGTGCAATGTGGCAGTGGACCCACTCCAGGGGGTCGACGGCGGCGAACGGTAGCGCGCCCGTAAGCATCTGGTACAAGGTGACGCCCAAAGAGTAGAGATCGCTGCGGGCATCCGTCGAGCGATTCATGCGGCCGGTCTGCTCGGGCGCCATATACGCGAGGGTGCCGGCAATAATCTCGGGCGGTACGGGCGACTGGCGCTCGTGCGGCAGTTGGGACGCAATCCCGAATCCGATGAGCCATACGTTGCCGGCGTCGTCGACGAGCACATTCGCAGGCTTGATATCCTTGTGTATGAAGCCGCGCCGATGGACTTGGCCGAGTGCTGCCGCCAAGCCAATGGCGATGCGCAGGAAGCGAGTCAGCTCGAGCGGACTCCCTTGGTCCCGTTCAAGAACCCGATCCAGGGGCTCACCGCCCGGGTCCTTGAGTACGAGGATCGTCCGCCCTTCGTGACGAGTGAGCGCTAGGGGCCTGGCCCCCCACGCGGGATCGAGTTCGGCTGCGAGCGAGTATTCGTGCTCGAGCCGCCGGAGGCTCTGAGGTGACGGCTGTTCTGCGGCCGGTGCAACGACCAAGACGGTGGATGGGTCACCAGGCTCGTAAACTCCCCGCTGTCCCGCAGCGGCTCCAGCACATAACCAACGTGCTCCGGCATGGCGCTCGCACCCTCGACACTGTCCGTACGAGCAATCTGCCGCAATCGCCACGAAAACTGCAAGCACGTGGGCTGACCGTCCAGACGCTGTCCGCGACGCGCGCGACCGTCGTGAATCAGGCGGATCGACGACGGATGGACTCGGCAAGGCCGCACTTCAGATTGTCGAATTGACTCGATCGCCCCAAATTCCCAGCAGCGCTCGCACGGACCCGGCGCCGCTGTCTGACAGGCGGGACAATGCGAACGCCGTTTCCCTCCGTCAGCGGCGAGCCGGTGGTCCGCGCCATCGCTTCGAACGCGATCTGGCGCAGCGCCGCCGGATCCGGTGCTTCGGCCTTTTCGCTGCGCAGGATCGTCTTCTCCCAGCGAAGTAGCAAACCGAACACTTCTCGCAAACTTCGCACAGCCGGCGCCAGGCCGTTCCTCACCTGTCGG
>WNFD01008865.1_pt1 | contig 11633 bp, 10 predicted proteins | sample 5400491 | NCBI WGS metagenome assembly WNFD01 (sample SAMN13153343, study PRJNA577476) | soil metagenome | isolation source: 120 cm saprolite under Douglas fir tree site 2 hole 2 replicate 2 | place: USA:California | collected 2015-04-18 | reverse complement strand
TTAGCGGGCCCCACATGCCGTCCGCCATGGTGGTGGTGACCACTGTAGGCAGGTCCAGCGCCTGCGCGGCTTTGGCCAGGCTGACCACGTTGTGCTTGAGGTCGCGCAAGCCGATGTCGCGCACGCCGCTGTACAGGCCGACCTGATGGTCCACCAGCACCACCGCGGCGTTCTCGGCGGTCAGGAACTCGTGGAACTTGTTGCGCTCGCTCATCGTCCCTCCGAGGACAGCTGGGCTTTCGAATTCGCGGCAGCCCGGACATGTCCGGCCGGCATCCGAGTCACAGCGGCGGCTCGTCGGTCATGGTCCCCGTGCACTGAGCCGCCGACACCTCCCTGAAGCTGTTTAGGCGATCGGCAGTCGATGTGCCTGCCTTCCCGATACGTCCAGGCCGGAGATGTCCACAACAAGGACCTTGTCACCCGACGGACGCGAACGTCAGCTATAAAGTGACACCACAGATCCATATCCCATTAAAACATCGCAAAACGGTCTATGTCAAGAACTCGGGCTCAGGGACGGTGACGCCGATCCGTACCCGAACCAACAGGGTCCTGAAGGCAATCAGGGTCGGGCGTGATCCCAGGTACATTGCGATCACGCCGAACGGGAGGAGTGCCTACGTGGCCAACTCGGGCTCGGGGACGGTGACCCCGATCCGGACTGCCGCGCACAAGGCCCTGAAGGCGATCAAGGCTTGACAGCGCTATGCCCGCGACGTGCCTGAGGCGGCCCGAAGGCAAGACGCCTGCGGTGGCCGCCCGCTGACGACTTTGGCACTCCGGCTCGTGAAACACGTCCGGAACGGCTGCCTGGTATCGCGGTGATCAGTGAAGCGAGCAGATGGCCGACATGATGACGGCGGTGACTGCGTTCGGGTGGGAGATCAGCGTCAGGTGCGATCCGCCATGGAAGACCGTCACGTGTGCGTGCGCGCGGTGGGCCATCGCGAGCTCAGAGCCGGGCGTGATGATCTGATCACCGGTGCTGATGAAGTACCAGGAAGGGATCGTCTTCCACGCTGCGGCTTTCGATGGCGCGCTGAAGGCGGCGGTGGAGGCGCCGCGCTGGGACGCCCACAGCAGCTTCGCCTCGGCCCGGGGCAGGTCGCTGGCGAAATTGCGGATGAAGATGTTCTCCTTCAGGTACAGCTCGGACGCGCCCTTGGGTGCGTCTGGGTAGGTGGTGGTGTTGAACAGCTCGGCCGGGGTCTTCCTGGTTAGGACTGAGCCGGCCCCGCTGAGCTGGCCATTCGTCTCGCCGGGTGCTGGGGCGGCCGCATCGACAAAGACAAGCGCCCTGACGTTGGCGAGCCCGGCGGCGGCGTTGGTGATGACAGACCCGCCGTAGGAGTGCCCGGCCAGCACCACCGGGCCATGGATGGTCTTGAGGTAATCGGCGACATATTGCGAGTCGGTGGTGAGGTTCTCCACCGGGTTCGCGATCGCTCGCACGTCGTAGCCCGCGGCCTGCAACGTCCTGACCTCACCGCGCCAACTCGAGGCGTCCGCCCAAGCGCCGTGGACCAGAACGACGACCGGCCTGGCCTGCCCAGGTGCCAGGCAAGTAGCGAGGCGATGCATGAGCGCCGCTTCAGTCGGTGCACCCGGCGCCGTCCGCGTGCTGGCAGGAGCTTCGCCTGCGGAGGTCGCCGCGAACGCTGCCGCGACCAGGAACACGACCATGACAGCCCGCCACAGAGAGCGACATCGCAGACTCAGACGCAGGTACCACACGGTCAATTCCCTTCTCTTGGGTGGGCTGCTACGGCTACGGCTGCAGGTGCCGGTGACTCACCGATATGCGGGCTTTGCGCCGCAGCTTGTGGCCAGCCTCCCGGTCGCCGTCGCCTAGGGCCATGCCCGAATGTCGCACCACCAGTCACACGGCCGCTCAACTTCGCCTGTCACATGAGTGGCCGCCACGGCTGCTGAGCAGGATCGGCCCGCTGGCCAGGGCGCCGATGGCGCGCTCGATCGCCCGGCCGACTGCCGGGTGCGGCGGGGCCAGCACGACCTTGGTGCCCTTCCCGCATACTCGCAGCACCCGGTGGCCGTGCTCTTCGCCGAGGTCGCTTATCTCCGCGCCAGTGGCCCCGAAGATCCGCAGGCCCAGGAGCGCGAGCATGGCCACGAGGGCGAAGTCGTTCGGGTTCGCGGACTCGTCGCGGGTGGCTACGCGGTCGCCGGCCGCACGTGCGCCAGCAGCAGCGTGTCGGCTGGACCGCCCGAGCCCAGGGGAGTTGAGGTGGGCGCTACGTGTCTTTCGGAATGTTGGTACGACCTCAGAGATCGCTACCTCTCACGACGTTGCTCCAGTCGGTCATTCGGGTCCGATGCGCGCACGCGATCGACGCGATAGTGGCGTCGTTTCGGGGCCGGCCTGTGCAGACCAGACTGATCCGCCGTGCGGATTCCGCAACGACGGGCATCGGACCCGTGCTTTGAGCTGGCTCCACCGTCCGTGAGCATTCGCGGCGGCCCCAATGTCTTGCGAGATTGCGCGCCGAACGCCGAAGTTGCCGGGCACGGGCCGGTTGGCTGAAGCCTCGATTGTGAACAGCGAAGCTTTCAGATCGTCCTGTCTGCGTGCGGTTCTTCACGCTGGGCCGCGGGTGTCGGTACGTGTCCTCACCAGTGACGCAGAGGTTGTGCCGGTCCGCACTGTCTGGCAGGTGGGGTTAGTGCAGGAGCATGTTGCGGTAGTAGTTCCTGATCCAGGTTTCGAAGCCGGCTGGGCTGAGCCCGCGGCCGGTGGTGAGGCTGCGGTAGGTGCCGAAGTCGATGGCGATCCAGAAGACGTCCTCGGCGTAGCGCTGGCTGATGTGGGGCGGCACGCCTGGCTTGCTGAGCAGGGTGGCCGCCGCCCACTGGGCGCCGGTGCGGCGGTTGGCGGTGCTCTGGGCCCAGAGCTTGGCTACCTCGGGGTGGGCGGGCGCGGCTTGTTCGGCGACCCACAGGATCGGCGCGGCGCGCTGGCTGATGGAGCGGGCGTGGCGGGCGTGCAGGTCGAGCATGGTGGGCGCGTCGGGGGCGGCGCTCATGGCGGCGACCGATTGCCGGCCGAGGATCGGGATGGGGCGCAGGTCGCCGGCGATGGCGTAGTCGATGGCTGTCTTGAGCAGTCCGGCCTTGGTGCCGTAGAGGGCCTCGACGGTCTTGACCGAGACGCCGGCGTGGCCGGCGATGCCGCGCATGGTGGCGCCGGACCAGCCGAGGGCCTCGAAGGCGTCCTTGGCGGCGGTCACGATCGCTTCCCGGGTGCGCGCGGCGGCTGCCGCCCGGCGGGGCGCGTCGTACGCCCGCTTCAGGGGCTTGACGGGTCCGGCCATTTTCGTTAGGGTCACTCCCTATCAGGGTTCGTTAGGGCTTAACCCTATCAGAGTGGGCGAGCCCGGGCGGAGGGAGACGTTATGGCCGTCAGCACCGACAGCGGGCCGACCGCGCTGTGCGCTCAGAGCATGGACCTCATGGCCACCGGAAGCCGCGAGGACTTCGAGCGCGTCTTCCACCCGCAGGCGGTCAACCGCGAGGCGGCCGTCGAGCCGCCAGCCACCCGCGAGCCCGGCCCGGCCGGGTTCTTCGCCACGGCACAGTGGCTCCGCGGCGCGTTCTCCGGCCTGCGCTTCGAGATCCACGAGGCCGCCGAGCAGGACGACCTCGTGGTCCTGCACGTGACCATGTCCGGACGCCACACCGGAGACTTCGCCAGCTACCAGCCGGGCACCGCCACCGTCGACGCCGCCATGCCGCCGACCGGAAAGGCATTCGCCGTCACCCAGACTCACTGGTTCCGCACCCGGGACGGCATGATCACCGAGCACTGGGCCAACCGCGACGACCTGGCCATGGCCCGGCAAGCAGGATGGGTACCGCCGTCACCGGCATTCCTCCTACACGCGGCGCTCGCCAAAAGGCGGGCCCAGAAGCACACGCCCTGACCGGCACCGACGTTGTTGTTCCGCCAAGTCGTGGCCAGCATGTGGCCAGTGCGGCTCGGCGACCAGGCCATAGAGGCCTTCCGTACTGCGCTCACCTTACTGGCAGGGTTCCCGAGCTCGCCGGGTGGCGAGCACCATCAAGAGTCTGCGCCGCCAGGGCAGGTGCCGCATCGCTGCCGCTCCCTTTGTGAGGACCCGCTCTGGAGCAGCCCGGAGTGAGTGATCCCCTCACTCTCTGGCCGTTGGACGAGAATTCCCAGCCGGCTGGCCTGGCCCGGGGGAGCGTGCGAGACCGCCAAGGGCCTGCGGCCATACCGGACGCGGTCGGAAGGTCTCTCAATTTCAGAAATAGCTGGCCTCGGCGCTTACTGCCCGAACCAGACCCTGAACTGCTCCAGTCCTCCTGCGGGAGTGAACGGGAGCCCTACTGGACCCTGTTACGAAGTGGATTCGATGGAGGCCAGGCCACCTGCGCTCCTACCCGCGCGGATGGTCGCGCTCGAGATCTCGGCCCTGCCAGCGCGCTCATTGGAATGCCGCGTAGCCTGATGCGGCCCAGACGATGTCGGCGAGCGCGCGGTAGCCGGCGTCGGAGGGATGGCCGTCCCCTTCGGTGCAGAGCAGGGTGAGCGTGCAGATCGCTGTGGTTTCGGCCGCGTCGTCGCCTTGCGGGTTGAAGACGGGGAAGGGGTCGGCGAACCGCGCCCGCACGGTGGCGGCGGCTGCTTGCTGTGCCTGGTTGAGCTGGGTGAACAGCGGGTCGGCGAAGGCGAACGCGCCGATGTTGGGGTCGTAGGCGCCGACGACGATGATCGCCGCGTCGGGTGCGGCCGCTCGAAGCCGGGTCAGGATCGATGTCAGGCGGGCCCGGTAGGCGGCGATCGCCACTGGTGCACCGTTCTGAATGCACGCAAGGTCGCCGGGCGCGCAGGTGCGCAGGAAGTCATTGATGTCGTTGCCGTTCAGCGACAGCGTGATAGGGCTGACCTGGCCGCGGTGGGCGGCCAGGAACGCCAGCGCCGCATCGAGCTGGGAGCCGGTGTAGTCGTTGTGCAGCGCGTGCCCGGATGTCTTCCAGATGCAGGGCAGCAGGAATGAGGTGGTCGACTCGCCGGGGCAGGAGTAGTTGACCGTGGCGATCCGTGGCCGCAGCTGCCGGAGCCGGGCCGCGAAGAGGTCGGCGTACCCCGTGTTGAAGGCATCTGGCGGCAGCCCCGCAAGGGCCTTGCTGGTCTGGAAACCGTATGCGACGGAGTCGCCGAGCGCCAGGTAATAGTTCTTGGGCGGGGTGGGGCGAGGCAGCGGGGTCGCGGACGCGGCTGTTGCGCTCCCCACCATCACGGCAAGCGCGGCCAAGGCGACGCCAGCGCGCAGCAGATGACGGATCACGGTTTCTCCTGTCCGCCTGCTGGCTTCACCTTCGGGTAGGCGCACCCGACCCATCTGATAGGGTTCGACCCTGGCAAACCTTGATAGGGTGTGACCCTAACGGATATGAAAGATGGCGTCAAGCGTCCCGCATGCCCCTACCACGCTCCCCGGCGGGCGGCAGCCACCGCGCGCACCCTGGAAGCGATCGTGACCGCCGCCAAGGACACGCCTTCGCGGCCCTCGGCTGGTCCGGCGCCACCATGCGCGGCGTCGCCGGCCACGTCGGCGTCTCGGTCAAGACCGTCGAGGCCCTCTACGGCACGAAGGCCGGACTGCTCAAGACAGCCAGTTCTGCGCGAACGGCAGCTGCCGGGCTCGCCGTGCAACGCTGGCCCAACGGTTACGCTGTGCCCGCCGGCTGGGTGATTCCGTGCGTGGTCCTGGTAGCCGCCGCTCAGGGTGCGCCAACGTTAGGGAGTTTGCCTCATGAGCGTCCCGGAGACGGATTCCGCTCAGGCCGCGGAACGCGCGGTGACCGCTCCGACAGCCGCGGCCGAGAAGGCGGATCGGTGGAACGATCCGCGGCTGCCCTGGAACGGGAAGCCGCGGGCAGCCGACATCCTCTGCTGGCTGGCCATCGTGGTCAGCGGCTTGTCCTACTGGGTCTTGCTGCCGTTGCGGTTGTCGCTGGTCGGCACTCACCCGGTACTGGCTGAACTGCTGAATGGCGGCACCGAATCCATTATCTCGGCCGCCGCGTTCGCTAGGGCCGGGGACGGAACGCTGGTCGTGGCAGTGCTCGCCGCGGTTCCAGGGCTGATGAAGTTCGACGCCTTGTACTGGTGGGCGGGACGGCTGTGGGGCGAGCGGTTCATCATGGCCCTGCCCGGCAGCCAGCGCGTGACTAAGCACATGGGGCGCGTGCAGCGGGCGGGCCGCAAATTCATCTGGCCAGCTGTGGTGGTAAGTTCCGTCCTCCCCATCCCCAGGACGATCATTTATGTCATAGCTGGCTGGGTCGGGATGAGGCTGGTCACATTCCTCGTCCTGGACCTGATCGGCGCTCTGCTGTGGGCTGGCCTGCTCGCTGGGGTGGGGTACACGCTGGGTCACCACGCTGTCGTCGCGGCCAAGACCATATCCCACTACAGCTGGTGGTTCACGATCGGAATCGTGGCGCTGAGCGTGCTTGTTACGGTGCGCTCCCAGCGCCGCCTGATGGCGGCTGCGGCGGCCCAGGCCGACCAGAACGATGGATCACCGCCGTGAGGTAAGCCTGTCCGCGGCTGGCCCGCGTCTCAGGGCCCCTGGGCAGTTACCGCCATGGCAGCTGTCGCAGCAGCAGCCGGTGGTCATAGGCATTGTGGTCCCAGTCCAGCAGGCCGATGATCTGCGCTCCGCCCAGAACCAGCTGGCTTACCGAACGGCGCGCCCGTAACGAGCCGATGTGCGCCGACTGCCGCGCAGCGACGCTTGGCCTACGAGATCAGCCTGGCTGACCCCTTCGGGCTGAACCAACCGCCCGCGGCGAAAGCAATCGGCGAAGGCCCAGCGGCGTCAATAAAATGTTCCGGCCGCGCCCGTCGGATGTGCTCTCTCAGGCAGAGCAGGCGGCGCGCCAGGTGTCCCGGAGCAAGGCGTTGAACACGTCTGGTTCCTCGATCATCGGAGTGTGGGCGGAATGGCTGAGGCGGCTTCCTGCGCGTCGCGGAGGGGACGCGGGCCCCGCAAGTCAGCCTGCGCTGGCGATCGCCTCCTCTATCGCGGCCAGCACCTCAGCCGGCCGTTCCATGTGCGGCATGTGCCCGGTGCCGTCGAGCAGGTGGCAGACCGCACCGGCCACAGAGCTGGCCTGTGCGGGCGGGATGATGCGGTCTGCGGCGCCCCAGACCACCGTGACCGGCACTGCGCCGCCGATCGCCGCGAGAGATGCGGTGGAATCTGTGCGCTGCTTGTCGCCGTCCAGGAGTGTGCCGAGCAGGGCGTGCAATGCGGCGTCGACACCGTCAAGGCGCTTGTATGCGAGCAGGTCATCGACAATCTGGCGGGTCACCAGGCCTTCTTCGGCGAAAAGCTGGCCGATAAGCGGCTTAAGCTCTCGCCGGGTCTGGGCGTCTGCGAAGCCGCGCAGGTAGCCCGCATTGATTTCTGACCCGAAGCCGCACGGCGCGATGAGTGTGAGCGAGGAGATCCGCTTCGGGTCCCGGGCAGTGGCGGCAATCGCGGCGGCGGCGCCCATTGAGTGCCCGACCAGGTGGGCATGCTCCGCGCCGCTCGCGTCAAGTACGCCGACGACGGCGTCGGCCAGCGTGTCGATCGAACCGTCGCCCATGTCCTTGGATGACGTGCCGTGCCCAGGGAGGTCGAGCGCGTACACGCGGTGGCGCCTGGCCAGCGGCACTTGCAGGAACAACCAGGAGCCGCGGTCACCGCCGTAGCCGTGAACGAGCAACACCACGTCGCCGGGCTCGCCGATCCCGACGAAGTTGATCTTCCGCCCGCCGATGTCGGCTGTCTCGACGGCGGGCTCGCCTGTGGCCTCGTCGGACACGCCGGCCTCGATCACCGCGCGCGCATCCTGCACCAGGGCGTCGAGGTCATCGTCGCTTACGTCGGCCGGAGCGATGAGGGCGATCGTGCCGCTGACGGGCACGTCCTCGCCTGCTCTCGCGACGATCCTGCGTACGGTGCCGGAGCTGTTTGCCTCCAGAGTCCCGGCGATCTTGTCCGTCTCGATATCCGCGAGCTCATCGCCGACGCGCACGTTGTCCCCGGGCGCGACCATCCAGCCGATGATCTTGCCGACCTGCATTGACAGCCCCCATTTCGGCATCGTGACGGCGAGGATCCGTTCGTCGGTCATCGAGTCCACCCGGCCACGGACTTCACGGCGTTGGCGATGCGCTGCGCGTCAGGTATGTACAGATCCTCGAGCGTGTTCGAGAAGGGCACCGGCGTGTGCGGGGCTGTCACCATCTCGATCGGGGCGCGCAGGGTGCCGAAGGCCTTCTGCGCGACTAGAGCCGCTATGTCGGTCGCCACTGAGCACCGAGGGTGCGCCTCGTCCACTACGACGAGCCGGCCGGTTCCCTCGACGCTTTCCAGCACGGTGTCCTCGTCAAGCGGACTGGTCGTGCGCAGGTCGAGGACCTCACACTGCACTCCCGCCGCGGCGAGTTGGCTAGCCGCTTCGAGCGAGGTGTGCACCATCCGGCCTAGCGCAACGATCGTGACGTCGCCGCCCTCGCGCACCACGTTCGCCTCACCGAACGGCAGCGCGTAGCCTTCCTCCGGCACCGGCCCAGCCAGGTCGTAGAGCGCCTTGTGCTCGAAGAACATCACCGGATCGTCGTCGCGGATCGCCTGAGTTAGCAGTCCCTTTGCGTCATAGGGTGTCGCCGGAACAACAACCTTCAGTCCGGGGATATGTGTGAAGAGCGGGTAGAGGCACTGTGAGTGCTGCGCGGCGGCGCGAAGGCCCGCCCCGTACATCGTGCGGATCACGACGGGTGTGACCGCCTTACCGCCGAACATGTAGCGGAACTTCGCCGCCTGGTTGTAGATCTGGTCGAAACAGACACCCATGAAATCGACGAACATGAGCTCGGCCACCGGGCGCATACCGGCCGTTGCCGCGCCGATCGCGGCGCCCACGAACGCCGATTCGGAGATGGGTGTATCAAGCACCCGCCCCGGGAACTTGTGGTAGAGCCCTTTCGTCACGCCGAGCACACCGCCCCAGGCGTCCTCCTCGCCTGGCGATCCTGCGCCGCCCGCGTTGTCCTCGCCCATGACGATGACGCTCTCGTCGCGTTCCATTTCCTGGGCCAGCGCCTCGTTGATCGCCTCGCGGTAGGTGATGGTCCTTGCCACGGCGAGCCTCCAATCAGTAGCGCACGTAGACGTCGGTGAGCAGATCTGCCTCGGTCGGCAGCGGTGCTGCCTTCGCCTCGACGACAGCCTGCTCGATCATGGTCGCGACATCGGCATCGACGGCGTCGAGGTCGGAACGGGTGAGCTCCCCGGTCTCGATCATCCGAGTAGCGAACCGCTTCAGGCAGTCCAGCTCGGCCCGGGCATGCTCGACCTCGCCGGCCCGATAGGTCTGCTGGTCGCCCTCGAAGTGGCCGAAGTAGCGGGTGAACTTCATCTCGAGGAGGGTCGGACCGCCGCCTTCCCTGGCGCGGTTGATCGCCTCGCTCGCTGCCTCGTGCACGGCGAAGAAGTCGAAGCCGTCGACGATGACACCCGGCATGCCGAATCCGGCCGCGCGGTCTGCGATGTTGTCGCTGGCCACCGACCAGGTGCTGGATGTGGTCTCGGCATACCCGTTGTTCTCGGCGACGAAGATGGCTGGCAGATTCCACACGGAGGCCAGGTTCATAGACTCAAGCGTCGTGCCCTGGTTGCTCGCGCCGTCACCGAAGAACGCGACGCCGACACCGCCAGTGCCCTTCATCTTGGCGGCCAGCGCCGTCCCGCAGATAAGTGGCGGGCCGCCGCCGACGATGCCGTTGGCTCCGAGCATGCCCTTAGACAGATCGGCGATGTGCATCGAGCCGCCCTTGCCGTGGCAACTGCCGGTCTTGCGGCCATAGATTTCGGCCATCATTTCGCCGACGTCCACACCCTTGGCAATGCAGTGGCCATGACCGCGATGGGTGCTGGCGATGGTGTCACGATCGTCGAGATTGCTGCATACGCCCACCGCCGAGGCCTCCTCGCCTGCATACAGGTGGACGAAACCCGGTATCTCGCCGGTCGCGAACTCCGCGTGCACGCGCTCTTCGAACTCACGGATCGCCCGCATCGTTCGGTAGGCGTTCAGCAGTTGGTCCCGGGTCAGCGCTCCGCGCTCCACCGTGTCGGTCATGTGCTCCTCCTAGCCGGTCGGTGCATGCATTCCTAGTCGGACGAGGACACTTCACGGGCGCGTCTGAGCAGGCCGAGCCGAGCGCTCGCCGCCAGGACCGCAGGCACATCTACGCACCGCGGTCCGTCAGCGCGCAGCCGCACGGTGGGCTGCTCTCCCGGCTCGAAGGTCAGCTCACGTTCGCCGTCGACCGCGATGACTCCTGCTCGCGTATCAATCGCATAGACCGAACCAGGGCACATCAGCTCGATCTCACGTACCCCGACAGGCACGACCAGCCCCGGTGCGATTGGTGCGACAACCTGGTTTGAGGCATCGGGCGCAATGCGCGCGGTGACGCCGTGTGACTGGTGGCGGGCGACGGGGGACAACTGGCCCAAGATGCTGGACAGGCCGATCGCGTCGGGTTCGGCGAACGCGCAGAAGAGCTGGGTCAGCGTCGCCGGATCCCAGACCGCGCGGGCTCCGACATGGCGTTCAGTGGACACAGCCACGTCAATGAGCGCCGTCTCTACGCGATCACCTACCCGCGCCTCGAGCAGCTTGGCACTCTTGACTACACCCTCGGCCGGGACCATGCCAGTAGCAACCAAGCCCGCCGCAAGGCCAGCGATGGTCGCCTCGCGGACCGCTGGAAACGTGTTGTTAGTTCCCGTCGAGAGCGCCAGCATCGGCACGTCGCCAGCCGCGGACGCCGTGACCCTGGCGGTACCGTCACCGCCAAGGCAGACGATCACGCGCGCGCCCACGGCAACCATGCGCCGGACGGCATCCACCGTGTCCTGCGCGGTCTGCCGGATCGGCTGGCCGTCGAGAAACTCGACCTCCGGCCACCGGCCGTCCTGACCGCGGCGCCGCCCGATCGCGCGAAACACCGAAGCAGAGATGCCGCCGAGGTCGGTGCTGAGCAGGACGCGGCGCACGCCGACCGCAGCGAACGCAGTGAGCATGCGCTGAACCATGCTGGCCTTCTCGGCCGTCGGGAACACCGAGGCCTGAGTAACCAGGCGCCGGATGTCCCGACCAGACAGCGGGTTCGCCACAACCCCGGCGATCGCATCGCCCATAACGAGCCCACCTCCTGGCCCTTACTCTGCGCGCCTATCCGTGAAAGGGGAATAGCTCCTCGCGACCACGCGGGCTCACTGCCGCGCTGATGCGTGCCACCGACCAGGCGCTCACCCGAGCCGAGCAGCACCGGCGCAATCGTGACAGTGAGCTCATCGATGACGCCAGCATCGAGGTACTGGCTGAGCAGGTTGCTGAGCGACGTGCCTCACCAGCGGCCTGATGAATCTGCGGCCGTCGCGCCGGACAGCCGGATCGTGGGCAAGATCATGTGCTGCGCGCCGGGGAGATGTCTAAGTTCCGGTCAGTTCGGGTCAGGGTATGGCGGCGCCAATTCCCGCCGGTTAGCCTTCCCGTAGAGTGAATGTGCGATGCGTTCC
>WNFD01008433.1_pt1 | contig 11633 bp, 12 predicted proteins | sample 5400491 | NCBI WGS metagenome assembly WNFD01 (sample SAMN13153343, study PRJNA577476) | soil metagenome | isolation source: 120 cm saprolite under Douglas fir tree site 2 hole 2 replicate 2 | place: USA:California | collected 2015-04-18 | reverse complement strand
GCGCGACCGGTCCATACACGCGGTAGAACGGCGCGAAATCGTGGCCGCCGAACTGGAGAAGTGGACCGCGAGCGAAATCCTGCAGCGGCTGCTGAACAACGACGTCCCATCCGCTCCGGTCTTGAGCCGCTTCGAACTCCTCCAGGATCGGCAGGTTCAGGAAAATCACATCCTCGAAGAATTCCAGAGCGAGATCTTCGGGAAGGTGCGGATGCCGCGGCCGGCAGCGCGTTTCGATCGCACTCCGGCCGGTGTCCGCGAGTTGGCGCCGCTGCTTGGCGCGGACAACGCGGCCATCCTGGGCGAGTTGGGCTACAGCAGCGACGCCATCGCGCGCCTCACAAGTGGCCGCGTCCTTTATAGTCGACCTGCTAATTCGCCCGCAGAGTAATTCAACGAATCACGCTTCGCTGGAAATCGAAGAGAAGGAAATCCCTATGTCTGATACTAAACCCGTCGTAATCGTGACCGGCGTGGGTCCGGGAACTGGAGCGGCGATCGCGCGCCGCTTCGCGCATGGTGGGTATGCGGTCGCGATGCTCGCACGCAATCGAGACCGGCTAACCATGCTGGAGCGCGAAATCTCCGGCGCGCACGCGTATCAATGCGACGTAACCGACGAAGCGCAGCTCGACGCCACGATCGAGGCGGTCCGTGCCGGCCTCGGAGTGCCGAAGGTACTGATCCATAACGCGGTCGGCGGCGCCTTCGGAAATTTCATGCAAATCGATCCTGAAATCCTGAATCGAAACTTCCAGGTCAATACGATGGCGCTGCTGCATCTCGCCCGCCGGCTCGCGCCTGCGATGGTCGCGGCAGGCGAAGGCGCCATCATCGCCAGCGGCAACACCTCTGCGTTGCGCGGCAAAGCGGGCTTTGCGGGTTTCGCGCCGACCAAGGCGGCGCAGCGGATTTTGGCGGAATCGATCGCGCGCGAGGTCGGACCAAAGGGCGTGCACGTCGCCTACGTGCTGATCGATGCGGTTATCGATCTGGAATGGACGCGCAAGCGATGGCCCGACGCTCCGGACGCATTCTTCATCAAGCCCGCGGCAATCGCCGAGGAAATCTGGCACGTCGCGCATCAGGATCGCAGCGCCTGGTCTTTCAACGTGGAGATCAGGCCGTTTGGCGAAACCTGGTAGATACGCGGCGGCGTGCATAGCCGCGTAAGCAAGACGTCATCCGCTCCAGGAGAAGGATCATGAGTGAGCTACGAATTTTTTCCTACCTGCCCAACCCGCGCGTCTGGAAAGCGACGATCGCAGCGCGTCTTTGCGGTGTCGAAGTCGAAGTGAGAGGCGCCTCGCCGAAGGAGCTTCAGTCCTGGTTGTGGGACTTCGACGCGCGGCCGCTCTCCAGCGACGAGCAAGCCCGGCTCGGCGACGGAGCGGCTGGCAAGGTCGGCTTCAAAGTGGCGCTGCACAAGACCGCAGCATTCATGGAAGCGCATCCGTTCGGCACCGTGCCAGCGGCTTTCAGCCCCGACGGCAAGGTCGGCATTTTCGAATCGACGATGGGCAACATTTCCTGTTGTCGCTAATGAACGGAGCGGTCTCATCGGAAGTTCATTCAAGGGCGCGCGACGGGTTTGCGGCATACGCTGCTGGAATCAACCAGGCTTTATCGTCCGGCCGCGAGTACCTGGTGGGCGATAACGTCACGCTCGCGGACATTTGCTTCGCGGCCGAGCTGAGCCTGTTCCTCAACGAGAGCCCACGGGCCGACGTGCTTGAAAAACAAGGGTTCGAGCCGATCTTGCATCGCGGGGTCGGCGCGATGTTTCCGCGGGCCTTCGCGCACTTCGCCAGGCTGCGCGAGCATCCTGCGTTCGCTCCGGATCTGGCGCCGTATCTGAAAAAATTTGAATCCGCCTTGTCGGCCTGTATGGCTCCCGGCTAGCGGCAGTGAGTCGCCGCCTGGGAGCCGACAGCATTGCCGCCTTGAAGTCGGTTCTTCGCAAGCTTCGTGACTAGAGACGTTTTTTGGCATGATGCTTGTATATGCAAGTAACGAAGGCGACGCGTGGACACTTTCACTGAAGATAGCGGCGGAGAGCAATTCGCGGATGGCCAAAACAATCGCGATTTGCGAGTCAGCTTGGACGTCAGGGACCAAGATACCCGACAGGATACGCAGTTCGATACGAACCGGCTGGATGCTCTCAAGCAGAATCCTGCCGACGAGCGCTATCGGCGAATCGATCTACCCGGCGCGCCCGAGCGAGAGCGCGGCACCGCGGGTGGAGGCTCCTGGTTCAATCGCACAACCCGGCGAGTCCTGCTGGCGGCGTTGCTGCTTATAGTGCTGGGTGCGGTCGCGCCCTTTGCGTGGAACTACCTGCAATCATACGAGTCCACCGACGACGCGCAGATCGACGGCCATATCGATCCTCTGAGTTCACGCATCAACGGCACCGTCATCCGGGTTCACGCCGAAGATGACGATCGTGTGAAGGCGGGCGAGCTGCTGGTTGAGATCGATCCCCGCGACTACGAGGTTGCGGTCGCGCAGGCAAAGGCGCAGCTGGAACTCGCGCTCGCGCAGGTCGCCTCTGCGAAACAGGACTACGCCGCCGCGCTCGCGAACGTGCGCCAAGGCGATGCGGCGAACTTCAAGGCGCAGAGGGATGCGCAACGGTTCGCGGTCCTGCTCGACCGGCGAGTGGTGGCGCAGAACGAATACGATCAATATATCGCGACGGCGCGCGTCGATGCGGCGAAAGTTGATTCCTCCAGGGAGGCCGCGGGCTCCGCGCTCAAGACGATCGCGGCGCGCGAGGCCGACGCCGATGCCGCCAGAGCGGCGCTGGATCAGGCTCTACTCAATCTGAGCTACACAAAAATCTACGCGCCGGCCAACGGTATCGTCGGCAAGCGCAGCGTCGAGTTGGGCTCCCGAATCGAACCTGGACAGACCCTGATGTTCGTGACCGAGACCGACGAGATATGGGTGACCGCGAACTTCAAGGAGACGCAACTCGCGCGGATGCATCGCGGCCAGAAAGCTACTATTCATATCGACACCTTCGGCCGAAACTATCAGGGCTACGTTAAGAATCTGCCCGGCGCGAGCGGCGATCGCTTCAGCCTGCTTCCTTCCGAGAACGCGACCGGCAACTACGTAAAAGTCGTCCAGCGCCTGCCGGTGCGAATCGACATCGACGTCGGCCAGGACCCTGAGCATCTGCTGCATCCCGGAATGTCGGTGGAGCCCAGCGTATGGCTGCGCTAAGTGCAACGCGGGCGGAGGCGGCGCGCGCCGCGGCGGCGCCGGCGCAAGCCCCTTCCGCGAGGCCGGCGCACAACCCGTGGGCGATTGCACTTACGGTGACGATGGCGACGTTCATGGAGCTGCTCGACACCAGCATCTCGAACGTCTCTCTGCCGCACATCGCCGGTGGGCTCGGCACCAGCTACGACGAGAGCACGTGGGTACTGACCAGCTACCTGGTCGCAAATGCGATCATCCTGCCGATGAGCGCGTGGCTGAGCCGCGTGTTCGGGCGCAAACGCTACTACATGATGTGCGTCGCGCTGTTCACCGCAACCTCACTTCTTTGCGGCCTCGCGCCCAGTCTTGGGATACTGATTTTTTTCCGCGTGCTTCAGGGAATTGGCGGCGGCGGTCTGGCGCCGGTCGAACAGGCAATCCTCGTCGACACCTTTCCCAAAGAGAAGCTCGGCGGCGCCTTCGCGCTCTACAGCATGGCGATTGTCACAGCACCGGCTATCGGGCCTCCGCTGGGCGGATGGATTACGGATAGCTTCTCGTGGCGCTGGGTTTTCTTCATCAATGTCCCGATCGGACTGTTATCGCTCCTGCTTTCGAGCCGGCTGGTGCATGACCCCGTCGAATTCACTGAGGAACGGAAGGCCGTAAAGCGCGGAGGCAAATTCAGGATCGACTACGCGGGCATCAGCCTGATCGCGATCGGATTCGCCTGTCTTGAAGTTGTGTTGGACCGTGGCGAGCGCGACGACTGGTTGGAGAGCCACTTTATCGCAGCCTTTCTCGCGATTGCGGTCGTGGCGATCACGCTCGCGATCTGGTGGGAGTGGCGCCACGGCGATCCGGTGGTCGAGTTGACGCTGCTGCGCGAGCGCAATTTCGCGATCGCCAATGTGTACTACTTTCTGTTCGCGTTTGGGCTCTTTGGCAGCACGGTGCTGATTCCCGAGATGCTGCAGACTCTATTCGGCTACACCGCCACGGATGCGGGCCTGGTTCTGGGGCCGGGTGCGGCGGTAATCACTTTGCTGGCGCCGTTCGTGGTTCGAATCGTACCGCGAATCGGCGCGAAGCGCCTGCTAGCCGCAAGCTTTACGATTGCCGCACTCTCATTCTTTTACTACAGCGGAATGACGACCCAGACAGACTATTTTCACTTCGCGCTCGCGCGAGGCTTTCAAGGGTTCGGTTACGCGTTCATGTTCGTTCCGGTGAGCCAGCTCGCGTACTCGTATCTCCCGAAGAACAAAAACAACAAAGGGTCGAGCCTGACCAACCTCTGCCGCAACTGGGGCGGCAGCTTCGGCATCGCCTTCGTCACAACGATGCTCGAGCGGCGGACGCAGTATCACCAGAGCGTGCTGGTAAGCAATCTCACTTCGTCTGATAGGAGCGTCCGGCAGTTTGTGAGGACTTCGAGCCATTACCTGGTGACGCGCGGGGCGAGCACTCCGGATGCGATCCATCAGGCATACGGATTAGTCGGAAGCATGATGAACCAGCAGGCGACAATGCTCGCATTCATGGATTGTTTTCACCTGTTGGGCGTGATCGTGCTGATGGGCCTGCCGCTGGCGTTCCTGATCAAGTACTTCGCGATTGGCAAGGCAGGCGGCTCGGCACACTAAAAGCTCGGGAGATTAAAGCAATGTTAAATGTTACGCCGGGAACGGATGGCGGGTCGTCGAATGGTATCGGCCAGGAGGACTTTCCTGCTCCAATCGGAAAGCTGCTCGGGCTCAAGCTGAGTACGCCCGCGGATGGCCGAGCGATCGTCGAATTCGAAGCCACCGAGCGCTACGCGAATCCGATGGGGACGCTTCACGGCGGAGTGCTGTGTGATGTCGCCGATGCCGCGATGGGTGCGGCTTATCGCAGCACGCTGACCGATGGCGAGAGTTTCGCCACCCTGGAATTGAAAATCAATTTTCTGCGGCCGGTGTGGAAAGCAAAGCTGCGCGCCGAAGCCAGCATGGTTCATGCAGGTAAAATCGTGGGCCTCGTGGAATGCGAAATTTTCGACGAGCAGCGGCGGCTGGTGGCGCGCGCGTCGAGCACCTGTCTGACGCTGCGCGGCGAACTCGCGGAAGGCCGCCAGCCCCCACCGAAAGCGAACTCGACGACCTGAACGACGAATCGATCCGATGTGCAACGTTCGACAGAACTAAATAGGAGTTATCACAATGAGCGGAAAGCTCGAAGGAAAAGTGGCAGTGGTTACCGGAGGCAACAGTGGGATAGGCCTCGCCACCGCCAAACGGTTCGTGGCTGAAGGCGCATACCTCTTCATTACCGGACGCCGTCAGGCGGAACTCGATGCCGCGGTGAGGGAGATCGGCGAAAACGTTACCGGCATTCAGGGGGATGTCGCCAAATTTGCCGATCTGGACAGGTTGTATGCCGCCGTGAAGGCGAAGAAGGGCCGCATCGATATCCTGTTTGCCAATGCCGGAGCGGCCGAGTTTGCTCCTTTGGGGGAAATCACCGAGGAGCATTTCGACAAAATCTTCGACACCAACGTCAAAGGTGTTTTGTTCAGTGTGCAGAAGGCTTTGCCGCTGATGGTGGATGGCGGATCGATCATCCTCAACGCCTCGATCGTGGGCTCAACCGGAAATCCGGCGTTCAGCGTCTACAGCGCGACCAAAGCCGCCGTGCGATCGTTCGCTCGCACCTGGATTCTTGATCTGAAGGAAAGAAAGATCCGCGTGAACGCTATCAGTCCAGGACCGATCAACACCCCGGGCCTGAATGGCTTGGCGCAGACCGAGGGTGTAGGCGAGCAGCTTAAGGCAAGTCTTATAGCCAGTGTGCCGCTGGGCCGCTTCGGCACGCCGGACGAGATTGCGCGGGCCGCGGTTTTCCTCGCCTCGGACGACAGCAGCTTCGTCACCGGCACCGAACTGTTCGTGGACGGCGGTGCGGCGCAGATCTGACAGCCGCCGATGAATTGCGGGCTGTAGGGCATGCCACTCGAGACATATATGGAGATATCCGAATGACTATAGGTGCTCGCCAAATCGTCCTCGCTGCCCGACCGAAGGGCAAACCTCAATTGACCGACTTCCGCCTAGAGGAAACCGCGATTCCGACGCCACGTTCGGAGCAGGTTCTGCTCGAGGTCCAGTATCTCTCGCTCGACCCGTACATGCGCGGACGGATGGATGACGGAAAATCCTATGCCAAGCCGCTCCAGCTTGGCGATGTCATGGTTGGTGAGACGGTTGCGAAAGTGATCGCGTCGAAGCATCCGCGCTATTCGGAAGGCGACATCGTGCTCGCGCACACCGGATGGCGCACGCACGCGCTATCCGATGGCGCGGGGCTGAGCAAGGTTGATCCCGCGCTTGCGCCGGTCAGCACGCGTCTCGGCGTGCTCGGGATGCCCGGTTTCACGGCTTATTGCGGTATGCGCGTGATCGGCAAGCCGAAGGCGGGCGAGACCGTGGCCGTCGCGGCAGCGAGCGGCCCGGTCGGGTCACTGGTCGGACAGCTCGCGAAGCTCGCGGGCGCAAGGGCGGTCGGTATCGCCGGCGGCCCGGAGAAATGCGACTTCGTGAGGAATGAACTCCGCTTCGACGCCGCGGTCGATCACCGCGCGGCCGACTTTCCCGCGCAACTCGCGGCCGCCTGTCCGAACGGCATCGATGTCTACTTCGAAAATGTCGGCGGAGCTATCTGGCAGGCGGTGTTGCCGCTGCTCAACAACTTCGCGCGGGTGCCGGTCTGCGGCCTCATCGCGCAGTACAATGGGCCGCCTCCCGGCGACGGCACGGATCGACTTCCTGCCACCATGCGCCAGATTCTGAGCAAGAGCCTGACATTGCGCGGATTCATCTACTACGAATTTGCTAGCGAGCATTACGCGGATTTCCTGCGCGAAGTTGGAGCAGCGATCGCCGATGGCCGGATCCGCTATCGCGAGGACATCGTCGACGGTCTGGAGAAAGCGCCCGAAGCATTGATCGGGATGCTGGACGGGCGGAATTTCGGCAAGGTCATCGTGCGAGTAGGAATATAATCGTGCGAGTAGGAATATAGCCGTACACCACACTACGGTATGAGCGTTTAGCGGATTCCGGTCTGCAAGCGCAAATCCATCGAAATATTCGGAAAGGAGAACCATCCATGGAGATTCCACAATCCATTCGTGAATTGATCGCAAAGGCGCCACTCGCTCATTTGACGACGCTCAATTCCGATGGCAGTCCGCAGGTCACCGTAATATGGGTCGGAATTGAAAATGAAGAGTTCGTGATCGCCCACCTGGCGTTGCATAAAAAGGTCAAAAATATTCGACGCGACCCGAGAGTCGCGCTGTCCATGCTTGGCGATAAGATAAATGCGAACGGAATGCGCGAATACCTGGTAGTTCACGGCAACGCGCGCGTGACCGAAGGCGGCGCGGTGGATCTCCTGGGGCGTCTCGCGCCACTGTATCTGGGGCCGGGAGCTGTCTACCCGCCGCCCGCCATGCGCAACATTCCAGGATACGTCACCCGAATCACACCGAGGCGCTTCACCGGGATCGGGCCGTGGGCTGGGCAAGCTGCAGAGTAGGCGGCGCGTAATGTAGGTCCGCTTACGTGAGGTTCCGTTCATGAAGAAGATGCAAGTAAATAGCGCCGGCGGCGCCTTCAATCTGATCGAGGAACGCCTGCGCGAGCCCGCCGCCGGATACGTCCGAGTGAAAGTTCAGGCCTGCGGCGTTTGTCATAGCGATTCGCTGACCAAAGAGGGCCTTTGGCCGGGACTCGTCTATCCGCGCTCGCCCGGCCACGAGATCATGGGCGTCATCGACGCCGTCGGCGAGGGCACAGAGCCCTGGAAAGCCGGCGATCGGGTGGGAATCGGCTGGCACGGCGGACACTGCGGCAGATCCGAATCGTGCCGACGGGGCGACTTCGTAACCTGTGTGAGATTGCAGGTTCCCGGGATCAGCTATGATGGCGGCTATTCCGAGTTCGTGTCTGCGCCATTCGAGGCGCTGGCCCGAGTCCCCAGCGAGCTGGCCCCGGAAGAAGCCGCGCCTCTGATGTGCGCGGGTGTCACTACATTCAATGCGCTGCGCCACAGCGGCGCGCAGCCGGGCGATCTCGTTGCGATACAGGGTATCGGCGGGCTCGGGCACTTGGGAGTCCAGTTCGCGAACAAATTCGGATTCGAGACGGTCGCGATCGGCCGCGGAGAAGATAAGAAAACTCTCGCCTTGAAGCTGGGCGCGCGAACGTATATCGACAGCAAATCGCAGGACGTTGCCAGGGAACTGCTCGGCCTGGGAGGCGCGCGCGTGATTCTCGCGACCGCATCGGATGGCAAATCGATGGGCGGCTTGATCGATGGACTCAAAATTGGCGGCACATTGGTGATAGTTGGCGCGAGCCCGGACCCGTTCCCGGTCTCGACCCCGCAATTGATTTTGGTTCGCAAGTCTATCGTGGGCTGGCCATCCGGAACTTCCATCGATTCTGAGGACGCGCTCAAGTTCGCCGCGGCCAACGGCGTGCGGCCGATGATCGAGGTCTTTCCACTGGAGCGTGCGGCAGACGCTTACGACCGCATGATCTCGGGCAAGGTGCGCTTCAGGTCGGTGTTGAAGATGTGAACCCGGCCGAAATTGCGCTATTCACGAGTTGAAAGAGTCTCCTGCCGTTCCAGACGATGTCTCTCGTTGTCACGATTTCCGCCAAAATGTAAAGGAGGGCACGACATGCCGACAATCACAACCCGTGACCATACGGAGATCTATTATAAGGATTGGGGAACGGGACAGCCCGTAGTCTTCAGTCACGGATGGCCGCTGTCAGCGGACGACTGGGACGGGCAGATGCTGTTCTTTGGCCAGCATGGCTATCGCGTCATCGCCCACGACCGGCGGGGTCATGGGCGCTCCAGCCAGACGTGGGAGGGTAATGAGATGGACACCTATTCCGACGATCTGGCCGCGCTCTTCGAAACGCTCGATCTCAAGAACGCCATCATGGTTGGGCATTCCACCGGCGGTGGCGAGGTCGCCCGCTATCTGGGCCGTCACGGCGCCAAGCGTGCTGCGAAGGCGGTCCTGATCAGCGCAGTGCCGCCGCTCATGCTGAAAACGGAAAAGAATCCTGGCGGTCTGCCACTCTCGGTCTTCGACGGCCTCCGGGCCGCGCTCGCGGCCAACCGGCCGCAGTTCTACAAGGACATCACGCTTCCGTTTTACGGATACAATCGCCCAGGCGCAAAAATTTCGGAAGGCATCCGCGAGCACTGGTGGTTGCAGGGCATGATGGGCGGCGTCAAGGCGCATTACGATTGCATCAAGGCCTTCTCGGAAACGGACTTCACCGAAGACCTGAAGAAGATCGATATTCCGGTGCTGGTGATGCATGGCGACGACGATCAGATTGTGCCGATCGGCGCTGCGGGCCTCATGTCCGCGAAAATTCTGAAGAATGCAACACTCAAGGTTTATCCGGGCTTTCCCCACGGGATGCCGGCGACCAACGCGGATCAGATCAACGCCGACCTCCTGTCATTTTTCAAATCCTAGCCGAGACCACCGCAAGGAGAAGCATGAACATCGACAAAGATGACACCGCGGTAGTCTTTATCGATCCCCAGAATGAGGTATTGAGTGAAAAAGGCCTCGCGTGGCCGTTGGTTCACGAAAGTCTCCGGGAAAACAATACCATCGAGAACATGGAGCGCATCTTCAAGGCTGCGAAGGCGCTGGGCTTCGAGGTGTTCATCTCTCCGCACTATTTCTACCCCACGGACAAGGGATGGAAGTTCAACGGACCGCTGGAAACCGATGAAGCCACCTCTGGGATGTTCGCGCGTAAAGGAGTCTTGAATCTCGATGGCCTCGAGGGTTCCGGCGCCGACTGGCTGGCACGTTTCAAGCCCTACATTCAGGACGGCAAAACGATCGTGGTCGCACCGCACCGCGTGTGGGGGCCAGAGACCAACGACCTCGTTCTACAACTGCGCAAACGCAGGATCGGCAAAATCATTCTTGGCGGAATGCTGGCGAACATGTGCGTCGAATCCCATCTGCGCGAATTGATCGAGCAAGGGTTCGAGGTAGTAGCCGTGAAAGATGCGACGGCTGCGCCGAAGCATCCGGAATGGGGATACGGCTATACGGCGGCGCTAATCAATTTCGCGTTTCTGGCACACGAGGTCTGGACAACCGACCAAACTGTCAAGGCGATGGAGGACGGTGCTTAAAAACCTTACCGGCCCCCTTGGTACAAAAGAGGTAATGGGTGGGAGCCGGATGTTGAAAAATTTGAATTCTGGTTCGCGGCAGAGGTGATGCGGGTGAGACTCGTAGCTCATGCGCTGGAACCTGTGGCATCGGCGATGCTACCAACCCATGAAGCGGCTCAACATGAAGGCGGCCACCAGCGCGAGCCCGAATTCGAATTGCAACTGCCCCGAGCGGGCCATCGCGTGGTTATGCGCTTCGGCATCGGCGTCGCCGGAAACTAGTCTCACCTGATCAATCGCCCGCGGCAGCGTAGCCAGCACCAGAATTGACGGCCACGGTATTAGCCTGAAGAGCACACTCGCCAGCACGATTACGTAGGCCAGCGTGTCGCAGGTAACGAGTTCGACCAGTGCGGCCTTGCGGCCGATTATCGCGGCCATCGTCCACTTGCCGTGCTTGCGGTCGTTCTCGATGTCGCGCAGGTTGTTGACCTGCAACAGGCTCGAGCAGAGCAGCCCCATCGAAATTCCAACGAGTAACGACGCCCACGAAAAATTCAGCGCCTGCACGTAGTAACCGCCCAGCACGTAACCGGGGCCCATCAAGGCGAAAACGAGGAAATCGCCGAGCCCATGGTAGGCGAGGCTGAGCGGTTCGGCGGTGTAGAAATACGAACCGAACGCGCCGACGAGGCCGAGCACCAGCACTGGCCATCCGCAGGCATAAACCAGCGTCAGGCCGAGCGCCGATCCCGCCACGAAAGTCGCAAGTCCGGCGTTATGGATCTGCTCGGGCGTGAGCAGGCCTTGCTGAATCACCAGGGCGGGGCCGAAAGCGTCAGGCGCTTCCCAGTTGTCGACATCGGTGCCCTTGATGAAGTCGTAGTAGTCATTGATGAGGTTGGCGGAGGCCTGCAAAAGCATCGCAGCCGCCGCAGCAGCCAGGTACTTCGGCAGCGAGAGGCTCGCGCCGGCATAGAACGCCAGGAACGAGCCCACCGTCACACTCATGAAGGGCATCCCGAGCGTGAACGCGCGGCTCGCCTGTAGCCAAACCTGAATCCGTCCGGGCCGGACCCGGCCCGGCGACGACATCACTCCCGCCTGATCCATGACGATGCTTGCCCTCGCCGATAGAATCGTCCCGGGAAAATCGTCCCGGAAATATAATTCCGGGCGCTTTTCCAGCGACGATTTTAGATCGCGCG
>WNFD01007443.1_pt1 | contig 11642 bp, 11 predicted proteins | sample 5400491 | NCBI WGS metagenome assembly WNFD01 (sample SAMN13153343, study PRJNA577476) | soil metagenome | isolation source: 120 cm saprolite under Douglas fir tree site 2 hole 2 replicate 2 | place: USA:California | collected 2015-04-18 | reverse complement strand
GCAAGTGAAGGCGCATCTCAATCGAGGTGGCGTTATCGCCGTCAACGTCGGACGAACGGCCACCGACTACCGATTGGTCGATGCGCTCGCGAGCACGATGGCCGCGGTTTTCCCGAGCGTCATGCTGCTCGACGATCCCAACTACACGAACACGGTCGTGTTTGCGTCGACCGAGCCGGTCACAGTAGATGACGTCACGCACAACCTCGGGCTGGTCTCAGCACCGCTCGCCAGCGATGCGGCGAGGAGCGCGCTGAAGCAGGGCAAGCTGCGGATGTCGCCGTATCACGGCCAGGTCTACACCGATGACCTTGCTCCCATCGAGCAGCTGATCGACGAGATCATCTTCAGCTACCTGACCGGCCGCTGAAGCTCCGCGCCAGCTAGCCTCGGTGCAGAGGACTCGTGACCTGCTGACCGGCGAGCTGCTGGTCGGCCTCGAGGCAGAGGAGGCGTACGCGGCCGGTCGCGACGACCTTCTCTTCTTCGTCGAGGACGCGGGCTTCCCACACCTGCGTGTGGCGCCCGCGCGTGATCGGGGTTGCGATCGCGCGCAGCTTCGCGCCGGCGCGGACTGCGCGTATGAAGCTCGTGCTGTTCTCCAGTCCGACGACCGACTGCCCACGCGGCATCGCGTACAGCGCAGCCCCGACTGACGCCAGGGTTTCGATGAGACCGCTGTGGACGCCTCCATGCACGATGCCGTAACCCTGCAGGTGCTCCGAACCCACCGTCATCTCTGCGCGCACCTCGTCCTGCGTTGCATGGGTGATGACGATGCCCATCGCGTGCAGCCAGCCCTCGGGCATGTCCTGCAGCCGCTCGAAATCCTGGCTCACAACTGAATCGTACCGAGGAAAAGCCGAGAGCCGGGCTACGAGCCGGCATTCCGCCACAAAAGCCGAGAGCCGGGCCCCGGGCCCGGCTCTCGTGTCGACGTTCGCAGTGCTACCGCCTCCGACTCCAGGAGCCGGATTCGGAATTGGAAGCCCTAGAGGCTAACTTCCTCCCGAGCTCCCGGCTGGCAAACGAGGCGGTTGGCACCGCGATTCGGTTTATCCAAGGTTCCGCCTCACCTCCTTTGCCCCACGGGCGTTGAACTTCGAAGCGAGTGTACCAGTCCATGCGTCCTGCACCTCTAAACTCATGGCTCGATGCCTAGGGGTGCGGCCGCGGCGGCTGAGCAGAGTGCGATTCCTGACCCCAGCCCTGTCCGTAGGGTGGGCAGGGCGAAGAAGTCGACGTCCTCTCCGCCGGGCCGGCTGAAGAAGCGCGTCGTGCCCAAGGCGGATGGCCGCTACCTCATTTATTACGAACCATTAACGTGAGCGAGCTCCGATGGCACCCGCTTCTGGAAGAGTGGGTCACCGTCGCACCGTGGCGCCAGGACCGGACATACCACCCGCCCGAGGATCACTGCCCGCTGTGTCCCACCAGGCCCGGCCACCCCGAAACCGAGATCCCCGAGCCCGACTACTACATCGCCGTCTTCGAGAATCGCTTCCCATCGTTCACCGGCGAACAGGGACGTTGCGAGGTGGTGTGTTACACGCCGGATCACGACTCGTCTCTAGGCGAGCAGAGCGTCGAGCACATTCGCGACCTCATCGAGGTGTGGCGTGACCGCACCAGCGAGCTGAGCCGCCTCCCCAACGTGCGCTACGTCTACATATTCGAGAACCGCGGCGAAGAGATAGGCGTGACCCTGAGTCACCCACACGGGCAGATCTATGCGTACCCATTCGTCCCGCCAGTCTTGAAGAGAGAGCTGCGGGCCGAAGCCCGGTACATACGCGAAAACGGCCGCTGCCTCTACTGCGACGTGCTCCAGGGTGAGCTGCAAGGCGAGCGGACCGTCCTGAGCGATGAAAACTGGATCGCGTTCGTGCCGCCCTTCGCGAGGTGGCCTTACGAGGTGCACCTCGCTCCGCGGCGACATCGTGGCGGACTGCTCGACCTCGACCCGGACGATGACGAGTCGTTCGCGCGAATCTTGAAAGGGCTGCTGCAGAAGTACGACCGCCTCTTCAAACGCCCGCTGCCTTACGTGATGGCGATGCACCAGACGCCCCAAGGCCGCACCCGCAACGACCATCACTTTCACGTGGAGTTCTATCCACCGAACCGCACCCGCGACAAGCTCAAGTACCTGGCCGGATCGGAGCTCGGCGCCGGCGCCTTCATAGTCGACGCGCGGGCAGAGGACAAAGCCGCGGAGCTGCGTGGAGCCTAGCCGCGAGCGTCCGAATACGTGGCACGGCCGCGCACCCGGACGCGTGAACCTCATCGGGGAGCACGTCGACTACCTCGGGGGTGTCGTTTTGCCTGCCGCGGTCGATCGGCACACGCGAGTCGGCGGGCACGAGGCCCGGGAGTGGGCGATCGAAAGCGACGTGGGTGGCGGGCTCGGCTACCTTCGCGCGATTGGAAACGAGCTCGGCGCGCCACCGCAGGCGATCACCGTCGAATCCGACGTACCGCCTGGGTCCGGCCTCAGCTCATCGGCCGCGCTGCTGGTCGCGATCGCGGTCGGCCTGCGCCCGGAGCTTGACGGCGTCGAGGCCGCGCTTGCGTGCCAGCGTGCCGAGCAGAGCGCCACGGGCGTCCACGTCGGAATGATGGATCAATTCGCCTCGGCGCTCGGCCGGCGCGGGCATGCCTTGCTACTCGACTGCTCGACCCTCGAATATCAAGCCGTGCGCTTTCCCGACGAGCTCGTGATCGCCGTCATCGACTCGGGCGAGCACCGCTCGCTCGCCGACACGCCGTACAACGAGCGCCGTCGTGAAGCGGAGGCTGGCAATCCGAAAAGGCGGCGGCATGTCGACTCGGAGATCGCTCGCGTCCACGCGTTCGTCGAAGCGCTCGAGGAGCGCAAATTCGAACGATTGGGCGTTCTGCTCAAGGAGTCGCATCAGAGCTTGCGGGACGACTTCGAGGTGTCGACACCGAACGTCGACTCGCTGGTGGAGCAGGCGTGGGGGATCCAGGGTTGCCTGGGCGCTCGCATCATGGGCGCCGGTTTCGGCGGCAGCATCCTGGCGCTCATCGAACGAGGCCGCGAGGTCGCGTTTGCGGAAGCCATGAAGCGCGAGGTCATCTACTGCGCGACCGCGGACGGCGCGTTCGCCCACAACGCCAAGTAGGTGGGGCCCGCCGGGCAGTGACGACGGATCTGCGGCGCCCATGCGGCCCATCTGCGGTGTCGCCTCCTGCGCTCCTCGCTTACGCATCTACGGGATGCGCGCGCTGCGGTGCTCGTCGGCTCCTTGCATCTGAGCCACCTGGTCACCGAATCTCTCGCCGCCACGCCCGTCGGGCCCCACTCCGGTGAGCGACTGCCTTTTCCTCCCGCTCCCGCAGCGGTCAGGGGGCATCCGCGAGCTCGGGGGCTGGGAGGCGGTGTGGATGCCGCTCGGCGAAGGTGAGGCCGAGCGACTGACCATCGGCATGGGCGCGGGCTGGAAGCCGATCGAGGTCCCGCGCCAACTGGTGGCCCATGAAGGGAACCAGGCGGTGTGGTATCGCACCGAGTTCCAGCGACCCGATCATTCCGGGCGCGTCTTGCTGCGCATCGGCGGCGCATTTCTCGCCACACACGCGTGGCTCAACGGCAAGCTGCTCGGCTCGCACTATGGATATTTCGCTCCATTCGGTTTCGACCTCACGCCCTACCTCAAGGCCGAGAACCTGCTCGTCATCTGCTGCGAATCACCGGTCGAGACGCAGACCGACAAGAAGCGGCACATCATGGGCATCTTCAACGACGGTGAGCTGAAGCCTTACCCCGCGTCTGCGTACTCGAGCCTGCCGGACCCTTACCGCTGGGAGGTGCCGGTCGGCCTGTGGCGGCCAGTCGGGCTCGAGTACATCGGCCCGTTCGCCATCGATTGGCTGCGACTCAACCCTCGCTTCGAAGCGGGCGACGGACGGCTGGAGGTGCAGGCGCGGCTGCGCAACCTGGACGGCCGCCAGATGGCCGGCCAGGTCGAGCTGGTGGTCTCTCCCCCCGGTGCCGATTCGGGCGCGGCGCCGCTGCGCCTTCAACGCGAGGTTCGGCTGGCGGGTGGAGGCGAGCAGGTCGTGTCCATGCAGCTGGCCCTTCCCGGCGCCCACCGTTGGGAACCGTGGCGTTTCGGGGAGCAGCCGATGTATCGCGCCGAGATGGTCGCCCGCGCGGTTGCCGGCGTCGAGACGACTCGCGTCGAGGATGCCTTCGCATTTCGTGAGCTCAAGTGGGACATCGGTCCGCGTCGCTGGAACTTCGCCGTGAATGGCCGGCCGATGTTCTTGCGCGGTGCCGGCTACGCGCCCTCGTATCGCCTCGACGAGCTCACGCCCGAGCGATTTGACGCCGACCTCCGCATCGCCAAGGAAACCAACCTGGACGCGCTTCGCATCCTGGCCAACGTCCTGCCGACCGAGTTCTATCGACTTGCGGACGAGGCGGGCATGCTGCTGCTGCAGGAGCTCCCTCTGCTCGGCGCTTACGCCTATCACGCACGCGGCGAGGAGGGGCGGTTCTTCGACGCCGCGGCCCGCGAGCAACAGGTTGAGATGGTCGAGATGCTGCGCAACCGGCCGTCGGTCGCCATGTGGGTCGCGCATGACGACCCGCCCTGGCTGGCGAGCAACTCCGACCTCGGCGATGTGAACGCCGTGCGCCAGAACCACTCCATCGACAACGAGCTCGGGGCCGCGTTCGAGCATCTCGACGGCACACGCCCGGCCCTGGCCGCGGCGGGGGATGTCGACCAGCACGTTCTCCTCGGTTGGGCGTCGGGGTCGTGGGGTGACCTCGCCGAAGCGGATCCCATGATGGTCTCCGCCTTCGGTGCGCAGGCGCTGCCTGCGGTGGACTCAGCGGTGTGGGAGCGTATCGACTCCGGCGATCCCAATCGGGTCCATTGGCCCGTCCCGGATGACGACGCTGCCTGGCGGTACGCGGGCTTTCAACCTGTCAACTGGGCGGAGCGCGGTGTCGGCCTTCCCTCGGCGCACACCAGCCTCGAGTCCTATATCGAATCGTCTCAGGCATTCCAGGCCTTCCTGGTGCGCCTTGCGGCCGAACGTTTTCGAACGCGAAAGTTCGAGCAGTGCTGGGGCGCCTTCGCATATCACCTCGTGGACCCGGTTCCCGGCATCGGCTTCGGCCTGCTCGACAATTCCCGCCGGCCCCGGCCGGCGCTCGAAGCCCTGCGGCAGGCTTTCAAGCCCACCCGCTTGATGATCGAGCCCCTGGCGTTCGATCTCGATCGGCCGTTCGGGATCATTCAACGTCCGGCCGTTCCATTCAGCGCGCGGATCGTCATCGTCAACGACGACCCGGGTCTGGCCGGTCCGGGCGTGGTGCGCTGGACGTTGATGCGCAAACGTCGAGCCGGACGTCGCGGGGTGAGCCGCATCGCGGACGCGATCCAGCGGAAGTTCTCCGGCGCGGCCGACGCCGAGATACCGACTGCCTTCGAGCCCGCCGTCAACGCCACGACCTTGAGCGTGCCGCTCGAGGTCGAGGGCGATTACCTGCTCGAGGCGTCCCTCAGCGTCTCAGGACGCGTGGTCGACAGCACCGAGCTGCGCTTCACCGTGACCTCGACTCTTCCTTCGCCGCGGCCGAGGCCTGAGCTTCCGCGCTACCTGGCGGACCGGCTGGCAGACCTTGCGAGCCTGCGCGCGGAAAAGCACGGCCTCAGCTTCGTCCTCGAGAACCGAACGCGCCCCGCGGTGGTGACCGCCATCGTCGGCCTCCGTCTCGACGGGATACCCCTCGGCCCCCATGACATCCAGGTGGAGACGCACGCCGGGCACGCGCCTCTCCCCCGTCGCCTCGACATCCCCGTCGGCCGGCGCCTGCGCGTCCACGTCGTGACGGGGCAGCCGCTCGGCGCCGGGCGTCATTCGCTCGACGTCGACATCGCCGTCCCCGGCGTCGCGTCGGGGCGCGTGATCATCGGCGGCGTCGTGTGAAGGGGTCCTCGCGAACTCAATGCGAAGCCTCTGAGTTCGTGGGGCAAAGGTCTGGCCGACATCGAACGCTGATGGCATACTTCGCAGGACGCGTCGACACGCGAAGAGAGCGCGGGTCCGCAGGCAGGTGTTTTCGAAATTGATCCAGAAACGGACTCGGGACAAGGGAGGCCCTCCACCGGATGTCAACTGAAACCGTCTACGCGGACCTCGTACTCGCGGTGGCGGCTCTCATCGCGGGCGTCCTCTACCTGAGGGTGCGCCGGCGCCATGTCAAGCGCAAGAAGTCCGGCCCTCCGGTCCGTCCCGCGACGCCGAGCCCGCAGTCGGCCGCGGCTCCGGGGCGCGCCGTCACGACATGGGCTCCGCCACCGCTCGCCACCCCGGCGGCGCCCATCGCTCCAACCGCTGTCGTTCAGCCGTCGCCGAGCTGGGACCAGTCACCCGCGAGGTCGACCTCTCCGGCGTGGCAAGCGGGTGCGCAGTCGCCGTCCTGGGGAGCGCCGGGGGCGGGAACCCCAGGCCCTTCACCGGTGCAGCCACCTCCCGCTCCGGCCGCCCCTCCGGCCACCGCTCCTCCTGGGCCCGCGCCAACGTGGGGTGCTCCCGCACCGGGGGCGCCCGTCTCGCCCACTGCTCCCGCTGCCCCGACATGGGGCGCCGCGCCACCTCCGCCGCCGCCCGCGGCCGCGCCGGCTCCTTCGTGGGGCGGCTCGGCCGCCGCGCCGCCGGCACCCACCTGGGGATCCCCCGCGCCTGCTCCCTCATCCTCAGCGCCACCACCTGCTCCGTCATGGGAGCCGCCCAAGCCGGCGGGCCCGACGGCCCCGCCGCCGGCCCCCTCGTGGGGTAACTCCGCGCCGGCGACGCCGGCTGCCTCGGTGCCGGCGCCATCATGGGATTCGCCCGCACAGGCGCCCGGCGCTCCGTCCGCGGATTGGGGTGCGCCCGCGCCGGCCTCGTGGGACGCGCCGGCGGCTGGGAGTCCCAGCGCTCCACCGGCCGGGGCGCCGGCGTGGGACGTGCCCAAGACCGAGGAGCCCGCCGCGCCGGCGGCGCCGTCGTGGTCGGCGCCATCGGCAGCACCGTCACCATCGGTCGCCCCACCGCCGCCCCCGCCACCCCCGCCTGCGCCTGCGCCGCCCGCTCCGATCGCAGCCGCTCCGGCGCCCGCGGCCCCGGCGTGGTCGCCGCCGCCCGATTCACCGCAGCTCCCGACCTTTCCCGAGCCCCCGGTGGCGGCCGCGCCCGTAGCCGCTCCGCCTCCCCTCCAGGCTCCGCCGCCGACGCCACTGCCCTGGGAGGCGCCTGCCGCGCCGCCACCGCATGAAGCGCCCGCGCCTGTTCCCGACGTGGCCGCCACTATGGCCGCCCCGGGCGCTGCCGCCGCTGCGGCCGCCGCCCACGAGGCGACCGCTCTCATGCCCGCGTGGCAGCCACCCGCGGCAGCCCCGGCCGCCCCGCCCGAGACGCCGGCGCTGGGGGGTCCGACAAGACCTCTCCGCGCGGTTGGCGGCGCCGGTCCGCAGGCTGAATTGACGATCGAGTCAGGACCCGACGCCGGCCATACGCACCGCGCCAGCGACAGCGCATTGCGGATGGGGCGCTCGCCCGACAACGACCTCATACTTCGCGATCCGGCCACAAGCGGCCATCACGCTCGTGTCGAGCGGCGCGGTGAGCAGTTCTGGATCGTCGACCTCGGGAGCACCAACGGCACGCTCGTCAACGGCGAGCCGATCCAGGAGAAGGAGCTCAATCACGGCGATCGAATCACCGTCGGTCAGAACGCGGTTCATTTCTCCGTCCTCGGCGGCTAGTCGTGAACCGGGCTCGTCCGCCCCGGTTCACCGGCTCGGGCGATGCGTCTTAAGGTCGGCGCGGCGACCGACCCGGGCCTCGAGCGCGAGGAGAACGAGGACTCCGTCGTCGTTTGGCGCGACAAGGCCGGGCTCGACACCCTTCTCGTCGTCTGCGACGGGATGGGCGGTCATGCAGCCGGCCAGAAGGCCAGCAGCATCGCGGTGACCACGCTCACGAGCGTGCTTGCCGAGGATGGCAACGAGGGACCCGACCTCGACCGCCTCAAGCGGGCGTGCAAGGAAGCCAACACCGCCGTGTTCGAGGCCGCGCGCGACAACCCGGAATGGGCGGGCATGGGCAGCACCATGGTCGTAGCCGCCATCGGAGATGGCGAGGTCGGCGTGCTGAACGTCGGCGATAGCCCTGCGTACCTCATTCGCAATGGCGACGCCCGCCTCATCTCTCAAGACCACTCGTGGCCGGCTGAGCAGGTGCGCCTCGGCGTGATCAAACCCGAGGAGGCCGCCACCCATCCGTTGAAGCACAGGCTGACCCGAGCGATCGGGGTCTGGGAGTCGATCCAGTCGTTCACGGACAAGATCAAGATCGAGGGGGGCGACGCCATAGTCCTGTGCAGCGACGGCGTCGAAACCGCGGGCGTCAGCGTCGAGGAGATGAGCAAGCTCCTGCTCAAGGACGGCGACCTCGAGCGTGGCGCCAAGCGTGTCATCGAGCGGTGCCGGGAGCTCGGAGCGCCGGACAACGTGACGGTGGCGGTGGCGCGGGTCGAGGCCGACGTGACGAAGACTCAAGCCCTTCCGCGGCTGAAGAAGATCGGCCTAATGCAGAAAGGCGCGGGCCACTAGCTCGGCAACATGCTCGACACGCATCGTCGAGCCGCGTGAGCGGAGCCCCGACTCGAGCTGCATCTGGCAGCCCGGATTTGCCGTCACGATCAGGTCCGCGCGCGTGGTCGCGACGTCGTCGAGCTTCTCGCTCAGGATCCGCGACGACATCGCCGGTTCCAGCGTGCTGTAGAGGCCGGCCGCCCCACAGCAGATGTCCGGATGCCTCATCTCGACCAGCTCGACGCCGGGCACCGCGCGGATGAGGTCGCGCGGCGCCTTGCGAATGCGCTGTGCGTGCGCGAGGTGGCAGGCATCCTGGTAGGTGACGCGCACCTTGACCTCACGCTGGGGAGCGGGCAGCCCGACCTCGACCAACCATTCGCTCAGGTCCTTCACGCGGCCTTCGAGCTCGGGGTAGAAGTCCTTCAGGTGGGCGCCGCAGCCGGCAGAGTCGACGATGAGTGCGTCGAAGTTGGAGTCGCGGTACACCAGCATATTGGCGTCGCGGAGGCGCTCGGCGCCCTCGAGGTCGCCATTGTGTGCGAGCAGAGCGCCGCAGCATCTTTCGGCGCGTGGGAACCAAACTTCGCAGCCGGCGAGCTGCAGCAGCTTGACGGCCGCGTCGTGAGACTGCGGGTACAGGATCGGCATGACACATCCGACCAGGAAGGCGACGCGATGCTTCCTCGTGCCGATCGGGGGCGCGATCCCGCCTGCGGGCGGTTCGAATCGCGGCCGCAGCCTGGGCAGCTGGCGCCCCGAACGAAGCATCGACGTGAGCCCCGCGGCCTGAGCCGCCTTGGTGATCGCGCCGAAGCTCCGCAGCCGGCGCGGCTTCGCGACGATCTGGCGCAGCGCCGTCCGCGCGAGCCATCGCTTGGGCGCCGGCCTTCGCAGCCTCTCGACCTCTGATCTCCCCGCCTCGATGATCCTTCCGTAAGGCACGCCCGACGGACAGACCGCTTCGCAGGTCCGGCAGCCCAGGCAGAGATCGATGTGCCGCGCCTGGTCTTCGGTGAAGGGCAGCCCGCCGCGCTTCCACTGCGTCATCAGGTAGATGCGGCCGCGCGGCGATTCGGTTTCCAGGCCCGTTTGCCGGAACGTCGGACATGCATCGAGGCACAGGCCGCAGTGAACGCACGTCGCGAGGTCGTCGTCGCTCAGTCGCGCGAAGATCTCCCTTGCTTCCGTCAAACCACGAATCTCCCTGGGTTGATCACCTGGTTCGGATCGAATGCCGAGCGAAGACGTCGCATCAGGTGCAGGGTCGCAGGTGGCGTTCCCCACGCGCCGGCTTCGCGTCGGAATTCGGCCGGTCCGGCCATGAGCAGGAGCGACCCGCCCGCGGCGACGGCCGCCGCCCGCACCGCCCGCACGTCCTCGGCGCTGCCCGCGACCGCCCAGTTCGCGATCCCCGTTCCGGGCGAGGCCCACCACTGCTCGTCCGCTTCGAGCCGGTCGAGAATGGAGCGCAGCTGGTGTCGCGGCGCGGCGATTCGGGCCCAGCGCGCCGGCGCGGCCGTCGAGTGCTCTTGCCACACGGATGCATCAGCCGCGGTCCAGCCCAGGTCGGCGACCATCCGCCTGGTTGCGTCGGGGCTGCCGAGAAATCGGGCGAGCACGCGACCGCTCGAGAAGAGCTCGACTGCAGCCGGCGCCATCGGCATGTCGAGGACTTGCTCGGCGGCGACCCAGGCCTCAGCCATCGATTCGTGCTTCGACTCGACCGTGACGTCGTGCAGCGCCTTAGGAAACACCTTGAAAGACGCAGCGACTATCACCCCCGTCGTTCCGAGCGCGCCGTAATGAAGCTTCATCAGGTCGTAGCCGCTGACGTTCTTGACCACGCGCCCGCCGGCGCTCGCGAGGCGGCCGTCGGGGAGCGCCACGCGGATGCCGATGAGGAAGTCGCGGGGAGAGCCGTAGCGAAGGCGTAATGGACCGGTCCATCCGGTTGCGAGCAGGCCGCCGATCGTGTGGCCGGGCGAGCCGAATGGGTCGAGAGGGAGGAACTGGCCGCTCTTGCCGAGCTCTTCCTGCAGCGCCTCGAGCGTGATGCCCGCCTCGACGCTCACCACCATGTCAGCCTGTGAATGCTCGAGCACGGCACGCGGTCGAGCGCCTTCGTCCGCAGCTCGACGCCGTCGACGGCAGGCGGATCACCCATCTCCAATGACCGTCCGCCGCCGACCGGAAAAACGGCCAGGCCTGACTCGGCCGCTTCGTGGAGGCGCCGGGCAAGCTCGTCGGCTGTGGCGGGCTTCTCGACGGTCGCGTTGTCACGGGGTCCCCGCGAATTCGCGGCGAAGCCTCCGAGTTCGTGGGGATTTCTTACCACCATTTCGCCTCGATCGCGAGACCGGTGCGACCGGCCAGGTGAAGGCGCTTGCGTTCGGGGTCGGGAAAAATCTTGCCCGGGTTCATGATGCCGTGCACGTCGAGCGCGTCCTTCACGCGTCTCATCGCATCGAGGTCGTCGGGGCTGAAGACCCACGGCATGAACGCGCTTTTCTCGAGGCCGATCCCGTGCTCACCCGACAACGCACCGCCCAGCTCGACGACCGCGCGCAGCATCTCCTCGCCCGCGCTCTCCACCTGCGGCAGTACGTCGCGGTCGCGAAGGTCGAACAGGATGTTCGGATGCAGGTTGCCGTCGCCGGCGTGAAACACGTTTGCGACAGGGAGCTTGTAGTGCACGCCAATCTCGCCGACCGCGGACAGGATCTGCGGCAGCCTGGTACGAGGCACGACCCCGTCGTGGAGATAGTAGTTGGGCTTGATGCGGCCGAGAGCCCCGATCGCGCCTTTGCGGCCCGCCCAAAGCAGGTCTCGTTCGGACTGGCTTTGGGCTTCGCGCATTGCGTAACCCTGGTTGCCCGCGAGCACCTTGCGCACCGCAGCCATAAGCTCACTCGTCGCCTCGTCGATGCCGTCGACTTCCACCAACAGGACGGCGCCCGCGTCGGTCGGGTAGCCGGCATGGTAGTGCGCCTCCACCGCGCCGACACAGACCCCGTCCATCAT
>WNFD01006557.1_pt1 | contig 11643 bp, 10 predicted proteins | sample 5400491 | NCBI WGS metagenome assembly WNFD01 (sample SAMN13153343, study PRJNA577476) | soil metagenome | isolation source: 120 cm saprolite under Douglas fir tree site 2 hole 2 replicate 2 | place: USA:California | collected 2015-04-18 | reverse complement strand
GGAAATGTTGGCGCTGGACCTGCCGCCGCAGTTTTTTTACCTGGCGCTCCAGGAGAGTAATTTTGACCCGTACATTGTCGGGCCCGAGACGCGAAAGGGGATCGCCAAGGGCATGTGGCAGTTCATACCGGAAACGGCCCTGAAATACGGCCTGAGGGTCGGGCCCCTGGCGGACCTGCGGCGGCCGGACCCGGGCGATGACCGGCACCGCGTGGATCTCGCAACCAAAGCAGCGGCGCACTATCTGAAAGACCTGTACAGCACCGATGCGCAGGCTTCGGGCCTGCTGGTGATGGCGTCGTACAACTGGGGCGAAAATCAGATTTTGCCGCTCATCCGCAGCATGCCGGCCAATCCCAAGGACCGGAATTTCTGGCAGCTGCTGACGAAACACCGCGACAGAATTCCGCAGGAGACCTACGACTATGTGTTTTTCATCGTTTCTGCCGCGGTGATCGGGGAAAATCCGCGGCTATTTGGATTTAACTTCGACAATCCCCTGGGAAGTTTGGACAAATCCGTGACAAGCCAAACTGCGCCCAACATAAATGGAAATTCAATAGCGCCCGGAACTCCGGCTACCTCTCTTCTTTGGAACTGCCACGAGAACTTTGGCAATGGCTTGCCGCTCTTAGTCTCAGGTGGGGAAAGAGCTAAGCGATTCTGGAATGCTCGCTCAGGTGTGTCGCTGTTCCAGGACTCGCTTGATCGTAGTTTGACTTCCAAGCACCTTGTGCTTGAGGTCCGCGGAAATTGGTGCGTTTTTCGCCATATCCGCGAGTTTGAGGAGCTCGCGCAGTGCCGTGGTGGACGCCGCATTGAAATCCGCTGGTTCGGGGGGAACTCTCACTGGCCCGTACCAATGGCGGCTCTGAAAATCAAAAAACGATTCGAAGAGGCCGGTCCGGAGCTCGGACGAAATACTTTCCTGTAAAAGATCCTCAGCCATTCGTATAAGGGACTCATCCGTGCGGTGCGGAACAAAAGATCGATGCATTAGGCTGACCACGGATTCATCTTCTACTTCTGAAGGCTTGGTTAGAATCTCCTGCTCCAGCTCCCCGATGGCCAGTGGGCTGCCATTATCGACGAGCAGCTTAAGCTTTAGAAGAAAGTAGTCCTCACCGAACGCGCGAAATAAGGGAATACGCTCGGCAGGTAAAGGCTTCAGCGCCGCGGCAGCTTCCAACAGAACATCGACTCTATCGACCTCCTTCCGAATCTGATCGTCTTCACTCATTGCGAGTAGAACCTTCGTGCTATACGGGTTCGGATTTCGCCCCAATACGAGCAGGACTTTGCGGAATCGGCTGATCTCGAGGCCCTGCCCTTGGGACGGGTCCAAGCGAACGAGGAAGCCTTTGTTTGAGAAGGAGCTCTCAAGGGATCTCAGATCGTTCTCGTTTGACGACGAAGCAAGCGATTCTGCTACCTTTTCGAGCTCCTCGGGGTTCTGCGAATTCTGTAGGATCCGGACACGGTCAGGCAGTCCATTCATTTTCGAGTCCTTTACGGTTTGCGTACCCTTTTTCTGCGGCTCGGAATTCCTTGTAACGCCAAAACCCGGCGAGCATAGGAAAATACAGAACAATGCCGGAATAGACGCGCGAAACATCAGGCACATTTTCGGTGCCGTGCGTTCATGGCTCCGTCTCCGCATTAGTATCGATGGCATTGGGCCTGAAGAACACCTCGCTTGATCTTACCGCAAGGCATTGCACAAGGTCGAGGTGCTCGCAACGTGGAGGCGGTTCACTGCCGTGCATTAAGTTTTCGCGCAGCGGCCACGATTGAGTGTCATTTCCATTCCCAATACGATGGCGCAAGCCGAACATATGACCAATTTCATGTGCCAGGCTGTTGCCGAACGACTGAATACTATGCGAGCGGCCGTCCACGATCAGTCCCCAGAGCAGTCCGATCTTGCGCTCCGCTGGCCCCACGCTCGATTCCCAAGCGGTACTGGGGTCGGGATCGAGTAACTTTATCTTTACAGTTTTTGCCGGGCTTCCTGTGCATTTACCACCTGCCAGATTGCGCTTGGGTGGAGGGCTTGCGATAGAACCATGCGGCAAGCCATTGGGGGCGATCCACGAGGAGCTCGGAGTCCCACTGTCCGAAAACTTGTGAGTACCATGTACCGCAGCGTGATGAGGCGGATCTGAGCGCCCCAACTGGCCATGATTGATAGGATTCAGGATGGCAATTGCGAGATCGACTATAGCCGCAGGTGGGTTATTCAAGGAGTGCACGTAAGCGATATTAAAGATCTCATTCATCGCATTGACCCGGATCGCTTTTTTTTGAGCAACAAGATCGGCCAGTGTTCTGGTCATATCAGTGTGGTTCACTTTGACATCGAAGAAACCATCTTCGACCTTAGTGACTGAAACTACTCTCTTGTCGGTCAAGGGCGTTCCCACCTTGAGGTTACCGGCGTGTGCTGCCACCTCCGCGCTGTCGTCCGGGACCATCTTAATACCGACCTGTCGGAGGTAAATATTGGCTACGCGGATATGCTTTTTGATGTCAGCGACCGAAGGTTTTGGCGCAAGGCCTCCGCAAATAATGCGACTTACCCGAAACTTGACCTGCTTGAGTTCCACAACGACAGCCCGGAATTTGGCTTTGTTAGTCCACCCATAGTCCGCTTCAATTAAGATTTCGCCAGGAACGACACCGTAGACCATGACCTGCCTTCCTTTGTTGGCGTCCGGCTTCGCTCCCTTGAAAAACTTCGCGGACCCTGCGGGAGTAATCGACCATTCCACTCGATCATCGTCGTCCGTCAAAGCTAACGCAGGTGGGATGAACTTGGTGATGCGGATTATAGCCGCCTTTTTCTCGTCGACATCGGCGTCCGCATATACGACTATCGCGGAAGGGTTCATGATCTTGTTAACGGAATCCGCGGCAATGATGGTGTTGCCGCTGGTCACCGGGTAGATCTCCATCCTGATTTTCTGACCCGCTAGGGTTGTGCACGTGGCACTCCCACGGACCTCACGGCATGCCGACGGCATAGTCTAGCTCTCCTGTCTCAGCAAACCTCGGAGCAAAACGAACATCCATCCGGAGGACCTCGCGTGCACCGTCACTCCTCATCGTCGAGCTCTTCCGCAGGGGCTGGCGATTTATCCGGAGGAAAATCGCTGACGCGATCGTGGATTTCCTCGAGCTTCTTGGTAGTTGCATTGTCCGGCTCACCGGTCCGTTCCAATCCGAACATAGACTGAAATATGCGCAGGACTAGCCGCAGCCTGTCGGTTAGTTTTCCATCGGGCGGACCGCAATCGTAACCGATGTTGTTTAGCCGTGCCTGAATACCGGAAAGCTCGGTGATAGGGTCCAGAGTGCCAAGATCAAACTCATACACCTCTGAGCCAATGACCAAATGCCCCTTCTTGGCGTCTGGCGGAATATCGACTTTGAGCACGCCTTGTGCATCGGTAACGCCATGGAAAGGCTTGCCGTCGATCGTCAGCTTGTAGCTCTGGCGCGCACGCGGCGTTGTTCCATCGAAAACCTGCAGGCGGAATTGGGCGGGGACACCTTGCAGTACGAACTTGTGCTGAGCGTCGGTAGCGCAGGATTCTTCGCGGAGCGCCAGGTCTGGGACCACAACAACATCCCCGGCCAGAAGAATGTTCGGATCTTTCCGCAACTGCCTGAGGCTTGCATTGGCCGGGTGCTTCCAAATGGTGTCGGGGGAAAATCCGAACTGGAGCGCAATACTAGAGATGCAATCGCCCTGTTGAACGGTGTAATTAATAGGCATCTGGGTCTTCAGTAGACTCCCGACCTGCTCAAAAGCTGGTCAGGCGGGTATTCGCCGCAAGTCGATGAAGGACATGGAGGCCGATTCTACCTGAAAGGCACAGGAAATGGGAATGAAAGCAGAATGAGGTGGGGACTCATTTTAGGCAAATTGCGTTACTACGCAGAATAAAGGTCGAAGGTAAGCGAGTGCTGTTAGGCGGGCTTCCACGCTTCCTTGTCACGGCTAGGAAAAGTTACTTTGCAGTTGCCGGAATCGATCCCAGCGATTCTGGCACGGCCTTTTTCGTCGAGACAGCCTTCAACGATGGTACCGTCGGGTAGAGTGATACGGTAGTCTTCGTCGGGGATCCGTTGGCCAGCTTCGTCGATCAATTCGATAGCGATCCAGTGTTTCTTGTCTGGGGAAACGACGGTGTCAGCCGGAGGAGGGGAACCGCACGATTGCACGGGAGAGCCAGCGGCCGCGGAACTGAGATTCTGATTAGCGTCGTTGGCTGCGTTGTCGAGCGCGCTGTTGTTACCGCTACCCACTATTTTGACCTCCAATTTATTGCGGGCCGGCTGTCGAAATCTGCTGGCGGCGCTGGCGGAAGCGGTTTCGATACGGCCTTGAACAAAATGCCCTTACTGTGCGCCACTGACGGCCCTCTCATCAGCAGGTTGCTTCCTTGCCGCTTTGAACAGACGGTCGACTTTCGTTGAGGGATTCTTAATGGCCTGGTTTTGCAACACAGACTGCGCCCAGGGTAGGTTGGGATCTTTGTCGAAGTCGCGGCCGTATAGGACCATAAGATCGATGTACTTGCAGACGTCGCGCTCGGCGATGATGCGGTAAGCCGCAGCACGCTGCGTCCCGTACTGAATGGTCTCGCGTATCTTTTCATCGCCCAGTGCCTCGGACTGCTGGGGAAAAGCCCTCTTCAGATGGTCGACGACGCGGTCTTCGAAGGCCTTCTTTCCCAGCGGTCCGAAAGCTGCCATTTGTTCTTTGCGGATCGTGAACATGGAGTCCAAACTGTGCGCGAAGATTCGCCCCGAAACGGCGTCAGCGCGAAGGCTTGCTAGCCTATTTAACACATTGCGAAACATCGTTGAACAAGAATTTTCGTGCCAGGCGTTCCCCCCTACGCTGACGCGAGACGCAATTCTTTCTTCTCTGCACCCTTGGTGCCGCGTGTGAACTGCAAGGCTAGACTCGGATCCTCGGCTTCTACAAGAAAGTGTTTTACCGGGCCGAAAAACTGGGTGATCTCTTCCACGTTGCAGGTCGGCAAGAAGAGGCGAAGGACGCGAGGATCGTAGTAGCGAAAACTAACCTGCTTGCCGTCAGGCAGCTTGACGGTTAGGAAGTGGCGAAAATGGGTGCGGAGGTCTTTGAGGGATTGGCCGCAGGTGAGATAAACGCCCCAGCTTTTGGCCCAGGCCTGTTGAACGAGGGTATCGAGGAGAGGCGATTTCGGAGGGATGCGCACGAGGTACGGCGCGAAATGGGTGAGCTGGGCACCGGCCGCGCCGTCGTAGAGCGACTGGTACTCTTCCTTGGACTCGAAGATGACTTTGAGGACGGAGGGTTCGCGGGCGGCGTCGAGCAGGGCGTAAAGCGGCTGAAAGTCCTTGCGGAGCATGACTAGCAGACGCTCCTGAGGTGTCAGAGGGACCTGGGGCTTTGGGGTGGGTTGCGGAGGGGCCAGTGATGCGGGCGGCTTTGCAGGAGCAGCCGCTGCGGGTTGTGGTGGGGTCTGCCGGGGCGCGGTGGCAGCGTGGTGCGGCCGAGATGCTGGCGGAGTTGGAACGGGTGCCTCGACTTTTTCGCTTTCGATGCGAACCAGGAACTTGGTGCGGCCTGCAACGATTTCGTCGCCGTTCTGCAGAGTCGCTTCGGCGACTTTTTTGCCGTTGAGGAAGGTGCCGTTGCTGCTGTTTAAGTCTCGAATGCGGCAGCCCTTTTCGGTGCACTCGATGACAAAGTGGAGGCCGGACATGAGCTTGTCATCGGGAAACGTGTGGTCGGCCTTCGGGGTTCGGCCAATGCGGAAGGGCTGGCCCGGCTTTAGCGGGATTTTGGTTCCCGCCAATGCCCCAGTTCCTATTTCCAGGATGACTCTCATCGTCTCATCTCTGACCTCATATTACACGGAGGCTGTTAGTTTATTCGTGTCGGTCGAATTCCGGGCAAGTCCTTGGATTGTTTCAGCGTTCTCGGAAGCCCGAACGACCGCAGACCGTCAAAGAACCAATTCTTCTTCTTGCGTCCATGCCCTTCAGCGTATTCCCTAACCTTCTGTCGGGTGCGGTCGCCAAGCGAGCACCCAGGTCGATCGCAGATCATTGGGCGGCCAACTGCCACGATTTGAGCAGCCGCGTCACCATCTCCTTTTCATCGCCGGTCGATTGTGCAATAACATCGGACAGAACCGAGTTGACACGGGCGGCCGGCGGGTTTTGCGGGGAGCGCGTCAACGACGACCGGATCTGACTAGCTTCTTGAGGGTCGGGCGAGAACTCCATCAAAACAGAACTGGCCAATATCCGGGCCCAGGTAGCACGCCTCGCGGTATCGTCTTCGTTCACCAATGCAGTTGCAAGCGTGCCGACGATCATTTGATTGGCGGGGTCGGCTTTGCGCTCCCGCACTAGGAACGTCTGGCCAGTGAGAGCAAGCGCGAAGTTAAGCTTGTGGTCCGATGGAGTCTTAGGAGAAAGGATTGCGTCGTGCAACAGCTGCACAGCGGAATCCCTTTGCGGCGTCGCGTGGCGCCCCAAGTAATCCAAAGCGTAGCGATTCAGCAAGTCGAGTTCGCTTTGGAGCGCACCCGCCAACATTTTGAGCTTTTGAGGGGCACTACCAGAGAACTCTTCGATTTCGTAGGCCTGTCGAACAGCCGTGACGTCACCCGCCGCCGGGGACGAAATCTGCCTCGCAGCCGCCGCCTTCCAAACGCGAGGATCGTCCGTCGGGCGACAAGCGAGGATCAACTTGTCGTGAGGGCCCAATCGTACGGCGTTCCAATAGTTGGAACGATTCCGCACGCGGATCGTGGGAGAAGCCACACGACTCGCCGGAACCTCGATGACATCGCCCGGACGGGGTTTAGTACCGTGCAGCCCTTCCGCTACTCGGAAGACGACCGATCCAATTTCCAATTCCAAACCCTGGTCGGTTTTGCGAGTCCAGTGCGTGTTTTCTACCTGCGCAATAATCATGCTAATGTCCGGTTGCGAGACAAAGGGCGCCAAATCTCCGGATAGGGTTTCGGCTTGATTGCCTGGTGCCATGTGAATACTCCTATCTTGTGTCTGTGAAGCCATGTTGCACGCTACGAGCAATATCGCGACGAAGACACTGACGCATTCTCGCCCGACTTTACGGCTTTGGGACAAAATCGTAGTCCCAGCCAGCGTTGAAGCGAGGTTCAAAAGTGTCAAAACCGGCTTCTTTGGCATCCTGCCCTCCGGTAGCTTCGGAGATTAATTTGAAGGCGCGGTCGTAATCCTTTACCCCGGCGCCGTGGGGAGTGTAGTTTCCGTCGGAGTCCACCTTGCCACTAAAATCGGCCGTCCAGGAAGCTTTCGCATGAACCACGATTCCGTCAGGAGCATCATCGGTGGTGGAGGCGACGGCAGTGACAAAAAAGTTGCCTCCAGAAATCGATTCGAGGCGTTTACCGGTTTTTGGATGCGAGCCAGGGAAAGTACCGGTTGGGCTATCGGCGGTGAAGAGTTCGCGGTCCTTGTCTGAGTTCTTGAGGACGTCATTAGCTGGCGTGACCTTGTCGGGGAAGGTGCAGTAAGGTGAATTGCCATTGGTAGCGTCGAGTACGGGAAAGCCGCCCTTAGGGACCTCTTTTGCCGTACCACCGTCCTTGTAGTGGCCGGTGAGGGTGTCATTCGGGCAATTCTGCAACGTGTGGATGTCCACCTTGAAGACTCCGATCTTTTTCTCAGTGCCTCCTCCGAACACCTGCAACTTGACCCTGGCCTGCCAAAAATGGTTTGCGGTGTCATCGTCGCCCGACTCAAAACTCGTGTCGGTCTCGTCGGAGCCCGCATCCTTCACGAGAGCGTCGTTGGTCACAATCCGTGATGAAGACGGGTCCACCTTCACCCACGCGAACACGACATTCCACACAATCTTGGATACACCCAAAAGGGCTACAACAGAGAAGGAACCGGCTTTGTCCGTTTTTAGGGTTGCTTTCCTGCCGCCCTCCGTTGGAGTGATGGTTGGCGCGGACTGGTCATTCTCGTTTGGCTTTACGAGCCAAGAAACCGGCATATCAGGCGGGGTCGTGACCGCCTGAAGCTGCACGTCGAGGCAGCCGCGTACCAGGATTACGGGCTCATTTGTCGTCAGGCTTTCTTCATTCGATTCGCTTTTGAAAGTTTTGTCGGGCCGTTTCTTGGTAGCGTCACGCTTTCCTTGAGTCCCACTGACGGTGGCCTTGATCTGGGTGACAACCGCAGTTCCAATGAGGGCATGGCACGGCGAGCCGCTGGAAATGCGCTGGTAAAAGCGGCAGGCGAAAGTATCTTCAGACTGCTCGAAGGTTCGGTCGGCACCGGAGTCGTGTGTACTTCGCCGCTTCTCTCCGTCTGAGAAGAACCGCTTCTTGCAGCTTGCGACGCCCTCGGTCGCGCGAGGACAGGGCCACTTAGCGGGATCGACCTTGCTGCCTTTCCTGAACATGAGCACCATCACCCGGCGGTTTGGGGCGTTGGCAGCATCACGCTCCTGAAGGCCATTTTTGTCTTTCTTTTGAGCAGCGGCGTCGAAGGTCGACTGGGTCTCCTTCGAGAAAAGGAGCAAGGGATTGAATTCGCCGCATCCCTGAAAGTCTCCCTTCCCACCGGAATCCGCACCTTGCGCCAAGAAGTCGGTCTTTTGGAGCTGAAATCCTGCGCCGCAGAGCAAGTCCATGTACCTCTTGAAGAGGACACTGTTTTGAGTGCCCTTGGGCAAGCCGGTAGCCTTTTGCATAGATTCGAGGACATCGGTGTGCCAGTTGTCGCCGCCGAACGGTTTGTTGAAAAGGTTGTCCCAAAGAGAAGTATCGCGAATCAGCAAGGCATAGATGGCGGTGGCGCGACGTCCGCTGAGAGTTTTGTTGTAGTCGTCGTTCCCCACAGGATCGGCGTGGCCGAAGACGGAAAGCGGAGAAGCGGGGTGCGCTTTCACGAGATCGGATAATGCCTTGAGTTCGGCACGGATGTCGTTCGGGTTGCTCGCGTCCGAGGAAAGATCAAAAAGCGGGAAGGAAGAATCGAAGCGAAACCGCACATCATCGACGCGCCAACACGCAATGGGAATCAAGCGGAGATGCGCGGTGTTGAACTCGCTCGAGGTCGAGGGACCAACCAGGAACTCGAGCTGCTCACCCCCCGGTGCGTGCTCGCCAGAAATTCCACCGACTGGCGGACCCTGGGCCCCGCCTTGGGAATCGTCACTCACGCAAGCTCGCTCCAAGTCACCATGGGCTGGAAATTGCCCGAGATACTAACAACCGTACACTGCTTTAAGTTTGGCTTGGGTTTTTGGGCCGCAGTCGCCATCCACGACTAAGCCGTGGTCGCACTGAAATTCTTCTACAGCGGATTCGAAAGCAGCCTGGTCTGTTCCACCGATATCGCCGGCAAAGTAACCCAAATTGTTCAGGCGTGCTTGCTGTCCAGATGGCTCTTCGACGGGGTCTAAATCACCGATCTTGAGGGTGATTAGAGCATCTGTGAAGGGGGTTTGATCGCCCCGGATGACGAGAAATGCTTCGCGTGCGTCAAGCGGAATCTCTTGCTCAATCTTTCCATCTGCAGCCGTGGTTGGCTGAAAAATTTGATCATTTACGCGCAGCGCGCATTGAGCGTTGGCGATTGGCTTTTCATAGATGTCTTCCATGACGAGGCGGAGCTTCAAGGTCTTCTTATCAACGGTGAATGTGTGGCGCTTGTCAGTGCCGCCGGATTCCTGCTTTTCCTCTTTATCGGGAATGAAGACTTGATCGCCAGGAAGCAAAATGTTGGGATTCTGGCGCTGCTTTTTGAGGTCGGAATTGCTGGGATGATCCCAAATGACGGTGTAGTCTGGGAAGCCGTTGTCCTTGGCGATTTTCGAGAGGTGATCTCCTTGTTCGACGGTGTAGTAGTCAGCCATGGTTGCTGCCTCGACCGAGCTCGATGACGCGAGAAGGATTCAAGAGCTTAGAAAGAAAATTATTTCTTGCGCCAGGATTTTTTATCTAGCTTCGGAAACGTGATTTTGCACGTGCCAGGATCTATGCCGTCAACTCTTGCCTGGCCTTGTGAGTCAAGAGCGCCGTCGACTGTGGAACCGTCAGGAAGTTCAATTTGGTACGGCTCACCCGAAACTGGCTTGCCAGCTTGATCGACCAATTCGACCTCAACCCAGTGCCCTGTCTTAGGCTCATCGGCAGAACCTGCCGCATCGGATAAGGCTTGTCAACCCGGACAGGGCTGGATGAAAGGCGTTCCGACTTGAGCTGCCGTCGCCAGGGCTACGGCAGCGGAACTCGGGTTGTATTTGGATACTTCTGCTTGCGTTTGGCCGGAGGCGCTTGCACCAGACATGGCTTGGCCCAGGAGGACGAGCGGGGGGCTGGGGGTGACGACGACGGGGGAGCCCATGCCGACTTCGCCGATCATTACGGTGGGTTCGCCCATGATTATGGGGTTCACCGGTCCCATGGCGAGGCCCGGCTTTTCGACGACGATATCACCGAGGCGACAGGCCATCATGTTGTTGATGAGCACCGTGGGGCTACCCATGACGACGGAGCCGACGCCGTCGGCACCGCTGATGCTGACGGCGGGACAGGCGTGTTGGTCAATCATCGCGCGCCAAGCGGGAAGCCCACCGATGAGCACATTCACGCTGCCGGGCCCGGGAGCGAGCGGCATACCGTGAGTGGTCGGGTCTGTTATGCGAGCTGCTGGTGGCATGTGAGTATCAGTTGTAAGTTCTTAGTTTTAAGTCCTTAATGTAGATTCTTCATGCTCTGCCGAGCCAATTCTTGGACAAGTTCATTTCGTACTAGAAGCCAATACTACATCTTTCCGCCCTTGGTGCCATCGTCGGCGGTGTCCGGGTCCTTTGGATCCTTCGGGGCATCCGGACTGGCAGGTGACTGGGGACTAGCTCCGGGTCCGCTGCCAGCGGCGCCGCCACTGTTAATAAGTACCATGGTGCCCTGAATCGTTACACCGGCAGGGCCGATGTCGACGAAACCGCCGGCGGCCTTCAAGGAGAGCTGCATGCCGGCCTCGATAATCACGGTCATGCCGCCCTTGAGATGAATCGTCTGGCCCGCTTCCATGGCATGGGTCATGCCGACTTTTTCGTTGCGGGACTGCCCGACTTGCAACGATAGATTGCCGCCGACTTGTTCCATCTGGTCTTTTCCAATCTGAAGAGAGACATTGCCTACGATTTTTTCCTTCTGGTCGCCATCGACCTCGATGGATTTGTCGGCGCCGACCTTCTCCATTTGCTTTGCGCCGACCTGCAGTGACATATCACCGTCGATCTTTTCGAAATGGGTGCCTTTGACGTGGCCGTGTTTATCGGCGTCGACCAGCTCGCGCTGATTGGCGTGAACGATGAGACTGCGATCGTTGCCGATGTATTCGCGGGATTGGTTTTCGACGCGATGGTCCATGTCTTTTTCGGCGTTGAGGAAGATTTGTTCGCTGCCTTTTTTGTCCTCGAAGCGGAGTTCGTTGAAGTTGGCGGAGCCGCCACCCTTGGTGCTGCGGGACAGGAAGGTGGTGCGAGTCATGTTATCGGGAAGAGCGTAGGGAGGCATCTGCTCGTCATTGTAGACACGGCCAGTGATGATGGGGCGGTCGGGGTCG
>WNFD01021108.1_pt1 | contig 11645 bp, 11 predicted proteins | sample 5400491 | NCBI WGS metagenome assembly WNFD01 (sample SAMN13153343, study PRJNA577476) | soil metagenome | isolation source: 120 cm saprolite under Douglas fir tree site 2 hole 2 replicate 2 | place: USA:California | collected 2015-04-18 | reverse complement strand
CCTCGACCAGCCGGTCGTAATCGCGTTGCGTGCGCGCGGCGTAGGCGATGGCGAAGGAGGCGAGCGCATCGTCCATGGCGTCGCTCTTGCCCATGTAGCCCGCGATCGTCGCCGCGGCGCCTGCGCGCGCATGGCCGCGCGCCAGGGTTCGCCCGCACAGCCGCGCGTAATCGACGAGCGCGCGCTCCTCCACGATCTCGCCGATCGATCCCAGCCGCCGGTTCTTGAGGTGGCGCACGTAGAAATGCCGCCCGGAGGCGGGATCCTCGGTGAAGCCGAGGAAGACGTCGCTCGCCGCCTGCATCACCCGCTGGCCTTCGACCACCCGCCGGCCGGGATGGCCGCCGTATTTCGGCCCCAGACATTCCAGCACCGACCGGCCGGCTTCCTTGATCTGCAGGAACAGCGGCGCGCCGTCCCCGCTCATGAACAGGCCGATGGCGCAGAACGTGCCGACGCTGCCCACCCCGACGACCTTGAAGGCGATATCGGCGAGCGAATAGCGCTCGACCAGGCACAGCCGTTCCGGCGGCAGCCGCTTGCAGTAGGACGCGAACACGCTCTCGGCGTCGACCCGCTTGCGCGGGTCGCGGGTGCCGGCGAAATGATAGATCAGCGGCGGCCGGTCCGCGATGCGCGCCTTCTTGCCCTTGACCAGGTGCGGAAAGTTGTCGTCCTCCTCGAGGTGGCTCACGGTCGCGTGCATGCGCTTGCGATAGGCTGCGACGGCGGCGGCGGCGGTCGCCCGCGCCCGCGGCTTCGAAGATTTCGCGGCCAGTGCGGCGACCGCGACGCTGGCGGCGAGCCGCTTGAGATCGACGGTGAAATCGACGCCGGGGAGCGTCTCGTCGAAATCGTTGACGTCGAAGACGACGTTCTCCTCCGGCGTATCGAAGGCGCCGAAATTCATGAGGTGGCAGTCGCCGCAGGCCTGCACGGGAATGCCGGCCGCGGCCTCATGTGCGAGATCGGCCGCCATGACGGCGGCGGCGCCGCGCAGGAAGGTGAACGGGGTCACGAGCATGCGCCGATAGCGCTCCGGGACGAGCTCGGGCACCCGGGTGCGGTCGCCGGCGGCGAGAATGGCGACCGGATCCCGCTTATCGGAGCCGGCGAGATCGGCGTGCTTTTCGCGCGGCGTCTTCCTGCGCAGGCGCCGCCCCGCTTCGTAACGCTCGGCGAAGCTGCCGGTCGGTGCTGGAGACATCGCGATCTACCCTTCGACACTCGGCATTGGAGGGATATAGCGTTTTGCGCGGACGTGAAAGGCAGTTGTAGGTTGGGTCGAGTGCTTCACGAGACCCAACATCGCGCGACCGGCCTGGAATGTTGGGTCTCCCCCGGGTCAAGCCCGGGGTCGACCCAACCTACATCTCTACTTGCGCCACGCGCCGACGTGCGGCACCGGCAGGCCCAGATTCTCGCGCAACGTCCGGCCGGCATGGTCCGTGCGGAACAGGCCGCGACGCTGCAGCTCCGGCACCACGAAACGAACGAAGTCCTCGTAGGCGCCGGGCACGTGGGTCGCGGACACGACGAAGCCGTCGCAGGCGGGCTCGATGAACCATTGCTCGAGCCGATCGGCGACCTCCTTCGGCCCGCCGACGATCGGGTCGTGCACCCGGCCGCGGCCGCTGATATGGATGAAGTCGCGCACCGTCGGGTTGTTCTTTCCGCTGGCGCGCAGGACGCGGTCGCGGATGCCTTGCAGGCCGGACATTCGCGCGATCTCATCCTCGGTGAACGCCTCGTCCATGGCTTTGGTCGCGAAGTCGAAGTTGAGCGCCTCGGACAGCAGCGACAGCGCGTCGATCTCGAGCGGCAGCTTGTCGATGACCGCCCACTTGTCCTCGGCCTCCGCCTTGCTGGCGGCGGATACGATGTTGACGAGCTGGGTGACCAGGACGTGCGCGCCATCGCGGCCGCAGCGGGCGATGTCGGCCTTGAACTCGGCATAGTCGCGCTTGCCCGTCGCGATGCTCGGATAGACGACGAAGATCAGCTCGCCCCATTGCGCCCCGAAGCGCCGGCCGCGCCCGCTCTGGCCGGCCTGGATGATGACCGGGCGCCCCTGCGCGGAGCGCGGCACGGTGAACGGCCCGCGCGAGCGGAAGAACCGGCCCCGGTGGTCGAGGCGATGGACCTTCTCCGGATGGGCGAACCGGCCTGCCGCCTTGTCCTGGACGATGGCGTCGTCCTCCCAGGAGTCCCAATGGCCGAACACGACTTCCATGAACTCGTCGGCGCGGTCGTAGCGCTCATCGTGCGCGATCACCTCGTCGCGCCCCATGTTCTGGGCTTCGCCGTCGTTGAGCGAGGTGACGACGTTCCAGGCCGCGCGGCCCTGCGTCATCAGGTCGAGGGTGGCGAACAGGCGGGCGACGTGGAACGGCTCGTAGTAGCTGGTCGAATAGGTGGCGCCGAGGCCGAGCCGCTCGGTCGCCATCCCCATGACCGTGAGCACGGTCACCGCGTCGAGCTTCACGCAACGGATGCCGTGCTCGACCGTATGGGCGTGGTCGCGCCCGTACATGTCCGGCATCGACAGCCGGTCGTCGAAGAAGCCGAGCTGGAATTTCCCCTCCTCCAGCACGCGCCCGAGATGGCGGTAATAATCCGCCGACCACGTGTCGGTGCGCGAGAGCGGGTGGCGCCAGGAGCTCGCGAAATTGGTGCAGTTCTGCGCCTGCAGGAAGGCGACCAGGGTCATTTGGCGCATCGCGGCAGCCCTCCGACTGTGCAGCACGGCTCTTGCCCTGCTGCCTTGATTCCCTCAAGACCCCCGTCTCACCTTCAACCTGTTCCACTATCTCGGCGGGCTGGGGGCGGACGTCGCCGTCTACCGCAACGACAAGATCGCGGCCGACCAAGTGATCGCGTTCGATCCGGAATCGATCGTGCTGTCGCCCGGTCCGTGCACGCCGAACGAGGCCGGCATCTGCCTCGAGCTGATCGGCAAGGCGTCGGCGACGATCCCGGTGCTCGGGGTCTGCCTCGGCCACCAGGCGATCGGACAGGCGTTCGGCGGGGCGGTGGTGCGCGCGCCGGTGCAGGTGCACGGCAAGCTCTCCGAGATCAAGCACCAGGGCGACGGCATCTTCCGCGGCATCAATGCGCCGTTCAAGGCCACCCGCTACCACTCGCTGGTGGTCGAGCGCGACAGCCTCCCGAACGAGCTTGCCGTGACCGCCGAGACCGACGACCGCCTCGTCATGGGGCTCGCACACCGCAGCCTTGCCGTGCATGGCGTTCAGTTCCATCCTGAGAGCATCGCCTCCGAGCACGGCCACCTGATCTTGCGGAACTTCCTCGACATCGCCGCGGCATGGAATGCCGCGACCGGCCGGCGGCCGGGGCCCGTCCGGGCGACGCGCCGGGTGCCGTGATGGGAGGACCTGAGTTCGTCATGCCCGGGCTTGTCCCGGGCATCCACGACTTGCTTTGATACGGTGGGAAAGACGTGGATGGCCGGGACAAGCCCGGCCATGACGTGGATAAGAGGTGGTCGTGACCGACGCATTGCGGGGATTGATCGCCAAGGCCGCGACCGGCGCCGCGCTCACGCGCGAGGAGGCGGCCGCCGGCTTCGACACCATGATGTCGGGAGAGGCGACGCCCTCGCAGATGGGCGGCCTCCTGATGGCACTGCGGGTGCGCGGAGAGACGGTCGACGAGATCACCGGCGCGGTCACCGCCATGCGCGCGAAGATGCTGCGCGTGCGCGCGCCGGCCGATGCCATCGACGTGGTCGGCACCGGCGGCGATGCCTCGGGCTCGTTCAACATCTCGACCTGCGCCGCCTTCATCGTGGCGGGCGCCGGCGTGCCGGTCGCCAAGCACGGCAACCGGGCGCTGTCGTCGCGCTCGGGCGCCGCCGACGTGCTCGGCGCGCTCGGCGTCAACATCGACCTGGAGCCGGAGGCGGTGAGCCGCTGCATCGGCGAGGCCGGCATCGGATTCATGTTCGCGCCGGCGCACCACCCGGCGATGAAGAACGTCGGGCCGACGCGAGTCGAGCTCGGCACCCGCACCATCTTCAACCTGCTGGGGCCGCTCTCCAATCCGGCCGGCGTCAAGCGGCAGATGGTCGGCGTGTTCTCGCGGCAATGGATCGAGCCGCTGGCGCAGGTGCTGAAAAACCTCGGCTCGGAGGCGGCGTGGGTGGTGCACGGCTCCGACGGCCTCGACGAGATCACCACCTCCGGCGTCACCCATGTCGCCGCGCTCGAAAACGGCGCGGTGCGCAGCTTCGAGATCACGCCGGAGGAGGTCGGGCTGCCGCGGGTCAAACCCGAGGCCTTGCGCGGGGGCGAGGCCAAGGACAACGCGCAGGCGCTGCTCGACGTGCTCAAGGGCAAGAAGGGCGCCTTCCGCGACGTCGCAGCGCTCAACGCCGCCGCGGGGCTGATGGTGGCGGGCCGCGCCGCGGACCTCAAGCAAGCCGTCGCCTTGGCGCAGAAATCGATCGATTCCGGCGAGGCCGAAGGGCGGCTCGATCGCCTCATTGCGGTGTCGAACAGGTGAAAATCCGATGGCCGACATCCTGACCGAGATCGCGGCCTATAAGCGCGAGGAGGTCGCGGCGGCGAAACGCGCCCGGCCGCTCGCGCAGATCGAGGCGGCGGCGAAGGCGGCTCCGCCGCCGCGCGGATTCACCGGCGCCATCGAGCACGCATTGCCTCTCCGTGCTCACCGACGCCCCTTCGTTTCAGGGAAGCCGCGCCGATCTCGTCGCCGCGCGCGCCGCGACCGGGCTGCCGGTGCTGCGCAAGGACTTCATGTACGACACCTATCAAGTAGCGGAGGCGCGGGCCTGGGGCGCCGACTGCATCCTGGTGATCATGGCGGCGGTCGACGACGTGCTGGCGCGGGACCTCGAGGATGTGGCGCAGGCCTACGGCATGGACGTGCTGCTCGAGGTGCACGACGAGGGCGAGCTCGAGCGCGCGCTCGAGCGGCGCTCGCGGCTCGTCGGCGTCAACAACCGCAACCTGAAGACCTTCGAGACCACGCTCGCGACCGGCCGGCGGCTCGGCCCGCGAATTCCGAAAGACCGCATCGCGATCGGCGAGAGCGGCGCGTCGAGATGGAGGCGCTGACCGCGGTGTCGGTCGCTTGCCTGACCATCTACGACATGGTCAAGGCGGTCGAGCGCGGCATGCGCATCGAGGGCATCCGCCTGATCGAGAAGCGCGGCGGCAAGTCGGGGCATTACCGCGCTGGAAGGGACTGAGCGTGTCATGGCGCTGATGCCGGTCGCCGAGGGCCGGGTCGCGATGGCGCAGAAAACGCTCGACCTCGTGCGCGCCGGCAATGCCAAGAAGGGCGACGTGCTCGGCGCCGCCCGCCTCGCCGGCATCATGGCGGCGAAGAGGACGCACGAGCTGATCCCGCTCTGCCACCCGCTGGCGATCGCCAAGATGCGTCGAGATGGAGGCGCTGACCGCGGTGTCGGTCGCTTGCCTGACCATCTACGACATGGTCAAGGCGGTCGAGCGCGGCATGCGCATCGAGGGCATCCGCCTGATCGAGAAGCGCGGCGGCAAGTCGGGGCATTACCGGGCTGGAAGGGACTGAACGTGTCATGGCGCTGATGCCGGTCGCCGAGGCGCTCGAGCGGGTGCTGGCGGACGCCCAGCCGTTGCCGGCGCGACCGGCGCCGCTCGGCGAGGCGCACGGCCGCGTGCTCGCGACCGACGTCGCGGCGCTGCGCACGCAACCCCCGGCCGACGTCTCGGCGATGGACGGCTACGCGGTGCGCGCCGCCGACGTCACGACGGTACCCTCGCGCCTGCGGCTCATCGGCGAGGTCGCGGCCGGGCATCCGTTCGAGGGCAAGCTCGGCGCCGGCGAGGCCGCGCGCATCTTCACCGGCGGCGTCATGCCGCCCGGCGCCGATACGATCGTGATCCAGGAGAACGTCGCGCGCGAGGGCGACACCGTCATCGTCAACGTCGGCGCGGGCAAGGGCAAGCACGTGCGCCTCGAGGGGCTCGACTTCAAGCGCGGCGCCGTGCTGCTGCGCAAGGGCCGTCGTCTCACCGACCGCGACCTCGCGCTCGCTGCCGCCATGAACCACCCGACCTTGCCGGTCCATCCGGCGCCGAAAGTGGCGGTGCTCGCCACCGGCGACGAGCTGGTGATGCCGGGCGTGACGCCGGGCTTCGGCGAGATCGTCTATTCCAACGGCTACGCCACCATGGCGCTGGCGCGGCGCGAGGGCTGCGCGGTGACCGAGCTCGGCATCGTCCCCGACCGCCTCCCCGAGACCGCGGCCGCGGTGCGCCGGGCGCGCGACCTCGGCGCCGATATCCTGGTCACCTCCGGCGGCGCCTCGGTCGGGGACTACGACCTCGTTCGCAACGCGCTCGCCTCCGAGGGCCTCGCGCTGTCGTTCTGGAAGGTGGCGCTACGGCCGGGCCGGCCGATGATGCACGGCCGGCTCGGCGCCACGCACGTGCTCGGCCTGCCGGGGAACCCGGTCTCGAGCTATGTCTGCGCGGTGCTGTTCCTGCTGCCGCTCATTCGCCGCCTCGCCGGCCGCGCCGACGCGACGCCGCTGCCCGAGCCGGCCGCTCTCGGCTGCGACCTCCCGGCCAACGACGAGCGCGCGGATTATCTGCGCGCGACGCTCGCCGCCGGCCGCGACGGCCTTCCCATTGCGACCCCCGCCCCCTTGCAGGACAGCTCCATGCTCACGCCGCTGGCGGCAGCCGACTGCCTCATCGTGCGCGCGCCGCACGCCCCGGCGGCGAAAGCGGGCGAGCCCTGCAGAATCATCCGGCTGGAGACGTAGGCGTTTTCAGGCGGCCATGCAGCCAAACCGCCGCCAACATGGTCCGTTCTGTCTTCAATTGCCGCCGTGATGTGTTAGAACCGGAAGCGAGGACCGCCATGCAAGGAGTGAGGGATTCGAGCGCGTTATACGAAGTCGAGCGACGTGCCTATCACGCCGTTTGTCCGGCGTTTCGCATCGCCGAGCTGCAAAATCAGTCCTACACAAAAGGTCCCTTGGCATTATCACAATAACGTACACGACACCTTCCATGTCGTGGAGGGATCAATTCGAATATTTCTTCAGCAGCCAAAGGAAGAAGTTCATTTGATCCGGGGTCAGACTTTTTCCGTTCCACCAAGGCGTCCGCACCTCGTCTCGAATGCGGGCGATGTCTCCGTTGTGTTTCTCGTGCTGCAAGGCGGCGAGTACGATTTCGTGCCTCTGACCTGAGAGGCCCGGTAACACACGCGACCTGGAGAAGACGAGGGAGGAACGCCATGAAATTTCCCCGCCGCCGCTTCCTGCACCTAGCAGTGGGCGCTGCCGCGCTGCCGGCCATCGCGCGCGTTGCAGGCGCGGAAACCTATCCGGCGCGGCCGATCCGGCTCGTGGTTCCATTTCCGCCGGGTGGCGCGTTCGACACCCTCGCACGTCCATGGGTGGAGCAGGTCAAACCACTGCTCGGCACGATGATTATCGAAAACATCGGCGGCGGCGGCAGTTCGTTGGGTGCTGCCGCGGTCGCCCGCGCCCGCCCCGACGGCTACACCATTCTGCTCGGCGGCTCTCTCCCGCACGTCAACGAGGCGCTGCTCAAGAGCCGGCCACTCTATGATCCGGTCAAGGACCTGGATCCGATTGCGGGCTTGGCGGTGGTTGCTTTGGCGCTTGCAGTCCATCCATCGGTCCCGGCGCAAAATCTCAAAGAGTTCGTCGCTTATGCCAAGACCCAAGCCGGCAAGCTGTCCTACGCACACGTCGGCGTCGGATCGACGCCCCAGCTCATCGGCGAGATGTTCAAATTGCTCGCGGGGTTGCCCGACCTCGTGCAGGTGCCCTACCGGGGCGCCGGGCCGGCGATAGCAGACCTGATCAGCGGACAGGTTGCCATGGCCGTGGTGGCCGTGACCGGGCAATCGCTCGGATTTCACCGGTCCGGAAAGCTGCGGATTCTCGCCATGACGAGCCCCAAGCGTCTCATCGCCGCGCCCGAGCTTCCGACGGTGGCGGATGCGGGCTTCCCCGGCCTGACCAACCTGCAAACGATCGGGCCGGTCGCTCCCGCGGGGACGCCGACGCCGATCATCGAGCAGATCGCGCAGGCCGTGCGCACGGCGCTCGCGGAACCCGCCTACGAGCAGAAATTGGTCGATTCAGGTTTCGAAGCCAGTCTCGATACAACGCCCGAGAAATTCCGGCAGCGCCTCGAAGCCGATGTTGCCTTCTGGACGCCGGTGGTCGAAGCGCTTGCTTTGAAGATCGACTGAGCAACGCGCGTCGACCATCGCTGCCCCCGGCAGTTTGCCCCCGGCAGTTAAAGCGGCAGCCAACGCCGAGCCGTTGAGGCGACTATGGAACCCGGGCGTTGCCAGCCTTAAGCGCCGCTTTTGCGGTCGCTTCGACTTGTTCACCCCAAAATTGGCTGAGAGACGAGCGATCACAACGACCCCAATGTGACGAGCCGTCCGGTTGACAAGCCGCGACGATGCCGGAACACTTCGACCTGCTCAAATCGGCCAGGTTTCGACCGGCATTTGAAGCCGCTCCCGCTTCGATCGGCCCTTTGACAGGAGGATCCCATGCGAATGCTCCGATGCCTGCTCGTGCCTGCCGCAACGGTTGCGTTGGCCCTCCCGGTCGTCATCGCCGCCGCCCACGCCCAGACCAAGATTTCCATCGGCAAGGTGATCGGCGGTGACGGCTTTCACATTCCAAGCTACGTCGCGATGGACCAGGGTTTCTTCAAGTCTGAAGGCCTCGATGCTCACTTCGTCGAATTGCAGGGCAAGGCCCAGGTCACCGCGGTGTTGTCCGGCAATCTCGACTTCGCGCCCATTCCATCGGGCGGAGCGCAGGCGGCGCTAAGCGGAGCGAAGATCAAATACATCGTCGGCGAGTCGCTCAAGTCGCAATGGACGATCACGGTCCGCAACGAGATCAACAAGCCGGAGGACCTCAAGGGCAAAACGGTCGGCTACGGTCGTGCCGGCGGCGCCGACTACGACGAAGCCGAAGCGGTGCTGCACCGTTTCTTTCACATGAACGTCGGCAAGGACTACAAGGTGATCTCGTTCCAGGGTGAGCCGGAGCGAATTGCCGCCCTGATCAATGGCGATATCCAGGGAGCGTCACTCTCGATCCCGCATGCCGCCACCGCCGTCAATGCCGGACTCAAGGTGCTCGTGCGGACCGGTGACTACATTCCAAGGGCCGGCGGCACGCTCTGGGGCATGCAAGCCAATGTCGACAATAACCCCGAGACGGTGAAGAAGGTCATCCGCGCCATTGCCAAGGGCGTGATGTACTTCCGGGACAACAAGCAGGGCTCGATCGCGGTCCTCAAGCACCATCTCGGCATCAAGACCGACGCCGAGGCCGGGATCATCTGGGATCAGTTGCACAACGCATTTGGAGCCGAGGTTCCCAAGGATCTTTTCCACGCGATTTTCGAATCGCGTCGCCTGACGATGATCGCGGCACGGCAATGGCCGGAGGACAAGCCGCTGCCGGATCCGGAGCAGTTCCTGGCCCGCAGTCTGCTCGATCCGACGCTGAAGGAAATGGGCTACGTTCCGACCAAGCTCGAAGCCCCGACGAAGACGAACTAGCCTGGCTTGCCGCCGCAGCGGAACGAACGAAGTCCCGGGTCGAATGGCTCGGGCTTTCCCGCCGCTCCGAGCATCGTCAAATGGCGTGCTCCGGCCGCCAACGACTCAGCCGATCCTCGAGCAGCTTCACCAGTCCGGTCATCACCAAGGACAGCGCCGCGAACACGATCAGGCCGGCAAAAACGACATCCGCCTCAAAGCGGCTCGCCGCCCGCACCATGACCACGCCGAGACCGTCCTCGGAGCCGAAGAACTCGGCCACCACGACGCCGAGGACGGCACGGCCGATCGCCAGCCGCAAGCCGACGACGATATAGGGCAGCGAGTTCGGCACCACCACGAGGCGGGCGATGCCCCATTCCGTGGCGCCGAACGACCGTACGACATTGATCAGGACCCGGTCGGCGTTGCGTACCCCTTCATAGGTGTTGATCAGGATCGGGAACAGGGCACCGATGAACACGATCACGACCTTCGACCACAGGCCGAGCCCGAACCACAGCAGGAGCAGCGGCAGGAACACCAGCCGTGGCGTCGCATTGAAGGCGGTGATGAACGGATCGAACATCGCATTCAGCGCGGCCGACCGCCCGAGCAGGACCCCAAGCGGCAGCCCGACCACGGTCGCGATCGCCAGCCCGATCGCAAAGGCGGAGGCGCTGACGCCGAGCGGCGCCCAGATCGCTCCGGTGGCGAACATCTCCCACAGCGTGGCGGCGATCTGACTTGGCACCGTGAAGAACAGCTTGGTTCCCTCCTGCATCGTGATCAGGCGCGGCAGGAACTCCCAGACCAGCAGCAGGACCAGGATGCTGCCGACGCCGAGAATGGTCGGCTCGAAGCGTTGCCACACGCTCTTCGTCGGCGCGGCGAGGTCGTCGGCCGGCGCGCCAGCGGCAACGTTCGCATCGACGGCTTGGATTTCGCTCATGGTCCTACTGGCCGGTTCGCCACGGGAACGCGGTGCGTTCGGTCCACCGAATGCCTTCCGTCAGCGCCACCGCGATGACCATGATGGTGATAATGCAGCCGAACATTCGATCGAGTGCGAAAATATCGCCGAACCGGGAAATCGCATAGCCGATTCCTTCCGAAGCCGCGAAGAACTCACCAACCAGCACGCCGATCAGCGCGCGACCGACGGCGATGCGTGCACCGGCGACAATGTACGGCAGCACGCTTGGAAAAATGACCTTGAAATAGAGATCCCTCTCGCTTCCGCCCAGCGACCGAACCACGTTGATCAGCAGGTGATCGACGGCGCGCACGCCGGCACAGGCATTGAAGATGAAGGGGAAGACCGAGAGGAAGAAAATGATGAGTGCCTTGCCGCCGACACCGACGCCGAAAAAGATCACCACCAGCGGTGCAAGCGCTACCAGCGGGCTCGCATAGAACACCGTCATCAGCGGATCGAGCGCGTAACCGACGCGAACGCGCCAGCCCATGACGACGCCGAGCGGGACGCCGATGATGACCGCCGCCGAGAAGCCGTAGAGAAACGGCACCGCGCTAACGGCGAGATCGTGGAACAAATCGCCGCTCGTCACCAGGTCGACGAGACCGTTTGCGATGAGGCTTGGCTTGCTGATGAACAGCGGATCGAACGGGACGACGAGAAACATCGCCTGCCAGGCGGCAACGAACAGCACAACCGAGAGGCCGCCGAGCAGCACTTTTCGGTAGCGCGCGGAAAAGCTCGGGCGCGGCGCGGTGTCGTCCGTCATCGGCTAGACCGTGATCTCGTCCTTGAGCGCGTGCCAAATCTCCAGCTTGAGATCGTTGAATTCCGGCGTCACCCGCATCTCGTAGTCGCGCGGGCGGGGCAGCCCGATCGTGAACATCTTCTTGGCGTGGCCGGGCCGCTTGGTCATCACCATGACGCGGTCGGAAAGATAGATCGCCTCGTCGATCTGATGGGTGACGAACAGCACGGTCTTGCGCGCTTCGCGCCACACCCGCAGCAATTCAGCCTGCATCAGATCGCGGGTCTGGGCGTCGAGCGCCGCGAACGGCTCGTCCATCAGCAGCACTTCCGG
>WNFD01009864.1_pt1 | contig 11647 bp, 13 predicted proteins | sample 5400491 | NCBI WGS metagenome assembly WNFD01 (sample SAMN13153343, study PRJNA577476) | soil metagenome | isolation source: 120 cm saprolite under Douglas fir tree site 2 hole 2 replicate 2 | place: USA:California | collected 2015-04-18 | reverse complement strand
CTGCGGGTTTTCTGATCGATCGCCGCGCGAGCCCCTGTGGTGCGCTTTTCCCATGGGGCAGGGCCGGGAACGCACTCCCAAAAAGACTTTGAGCCGGAAGTCACTTTCGGCCATCGCACGTACCAATCCGAGATTCTGAGGCAAATATCAATGCGTATGTTTCGTTGTCTGACAATCGCTCTGCTCCTGGCGGCCCTGGCTGTGGCCCAGGCGGCAAAGCCCGCAACCGATAAGAGCGGCAAGAAGGCCTCGACGGCGAAGAAGGCGACGGCAAAATCCGCGCCCGCGGCAAAGCCCGCGGCGCCGCCGAAGAAGCCTGCCGGTTTTACCACCGCCTCCCTCGATACGACCGCCGATCCGTGCGCGGATTTCTACCAGTATTCCTGCGGCGGCTGGCTGAAGAGCAATCCGATCCCGGCCGATAAGGCCGCCTGGGGAAGATTCAACGAACTGGCGGAGAACAATCGCGCCGCGCTGCATGACATTCTGGAAAAGGCGGCCAAGCCGGGCAAGCGCACCGCCAACCAGCAGAAGATCGGCGACTACTATCTTGCCTGCATGAACGAGGCCGCGATCAATAAGGCGGGCATCGGCGCGCTCAAGATGGAGCTTGATCAGATTAACCTGGTTACGAGCAAGAGCGGCCTGACCTGGACCGTTGCCCGGCTCCATCATGAGGGCGTACCAGTTCTGTTCGATCTGGGATCGGCGATCGATTTCAAGGACGCCAATAACGTGATCGCCGTCGCCGATCAATCGGGCCTGGCGCTTCCCGAGCGCGACTATTATCTGAAGACCGACGCCAAATCGGTGGAAATACAGAAAGCCTATGTCGAGCATCTGACCAATATGTTCAAGCTGATGGGCGACGCGCCGGAGAAAGCCGCCGCCGAAGCCCAGACGGTGATGACCATCGAGACCAACCTGGCCAAAGGCTCCATGGAGGTCACGCTGCGGCGCGAACCGGCCAACATCTATCACAAGCTGAAGGTCGAGGAATGGCAGGCCCTGTTCCCTTCGTTTTCAGTGAAGAATTATCTTTCGCCGTCCGGTAAGCTGCCATTCAGCAGCCTGAATGTCACAAACCCGGATTTTTTCAAAACCGTCGAAGCCGAACTCAAGCGGGCGAGCCTGGACGACCTGAAGACCTATTTCCGCTGGCAGCTGGTGCACACGGAAGCGGCGGTGCTGCCGACCGCCTTTGCGCAGGAAGACTTCAGTTTCTTTGGCCGGACGCTGAACGGCCAGAAGGAGCAGGAAGCGCGCTGGAAACGCTGCTCGCGCATGGTGGACCGGGACCTCGGCGAGGCCCTGGGCCAGGTTTACGTCGAGAAATATTTCCCGAAGGAAGCCAAAGACCGCATCCTGAAGCTGGTGTACGCGCTGGAAGGGGCGCTCCGTCAGGACATCCGCACTCTTCCCTGGATGTCGCAGGCCACCAAACAACAGGCCCTGGTCAAACTGGCGGCCATTGAAAACAAGATCGGCTATCCGGACCATTGGCGCGATTACAGCCGCTTGCAGACCGCGCCCGACGACGCACTGGGAAATACCATGCGGTCGGCGGCGTTCGAGTTTCAGCGCCAGATGGGAAAAATCGGCAAGCCACCCGACCGCCGGGAATTTGGCATGACGCCCCCCACGGTGAATGCTTACTACAATCCGTCGGAAAACAACGTGAATTTTCCCGCCGGAATTCTTCAGCCTCCGTTTTTCGATTTCAAGGCGGATGACGGCCTGAATTACGGAGCCATCGGCGCCGGCATCGGCCACGAACTGACCCATGGCTTCGACGACAGCGGCCGCCAGTTCGACGCCAAAGGCAACCTGCGCGACTGGTGGACCGCCGCCGACGCCAAAGCGTTCAACGAACGGGCCCAGTGCATCGCGGATGAGTACAGCGGCTTTACCGCCGTGGATGACGTGAAGGTCAACGGCAAACTCACTCTGGGTGAAAACACAGCCGACAACGGAGGCTTGCGGATCGCCGACATGGCCCTGCTCTCCACGCTCTCAGCCGCCGCCCAGAAAGAGAAAATCGACGGATTCACTCCCGAACAAAGGCTGTTCCTCGGGTGGGGCCAGCTATGGTGTGAGAACCAGTCCCCGGAGGCGGCCAGAAACCAGACCCTGACCAACACGCACGCACTGGGGAAATTCCGTGTCAATGGCGTAGTCCGGAACATGCCGGAGTTCAGGCGCGCGTGGGGATGTAAAGCGGGCGCGCCGATGGCGCCGGAAAATGCGTGTAGAGTCTGGTAGAAGAGCGGGAATTTAGCTGCGAATCAAAAAATTGGGTAATTGAGTAATTTGGTAATTGTGTAATTTAAAAACCTGCGCGGCCAAAAGTCAGGTTTCCAATTACCAAATTACCAGATTACTCAATTACCCAATTTTATTTCGCCGCTAATAACCGGCCGTCAGTCCCGTCGAGGCCGCCTGTTCGTGCGCATGGTACGAAGAGCGCACCAGCGGGCCGGATTCCACGTGGCGGAAGCCCATCTTCAGGGCTTCGGTCTTGAGGAAGGCAAACTCTTCCGGAGTATAGTAGCGCGTCATGGGCAGGTGATCTTTGGAGGGACGCAGATACTGGCCCACGGTGAGGATATCCACTTTCTGCGCCGCCAGGTCGCGAAAGACTTCGAGCAGTTCGTCGGTGGCTTCGCCGATCCCCACCATTACGCCGGTCTTCGACACCATGCCGGGGGCGAAACGCTTTACGTTGGCCAGCAGTTTCAGTGTGCGCTCGTAGCGCGCTCCGGAGCGCACCGCTCGATAGAGCCTGGGAACGGTTTCAGTATTGTGATTCAGTATTTCCGGACGCGCATCGAGCACCGTTTGCAGACAGTCTTCCCGGCCCTGGAAATCGGGGATCAGCACTTCCACCTGACATCCGGGGGCCTGGGTGCGGATTTCCCGGATGGTCTCCGCAAAAACCTTTGCGGCACCCTCGTTGTCGTCATCGCGATTCACGCTGGTGACCACAGCATGTTTCAGCCCAAGGCGGGCCACGGCTTCGGCCACTCGCCGGGGTTCGTCAAAATCCAGCGGTTCCGGTTTGCCCTTGGGCACGGCGCAAAATCCGCAACGCCGCGTGCACAGATTGCCCAGCAGCATGAAGGTGGCGGTCCCGTGGTTCCAGCACTCGCCGATATTGGGGCACTGCGCCGATTCACAGACCGTATGCAGATCCAGAGTGCGGGCCAGCTTCTTCAGATTGTGAAAGTGGTCGCCCATCGGAGCGCGGGCTTTGAGCCAGGAAGGCTTTGGCTGCGGACGCCGGGGGCTTACATCGATCTGAACGAGTTCGGGGGTGGTGGCCATGGGACAGGGAACCTTCTATTGTACGACAACGACGGAAGGTGCCCGGGACTCAAATCAATCCGTCACAGCGTGTGCAAATAAGCGATCAGATCGTCCAGTTCCCGCTGGGTCATCGTGGTGGCGGGCATCATCCTGCGTCCACGAACGATGGATTCGATCACGAAGCGATCGTTGGCGACCAGTCCGCTGGGCAGGTATTCCTTTTGATAGAGCCCTCTCAGGGCCGGTCCTTTGGAGGACGAAGATGAGTAAGCGGTGTGGCAGATGGCGCAACGGGCTTTGAAAACCCGCCTGCCCTGCGCCTGCTGGGCATTGAGGCCCAGTTCGGCATCGGTCTTGTTTGGGTCTCCGCTGCATCCGGCCACCAGGGCCAGCAGCGCGGTTGTGAGGAGAATGGACGCAGTTTGTCTCAAGTGACTATTATGTTCTAAGCAGCGGTGTTTTTGGAACCCCTGCTATTCCTCGTCATGCCGGTAGCCGTCAAACGCGCCTACGAAAAGCCAGCCTCCTCCGACGGGCAGCGTGTGCTGGTCGATCGCCTCTGGCCGCGCGGTCTGAAGAAGGAAGATGCCAGGATCCACCACTGGCTGAAGGAGCTGGCGCCCTCGGATGGACTTCGCAAATGGTTTCACGAGAGCGGCAACTGGCTGGTTTTCAGAAAGCGCTATCTGCTCGAACTCTCCGGCCCCGAGGCGGCGGTCGATCTTGAGACGCTGTATGGTCTGCTGCGCGAGCATGACCGCATTACTCTGGTCTATGCCTTTCATGACGAACGCCACAACAATGCCGTGGCCCTCAAAGAGCTGCTGGAAGGCATGAAAAAGCCGCCCTCGAGCAGCGGCCCGGCGCGGGCCGCCGCAGCTTCAGGCCGCGTCGCGCGCCGCAGGCCCGCGCGATGATTCTGCGTCCGCTGGAACCGCTGTCGGGAAATCCCGGCGAATGGGCTTCGGCCTGGCCGGTCGTAGAGCGTTTGCAGCAGGCCAAACATGAACGCTGCTGGATGATCACCCAGCCCTCTCACGCCGCGCTTGCGAGTTCATTTGCGGAATGTATTTCCGATCCGCAGTTTCCCCGCCCGGACCGGGCCATGCTGCGCGCCATCGCCCTGCATGATGCCGGATGGGGCGCGCTCGATGCTCAGGCCGTACAGAAGAGCCGGGCAAAAGCGGCTTACCGCCCCGAATCGTTTGTCGCGCTGCCTGTCGGCCATCTCGTGGATGTATGGAAGGATTCCATCGAAACTGCGCAGTCGACGGGTGCGGCCGGAGGGTACGCAGTGAGTTGCCACTTCAGCCGCATTGCCTGCCATCGAGCCGAAGGCGGAAAAGATTCAGCTCCCGATCGGCGCACTCTCGAAGCGTTTGTCGCCGCGGAAGCCGCCCGCCGGAAGAAGTTGGCGGCGCAACAGCCATTGCCTGTTGTGGAATTGGATCGTCTTACCGATCTGATGCAGTTCTGCGATCTACTTTCTCTTTATGTCTGCTGCGGCGCGACTGAGGGTGTGGTGTTTCCGAAATATTGCGGAGTTGAAGTCCGCGCCGCAGTCGAAGCCGACGGCCTGAGACTCACTCCGCGGATCATCCCCGCCGGCGCGCACTTCATGGTGGCCGCCCTGCGCCACCCGGCGGAGAAGGATTTGTCAAGCCAGGAGATGGTGGTCAGGGTTCTTTAAAAAGATTTCAAATTTTAAATTTTAAATTTGAAAATTAAACCCAAAAACATTTGCCGCAGATTTCGCTGATGTACGCAGATAAAATAAAACCAATTAATGATTTTTTATCTGCGTTCATCTGCGCAAATCTGCGGCAAATTAGTTTTTAAATTTAAAATTTGAAATTTGAAATTTGAAATCTTTTATTTCATGTCCATTGCGCCATGATCATGATGATGGTGTTCGCCTTCCGGTTTGTCGGGGGCCTGGCGCTCGACTGACCAGATTGCGTCCGACGTTTTTTCCCAGGGATACAGGTGGACCATCCAGCCGAAGACGTGGGGCATAAAGGCGCCGCCGGCGGCTTCGCAGGCCTCTTTGGTTGAGATGGAGCCGGCGAGTCCGAACTTTGCGTTTTTGGAGAGCTGGTTCATCTCCTGGCCTTTGGGCGGTTTGCACAGGTTCACATGCTGGTGCCACTGGGCCACGCTCAGGGGGACGCGCTCGTTGATCTGCTCTTCGGAAAAACGCACGGGCGCGGTGTACATGGCGCCGATCAGGCGGTATCCGTCGCCGGTCTTTTCATAGAGCAGCGAGGTGGGTTTGTTGGGGTCGAATCCGAAGGCGGCCCCGAAGGCGTATTGATAGTTGGTGAAGTGATACATTTTCTGAGGAAGGTTGGGGAGGAAGATTTTGAAGCCGTCGGCCTCGGCCGTCTTGTAGTCCTTGTATTTCTCCAGCGAAACACGGGCCTGCTCGACGATCTTCTGCGCCTTTTCCTGGTCGCCTGGCTGGGGGTCGCGCAGTTTGCTCATCATCATATGCGGCCCCATCTCGTGATGATGCCCCATGCTTTCGGTCGCCACGTTCAGATCCGATGCCGCTGTGGCGCCCGGCTGCTGCCGCTGTTCCTGGGCGAATACCAACAGTCCCGCCAGAGCGGCCGATGCGATTGTCATTGTCCATACCTTCCTCATGCTTCCGCCTCCCGTGTAGAAAGTCCAAATCTATTGAACCCGGGCCGTCGAAAAAAGTTACTTTCGATTCTACCGCTCCAGGAACTTCCCCGGGGAATCCGGGTTACCATCTGCGAGGCAAAGGAGCACATTCCAAATGAGCCATTTTTGCAGACGATTTTTCATGATAACAGCAACAGCCTGCCTGCTCTTATCGCTGGGTGTCGCCGCTCAGCAGCAGGGGCAGGGGACGGACCAGGGCACGGGGCAGGGTCAGAGCGACCCTAACGGAACCGGGCAGCAGCGCGGCAGAATGGGCCGGGGAGCCGGCCGTCAACAGGCACAGATGCTGGCCAGACGTTTGAACCTCACACCCGAGCAGCGTCAGCAGTTCCGCCAGATCGGCCAAAAGACGAAGCAGCAGGCCGACGCGATTCGCGGCGACAGCTCGCTGAGCGACGCCGACAGGAAGCAGAAACTCCACGACCTTCGGAAACAGACCATGCAGGAGCGCATGGCTGTGCTCTCTCCGCAGCAGCAGGATGAGTTGAAGAAAATCCGCGAGGAACGCCGCAAGGAACACGGCCAGGACAAGACGTCACAGAAGAAGGAAGATGAAGACGATATCTTCGCTGGTATGACAGCGGAGGACGACGGAGGAGGGGTGTCGTCGCCTCGGATGTAAAAAGCAAAGACAAGACCTTTGCACCACGGAGTCACGGAGACACGGAGGAAAAGATAAATGAGTCTGTTTTGGGACCGCCGGGTACTTCGTTCTGTCCGGGGCCGCGTTTCGATATTTTTGATCTGATGTCTCATCGGGAAAAGGAGGCCACGGAAACGTCAGGCCTCATTCAGTGACCAGCAGACTCCGTGTTCTCTGTAGCCGGAATTTGTTTCTTCCGGCATTCTCATGGGGTTACCATGAATCATGTCTAAAACGAAATTCGGGTTCGAAGATCCAGCGCCTATCGTGGACGACGAAGACGACCAAACGCTCGCTGCGATTGACGAAGGGATTCGCGATGCTGCAGCCGGACGAACTGTGACTGGCGACGAAGCGCGCAAACTCTTACCCCAGTGGATAACCGCCTCCTCTACGCGCAAAAGGCATTAGACGACCTGCGAGGAAGATGCTTTGGATTTGCGGCCACCCGCGCAAAGCGCTTATAGTCTGCGACATGGCTTCTCACATCGACTGGGTGCGCGAGTTCTGCCGCAGCCTGCCCCATACGACGGAAGACGTCCAGTGGGGCAACGATCTGCTCTTCCGGATTGCCAGGAAAATCTACTGCGGGGTTCCGTTGGGGCCTGAATCCTCCATCAAAATCACATTCAAATGCACGCCGGAGAAATTCGCCGAACTGACGGAGATGGAAGGTATTATCCCAGCGCCCTATGTCGCGAAACATCACTGGGTGGCTGTGACCGATCTTAAAGCCCTGCGCCAGGCGGAAATCAAAGAATTGATCGCGAATTCTTATCGGATTGTTTTTGAAAAGCTGCCGAAGCGGATGCAGGCGGAGTTGAGCAAGCCACAATCGAAAAACAAAAGCAAAACCAGAAAACCTGAAACACGGAGGGAACAGAGGAAGAAAATCTGAGGGAACGGAGGAAAACTTTTAATGGGTTCCTCGGCTGATCGAAGAGTTTAGCCAGCCCCGACAATATCGAGCCGGGCATACCTTTGTAAGTTTTCCTCCTTTTCCTCAGATTTTTTTCCTCCGTTCCCTCCGTGTTTCAGGTTTGATCTTTATTGCGCCAACGACAATTTTTCCACGGCCTGTCTTGCTGACTTGATGCAATCCGGAATACCCACACCGTAAAACGAGTTACCGATGATGTTCAGTCCGGGCAGGGCTTCGAGGCGCGACTGGATTTCAGCCACCCGATCGAGGTGTCCGGTTTCGTACTGGGGAAGCCCCTGGCTCCAGCGGAAGACCCGAACGAAGCGGGGCGGGGCGGTCAGGCCGAGAACTTCCCGGAGTTCCTCGAGTGCAAACTTCTCCAGGTCATCGTCGCTGAGCTTCAGCAGGTCGGGCACGCGAGAGCTGCTGAAGAAGCAGCGCAGCAGGGAGCTGCCTTCGGGGGCGCGATATGAAAACTTGTTGTGGACGAAGGTGCAGGCCATCATCTTTTTAGCCTCGGTTCCAGGGACGAGGTAGCCAAAGCCCGGGGGCAGGTCGATCTTGTCGAAGGCGACCGCCACAGCGGCCGACGATGTGTATTGGATTCTTGCCATCCGCGAAGAGATTTCCTGGTCCAGGGGGGCGAGCAGCGCAGCGGACGACGTTGCGGGAATCCCCAGCAGCACAGCATCGAAGATATTGCTGCCGTCGGTCGTTGCGATCTGCCATTCGCCATTGCGGCGGGCCACGCCGGTGACTGTCTGTTGCAGCCGCAGAGCCTGCGGGTCAAGCGTGGGTGTGAGCGCGTTCAGCATTTGCTGAAGGCCGTTCTTCAGCGAAGAAAAAAGCGGCGCCGGCTGTGTGCCCGAGGCTGCCGCCTTCTTTTTGGCTTTCAGCGAGGCCCTGGCCAGGCTGCCATGATCGCGCTCCATGGCGGCAAACATCGGCAGCACGGCGCGCATGCTCAGGTGCTCGGCATTGCCTCCGTAGACGCCCGCCAGCAGAGGTTCGGCGATCCGGTCCACCATTTCCTGGCCGAAGTGGCGGCGGACGAAACTCGCCACCGACTCATCGCCATTCATGTTGCCCGGCCTGATGAGCAGCTCGCGCGCCATGCGCAGCTTGGTGCCGAATGAGAACAGCGGGGTGGTGGCGATCGGCAGTACTCGCGTGGGCACCATGAACTGGAGGCCATCGGGAATCTCGATCAGCCGCTTCTTCGCCAGGATGTAGGTCTTGCGCTTCGAATCGTTGGAAGGAATGATCTGATCTTCAATGCCGAGTTCGCGGCAGAGCGCCAGGGCGTCGGGCTTGGCGGTCAGAAATGAATCCGGGCCGGCTTCGAGGATGAACCCGTCCCGCTGTTCGGTGCGTATGACGCCGCCGAGGCGTCCGGATTTTTCAAAGAGAGTCCACTGAAGAGGAGCGCCGGCGCGCCGGGCCTTTTCGAGAAAATAAGCCGCGCTCAGGCCGGCGATGCCCCCGCCGATAATGGCGATGCGCTTCATGCCGGCTGACCGAACGCCAGAGTAAGCTTTTCCGAGGCCAGGGCCGCCAGTGCGGCGATCAGCGCCGGGGAATCGTTCAGCGATTCGGTGCGCCAGAACTTCAGATCCTGTTCGCCGGCAAACTTTTTGAAGCCGATATCCACGTCATAGAGCACTTCCACGTGATCGCACAAAAAACCGATATCGGGCCGAGCCACGGGCCGCCGGACATACCCTGGCTCTGAAAAGCGAAGTACTGCAATTCCTGCGGAAGCCCGGCCACCTGTTCGCCCACCAGGCGGGCGGTTTCTTTGGCCTGCAATTCGTAGGGATCGCCGGCCTGGATGGTGCGGGTGGGCACGCTGTGCGCGGTAAAGATCACCGGAACGGGAGCGCCCGCTTCCGCACAGGCTCGCTGCCACAGAGGCTGAAGCTTTTCCGCGAAGGCGAGCACCAGCAGCGGATGGTTGTGCCAGGACTCGACGAAATGCAGGTCGATCTCGGGTTTCATCTGCGCCATCATCGCCAGTTTGTAGAGTCCCACGCTGGTGGAGGAATTCTGCGGTGCGAGGCAGATGGCCAGCACCCGTCGGATGTCCGCCTCCATCATCTGCTGAACGGCTTCGGCGACGAAAGGTTTCCAGTTTCTCATGCCGGTGTAAACCGGCAGACCCAGTTTGCGTTGCAGGCCCTGCGCCTGGGCCAGAGTGATTTCGGTGAGGGGCGATTTTCCGATCAAAGAGTAACGATGCCGTACTTCTTCGAGCACCGAATCCGGAACGGGGCGGCCGCCGGTGATGTTCCGCATGAACTCCGGTACGTCCGCCGGAGAATCGGGGCTGCCATGCGCCAGCAGCAGCACGGCCACGTTTCCACGGGACGCTGCATTCATCGCGCCGCCCCCCGTGCCTTGCCGTTGGCGCTCATTTCGCGCACGAAGTTCACCAGAGCGATGACGTTCTCGACCGGTGTTTCCTGAAGAATACCGTGCCCGAGGTTGAAGATGTGCCCCGGTCTTCCTCCGGCCTGGCTCAGGATGGCCTGGGTGCGGGCGCGCAACTCCTTCTGATCGGCGAACAGCGTTACCGGATCGAGATTGCCCTGCACCGCGCCTTCGTAATTCAAACTCTTCCAGCCCAGATCGAGCGGCATGCGCCAGTCCACGCCGATCACCTGCGCTCCTGTTTCTTTCATGGCGGGCAGCAGAGTGGCGGTGTCAGTGCCGAAATAAATGACGGGCACTCCGGTCTTTTTCAGACGCTGCACCAGCTTACGGGTGTGCGGCAGGGCGTAGCGGCGGTAGTCTTCCACGCTCAGGCATCCCACCCAGCTATCGAAAATCTGCAACGCGTCGGCGCCGCCGCGCACCTGCTCTTCGGAGTAGGCGGCCAGCACTTCGATCAGCTTTTCCATCAGCGTTTCCCACGCCGCCGGATTGTTGTACATCATCTTCTTGGCGTGGATGTAATTGCGTGAACTGCCGCCCTCGATCATGTAGCTGGCCAGGGTGAAGGGCGCGCCGCAGAAGCCGATGACCGGAAGTTTTTCACCGAAATGCTTTACAACCAGCCGGATGGATTCGGCAACATAATTCAGGTCGGCGCTGCGGTCGGTGCGCAGGGCCTTAACGGCCTTCGTGGTGCGCAGCGGTTCTTCGATGACCGGGCCTTCGCCGGCGGAAAAATGAAAGGGCAGCCCCATCACTTCCAGAGGCAGCAGCAGATCGGCGAAGATAATGGCCGCGTCCACATCGAGTTTTTCGGCGGCGGTAATGGTGACCTCGGCGGCAATCGCGGGCGTCTTGCAAATCTCAAGAATCGAGTGATGTTTGCGGACAGCCCGATATTCCGCCATATAACGGCCGGCCTGGCGCATGAGCCAGATGGGAGTTGCGTCAACGGGCTCGCACCGACAGGCGCGGACAAATCTGGAATTTGGCGCGGACATTGATATCCAATGTAGCATTTTTCAGCGAAAATTAACCATGACGACAAAGCGGCTCGATGGCTCCGTGGTGAAGCTTTGATCTTTGTCGGGAGAAAAGAATGAAACCTAAGATATTGCTCGCCTGGAGCAGCGGGAAAGACAGCGCCTGGGCGCTCCACGTGCTTCGCCGGCAGGCGAAATATGAAATTGTCGGGCTTTTCACCACCATCAACAGCGAGTTCGACCGGGTGGCGATGCACGGCACTCGACGCGCTCTGGTCGAACTGCAGGCTTCGGCCGCCGGTCTGCCGCTGTCGGCGATTCCGCTGCCCTGGCCGTGTTCCAATGACGATTATGAAAAGGCGATGAGCGGTTTTTGTGCGCGGGCCGTGGAACAGGGCGTTACCGCCATGGCTTTTGGTGATCTGTTTCTGGAAGACATTCGCGCCTATCGCTTACGTCAGCTCGAAGGCACCGGGCTGGAACCGGTTTTTCCGGTGTGGCAGATGCCGACTGCGTCCCTGGCGGAGGAGATGATCGATTCCGGCTTGCGCGCCCGGCTGGTCTGCGTCGATCCGAAGATATTGTCGTCCGATTTTGCGGGAAGGGAGTTCGACCGGGAATTGCTGCGCGAGCTTCCGAAGGAAACCGATCCATGCGGGGAGAACGGAGAAT
>WNFD01006550.1_pt1 | contig 11649 bp, 9 predicted proteins | sample 5400491 | NCBI WGS metagenome assembly WNFD01 (sample SAMN13153343, study PRJNA577476) | soil metagenome | isolation source: 120 cm saprolite under Douglas fir tree site 2 hole 2 replicate 2 | place: USA:California | collected 2015-04-18 | reverse complement strand
TGCGCGGCTCGTCGACGTTGTCGGCGGTCGGCACGAGAAGCTCGCGCTCGCCGCGGCCGGCGGTCTGGATCTGCCTGCCATGAATGCCGATCTCGACGAGGAAGCCCTTCATCCGCTCGGCGCGCTGTGCCGACAGCAGATCGTTCGCCTCAAGGTCGCCAACGGTATCGGTATGCCCGACGACCATGATGTCCGGGACGGGTCGCTGCTTCAGGGCCGCCAGGATCTTTTTCAGCTCCTCTTTCGATTCGTCGGTCAGCTCGTCAGTGGCGGTAACGAAGTAAAGCAGAAACGTGGCTGGCCTGGCGGGCAAGGCTTCGAGCGCGACAACGAAAGACTGGCGCACTTCGGCGTCCGAAAGCTGCGTAATCTCGGATTGCCCTGCGGTGATCCGGCTCGCCGCAAACGGCTGGTTGAGCACATGGCGCGCGCCGCCGCGCTGCACGATGACCGTGCCGGTATGACCGTCCGCGCTGGGCAGAACCACGACGGTCTCGTCGAGCGGCGCCGGCTGCGCAAAGATCGCGCCCAGGATAACCAGCGCGCCGAGCGCCAGCACCAACATCGCTCAGCTTCCCGGCTCGGTGACCTTTACCACGAACTCGGTACCGCGAACACCCATGATCGAGGACGGTGTGCGCACCCTCATCGCATCGGGCGACTGCTTGACCATCTTGCCCGAGATGACGGCGAGCGTTCCCTTCTTCAGCGAGGCATCGAAATGCCCGTTGTGCGTGGTCGAATCGAACGCATAGCGCTCGATCGCCAATACGCTGCCCGGCCCCACCGAAAGCAGGCTGTTATCGGAGAACGTCACCCCGGCCGAGCCGTCGGCGCCGGTGACCAGCGAATCGGACTCCTGCACCGGCATGCCCACCGTGGCCGGCAGCCGCTGGCCTTGCCGCTCGAGGAACACCGATCCCGTGGCGGCCTTGATCTGCCCCACATCGCCAGCCCAAACGCCGGCCGCGAAGCAGGACAGGCATACTAAAAGTATCCAACGCATGATGGCCCTCCCTTAGGGTCACTTTCAACGGATTCTATAATGCGCCCGATCCCATGGACTACAGCGTGAAAAACTCCCGCTTGGCGATGTTTCCGTCGCGGCTCGCCGAGCTGCGTCATTTGTCGGCATTCCTGACAGACTTTTGCGACCAGGTCGGCATCGAGCGGGAGCGCTGCCTGCGGCTCCACCTGGTCGTGGAGGAGCTGTTCATCAACACCATCCGGCACGGCCATCGAAGGGACTGCGACGCGCCCGTATGGTTGAGCCTCGAGGCAGGCCCCAAGGCGGTACAGGTGACCTACGAGGACACCGCGCCGCCATTCAATCCCTACGCCAGGCTGCCGGACAAGCCTATCGACGTGACGACGACGCTCGAAAGGCGCGCGATCGGCGGCCTCGGAGTCCTTCTCACCAAGGAGCTGGCAGCGACACGCGATTACGCCTATGTGTTCGGCCGTAACCGCATCCGTCTCAGCATGACGCGTTAGACGCGCCCAGCCGCGCGATGAGCTTTTTCACCGGGGCCGGCGCGGCGGCCTGCGCGGCATCCTCGAGATCAATCCACAGCCGCCCGGGCGCCGCGGCCCTCGGCAGCGTTCTTGCGACCCCGCATAGCACGGGGCGAATGCGCAGGCGAAAGTGCGTGAAGCCGTGCTCGAGCGGCTCCAGCTCGCGCGCTGATGAGATCTCGCAACCCAGTTCACGAGCTTGCGCGGCATATCTCGCGTTGCTCGCCACCGGGAAAGTCCAAAGACCGCCCCAAAGCCCCGCGCCGGGCCTGCGTTCGAGCAGGACCTGCTGGTGGTGCAGCAGCAGCAGCCAGGTAGCATTTCTGAGCGGAACAGCCCTCCTTGGTCGCGGCGCAGGCAGCTCATGCGCGCGGTTCTCGCGCCGCGCCACGCAGCGCCCCCGCACCGGGCAAACATCGCAACGCGGCTTCCTTATGCAGACGGTCGCGCCGAGATCCATCAGCGCCTGCGTATAGACGCCAACGTCGTCCTTTGGAAGCATGCGTTCTGCGAGCCGCCACAGCTTCGCTTCGACTTCACGCTCCCCTGGCCAGCCTTCGACGCCGTAGCAGCGCGCGAGCACGCGCTTGACGTTGCCGTCAAGAATCGCGGCGCGGCGGCCGAAGGCGAACGTCGCGATCGCCGCGGCGGTCGAGCGCCCGACGCCGGGAACCTCCTCGATCTCGTCTACAGAATCCGGGAATCTGCCGCCGTATTCGGAAACGACTTTCCGAGCGGCCCGATGCAGGTTGCGCGCGCGGGCGTAGTAGCCGAGGCCGCTCCAGAGCCGCAGCACCTCGTCCTCGTCCGCCGCAGCGAGCGCCTGCACGTCGGGAAAGCGGGACACGAAGCGCTGGTAGTAGGGAATGACCGCCGCCACCTGCGTCTGCTGCAGCATCACTTCAGACAGCCAGATGCGGTAGGGATCCCGCGTGTCTTGCCAGGGAAGTCCTTGGCGCCCGTGACGGCGCTGCCAGGCGATGAGAAGGCTTGCGAAAGCGGGCACGCCCGGATTCTAATGGGGACATGGGCAACCCCGTCGAGCACATCCGCGAATACCATCCCGAGCTGAAGGCAATCCGGCACGACCTGCATGCGCATCCCGAGCTGGGGTTCGAGGAGACCCGTACTTCGGCGCTGGTGGCGGACAAGCTGGCAAGCTGGGGCATCGAAGTGCATCGCGGCCTCGCGAAGACCGGGGTGGTCGGCGTGGTAAAAGGCCGCGGCACTTCAAGCGGCCGCGCCATCGGCCTGCGCGCCGACATGGACTGCCTGCCGGTGCACGAGACCGGAGTCGTGCCCTACCGCTCGCGCCACGATGGCCGCATGCACGCGTGCGGGCACGATGGGCACACCACCATGCTGCTGGGTGCCGCACGCTATCTGGCGGAGACCCGCAACTTCGGCGGCACCGCCTACCTCATCTTCCAGCCTGCCGAGGAAGGCGGCGGCGGCGGGCAGGTGATGGTGAAGGAAGGCCTCTTCGAGCGCTTCCCGGCGAACGAGGTCTATGCGCTGCACAACTGGCCGGGGCTGCCGCCCGGAAAGCTGGCGGTGCGCGCAGGACCGGTCATGGCCGCCACCGACGAGATCCAGATCACCGTGCGCGGACGCGGCGGACACGCGGCGATGCCGCACCTCGTCATCGATCCGGTCGTCGCCGCGTCGCACATCATCACCGCGCTGCAGACGATCGCGAGCCGCAACGTCAGCCCCGTGGACGCGGTGGTGGTGAGCATCGCCTCGATGCAGACGAGCCAGCTCGGCGCATTCAACGTGATCCCCGACTCCGTGCGCCTGATAGGCACGGTGCGCAGCTTCCGGCGCGAGACGCGCGAGCTCGCCGAGAAGCGCGTGAAGGAAATCGCGACGCACGTCGCGCAAGCATTCGGCGCGAGCGCCGAGATCGACTTCCGGCGAGGCTATCCGCCCACCATCAACAGCGAGCGCGAAGCGCAGTTCGCCGCGCGCATCGGCGAGCGCATCTTCGGCAAGGCAAACGTGATCACCGACGCCGATCCCACGATGGGAGGCGAAGACTTCTCCTACATGCTGCTCGAGCGCCCCGGTGCCTACGTGTGGCTCGGCCAGGGCGGCGGTCCCGGCGGCTGCTTCCTCCACAATCCGAACTACGACTTCAACGATGAGGTGATTCCGCTCGGCGCGGGCTACCTCGCCGCGCTCGTCGAGGAGTCCTTGCCGCTAGAATAAGGCGGTGGAGCGGAAGCAGGTTCCGGTGGGGCAGCTGGAGTTCGGCATGTACGTCGCCGAGCTCGATCGTCCGTGGACCGATACGCCTTTCATGTTCCAGGGCTTTCACCTGCGCACCGACCAGCAGGTGGAGACCCTGAAGAAATTCTGCAAGCACGTCTTCGTCGACATGGAGAAAACCGAGGTCGAGGACCGCTCGCGGCCCCGCGCGCCGGCGCCCCGCTTCAAGATCCGCGGCAACACCGCCTATCCCGAAACGGTCAATGTCGAAACCGAGGCGAAGCGCGCAGCCCCGGTCTACACGAAAACCGTCGCCGCCGTGCACGAGCTCCTGCGGCCGCTCGCCCAAGGCAATACGGTCCTGGAGGCCAAGGAAGTCAAGGAATCGGTGACGCGCCTCACCGACAGCGTAGTGCGCAATCCCGACGCGCTGCTACTGGTCTCCAAGCTGCGCGAAAAGAGCGAGGCGGCGCATGCCCGCGCGCTCCAGGTCTCCATTTACATGATCGTGTTCGCGCGCTTCCTGGAGCTGGCGCGCGAGGAGCTCGAGCTGCTTGGATTGCTCGGGCTGCTGCAGGACGTCGGCAAGACCCAGCTGCCGGCCTCGATCATGGAGAAGCAGGGGCCCCTGACGCCGGAGCAGGCCGAGTTCGCGAAAAAGCACGTCGCCCTGTCGGCGGAGATCCTGAAGGCGACGCCGGGCATCCCGCCGCGGCTGCCGGAGCTTGCCTTGCTGCATCACGAACGGCAGGACGGCAGCGGTTACCCGCGCGGGCTCAAAGGCGAGCACATCGGGCTCTACGGCTCGATCGCGGCGATCGCGGATACCTTCGATGCGCTGACCGCGGTGCGGCCTTACGCCGAGACGCTGTCGCCCTCGAGCGCGCTCAGCTTCCTGTACAAGGAGCGCGGCACCGGCTATCACTCCGAGCTCGTCGAGCAATTCATCCAGTGCGTCGGCGCCTTCCCGGTAGGCAGCGTGGTGGAGCTCAATTCCGCCGAAGTCGGCATCGTCATCGCGCAGAACCTGGTGCGGCGCCTCAAGCCGCGCGTGATGGTGGTGCTCGACGGCCAAGGCAACCCGATGCGGCCGCACAAGATCCTCGACCTCGACAAGGATCCCAAGGTGCGCCCGGACGAGCCCTACAGGATCCGGCGCACCATGGAGCAGAGCAAGCTCCAGGTCGACCCGCGAGAGCTGTTCCTCTAGCGCAGGTTGGCGACCCCGTAGGGCACGTGGCCCGCAGCGACATGCGCGCGTGCCGAATCGACGTGGCCGCGCTGGTCGTCGAAGTAGAAGTCCGGCTCGAAAGCCTTCAGGAACGCGCCCTTGTCGAGGCCGCCGAGAAACATTGCCTCGTCGACCGCGATGTTCCATTCCATGAGCGTGCGCACCGCGCGCTCGTGGGCCGGCGCGCTGCGCGCGGTCACCAGCGCGGTGCGCAGACGCATCGGCACGTCGGTGCCGGCGGCCGCCTGCAGCCGCTGCAGCGCTTCGAGCAGCGGCTTGAATGGGCCCGGCGGCAGCGGCTGGAGCGCATGCGCCGTCTCATGGCGCGTAAACGCATCCAGGCCGTCTTTCTGATAGACGCGCTCCGCCTCGTCGGAGAACAGAACCGCGTCGCCGTCGAAGGCGATGCGCACCTCGCCCGAGTGGCGGCTCGCCGCCTGCGCCGACTCCGGGTAGACGCGCGCCGCGGGCACCTTCGAGTCGAGCGCGCTCATCACGTCGTTTTCATTCGCCGACAGGAACAGGTTCGCCTTCAGCGCGTCGAGGTAGCGATACGGGTTGGCTCCGCGCGTGAATACGCCGCGCTCCAGACGCAGCCCTGCGCGCTCGGCGGAGCGGAACACCCGCAGGCCCGACACCGGGTCGTTCTTCGACAGGATGACGACCTCGACGCGCTGCGCCTGCGGCGTATTGAAAGCGAGGAGCTTCTTCACCAGCGGAAAGGCGACCCCTTCGCGCGCCGGCACGTCCAGGCGCGCGAACTGCAGCGCGATATAGGCGTCCTCGCCATCGCGCTCGAAAATGCGGTTCTCGTCCTCGAAGTCGAGCAGCGCGCGCGACGAAATGGCGACGACGAGCTTGCCTTCGACCGAGTACGGCATGCACTCAATTTAGCACTGTGGAGCGGGTGATGGGAATCGAACCCACGTTCATAGCTTGGGAAGCTATGAACGTGTGTTGATTCCCGACCCGACGAACGCTGCGGATTCTAAGGGCTTACAAGCCGTCCACTCAACGCGGCGACCTCCGCGATGGGCGGGTTACTTTGACGACATGCCGCTCTGCGTCAGGCTCCAAGAACCTAATGACCCGCTTGATCGCCTTGTCTGGAGCACTCCGGAACGCACATTCCCAAACGCACAACACACCCCACCCCAAGCGCCTCAGCGAACGCTCGCTCCTTAAATCGCGTCTTCGATTCGACGCGATCTTCGTCGTCCAATAACTCCTATTGGTTTTCGGGAGTCGAGTCAGCCTGCATCCATGTCCATGCCAGAAGCAGCTATGCAGAAAGACGACTTTCTGCCGACGTGGGAATACCAAATCGGGCGTACCAGGCATCCCGCGAACGTGCAGCCTGTAGCGAAAGCCCGCCGAGTGCAGGCGTGACCGAACACTTAATTCAAATCTCGAGTTCTTCGAGCCGATCAGCGCCATCTGAGCACTTCGCTGACGCTTTGTGACCCAGTCCACTCGGTTGCTGCTACCGGTTTCCGCTGTCCTTATCACCACCCTGTCGGCGTCGCTCGTCTGTCATCTGCGTAAGCCAAGCCTCAATCTCCTGTCGCTTCCACGGACGGACGCGAATGGCACGACGCGACCCCTTCAAGTACTTTGCAAGGTGATATCCAACGTACTCATGCACACGAGCTTGTAGCTCTGTGGCCCAAATTTTGACGGTGTAGTGGGCCTCAATGAGAAGCCTAGGGAGAACGTCTATCCATCCCTTTGCAGCAAACATTGAGTGGTCGCTCGATACGTCAAATTGGTTGATCTTGAGCGCATCTACCAATTTTGTTCCGCGCGCGATAGCGTCGAGCTCGAATTCGCCGTCCTCATCGGTCTTGGCTGCAACTAGAAACTCCACCCTCGGCAATGCCTGTTTCTGGTCCAATCGGGGAACAGCCCCCAGAAAGAAGTTTGCGTACCAGGCGTTACCCAATAGCTGAACATACGGGTCGGCTTTTCCGCGAAAGTCATCGCACCAAAACGCGTCACCTGCCTCGTCGACTCCTAAGGCATGGCGTTCCTTTGCCTTCGCCTCCCACCGCAAGAAAATGGCCGTAGGGGTCTGCTTTCGCTCATACCGATCCGCGAAGTCAGTCACTGCGTGAAATGGACGCAGCACCAAGCAAGTTCGAGACCACGGGTCGTCCTTCGTGCGCCCAGCAGTGAGAAGACGCGTAACCAACATCTGATCCGGGAGCGTGTTCATAGCGTTCAGGGGCCACGCTAGTATCTGCGTATTCGGATCGTGCGCCACCACGTCTACGAGAAACCGATTGATGACCGGACCGAAGACGCGCAATTGCGCATTCTTGACGACGCCCGCCACTATCTGATCGTTGTCGCGACTCTTTTGCAGAATGCTCCAGCTGACGCCGATGAGATCACGGACAATCCGCCCGTAAGTGCTGCCGTTAACGTAGTGACTCGATTCACGATCTTGAGGTGATACCGGGCCATCCATCAAGACAATGTCTGCTGGCCTAACTTCTGCGCCGTTTCTGGCGGTATCCCAGCGATCCATCACACGCAGAGCCGCGCGTATTTCCAGGAGATTCATTGCGTTCCAAATTGAGTGCGCGTACTGCGACTCGCTGAGGTCTGGATAGAACAACCGCGCCATGATCGTGTATCGGTTGTCGCGTTGTTGCATGTCTTCAGGTTTCTCCGGCAGGCGAAGAAAAGCTGCATGTTCCCGTCCATCCCTTTGCCTGACGCGGCGATTGGTTTGAGCAATGGCCGTATTGATAGACACCGAGGGCGCATGCCCTACAGTGAAGTCCCCCTCCTCTCCTTCTAATGTCAGCAAGCCTCCACGTGTTGATCCATCCACAGCGGCAACTAGAACCGTGGAATCCGGGGTTGCGTTCGGAATATCGACGATCAATGGCTCCGGAGAGATTCGCTTTGCGAGCTCCTCTTTCAGGACAGCTTCGTCGCAAATCTTCAGCGCATTCCGCCGAAACTGAGTAAGACCCGCGGAGAAGCTAACGGGCAGATCGAGAGCCTCTCGGGACAGGCCAAGGCCAAATTTTCCTAGCTGCTTCAGGAGCAGCACGCTTGTTTCTATTTCGTTCCGAAGATTTGAGAGTGACTTATCTCCAGCCTTTTCGAGATGGTCGTATTGCTCATAGCTATGGGAGAGGTCGTCCGCGTAAGCACAAATGGCCTTCTGAAAGAGGGAGCGCGCATCCTGATTCTTCAGACGCTCTCGCGCCTCCTTCCACGCTGACTCGGGCACATCTGTAACTTGACGCCGCGCTTCCTTTATCACGGTTAGCGCGAGCAACGGATACTCAGGGTCGACGATGGCGGCCAGTTGCTCCTCGTCGAGCCACTGACTATCAACGTGCGCCCCCACCTTGAAGACCGTGTTTCGATCCTCCTTCTCCGCGATGAGCAGGCCACGATGGCGAAGCCGCCGCCCAAGGTTGTGATAGGCCTCCACCGTTACCGTGTCGCCGCGCTTTTGGGCTTCCTCGTGCACCTGTTGGGCCGTTGCTCCAGCGGGGCGCGCGGCTAGCTCCAGGAAGAGCTGTTGCCGTTGTAGTGGCGTCAGGAGGCTCGATTCCGGTGTTGTCTCCATGCGCTTGCCTACGCGGCCGTGGACTTGGTCCTAGTCGCAAAGACCGGAGGCGTACTACCACCAACGGGAGTAGCACGTTGCCGCACTTTCAGCAGAAATCCGTGTTTGATGATTTCGCTAGAGCCTGACACCGCACACATCCCGCGAGGAAGCTTGGGAAGTTGCGCCAACAAATCCTGTCCAAGGTCGGCGGTCACGCCGCCAATGGCTGAGAGCTGATCTTTCTCGAGTGCGAAGACGAATCGGGTTTGCAATCGCTTGAGGATGCTTCGATCCAGGTCGGCTGGCGATTGGCTGCTAAAAGCAATTCCAGTTCGCACGTGCCGGCCCATGCGGGCAAGTTCGTAGAGCACTTGCGTGCTCACAACATGTTCGGACATCGGAGCTACTGAGTGCGCTTCATCGATGAACAGAAGGGAGAACCAACCGGCCGCCTCCATGTCGCCTTTGTTCGCCTTTTGCGTCATCGCACCCCCGTATTTCTGCAACGTCCTCGCCGCCGCCGCCGCTATCAACTGCGTCTGACGCAGCGAGAGATAACGGCAGTCGAGCACGACAATTCCGTTCGTGATAAGAGCCTTGATGAAGTCAAAGCTCGTGCCCGGAACAATCAACGGATCGCGCTCCAATGCACTGATCCTGCTGATCGCCGCGCCCACACTCGTCTTTACAGTCTTGAGGGACTCGCCCAACTGAGCGATCCGCGCCTTGAGCTCATCGAAAGTGATGTCCGAGCCTCTCTTTTCGTTGCGAAGCTGGTCGTGCGCCAGCTCGATAAGCTCTCCGTACTGCGTGTTGGGCTGAACATTCGGCGCGATGGAAACCAATTCGGGCGGCGTCAGAAGATTGAGTGAGAGACCGAATTGCGCGCGATCAGGCAATGAGATGACAAGCCCCGAAAGGGACTTAGCCAAGTCTATGAACTCCCCGTTAATGTCGAGTACGAGGGTGGGTACCTTCCATTTGCTTGCCTCTTCGAGAAGCACGCCACCGAGATACGACTTGCCCTTCCCCGGGTTCCCGAAAAGACCGCAATGCATTTGCAGCACTTCAGGCCTGAGGGTTACGTTGAACTCCGCAATGCCTTGCGCCGACCCCAAGTCCAAACCCTTATTGGGGTCTCGGAGTGCCCCTATCGCGTCCTGCGCCAAATCGTCGGGGAGCAGAACGACGGGGTCCCCTGCTCGGGTTAGACGCTCAGGCGCTCGCGTTCCGAGAACCTTGAAGTCGCCCGAATCCGAGATTTCGATTTCAAGATCCTCGACGGTCTCACACGCAGCAAGGCGGAAGATCCTGGTCGAAACTCCTTCGGCAGCGTAGCCCGCGCGCAATCCAAGCCGTTCCCTAGCGGCCGCAAGCTCAGGCTCCTCATTGGGGTTGATTTCGAGGCAATCCCCGACCTGAACAACCGTAAGCACCGCTCGATTACGACGACCGTGCCACGCAGCTACGAATTGGCCAGGCCGAACCTCGCGTTGCGGATCGAGAAGAACTCCGACCTTCCCAAACGCAGGCGTGCTGTTCCAATGCACCAGCCGGCCGATGACTTGGAATGCAGCGGGAATCTCTTGATCAGTGACAGCCGAGAAATCGGCCGTGACGAGTTGGGGGTACTGCGGGTTCTTGTCGATGTCGTCAGCGCCCATCCGTCTCTCCTTAGGGGAAGATGCGGAGCTAACACTAACAGTTTGTGTGTTAGTTTACAAGCCTATCAATCTAGCCCCCTACGAATAATCCTATAACACATTGATGCAAAGACGAAATCTAAAGCGTTGCCTACCAAACTGGCTGTTTGCTTTGTTTGCTCAAGGAAGCGAAAGGAGTCCGGAAAGCCCTGAATCCGCGCTGCCTCACGCAAGGTCAATGAGCGATTTTCTACCGGGTGCCAGAACCGACCGCAACCAGCGTAAGGGAAGTATCCGGTGATCGTTCTAGAGAAACCGCGCCGGTGCAATCGCCCGTAGGTGTGCGCGAAGTGATCTTCTGAACCGGACCACTTTGCTCCTTCGGCAATTTGGCCCATGCGCCTAAGGATGTGCGTTGAATGATTCCAACGAGAATGGTGCAGCGCCTCAGCCTCCTTCTCGGGAGTCTGTTGCAGATCTCCAATGGTTTCCCAAACCGTTCGGGCCGACCGCTCTCCAAGCTTGTCTGTCCAGGCGATAAGTTTTTCACGCGCAAGACGCTGCGTGGAAGGCGCAACGCCAAGCATTTCTGTGAGGTGCAGTGCGACAGACCTAAACGACCGGCTCGAATAGCTGAAGACGCGCTCATTGCTTCCATGCGTCGGCCGAGGAAATTTCGGAGTGATCGCGAGATCCTTTCGGAATGCCACAAGAATCAGCCGCTGCCGGTTCTGGCAGCTCCCATACTGAATAGCATTTCCGAGCATCGCGCTCCACCGATATTCAGCGTTATCGAGCGTTGCGATTAGGTCGCGATATTGCGGTGATGCCGCAGCAGTAGGAACGTTCTCGAGCGCAATCGCTTTCGGTCTCGCCGCTTCAATGACTTCAGCAAAGCGAGTCATGTGAGAATTGCGAGGGTCATGAGGATCGCGCTTGCCGCTTTCGCTGAATCCCTGACAAGGCGGACAACCTAGAAGTACGTCAATTCTTCCACCGGCCTCAGATATGACCTCAGCTGGCTTCATGACCATCAAGCTTCGCCTGAGATACGGTGCTTTCGGGAAGTTAGATAGGTATGTCTTCTTAGCAAGGCTGCTCGAATCCACCAGCAGCGCAATTTCTCCACGCTTCCACGCCCTAAAAGGCTCAACGGACCGAGCTGTGCCTGCGTACAACTCGACAATGCGTATCTTTCGTTTCATCGGATCCGCGCGCTTATCTTTTCTCGCCGCGCAAACATAAGATTGTCAAGCCGTTTGCCCGCCAAGACAAATGACCCGCCCATCGCGGAGGTCGCCGCGTTGAGTGGACGGCTTGTAAGCCCTTAGAATCCGCAGCGTTCGTCGGGTCGGGAATCAACACACGTTCATAGCTTCCCAATGTGAAGCTATTGTTCTGCCATCGAACAGGACCCGCCGGGCTCAGCGGGCCGCCAAGGTTTCAACGCCCCCTAAGGGACTCCAAAGGCCAGC
>WNFD01006993.1_pt1 | contig 11653 bp, 9 predicted proteins | sample 5400491 | NCBI WGS metagenome assembly WNFD01 (sample SAMN13153343, study PRJNA577476) | soil metagenome | isolation source: 120 cm saprolite under Douglas fir tree site 2 hole 2 replicate 2 | place: USA:California | collected 2015-04-18 | reverse complement strand
CCCGCGACCGCCGGATGACGATCCCGATGGGCGCGATGTCTCGACGTCGAGACAACGCCCTACCCTCGCGTCACAGGCGGACTACGCGTGATCCCGACCCGAAGCGGGGCTTGCATTTTTGGGGCGCCATCGATTGGCGCGAAAGTTGCGGGTCGTCGCCATTAGTTGGTCGTCGCCATATCACCCAGCGAGACCCAATGTTTTCCGTCGAACTGCGCAAGCTGCAGGCTGTGGTAGGCAAGGTAATTCGTCGGACTGTTGAATATTCGCAAGCCTTCCAGAACCATTGGAACTCTTGGCTCCTTGATGTTTGTCGCCTGAACGAGAAGGTTTTCCCTGCTGAGATCGTCTCCGCAGCGTCGAAGCACAAGGCAGATCATATACGCGTTGACGTACCCGACGACTGCCGTGTCATCTTCAATGTCCAGCCTGGGCATATACTTGGCGACGAAGGCTTTGTAGTCGGCGACGTCGGGACTGTTGACTTCCCCCGGATCCATCGGGTGTTTCAGCCATCGCGCAGTAATGACACCCTTCGAATTTTCCGGGCCTGCAGGCACAAGTGTCGAACCGATCCCGGCCGCAATACTGGCTATGATGTAAGTAGGCTTCCATCCGAGTTCGGCAACCTTGCGGATGCCCTGTGCGACGAACTTTGATGTCGTCAATTGGACAAGAACGTCAGCGCCCGTAGCTCTCAATTCGACGATCGCTCCGTCGATTGTCGGATCGGTCAGTTCGTGCGGGATTTGCCCGATGATCAGCTTTTCCTGGCCGCCCAAGGCTGTCCTGAGCCCCCGGAGAAAGTCGCGGCCGAGATCGTCGTTCAGATAGTGGACGGCGATCTTCGCGTTCGGTCTATGGTCGATCAAGTATTGCCCGTACGCAGCACCTTGCGAGACGAAAGTGGGATGAAAGGGTACGATCCAGGGAAAGTTTTTCGGATCGTTGAAGCGCTCGGCTCCTGACGTGAGAAATATACTCGGCACAGAGTTCGAATTGAGATATTTCTGCACAGCCACATTGGGTGCGGTCCCGAGAAATCCGGCAATCGCAAATACCTCGTCCGACTCGACAAGCTTTCGCGTCTGCTCGAGGGCCTTCGGCGGGCTATACGCGTTGTCGAGCGAGATCAGATTAACCTTGCGGCCGTTGATGCCGCCCTGGTCATTGATCATCTGGAAATAGGCGGATTGCGTCTGACCGAAGACCCCGTAGGCCGAAGCCGGGCCACTATACGGCGAAGTAGTGCCGAGTTTGATTTCGGTATCGGATATGCCCACGCCATATTTTTTATCTGCCCGCGCACCGCACGTGCCGCGTAGGAATAGTCCGGCTCCAATTCCTCCAACGATGGAACGCCGCGTAACGACCTTGCTCATGGAATCCTCCCTTGGTTTTTTCTGACGGCTACAATGCGCGACCCGCGAGATTTGTCGCCGGACGACCTTGGACGGCATCTTAAGCTTATGGTACTACCAAATAACGGCGGAGACTTCACGTGTGAAGCCGATGGAAGCAGGACTAAGGATACGGGGGCAGACACCATGGCCAATGACTACGACGTCATCATCGCGGGCGCCGGCCCCGTCGGCCTGACTCTGGCGATCGATCTTGGGCGCCGTGGCGTCAAATGCCTGATCATCGAGCGGAATCAGACCACCGCGCCGTGGCCGAAGATGGATCGATCCAACGCGCGCTCGATGGAATTCTATCGCCGGCTCGGAATCGTCGATCGGGTCCGCGCCCTGGGTTATCCGGCCGACAATCCGATGGATGTGTTCCTGGTCAGACGGCTGAGCGAGCCGGCGGTCGCGGTGCTGAAATATCCCTCGGTGGCGGAACGGCGCAAGCAGATCGCCGAATGCCGCGACGGTTCCCTCCCGCTTGAGCCCTATCAGCTGGTGTCGCAGAACAAGCTTGAGCCGTTGCTGACGGAAGTCGCTGAGGGTACGCCGAATACGAGCGTGCGCTACGGCTGTGAGCTCGTCGACTTCGAGCAAAGTGATGACGGTGTCACCGTCTTCCTGCGCCTCGACGGAGGCGAGAAACAACTGCGCTGCGCTTACCTGGTGGGCTGCGATGGCGGCTCCAGCACCGTGAGGAAAAAGCTCGGCATCCAGCTCAATGGCCGGGCGGCGATCCGTGAGGCCCGGCAGGTCATTTTCTGGTCGGAAGACCTCTACGAGAGAATTGCCGCCGGCAAGGGGCGCCATTACGCATTCCTGGACGCCACTGGTTCAAGCCTGGTTGCCCAGGGCGACCGCAAGGAATTCACGCTGCACACGCAACTTCCCGCCGATACCGATTTCGAGGCGGTTCTTCGCGACCTGATCGGGCTTCCGTGCGATCTGCATATCCGCCATATCGTCGGCTGGCGTCCGCATCTGCTGCTCGCCGACCACTACAGTCAGGGACGGGTTTTCATGGCCGGCGACGCCATTCATCTCGTCATCCCGACGGGAGGATTGGGGATGAACAGCGGCGTGGGCGACGCGTTCGACCTGTCGTGGAAACTGGCGGGGGTGGTTAAAGGCTGGGGTGGCCAAGGCCTGCTCGACGGCTATGAGTTGGAGCGTCGCCCGGTGGGCGTGCGCAATATGGAAGCCTCGGGCTGGGCATCCGATGGCGTGCCGATCTGGCGGGCCCGCGTCACGCCTGAAGTCTATGACGACACCCCGCAGGGAGAGGCGGCACGCGAGAAGGTTCGGGATTCTTTCATGGTCGAACATGCGCGCATGCACGGCATGATCGGCGCAGAATTTGGCTATTCCTACGCAGGATCGCCGCTGATCACGTACGAACCCGGCAACATCCCGGTGTGGGAGATCAGCAGATACACTCCCCACGCCCGGCCCGGGGTACGCATTCCGCACATGTGGCTAAGGGACGGCCGCGCGCTGCAGGACGTACTTGGCGACGACTACACTTTGCTCGACCTGCGCGGTGACTGCGAGACCGGATCTCTGGAAGCCGCGTTCAGGGACGTCGGCGCGCCGCTGGAAGTCCTGCGCCTGGATGAACCTCATCTGCGCGAGGTATACCGCGCCTCGGTGTTCCTGTTGCGGCCGGACTTGCACATCGCCTGGCGCGGCGAGGGACCACCCGAGGATCCCGAAAGGCTCGCCGCTATCGTCACCGGTCACGGCCCCGGCTTTCACCCGTGAGCGAGGCTTGCTTCGGCGAACGGTGACGCGCGTGAACGGGGCGGCCCGGGTCGATACACCGGCCGGGTTACACAAGAACCAGCCCTTGAGCGTCCAACGCGACAGCTTTTTCAAGTATCCCGGATCGAAAACTGTTACGGTATGAATCGATAAGGCATCAGAGATCTGATTTAATGCATATGGCGCAGACCACGGAAAAGATCATAGCAACCAAATTCCCAGCCCCCTCGCTTCGGGCCTTCGAGCAGGTCGCCAATCATATCAGACAGAGCATAGCATCTGGCACGTTGAAGCCTGGGGACAAGCTGGCGCCCGAGCGGGATATGGCCAAGCAGTTCGAAGTCGGGCGAAACGCGATACGCGAAGCCCTGCGAGACCTCGAAGGCAAGGGCATTGTCAGGTTGGAAAAAGGACGGGGCGGTGGTGCATTCGTTCGTCCGCCGAATGCGAGCCGGGTGACGCACGCCTTGTCGGACCTGGTCGACGGTGGCTCAATCAGCCTTTCCGATCTCACCCAAGCGCGTGTTCTGTTCATGGAGGTCGTCGTCAGACTCGCAAGCGAGCACGCGACGGAATCCGATTTCGCGGCGCTGGAAAAGAACATCGAGGAAACGGAGGAGTTCACGAAAGCAGGGAACGCAGAGCTCCGGATCGAGAGCATAGGAAAATTCTACACGCTGGTTGCCGAGGCGACCGGAAACACCGTTCTCGTGCTGATGGCAACAGCCTTGTCCGCGATCGTGCGGCGCCTTCTCGATAACGCGGTCGATTCGCGCCGAAGAGGCCTGCCGACCACCGTCGCTTCACGCCGGCGTTTCTTGCGTTTCCTGCGAGCGGGCGAAGTTGACAAAGCCATCGCAGAACTCAGCGATCATCTTGTCACACTTCATCGATCGCTGGTCCGCTTTACGGAGGAGCAGCGGAAGAAAGAGGCCGCCACAAAACGTTCTTCCGGCAGCACCGGCAGAAAAAGACAACGAAGCCGTTCTTGACGAGCGACCGCCACCAGACGTTCAGCGAACCTCGTCGTCGATCGAAAGGACCGGGCCCTCGGGGACCCAGCTCGTGCCGTCGAAACGAGCCATCTGCATTTGAGAAAAAGGCGCATAGCGGTCTGGTCGCGTAGTGATGGTGATCCCTGGAAGCAGCATCGGCGCCTCGACCTTTGTAAGCGTGGTGGCCGCTTTGATGAAATTCTCTCGCGTGAGATCTTTACCGCACAGTTCGAGCACCTTTACCGTCATGAATGCCGAGACATATCCCGTCACGAGGCTGGCTTCGGCCAAATCGGCCTGAGGCATCCAATCCCTGAGGAATTGGCGGAACTCCTTCACGTCGGCCGAGTCCTGCCAGCGTGGATCGGTTGCGGTTTTATATGCAAGCGTTGTCATGAGCCCCTTGGAGTTCTCGATTCCAGCCGGCTCAAGAACGCCTTTGATCGAACTCGCAGTGCTTACGACATAGTTGAAGGGAGTCCAGCCAAGTTCAGCGATTTTCCGGACCGCCTGGGCGACGTATTTCGAAGTACCCCCGGTGTACAGCGTGTCGACACCTGCCGCCTTCAGCATTACGATCTGCGTATCGACCGTGGGATCTGTAGCCTCATAGGTAACTTCCTTGACGATCATCGTCGCCGCTTTGTCGCCGAGGCCCTCCTTTAGCCCAATCAGATAATCGCGGCCGGCATCGTCGTTCTGGGAAAACGTTCCGATCTTGGCGTTGGGCCGGTTCGCCAGCAGGTACTTCGCGAAAGTCTGGGCCTCCAGCCGATAGGGCGGGTAGAGCGAGATGGTGTAAGGAAAGTTCTTTGGGTTGTCCCATTTCGAAGCGCCGGTGGAAATGAAGACTTGCGGCACCTTCCTGTCGTTGAGATAGCGCTGGACCGCTGAATTGGTGGGCGTGCCCAGCGAACCGACAATCGCGAAAACCTCTTCCTGTTCGGCCAGCTTGCGGGTCTGCTCGACCGTCTTGGCCGGGCTGTAGCCGTCATCAAGGCTGATAAATCTTATCTTTCTCCCGTTCACGCCGCCCTTTGCATTGATCATCTCGTAATAGGCCGCCTCAACGCGTCCCATGATGCCGTAGCCGGATGCCGACCCGCTGTAGGGCATCGTCTGACCGAGCTTGATTTCGCTATCGGTCACTCCCGGATCCGCGGCCTGTGCTGAAACTGTCGTCGCGATCAGCAGCGCGCCGAATAGTGCGGTCCTAAACATGATCACCTCCCGTGAGCTCTGCCCGTTATTGTTGGTTGCTCCTGCTCGCGCTGGGCGATGTTTTCCGACGCAGGTTGCCGTACCACTTCACGGCATCGCGCTGCCGCCATTGACGCTCAATTCCTGACCGGTGATGAACGCGCATTCCCTGCCGGCGAGAAACAACACGACATCCGTGACCTCGGAAATTTCGACCCCTCGTGCTTTTGGAACGACCTGCACGAAGGCCTGAGCCAGCGCGGGATTGCTTTTCAGCGCGTCTCGGTGACGCGATGTGTTCACGACGCAGGGAGAAACCGTATTCACGGTGATATCGTACTGGGCGAATTCCTTGGCCAGGCCCACCATCAAGCCGACGACACCGCCCTTGGCGGCGTTATAGCCGGCGTGATTGGGGATTCCCGTCCGCAAGGAGTCCGCGCCAATGTTGATGATCCGTCCGTGATTGCGCGCGACCATGTGCGGCAGAGCCTTGTGGGTACACCAAATGGTCGTCCACAAATTGCGCTTGAGCGTCGCCGTCAGCGACTCTGCATCATGCTCCAGGAACGGGCGAATGATGCCGCTGCCTGCGGCATTGACGAGAATATCGATCTTTCCGAATTCATCCACCGCTTTGCGGATCAACGCGTCGGCGACCATTTCCTCCGAAAGATCTCCGACGAAATGCGATATTTTCGGAACATCGCCTTCCCTGCGGAGCGTTTTGCGAACTTCCTCGGCCGCTGCCTCGACACGCGGATCCGCATCCGCCAATAGGGTGGAAACGCCGGTCTGAGCCAGCCGGGCTGCTATGGCACGGCCTATTCCACCTATACCCATTCCGGCTCCAGTAACGATAGCGGTGCGTGCAACTTCCGCGGTCATCTCGCTGCCTTTGTCAGAGAATGATGGAAACGCGCCCTCGAGATCATAGCGAGTCCGTGTCGATGATCGCGCGCGGCGCCGATGCGAGCGACCTGTTACTTTGGCGGAGACAATTTATAGAACATGATGGTCTGCGCGATCATGGTGTACAGGCCCGCCAACCCAATGATGTCGCTGACGCCCGAGTGGCCGAGCTTCTCCATCGCGCGCTTGTGCAGGTCGTCGCTTACATCCCGGCTTTCGGTGATCGCAAAGACCAATTCGTACGTAACCTGCTCAACCGGATCCGTGAACTTCGGATCGGTTCTGTTCCAGATGGCATCGACCTGCGCACCAGTGACGCCGTGTTTCTTGGCCAGGCCCGCATGGAAATGCCATTCGAACGCGGATCGCCAGAAGCTGGCAACGCCGAGAATGACGATTTCCTTGGCCTTGGGCGAAAACGGCGCCTTCTGTGAAACGTATTCGCCGAACTTCTCCGCGACTTCGGCGAATTCGATGTTGTGCAGCCATATCTGCAGATTGGGCGGCACGCGGCCCCGCGGACCTGCCTTGATCCGTTCGATCAATGCGCTCTGCTGGGCCGTCATATCGCTCGGATCGATCTTGAACGGACGTCCCGGGTGCTCCTCGATCTCCATGTAGTCTCCATATCTGGTCTGCGTTGGAGGACACCGGGACGCCCTGGGAAACGAGGTCCGTGCCGTGCCGATAAACACCATTGCTTCGGCGACACCGGATTCCGACCGGAGCTCCGGCTAAGTCGCCGTCATTTGCTCGAACAATCACGCAGCCGGCGGCGCAATGACGAAGCACTTGGACGAGTTGAATATCCAGGTATCGACGAAACCGGCCTCCGCCGGCACGCGCTTCATTTCATTCAAGGCGCCGACCAGACACATCCAGTTCAATACTTCCTGTTGCCCGCTATCCTCGACCGCGGTCGCCGAATAATCCTTCCAGTATTTGTAATTGCCGGTTCGGATGGCGTCATACAACCCGCGATCCGCCTCGGTGTCGGGATACAGATAGTGAGTCTTCGCCGTCAGGAACGCATGCGACCACCCCGAAGAGGCGAGAATCGCCACCCGCCAAGGAGATTCTTTCAGGATCCGCGCGGTCTCTGCTCCAAGATCGAACAATCGCCAAGGGGTCGGCGCCGGCGGATCGAGGTCGGAGGGTGTCAGCGGTTTGGCAAAATTCGGCCGCCCACCCTTCTGAGCGATCACCTTGCGGCCGTAACAGTTGATCGCGAACGGCACGACCGGATACGGAAACCCTTTGCGATCGTAGTCGAGGTAGAAGATCGCATTGGTGAATGCATGTCCGAGCGGATGATGCAGAGGCTTGTAGGAATAAGCCACGTCGAATCCCGCGTTGATCAGCCCCGTTGCGAGGGCCTTGCCGGCCTCGACGTTGCCTTTCACCCGGTTGACTTTCTCCGGCGGCTCGCCCCAGATATTGTTCTTCGGGGATCCAAACTCAAAACCGGGATGCGCGCTGATAGCGTACGGCGGGATGATATCCTCGTGGAAATTCTCGTACTGGTCGTCTCCCCAGATCAAGACAAAGTCGGGCTTGAAATCGTCCAGCGCCTTGCGGGCCTTTCGCATCCAGTGAACGAGTTTCTCGCGGTGCTTGGTGGCGGCGGATTTGCCTTCATCGTTCCCCCACTCGGCGCGCATGCCCTCCGGCCATCCGTCAGGTGTCTTCAATTTTCCCGGAAGGGCGGGATTCTGCAGCATATGCTTCAGAATTCCCGACATTGTTTCATCATGCCCCGAAAGAGGCGGATAGTGTGAAATACCCAGGGCAAGAATCTCAGCCATTGTTGCTCTCCCAAAGGACTCGGTGAGTCCGGTAATCCAGCTTCATTCGGTAGCACCAATGAATCTCTGGATGACGCAGTTTTTTGTTTTTACGGCTCGCCGCAGCTGCCTGCTAGCGTTGTTCACAGGACTTCGGTAGGACCATTATAGGGAACGATGAGCGAATAACAAGCCTTGCGGCGCAGAGCCCGCCTCGCCTGGCGAATGGCTGCCAGCCGGCCGCTGTCAGGCGCCTGCGATGACCGCGCGCTTCATCAGCTGATCGATTTGATTCAGGTTCATTCCAAGAAGTTCTCCGAGCACCTGCCTGGTGTGCTGGCCCAGCGCAGGCACTTGCGGGCGGGCCATGATTTCGCCGTGCCCGAATTTGAATGGCGCATTAGGAACGAGAAATGATCCTGCCGCATCCTCGGCACGCGCCATTGTGCCGCGTGAAACGGTTTGAGGATCGGTGATCGCTTCGGAGACCGTTAGATATCGCGAACACGGCACCCCTGCGGACATCAAGATGTCCTCGCACTGCCGAGCCGGCCGAACCTTGGTCCACTGCTCCAGTTCGCTCATCAGCGCATGCCAGTTCTCCGATCGCGCCTCTTGCTGCGCAAAGCGCTCGTCGATTCTCCAGGCGGGATTGCCTGTTGCGTCGGCCAGCTGTTCGAAGTTTCTCTGGTTGATGGGCGTCACGATGACAAAGCCGTCGAGCGCGACCAATGGCGCATACAGATGGCGCTTGGTTCCGTCGGGAAACTGCGCCGCTTGGCATTCATACACCAGCAGGTTCAGCATCGAGTCCATCAACGCCACATCGATAAATTGGCCGCCACCATGGCGAAGCCGGCCAACCAGTGCGGTCTGGATGGCGCCGAACGCATAGACCGCCGCCAGCACATCGGCCACGAAGATACCTGTCTTGGCAGGGCGATCCTGATCGCCCTGATAGTCGAACTGCGTCCGATCGTAGCCGCTGGCGGCGTGCACGACCGGAGCATAGGCGGGATGATCAGCGCGAGGTCCCGATTGGCCGAAACCGGAAATTGAACAATAAATGAGATCGGGGCGTCTTGATGCGAGCGTCGCGTAGTCAAGCTTCAATCTTTTCATGACGCCGGGCCGAAAATTTTCCAGGACAACGTCGCTGCTGGCAACGAGATCCGCGGCAATGTCGCGCCCCTCGGCGGCCTTGAGATCAATCGCCAGACTCTGCTTGCCACAATTGAGATGCCCGAAATAGGTGCTATGCCCCTGCCGTAACGGCTTGGCCTTGCGCATGTGATCGCCGCTTAGTTCTTCGATCTTGAGTACCTCGGCGCCGCAATCTGCAAGCATTCGCGAGCAGTACGGCCCCGCAATCATGCTGGTGAAGTCAACGATCCGGATGCCGGCCAGCGGCTGCGAAACGGGAAGAGGATTCACTCAAGTCTCCAACTCTGGCCTGTTCAACCAGACCACAAGCCCTGCCGGTTTTACCCGGCGATTCCGCACCGACGCCTCCGCGTTCCTGCGGCCAGGGGTTCCGGCGCACCGGGTCGGGTGCGCAAGCTTCATTTTCCGGTGAAATTGGGCTTTCTCTTTTCAGCGAATGCCTTGGTCGCCTCGCGGTGATCCTGCATGTGCATCGTCTCATGTTCGAGCGCCATCGATGCATCGAGGATCATGTGCATGTTTTGCTTGAGTATCCGATTGATCGAGAGCTTCGTCCACCGAATGGCCCACGTCGCACCGTCTGCCAGTTCCTGGGCGATCTCCGTGGCCTTCGGCAGGACTTGCTCGGTCGGGACGGCATAGTTCACGAGGCCAATTCGCTCAGCCTCCTTGCCGTTTATCAGCGAGCCGCGCATCAAAAACTCCTTGGCCCGCGAAATTCCGACCAGCAGCGGCCATATCGCCGCTCCGCCGTCGCCCGCGACGAGACCGATGCGAGTGTGCGGATCGCCGATGCGAGCCGTCTCCGACGCCACCGTGACGTCGCACAGCAGCGCAACCGTCGCCGCCAGGCCGATTGCATCACCCTGGATCGCGCAGACGATGGGTTTGTCCAATTCCAGCAGATTGAAGACCAGGCGGCGGCCTCTCGCGGGATCGGCTATCTCCCCATCCGCCAGAAAATCCCCACCGGGACGGTTTGACATTGCCTTGACGTCGCCCCCGACGCTGAAGAAGCGGCCCGAACTCCGAACAAGAACCGCATTGACGGCGGCGTCTTCGGACAGATCGAACCAGATACTGCGCAACTCGGCGATGAATTCGCGGTTGAGCGCGTGATGCGCGTCAGGCCGGTTGAAAGTCACCGTTGCCAATTTGTTGGCGACCTCGATCTTCAGGCATTCGTATCTTGAGTAATCGGTCATTCGAGCGGCCCCGTGCGAGCTGGCGGTCGGTCCAAGGCTTGATACCGGCCTTTGGTAGGACCACATTCTCACCACAGCGCGATACTTATTGCAATATCCAGATAGGTTGACGTTATTGGCCCTACCAAATAAAACCGAATGACGTTCGGCCGTCGAGGAGGTTCAGCTTGTCCAGTGACCACGAGCGCACGATGTTGCGCGACGCCATTCGCAGCCTGTTGCAGCGGCATTGGCCCGCCGACAAAGCAAAGACTCTCGCTGCACGATCGGCCGATCTCGCTGGCATTTGGCGTATTCTGGCTGAGCAGGGATGCGCGGCTTTGGGAACCGATCCTGCGAGCGGAGGACTGCAAGACATCCTGGTCGTGATGGAAGAGCTGGGCCGTGCGGCCTGCCCGGCGCCCATGCTCGACGCAGCCATCATCAACCTGGCCTGTTCCGATGCAGGTATGCAGGCCCCCGCCTTCCTGCCCGATCTGCATTCAGGAAAGGCCTATGCATGCGTTTCGTTCGGGGCCATGGACCCCGACTCCGCCGCCGGCAGCGTCACGGTTTCGTCCGGAAGAATGTCTGGAAAAATCAACTTCGCTGAGGGAGCGCGATCTGCCACGCATTTTGTGATTTTCCATCCGGCCGGATCATGTCTGATCGTTGCTGAGGCCAGCTCCGATCACATCACTTGCTCCGATCACATCACTTTGACTCCCACGAGGGCGATGGGGGCCGACGGTCTTTTCAGCGCCGAATTCTCCGATGCGACAGCGGTCAGCGTGCCCGTGTCCGCGGCTTGCGCAAGTGACATGCTGTCGATCTCGCGCCTTTGTTATGCCGCCCGTGCCTGGGGAGCCGCAAATCGTGCATTCGAGCTCGCCGTCGCCTATGTCAAGGACAGGAAGCAGTTCGGCCAGCCGGTCGGCCGGTTCCAGGCTGTTCAGCACAAGCTCGCCAACAACCTGATTGCCCTCATGGGCGTGCAGCTGTCTCTCGATAACGCCGCCTCACACTACGACCGCGGAATAGATCATTGGCGTACGTTTGCGGCGGCGGCATTTGCCTATTCGAACATGACGCTCAGGCAAGTCTCGCTGGAGACGCATCACTCCTTCGGTGCCATCGGCTACGCCGAGGACCACGAGGCCCCCCGGCACTTCAAGCGCGTCCACCTCGACATCGTTCGCCACGGCGGCGGCCGGCAAGCAAGGGAAGAACTCGCCGAACGCTACCTC
>WNFD01006540.1_pt1 | contig 11659 bp, 11 predicted proteins | sample 5400491 | NCBI WGS metagenome assembly WNFD01 (sample SAMN13153343, study PRJNA577476) | soil metagenome | isolation source: 120 cm saprolite under Douglas fir tree site 2 hole 2 replicate 2 | place: USA:California | collected 2015-04-18 | reverse complement strand
GATCATCATCGCGCCGCTCGAGCCCACGGGCGACGCCGCGGTTGGCAGGTCGGTGTCGCCGAACTCGAACCGGACATTACGCAGATCGAGGCCGAGACCGTCGGCTGCCACCTGGGCCATCACGGTCGCCATCCCGGTCCCGAACTCCTGGGTGGCGGTCTGCATGATGGCGGTGCCGTCGGAGTACACGCGGGCCCGGGCGCGCTGCGTGTGCATGACGAGCGGGACCGGAAATCCGGCTGTGGCCATCCCGGTGCCGATCAGCCAGTTCCCGTCGCGCTCCGAGCGCGGTTGCGGGTTGCGCCCTGCCCAGCCGAATCTGTGCGCTCCGCGCTCGTAGCATTCCCGCAGCCCGTGGCTGGACCAGGGATTGCCGGTAGCGGGGTCGACGTCGGTGATGTTGCGCAGCCGTAGCTCGATCGGGTCGATGCCCAGCTCGCTGGCCAGTTCGTCCATCGCGCACTCGACGGTAAAGACGCCCAGTGACTCGCCAGGCGCGCGGGTGAACGTGGGCGTCATGGTGTTACCGGCCACCAGCCGGTGCATGCCTTCGAAGCTGGGGCAGGCATACAGCTTGGAGGCGACGCCGTAGGCTGGCTCGGCCCAGTCATCGAACTGAGAAGTGATCGAGATCTTGTGATGGCGGATCGCGGTCAGCTTGCCCTCTCGGGAGGCCCCGAGCTGGATGTTCTGCTCCTGCTCTTCTCGGTGGCCGCAGGAGGTGAACATCTGGCCGCGCGTGACAGCGAGCCGGACGGGACGCCGGACGTACTGGGCGGCCAGTGCGGCGAGGGTCACGTTTGGCCAGACCATCGACTTGGCGCCGAAGGAGCCGCCCACGTAGTGCGTCAGAACGCGGATATTCGATGGTGACAGCCCGAGCAGCGCGGCGACGGTCAGTTGCACGGCCTTGATGCCCTGGCAGGAGTCATAGAGCGTCAGCTGATCGCCGTCCCAGACCGCCGTGGTGGTGAGCGCCTCCATTGGATTGTGGTGGTTGGCGGCGTACCGGAAGGACGCGTCGATGCGGAGGTCCGCGGCCGCGAAGCCGTCCTCGATGTTCCCCCGCCGCTCCTGGGCCGGCAAGAGGCCGGCGAAGAGCTTCTCTGGTTCGTAGGCGTCAGCGCGGCCCTGGTCGATCGTGGTCACCGACTGGGTCTGGGCGTAGCTGACTCGCACCAGTGTCGCTGCGTGCTGAGCCCGCTCGAGGGTGTCGGCCACGACGACCGCAATCGGCTGGCCCGCGTAGTGGATCATGTCATCTTGCATCGGGAAGAACGTCTCGCCCGGTGCCGGACCGCCAATGAGCGACGGCAGCAGCGGGACGTTGTTCACCTTCGGCATGTTGCGGTGCGTGAGGATCCCGGTGACGCCCTCGGCGCGCTCCGCTCGCGCGATGTCGATCGAGGTGATCCGGCCGCTCGCTACCCCGGCGCCGACGATCTCTGCGTAGGCGAGGTCCGGAAGCGCGATTTCGCCGGAGTACTGCGCAGAGCCGGTGACCTTCGCCGGGCCGTCGACCCGGCTGACCTCCTGTCCGATAACCCCGGTCATCGCCCGGCTCCCTTCAGCAGCGTCGCCAGTGCCCGGGTGATCGCCCGCTGTGCGAGCGTGACCTTGAACGCGTTCATCGGTGTCGGTGTCGCCCAGGCCAGCTCCTGGCCAGCCGCTTTCGCGAAGCTGGCTTCGGTGGCCGGTTTGCCGAGCAGGCTCAGCTCGGCGCGTCGCGCCCGCCAGGGCTTGGTGCCGACCCCGCCGAGCGCCAGCCGCACCTCAGCGACAACCCCGTCCTCGACCCGCGCAGCGGCGGCGACCGAAACAAGGGCGAACTCGTACGACTCGCGATCCCGGAACTTCAGGTAGGCCGACTGGCGGGCGACCGGCGTCGCTGGCACCTCGATCGCGGTGATCAGCTCGCCGTGCTCCAGTGGATGCTCCCGCTCCGGGGTGTCCCCGGGCAGCAGGAAGAAGTCGTCGATCGGGATGGCCCGCTCGCCGGACGGCCCGCGACTGTGCACGACCGCGTCGAGCGCGACTAGCGCGACCGCAAGGTCGGAAGGATGCGTAGCTATGCACTTGTCGCTGGTGCCGAGGATGGCGTGCGCGCGGTTATATCCGCTCAGGGCGGCGCAGCCGCTTCCTGGTTCGCGCTTGTTGCACGGCGACGTCGCATCGCGGAAGTAGCTGCATCGCACGCGCTGGCACAGGTTGCCCCCCATGGAGGCCATATTCCGCAGTTGCGCGGACGCCCCGAGCAGCAGCGCCTGCGAGATGACAGGGAACCGCTGGACCACGCTGCCTGCCCTGGCAACGTCGCTCATCCTCGCCAGCGCGCCGATGCGAAGCCCGCCGCCCGGCAGATCCTCGACCTTGTTCAGGGGCAGGTCGTTGATGTCGACAAGCAGCCGTGGCCGGAGCACGTTCTGGCGCAGCAGGTCAACTTCGGTAGTGCCGCCGGCCAGAAACTCGCTATCGCGGTTTTCATAGACGAGCGCTATCGCGCTGTCCGCATCGGTTGCCCGGGCATAACTGAGCGGCCGCATCGTTACTCACCGCCAGCGGCGTCGCGAACCTGACGGATCGCTGCCCGGATGTTGGGATATGCCGCGCACCGGCAGATATTGCCGCTCATCCACTCGGCGATCTCGTCATCCGCAGCGTGCCTCTCCTGCAGCAGCGCCACCGCCGACATGATCTGGCCGGGCGTGCAGTAGCCGCACTGGAATGCGTCGTTGGCGATGAACGCGGCCTGCATCGGATGCAGCCGGCCGCCGGCTGACAAGCCCTCGATCGTGGTGACCTCGTGGCCCTCACAGGTGACTGCGAGTGTCAAGCATGCCAGCACCCGCCTGCCGTCGACCCACACCGTGCAGGCGCCGCAGGTTCCCTGGTCGCACCCCTTCTTCGAGCCGGTCAGCCTCATGTGCTCACGCAACGCATCCAGCAAGCTGACGCGAGGCTCTATCCAGAGCTCATGCGCGTGGCCGTTGACGCTCAGCGTGACCGTTTGGGCGGAGTCCCGTCGCACGGTCAGTGGCGCTGCAACTTTGCGATCCATGCCGTCCCCCGAACAGGCCCGGAGCGTTCAACTGGCCGCTGAGCGACCTAGTCGCTGTCAACGCGCACCGTCATACCCGGGAGTCCCTCGCCCACCCCTGCGGTCGTCCGGGCACTTTGCTACGCTTGTAGTACGAGTGCTACGCTGGTGTCCATGAGTGCTATTCCGGCGCGGGACCTGCGGAATCACACGGCGGAGGTGCTGCGCCGGGTGGAGGCAGGCGAAGAGATCGAGGTCCTGCGTGACAACCGGCCGGTAGCTAAGATCGTCCCGCTATCGCGGCGGCGGCGGTGGCTTCCTGCATCGGAGATCACTCAGGAACTGGCGAGGCTGGGTCCGGATTCCACGGGCCTGGCTGTGGAGCTGCGCGAGACCCTGACTGAGACGACGGATGACCTGCGGTGGTGACCGCACGGCGTGCCCTTGCCGATACGTCGGTCTTCATCGGACTGGAGGCCGACCGTCTTAGGACTGGCCGGTCTGAGAGTTTCGAGTGGGGCATCTCGGCAATAACGCTCGGCGAGCTCAGGCTCGGCGTGCTGCAGGCCGCCAATCCGGATGCAGCGTCGCGAAGGCTATCGACTTATCAGCTCGCTCAAAGGTTCGAGGCGCTGCCGGTAGATGAGCCGGTCTCCGACGCATGGGCGCTGCTGGTCTCGCGGCTGCGCGCTGTCGGCCGCAAGGTGCCGATCAACGACAGCTGGATCGCCGCCACGGCTATCGCCCATGGGATCCCGGTCGTCACCCAAGACACTGACTACGCTGCCATGCCCGGCGTCGAGGTCATCAAGATCTGACGTGCCGAGTCAGATGGGTAATGGCGCTAAGGTCGCGTAAATGGCCGCGAGCTACCACTGAAGACGCAAATCGGAACGGATAGAGCCACCAATGTGGCAATGATCCGTGTGTCGATTCATGGCAGCCGCGGGAAAGCGCTCCGCTGGTATAGAGTCCCGCTCGGCTCGGGGTCTTTTTCAATCGTGGGATGCGGCATTGACGACGATAGCGGCGCGGGCCGTATGTACCGATAGGAATTAAATGCGCTAGCCGGGTAGGCGCCCGTCCAGGGTCAAGGCGGCGCGACACTGACGGGAGAGGTGGGGCCATGAACGCCGGACCGCCGCAGCCTGAGGGCATCAGCACACGCAGACCGCGAGCCGAGCGTGCGGCGTGGGCTGCAGCAGCTGGCATCGGACTCGGGATAAGTGCGGTGATATGTCTGGCCCTGGGTGCGATAAGCGGTCAGCAAGCCATCGCTATGGCCCTGCCCGCAGCCTTGCTTATCGCCGGTGGCCTGATAGTCATGGCAATGCCCGACCCGGCGACCGGGCAGCGGGGCGGCTTCCTGGCCGGTCTCCGGGCGGGCTTGCCGCTGCGCCGGTGGCGACGCGTACTTCGCCGGCCACGGAATGGGGCCTTAGCTTGCAGCGACGGCAGTCTTGACGAACCCACATGGTGACGTAGATTCCTGGAATGCCTCATTTGCGAGGAACTTCAGGCTGCTGCTCGACGGGATTAATCAGCCCGCAGCATCGTTGCGGGAATACCAGAGCTAATCCTGTATGTTCATACGGTTAAGCGTTTCGAGCCATCCGAATGCTGCAGTTCGATCGATTCAGCAGCGTGGAGTTGGCGGCGGGGCGTTTTGCACCGGTATAGGAAGCGGCACTGGTCTCCCCCCGACCAGGCTGGTGTCTCGTTGTCACCCCCGTACGACGAGACACCAGCCGGCCGCTCCTGCCGGGTCTGTACTGTCCTTTGCAGCTGCCGCATCGTTCGCGCCGGGCGATGGCGGCGCTCGGCAGGTCAACCTTGTAGGCGCGCGCGCTCGTCCGGGCTGAAGGGGATCGGTTTCCGGTCGCTGGCATCCCAGCGAAGGGTCACGACCCGTGCCTCAGCGATTACGTCGTTCGACGCCGACAGGATCGTCTCCCTGGTGACCAGGCTGGTCGTCCCAACGCGCTCCGCCTCAATCCTGACCCTCACCCGCCGGTCCTGATGGCGGACTTCCGCGCGCAGGTCGATCTCCAGCCGCACAACTACGTAGACCGGATCGCCGCCGATGATCTGCGAATAGAAGGCATCGCGACCCTCCTCCAGGTACGTCAGGAACACCACGTGGTTGACGTGACCCAGGGCATCAGTATCGCGCCACCTGACATCGACCGAACGCTCATAGACCGCGCCCATATCCGCTCCTGACGTCACCCGTAACCGTCGTGATTAACCGACACCAGCGCCGGCTCTTAGCAGGCGGCGCCCTCGCCGACGGGATCGGCCGACGGCACCATCAGCATCGTGCCAGTAGCGCGATCGCGCGGCAGCCCGCCGGGGAAGCGCAATTCGAGTTATGACTTGTTTTTACCGGGAGCCTGACCTACGCTGTCGATATATCGTGATCGTATCGCGAGAAGCGGGAGAGGCAGGCGGGACGCAGATGATGACGGCGGCTTGCGGCGCAGGTGACCTAGGTGACATCCGCGCTGCCCTGCAGGAGATCTTCGGCTGCGCCGGCGGGCTGTTCGGCCAGGCCAGGCGCGGCGTTTTCGCCCAGGCGTCCGGGCGCCGGCACAGCGCTCCGTGGGAACGTCACCCGGGGGGCCGGAAAGGTCCCGGGCAGTGGGGCGGCGGGGTCGGCGGGCCATGGGCTGGCTGGTGGGCGGGGCCGCCAGGTCCTTCGGGACAGCCGCGTGGTCAGAAGGCTGGCCGCGGCGACGTGCGGGCAGCCATCCTGGCGCTGCTTCGGGAAGGCCCGCTGAACGGCTACCAGATCATGTCCGAGATCGAGGAGCGCAGCGGCGGTGCATGGCGGCCGAGTCCCGGTGCGGTCTATCCCGCGCTATCCCAGCTGGCCGACGAAGGCCTGATCGAGGGCGCGCAGTCGGCGGGCAGGCGCACCTTCAGCCTGACGAACGCCGGGCGGGAGTACGTCGAGCAGAACCCTGAGATGGCTCGCGGCGCCTGGGAGTCGGCTGCCCAGCAGGAGGCATGGGAAGTGCCTGGCCTGTTCGCCGAGGCAGCCCGGCTTGGTGGCGGGATGGTGCAGATCGCGCACACGGGCACTCCTGACCAGGTGCGGGCGGCCGAGCGACTGCTGGCGCGCACCCGGCGTGACCTGTACAAGATCCTCGCGGGCGACGAGGACGACGAGGCTTCCGACGACCAGGACGCATGAGAAGGCAGGCGACGCATGATGGACGACCGTATCCGCATCTCAGACGCTGACCGGGAACGGGTGACCTCCCGGCTCCGCGAGCATTTCGCCGAGGGCAGGCTGACATCCGAGGAGCTGGACGAGCGGATCACCGCGGCGCTCAGCGCGAAGACTTTCGGCGATTTGCGCCCCATCATGGCCGATCTGCCTGACCCGGCCCCTGTTCCGCTGCCCTCCATGCCGTCGGCGCGGTGGGCCGGCCGCCCTGGCGCCCTCGCCTGGCGTGGACCGAGGATCCTGCCGCTGGCGATGATCGTGCTGGTCGCGGCGCTCGTGATCCCCGGCGCCGGCTGGGCGTTCCTCACAGTCTTCAAGGTGATGCTGGTGCTGTGGCTGGTCGCCTGCCTGGCGGGGATCTTCGCGGCCGTACGGTTCCGTCGGCACGTACGCCGCCACTGGCAGGATGGAGACTGGCATCGCCAGGACCGAAACTGGCACCGGTAGCGCCAGTACCAGTGGCGAGAGTAGAACCCGCGAGCGGGTTGCGGGAATTCAGCCCCGGTTGCCGGGAAAGGTCCGCAGCTGCAGGCCGGGTCTAGTGGCCAGGCCTCTGGCGAGGATGGCGGCCGCGGTTTCCGATACGTCCCGTTCGTAGGTCCGGCGGGCATTGGAGTACCCGAGTCGTACTCCGCGGATCCATGCGGCGCGGCTGAGGGCGACGGCCACCGGGCACAGAATTGAAGCGGCGACGCCGACACCGGCGAGGGCGGCTGTTATCACGCTCATGGTTTGTTGGACGCGGTAGGAGCTTTGCCCGTTTACCTGCTGGCTGAGATCATTCGAATTTCGTCGAATTAACCCCCCGGGCCTGCCGCGGCACGTGGCGTCAGCCGGAGGACGTTGAGGAGCATCGCATGGACCGGCAAGCGTGGCTGGCGGAACGGCGGGCCGCGGTCGTGGCCGACTACGACGCCGAGGCGCCGACGTACGACATGAACCTCTATCCCGCTGGCACCCAGGAGATGTGGGCAGCGCGCCTGCTCGGCATGATTCCGGCTGGCAGCACGGTGCTGGACGCGCCGTGCGGAACGGGCAGGTACTTCCCGCTGATCGCCGGAGCAGGCATGCGGGTCATCGGCGTCGACCAGTCGGCCGGGATGCTGGCCCAGGCACGTGCGCGGAACCTCGCCAGCATCCTTGAACTCAAGTCTCTGCAAGACCTGTCCTACGCGGCGGAGTTCGACGCCACCGTCACGATCGATGCGATGGAGAACGTGCCGCCAGATGACTGGCCGACGGTGCTCGCGAACCTGCGCCGGGCGGTGCGGCCTGGCGGCGTGCTGTACCTCACGGTCGAGGAGGCGAGCGATCAGCGCATCGGCCACGCGTTCGAGGCACTGACCGCGCGCGGACTCCCGGCGGTGCGCGGCGAGATCATCGAGGGCGACGTGGCTGGATATCATTACTACCCGGGCCGCGACCGGGTCATGGGCTGGTTCGAGGCTGCTGGCCTCGACGTGATCGACGAGGACTATAGCGCCGAAGAGGACTGGGGCTACCGCCACTTCCTGCTGCGCGCACCGCAGTAGCGGCCGCCGCGCGGCACGGAACGGCAGCGCGATGATATCGAGTGTGCGGCCCGACAACTAAGGACCACGCCAGTCGGCCGGCGTTGGCGACTAGGTCGCGCCGGCCGTCCCGGCCGGTCTTCGCGACCAGGCTCGCGATGTGAGTCTCCACGGTCTTGGCCGAGATAAAGAGCCGTGCCGCGATGTCCGTGTTGGACAGCCCCTGCACCGCCAGCACGAACACATCCATCTCCCTGCTCGTCACGCCCAGCCGCCGCAATTGGACGGGGACCTGCGCCTTCCCGCGCCCGGATCGCGGCACCCGCTCGCCTGAGCGCCGGAGGACGCCCCGGCATGCCGTGGCGAGACGGCGGTGGCCGGTCGCATCGAATTCCCTGGTCGCCTCCCGCATCCACGTCGCCGGGTTGCCCCAGCCGTCCTTGATCGCGTCTTCGACAACCAGCCGCCTGACCAGGTGGTTCCACCACGGTGCGTACGGCCGGAAGCGCTCGTCGCCCTCATCGGCCAGCGCCGCCGCGTGGCTGGCATTACCAGCCCGTCCGTCAAGAACGGCCGCTGCGTACGCGAGCCAGGCCTGACTCCAGCCGACGGCGGCTCCTGCCGCGCGCGCTCGCTCCAGCGCGCGGCGCCCCTCTACGCCGGCGACTGCCTGCAAGAGCGCATGGAACGCCCAGGCCAGGCCCGGTGACTGCGGCGGCGCCTGTTCCGCGTGCCAGATCCCGGCCGAGCTGTCGCGCAGAGCCTGCTGAATGTCATCGGCAAACAGCGAGGCGGCGACCCTGCCATGGCCCCGCGTGGCCGCCAGCACCTCGGGATCGCCAGGCAACGCGTTCTCAGCCCGCGTAGCGGCCATCCTGGCTCCCTCGCGGTCCGCCCTGACGCCGTAGATCAGCGACTGCGCGGCAAGCGCCATAGCCTCGATCCTCGGCGCTCTGATCAGGCTCGCGCCCTGCTCGCACCGGCGTGCGGCGGACCAGGCACGGGCCAGGTCAGGTCCGAGGCACCAGATGTTCGCGAGCTGAAGGTCGATGGTGATCGACTGTGCGATGGCGCCCGCGTGGCGGGCCATCTCGCTCGCCTCGGACAGCCGGCCCGTATCGCCGCCCTGGAGCATGTCGATCGTGCCGAGCTCGTGCAGTGCCCTGATCCGCCTGACCGCGAACTCCTCGCGTTCGGCGATCTTGGCTCCTCGCTCGAACGCGATTCGCGCGGCTGGGATGTCACGCGTCCGCTCGCGGCGCCCGATCACCTCAAGCGACTCGAACGCGACGTCGGCGGCCCAGCCTGCCAGCCCGGCCGCCTCGGCGCTGGCCAGCGACCGCCGAGCCAGCTCCTCGGCGCCATTCAGGTCGCCGGTGTCGATGGCGCAGCGTGCCGCCACCGCGTCCACCCAGGTGGACGTGACGGGGTTGCCGAGGCGATCCGCGATGGCTCGCGCGGCCGCCAGATGAGCGGCGGCGACGGCCGGATCGCGTTCCGACTCGGTGTGCGCGGCCATGAGCAGGAGCCGTGCCCGGCGTCTCGGCTCGGTTCTAGCGGCCTCGAGCCTGCCGACTGCCTCCTCGACAATGGGGGCAAGCCGCTGGAAGTCTCCGGTCAGCGCGAGCGCTTTGACCAGGGCCTCATCGATGTCCGCCGCCAGCGTCGGGTCAGGGGACTTCGCGCGCCTCAGTTCCGATCGGGCCGCGCTGAGCGTCTGCGTCGCGTTGCCGAGCGCGCCCCGGAAGAGGGCGCGGCCGCCCGCCTCAAGGAGCAGTAGCGCCGCCCGGGCATGTAGCTTGGCCGCCCCGTACAGCCGGGCCGTCCACTCACACCAGGCTCCCGGCAGCCCCGGATGTGCCGCCTCGACGGCAGCCGCGGCCGCAGCCGAGCACCGCGCCAGATCTGCCGGGATCAAGCCGGAGATGATCGCCTCTCTGGTCAGGTTGTGCCGGAATCTGAGCCATCCATGGCCGCGCTCATCCGGCTCGATCAGCTGCACTTGTCTGGCTCGCGTGAGAGCCGCGATGACGTCGAGTTCACTGACGCCGGCTATCGCAGGCAGCAGCGTCCAGTCGAACTGCCTGCCGAACACGGCCGACGCCGCGATAATCTCGGCAGCCTGCGGGCCGAGCGCGGTCAGCCGGTGCCGTGCCGATCCCACGATCGACGCCGGAATCTCGGTGCTGATGCCGTCTTTCAGGTGCCAGCCGTCCATCTGGTGCTCGAGTTCGCCGGACGCCACGGCGGCGGCAAGGATTTCCTCGACCGCGAAAGGGAGCCCGTCGCAGCCGCCCAGCAGCCGGCCGGCAGCCGCGGCAGCGACAGGGTCACCATCGAGGCAGGCGCTGGCCATCTCCTCAACCTCAGCTTCGCTGAGCCTGGGCACAACCATGAGATCCGCGGAGCGCCTGGCATAAATCATCCTGATCATGTCCAGGCCGGCCGAAGGCTCGTCGTCGCGCAGCGTCACGACGCAGAGGATCGGCCGGTCGCCCAGGTTGTCGGTGATGTAATCAACGGTCGCCAGCGTGCCCGGATCGGCCAGGTGCAGATCTTCAAGGATGAGCAGCGACCCGGCGGATCCGGCTGGCCCGAGAACGCGGAGCATGGCCTCGGCTACCGTCAGCGGGTTGACCTCCGCATGACGCTGCCTAGGGAGGGCCAATTCGGGCACGAGCGAGGCGAGTACCCGGCCGTAGGGAGAGTCTCCGGCGGTCTTGTCGAGGCTTCCGGTCCGCCAGGCCGCCCTCAGTGTCTCCCTGACCGGCCCGAACGGCAGGGGAGATGCCGGCTGGACGGCGCAGCCGGCGTAGCGGGCGAAACCGCGCGCCGATGCGAGCGAGGAGATCTCGGTCGCGAGCCGGGATTTGCCGACCCCCGGATCACCGGTCAGGAACAGCGCGCCGCCGGCTCCCGCCTCTGCCCGGTCCAGAGCCGAGACCAGCGCGTGAAGCTCTGGCCTACGGCCGACCAGCACCGGAGACCGCATCGAGGGCATGCGCTCGATAGTACTGAATGTAAGCAGGCGGCTACAATGCGCGTTTGCGCGGACCTGGCTAGCGTCCCAGCTCCTGGGAGTCGCCGTGGGCTGGCCGGGGAGTACCGGCGGCCAGGCTGGCCGCATAGTCGGGTACGTAGGTCTGCATCCCCTTGGGCATCCTGATATAGCCCTTCGACGGCGGCCTGGCCGGGAGCTCCAGCGGCGTCCGCTGGACATCCTGGTAGGGAAGGGTCGACAGCAGATGAGCGATCATGTTGATCCGCGCGCTGCGCTTGTCGTCGCTCTCGACGACGTACCACGGCGCCTCAGGGATGTCGGTGTGCACGAACATCTCGTCCTTGCTGCGGGAGTAGTCCTCCCACCGCGTGATCGACTCCAGGTCCATGGTCGACAGCTTCCACCGGCGCATCGGGTCCTCAAGCCTGGATTTGAAGCGCCGCTGCTGCTCAGCGTCGCTGACCGAGAACCAGTACTTGCGCAGCAGGATGCCGTCCTCGACCAGCATCCGCTCGAACAGCGGGCATTGATGCAGGAACCTGCCGTATTCCTCCTTGGAGCAAAACCCCATGACGCGCTCAACCCCGGCCCGGTTATACCAGCTGCGGTCGAACAGGACGATGTGGCCGCCGGCCGGCAGGCGCTCGATGTAACGCTGGAAGTACCACTCCATCTGTTCCCGCTCGGTCGGTGCGGGCAGCGCGACGATCTGGGCGACCCTGGGGTTGAGGTACTGCGTCACCCGCTTGATCGTGCTGCCCTTTCCCGCCGCGTCCCTGCCCTCGAAGATCACGACGATCCTGGCGCGCTCGGCTCGCACCCATTCCTGCAGCTTCACAAGCTCGGCCTGCAGCCGGAACAGCTCCTCCTCGTACAGC
>WNFD01019651.1_pt2 | contig 11660 bp, 8 predicted proteins | sample 5400491 | NCBI WGS metagenome assembly WNFD01 (sample SAMN13153343, study PRJNA577476) | soil metagenome | isolation source: 120 cm saprolite under Douglas fir tree site 2 hole 2 replicate 2 | place: USA:California | collected 2015-04-18 | reverse complement strand
GCAATTTCTAAGCAGGACTTAGCCGTCGACAAACCGAAAAACGCCCCTGGAACAAATCAGACGAAGTTTTTGACGCTGGCGAAGCGCCGGAGTTGACAGCTAAACAACAGCGATAAGGACAGACCCGGAGCAGCCCGTGCTGTCAGTCGTACAATTGCCGTCAAATAGCTGAGACAGTGTTTTGCGTTTCGCGGAACACCTTTTTCATTTTTTCTTTGGAGTAAGCGTTCGGACCAGTTGCAGGCCAAACTATGGTTTTCTTCATTGCCTCAACTCTTAAAGCTATAATTTGCAACCGAAGGCTTGCGGAGAAATTACGCAATTGAACACGAAGTCCCACCGCGGGGCATTGAATGATTGGGAAGTTTGCTACATGGGTAATTAGAAACGGCGCTTAAGCAGCTTCACTGACAGGTGGGAACGAGTTTGGATATCCAGCCGCCCTCAGTTTTCTTTCTCTTCCTCAGAATACCGAAAGCGCCAACTCAGGTAAGATTTCACGCATGGAACTCAAGGTATTGTTCAGCGAAGATCCTGCGTTCGTCTTAAGCCGTGCTGATGAGTTTCTTTCCTCGGAACCAGTTCTGCACAATCTGGTCCTGTCGATTCTGCACGCCCGCGTGGCCCAGGGCGATCCAGGCCGCTATTGGATTGCGATTGAAGGCGAGAAAGCTGCCGGCGTGGTGTTGCAATCACCTTTGGACTTTCCAGCCACCCTGACACCTATGAAAGCGCATACTGTGTTGGCGATCGTGGATGCGATTGCTGAAAAAGGCGTGACTCTGCCCGGTGTGAATGGAGATGCGGCAACAGCCGCCAGCTTTGCCGGGCAATGGAGTGAACGATGTAAATCAGCCGCAACGCCCTTTATGGGGACGCGGCTTTATGAATTAATCGAACTGGGAGAAGCTCCCCGCGTTGAAGGTCAGTTACGCGCGGCTGGCCGGAGCGATCGCGGCTTGATGATTCAGTGGACTGGTGCGTTTCAGGAAGAGGTAGGCGAGTCTTCAAGCGACTCCGAGCTTCGTGTTGACAGAGGCTTGGCCGCGGGACAACTCTGGGTTTGGGATCAAAATGGACAGACTATGTCGATGGCAGTCGGCCGCGATCCGGTACAAGGTGTGGTCCGCGTGGCCGGAGTCTACACGCCACCTGAGAAGCGAGGCCATGGCTATGCGGCGGCCTGCGTCCATGCTTTGTCAGAACATCTTCGCAGCCAGGGACATCGGTGCGCTCTCTACACCGACCTGGCTAATCCAACATCGAATTCCATTTACCGGCGAATAGGATACAGAGCGGTAGCAGAGGCTCTGCGTTATCGTTTTGATTGATCCATCCAACGGTAGAGACAGCCGGGGCTGTGTCATTGCCGATACAAATCAATGAATCGCCAGCGAGAAGCAACTATTGGAAAAACTCCGCCATCGATGAGGCGGTGGCAGATTGTCCCGGATGATCGGTGACTCGTAATAGATCCAGCGTCAATCGCAGCACATTTTCATGCTGATAAAGTGCGGTTGACTGAAACCCCGCTTTCACGTGTGCGCCGGCCAGAATACACGCGACGCGTCCGCCCCCATGCGTGACATCGGTGTCCAGGGCTTCATCAAAGACAACCACGAATACGCTGTTTGCAAAGGCTGGACTGGTTACGAGGGGATTCAGATTAGAGCTTAGCCAGGCATCGGCAGCGGAGAGTTTATCGGCATCAGGGCAGTTCGAACCGCCCGCAGGGCAATCATGGGCATCATGCTCCGCGTCCGGTACCACGAACGCAAAAGCGGGAAACGTTCCATTCGTCACATCCGCTTGTAACCCGCTGAAAGGGACAATGTTCGCAGGCTGAGTGCTGGAGTTTACGACATCACTCAGATATGCAAATGGATTGTGGTGCTTGAAATAGGGATATACATCGTTCCCGAGGTAACCCACTGAAGGAAGGCTTTGTGCGTAAACCTTCCACGTCTTACCGGCCGCCAGCAAAGCTCGGACCAGGTTGTCGTCATTCACTGTCAGATTAAAAGCGTCGTTGTTGGTGATGGTTTGCCCGACTGTCAGCATGAAGTAATTCCCAATGGATGGGTGCGTGTCCGCAAAGTAGTTTGTGGCCAGAGAGTGATTTGCAGCCAGGGAATTGAGATACGGCATGGCGGCGCTGCCGATTACCTGATCAAAGCCATGGTTCTCCAGGGTGACCAGCACAACATGATCTACGACGGGTAGTGCCGGAGTAGGCGTGGGCACAGGAGTTGGCGTTGCGGTGGGAGTTGGCGCGGGCGGTGGCGCGGGTGTTGGACTGGCTGTGGGCGAGGGCGTCGGGCTGGGCGAAGGCACGGGAGTAGCAGTGGGTGACGGCCTTGGGGTCGGCTGAGAGCCGGAGGGAACATTTGCATTCGTGGAAGCCGCTCCGCTGCCGCCGCCACAACCGGTGACGATACACGCCATGAGAAGAATAAGTCCGGCAGCAACATATGTTTTCGCCATGGATGGTCCTCCCGAGCGAACCAAAAGAAAAGATGCAGGAGAGCTGCTACTGGGATGTAAGTTCATGCTCATCTCTGGTGATTTCTGTGCTCAAGACACACAAAACAAGGGCGTACCGCGGATGAACGCGGATGGTCGCGGATCAAGAAAAACCGGTCTCACCACTGATCAACACGGATGACACTGATCAGAAAAGCAAAATGGGTGAAACCTGCGCCAAATTGGGCCTTCCGCAAAGAATTATTAGCGCCTGCCGGGAAGGACGTTCGCTGGCGTAAAATCAATAGGTTTGAGCATCGCCCACTTCAAGTTGAGGAGCCCTAAACGCCATGTCAAGCCCCATGGTTCGTAACGATATCCTGCAGAAGTTTCCCGATCTGTTTGGAGCCAAAAAGGTGAATGGCCGGGACGTGAATGTTGAAGAGGCCATTACGACTCTTACGAGAGAGCTGCGTCCTGAGATTGCCGCCGCATTGACCGCCCGGCGAGAGATGCTGGAGTCACCCGCCCCGGTGCGCCAGAAGTACGCCTGGCCGAAATGGGATACCCAGTACCAGGACCCTATCAGCGGCAAGCCGTGGACTTATCGCCAGATTGTGCAGGGAATGATTGACAACTTCCAGGGCAAGGACAGCGAAGTCCGCTGGCGGTTGAATGATGAAGTTCCGGTGCCAAAAGATGCGCATCCGCTGAAGAATCCCGGACTGGAGCTGACCGGCCCGTGGCATCCGCTGGACATGGCGTTCAATGCCCTGAACAGCCCCGCGCCCATGAACATGCCGGACTTTGAAGACGCTTCACCCACGCACTTTCTGCCCGATGGAACTCCCAGTAACGTGCCCGTGGGCGTGTTTGCGGCCCTGCAGAATGCGAAAGATATTTTTGCCGGAAACTGGAACAGTAAGCCGTATGAAGTAGTGAAGAAGGGAAAGACGCGCTCTTACAGCATCAGTAAGGCGCAGGGACAATGGCCCACGCGCTTTGGACGTCCGCCAGGATTGCACATCACATATGACCACGTGGTGGTGGATGGTGCTCCCGCGCCTGCGACGGTTGTGGTGACCAAGCTGTGGGCTTTCAACAACTACGATTCGCTCAAGAAATCCGGCAGTGGCGTGTACTTCTATATTCCCAAGCTGCAAACGCCCAAAGAAGCTTTGATTGTGGAGAAGATTCTCTCGCGGTTGGAAAGCATGATCGGCATTCCGCTTGGCTCTATTAAGATCAAGATGCTCTACGAAGAAGGCAATGCCGGACGTACCCTGCCCGCAATTGCATGGGTGCTGCGCCGTCGCCTGCTGGGAACCAATGTGGGTCGCTGGGATTATCTGGGCAGCCTGATCGAGATGTCCTGATCCGCAATCGATTGGCATGGCGTCACCCAACATGATCGCTTACCAGCGCTTCAACGCCCTGATGATGCTCATGGGCGGCATGAAGAATGGCGAACTCGAGAATGCCGCGCCGATCGGTGGCATGGCAGCGGTGATGATTTATCAGGCAGGCGATCCCTACGGACGGTCCCGCTACAACCCGCTGGCGTTGCGCGCGATGGTGGTGGACAAGTTGCGCGAACGGCTTCTGGGCTTGATTTTTGTCCCCGAGGGAGCAGCACCCGCCTCTGCGCCAACCCTCGAAGACATTCTGGCCAAGAAGGTGAAAGGCCATCTTTACGACGTTTACCGGCAGAGCTGGGTCGCAAGCCCGGAGAAAGACTACGTGGCCGCTGGCAATGCTCCGCTGCAAGCCGGCGTGGAAAAATTGCAGAGCATTCTGGATGCCCCGAAAGATACCGTCAAAGTAAAAGAGCAATCCGTACCCACAGCAACCAGTGGGCTGAGCGATGCTGAGCGCGCGGTGCTTGAGTCTCGCGGCCTGCTGAATGCGCAAGGCAAGATTACGCCGCAGGTCATCACCAAAGAGTCACTGGATTCGCCGGAGAAGCTGTTGTCACAGGAACGCTGGGATGTGATCTACGACATTCCCAAGGGCGACATCACCATCGAACGCATTCAGCATGCGTTTTACATGGCGGCGAACTACGGCTTCCAGATCCTGAATGGCAACTTCGCGGCCGCCATCGACGATTACGAGCTCAAGCTGCGCTTCATGAATGATCTGGCCACATATCGCATTGACGTTTCGTGGCTGTGGACGCTGTTGAAGCATCAGGCAGTCATCACCAAGGATGGATATCTGAAGCGTCCAGCGATGACCGAAGACGGTGTGGAGCCAGCGGAAAATGCTGATCACGTGAAAGCCGGAACCAGGTTCACCATGGAGCTGTTCGACAAGCTGTGGAACTATCACAACGAGTGGACGCGCGCCTTCTTTGCCGAACAGGACAAGCGCGGCGATCAGGGACGTTTTGATCGTGACAAAGCATGGCTGATTATGGACCTGTTGAAGAAGCAGTTGCCGTCGCCCCATTATTTGCAGCACAGTGCGCGAGTCTTGTTCCTGATCGGACAGGCAAACAAACAGGAGCGCACGCAATTGCTGGAAGCCATCTTCGACTACTCACGTGACGAAGTGGCTAAGCGTGTGAAGGCGGGAACGCTGCCACATTCTGCTCTGGCTGCGCATGATTACGTGTTCGATATTTTTCCCAATGCGGAGTCACGCACCGGGCGATTGAATGGTGCAGCGGACTAAGGGACGAGCACAAACAAGTAAGAACCTTTAAATGGAGAAGTTGATGTCGAGTGTTCCTACGGATCGATCCACCCCTGAGTGCCCCCATTGCGGGGGCACGGGTTGGAAGCAAGTGGCAGTTGCGGGCAAGCCAAATCAGGTAACGCGTTGCGAGTGCCGCAATGAGACACGGGCCGCGCGGCTGCTGAAGGCAGCCCGCATTCCTACGCGCTACGAACATTGCACGCTGGCGGACTTTGAAACTGACTTCGCCGGCGCGCATCGTTCCCTGCCTGCCGCCCGGCTGGCCGCGGGACGCTTTGTGGAAGAATATCCGCTGGAAAAAACGGGATTGCTCCTCATCGGTCCGATTGGTACCGGAAAGACGCATCTCGCGGTCGGAATCGTCCAAGAATTGATTCGCGGGAAGGGCGTGCCCTGCCGCTTCTGCGATTATCGCGAACTGCTCAAGGAAATTCAGAATTCGTATAACCCCAGCGTGCAGACTACGGAGCTGGAAATTCTGCGTCCGATCTTCGACGCCGAAGTTCTTGTGCTGGACGAGCTGGGCGCGGTGAAGCCGACAGAATGGGTCTGGGACACCGTCAGCCACATCCTGAATAGCCGCTACAACGACAAGAAGACAACCATCATCACCACAAACTTTGAAAACCTTCCGCCGGGTGAGTTTCAGGCGCGCGGCAGGACAGCCTCCGATTCAGCACGGCTCGCAGCCCGCGGAGAAACGCTGGGAGATCGCATCACCGAGCGCATGCGTTCGCGCCTGCATGAGATGTGCAAAGTGGTTCAATTGGACGGAGTAGATTTCCGGCAAAAAGTGCAGAGCGCGAACTTCAGGTAGTTCTTACCGCTGATTTGGATTTTGAACTGCTTACCGCTGATTTCGACTGATGACACTGATCAACACTGATCTTTAAAGTTGCGTTGTGGTTTTCTTAGATGGTGACTTTTCTTAGCTTTGTAAGGCTCCATCTGTGACAATCGGCGGTGAAACCCCAAACTAAAGATTGGTTCTTTTCGCGTTGATTCGCGGCTAAAATGCTGTTCCGTTGTTGTTCGCTGTGAGAATCGGTCGCGAGCGTTTGCTATTTCCACTCGCCCTGAATTTGAAAAGCAGCCCAGAAGTACGGAGAGTTCCAGCGATGCTGTCTCCACATGGCGATTTGTGCCGAGCGCAAGGCCGCAGCCGGTGGCAAGCCTTCCTTCTCCATGGCGCGATAAAAGGTAGCCATGAGCTGCGCGGTGGCAACGTCAGAGACGTTCCACAAGCTTGCGATCACGCGGCTGGCTCCGGCATACATAAATCCGCGCGTGAGGCCGATCAATCCTTCTCCACTGATTTCTTTGCCGAGCCCGGTCTCACAGGCACTCAACACAACAAGGTCAGCGGGAAGGTTGAGATTGTAGATGTCTTTGAGTTGCAGAAAACCGTCTTGCTGCTTTCCGTTTTGATCAACCAGGGAGAAGACCAGGCCGCTCAGCTCAGGATGTTCGCTGTTAATCAGACCGTGGGTGGCAAAGTGAACGATGCTGTACCGGCTGAGTTGTGGGCTGACTACCATGGAACGGCTGGCGTTGAAGTCAAGTGCGGCCATGCTTCTGCTGCCAGGAGACGCGGCACGGATACCCGCCGCTTCCTGTCGGGTGTAAAGGAGTCGTGATAGATGCAGATTTCCTGCGCGGCTTAAACCCAGGTCGCCGGCGGAGCGGGTCAGCAAGTCGACTGACAAATTATTTGTTTGAACGGCTTCATGGGCTTCATCTTTGCGCGCATCCTGAGCCAATGGTCCACGCGTCGCTGGCTTGGATGACACACGCGGATCTTCTTTTGAGAAAACTGGATCCGCCAGAATTGCTACGGTTTTCCCGGGACGATGTCGCGTGCTTCCTTGCTTGCGTAAAACGGCGAGTACGGAGGCGGACGGCAGATTCACGACTTCGTGATTCACGATCAGCGGGACACGCGGATGAGCAGGGCCGCCGACGCTTCCGGGTTCCGGCAACATGGCAAACGGTATGTATTGCAAAGCACCATCGGCCACAACAACGATGCGTTTAGCGGTGAGTTGTGCCGCTATGGGACCCAGCACCATCGCGCTGAGCTTTGCTGAAGCTCGCTGAATCTCCTTCTGCTGACCTGTGGCCGCTTTCTGACCTGCCTGATTTGAGCCGGGGACGGCGTTGGGATGTACAGATAGAAGTTTATATAAATGCAAAGCCGCATCCTGAATTTCGGCGTTGCGGAGCAGCGGAAAGGTCATGGTCGCTTCCGGAGTGACCACAAAAACATAACTGCGCTCTTCGCCAAGTGAGTACTCGAGCAATACCGTGTCGCGATCGAGCAAATCCGTCCGGATCTTCTGCGATGTCAACGGTTGCGGCTGGGTCAAGGCTGCGTACTCGGGGCTGGAGGTACGAATCTTCGATTCCACATTTTCATACTGCTTTACGAGATCCAAAATTTCCTGGTCGACCGTCTTGAGGGGAGCATCGCTGTGCTTTTCCTCCACAAGACTGGTGCGACGGCCTCTTTTGGCATTGATATCGGTCCGTAAAGATTGTTGCTGCGCCAGCAATGCGGAATCCACGCCCTTGCGAATATCGGCATGTGCCGCGTCCAGAAGTTCCAGCAAGGTTCTGGCCCGCGAGCGCTCCAGGACGTCAAGAGCGAGATTTGGATTTCCCTGCTCTATGAGCAAGGCAACGTAGTCGCGGTAGTAATTCGCATTTCGCACTCGAAAGATGGAGCGGGCCTCGCTGCCTCCGCCGAGTTGCGACAATTGGCTCTCGAGCACGTCGATCGCTTTTCCGTAGAGATTGGAGGCTTCGGCCGTATTTCCCTGCCGCAGACGGATCGATGCCAGGCCGGCAAGCACTTCTCCATAGCCTGAACTCTCGGGAGCAAGTTTTTTCCTGAGCTTTGCCGCTTCGTTGTAATAGAGCTCGGCGTTGGAAAGGTCGCCTGACTTCCACTTCGTCGCCGCCAGGTCCGCCAGCGTCTCCGCTACTTGAACGCTTTCCGGAGTAGCATGTTTTTGAATGGCCAGCGCCTGCTCCAGATAATCCGCGGCCGTGTCGAGCTGGTTACGTTTGAACGCCAGCTTACCCAGCTCTGCCAGCGTGGTGGACACGCGGAGACTACTGGCGTTTCTTTTCTTTTTCAACGTCAGTGCCTGTTGCAGGTGTTCTTCGCCTTCGTCGAGTTTGCCTTCGTCCACCAGCACCGAGCCCAGATTGTTATGGGCTGCCGCAGCGACCGGAGATTCAGGCCCTATCTCTTTCATAATGGAGAGCGATTCAAGCAGGTAGCGCTCTGCTGCAGCAAAATCGCCGCGACCCTGGGAAATAGCTCCAAGGTTAACCAGCATGGCCGCCGTACCGCCCCTTGGACGGCCGAGCCTCTCTCCAATCGAAAGGGTTTGTTGTGTGAACGATTCGGCGTGGTCAAGATCGCCTCGCTGTTCGGCTAACATGCCGAGCGTATTCGATATCTCTGCCATATCGGGGCTGATCGGAGCTAGTCGTGCGTCGATCTCTGATGCCTTTTCGACGAGACGCTGTGCCGCACTCAGATCACCGTTCTTATCAGCGACGGAACCGAGCCACAGAAGGCTGGAAGCAACCGCGCTGCTTTCTGGCGCGAGTTCCTGTCGGATACCCAGCGAACGTGCCAGGTACTCTTTGGCTGTGACCAGATCGTCGCGGATGAACGCTGAAAGTGCGATTCCCTCAAGTGCTTTCGCCGCGAGTAAATTACGCTCGCCCAGTTGGACGCTTTGCTCCAGTGCTGCGGTAAAGAACGCCTCAGTCTTGTCAAAATCGGCATTTTCACGGACTGAAATTGCCCGGAGAATCAGCAGCTGCGCTCTGATAAGTGGTTCTTCTTTGGGACAACGCTGGATTGCCTCTTCATAGAACGGGTCAGCTTCTTTCCCGAGTTGTGCTTTTGAAAGAGTCTCAGCCGCGTGCGTCAACAGCCAGGATGCAAGCCACTTTGGATCTTCATCTGTGGTGGCGGTTGCAGTTCCTCTCCATAATTCTGCGGCTTCCGTCAGCTTGCCGGATTTGGCCAACGTAGTTCCTTCCTCGTACGCGCTGGCGAGCCGCTCACGCATCTTTGGCCGGACTTTGACTCCGAACAGGTCTGTTACAAATTTCCACGTTTGCCTTTCGGTACCGTGAAAGCCTTCGAGGACAAGCAGCCCTCTGGGTTTCTGCTCGATCTCCACCCACGTAAGGTCGAAGGGAGAATCGATGGTCCCGCGCTCAGTGGCGTTAGACCATCCATCGATCACATCACCCGGTTTAATGCCATCTTTCTCGGCTTCGAACTCCCTGTCAACCGACTCGACAACGACGCCTGCTTGCGCGTTCGGCGCTCCAGGAAGTCGGCCAGCACTTTCTAAGGCCCAGGCATTCACTCCCAACTGAAGGACAAGGACGCTGACAACCAGTGACAGGGGTTTGCGTAGACTCGGCATGGATGGGGGGAAGTTTACATGAATAGCGCAAGTGAAGGATCGAAAAAGTCACTGGTCCGCCGAACCGTGGACTTCGCAGAATTGCGGCCCAGACAAGTCGCGGTTCGGTCGATTCGCGGACAGCTTCATGTGGGAGCAGGAAAGTCTTGATACGTCATTAGGACGATCCGTGGATTGCAGGGTAAGTTCATCTCCAGAGTTTTGTAAAAGTGCGGCTAGCCTGTGGGTTATGCTTGAACTGATAAATCTCTGGCAAATAAGTCCGGTTGGTGAGCCCTGCTAACACACTCCATCCCGTTCTCGCCTGGTCTGCCGGCGGATTTCTTTGCGCAGTTTCCCGCGACGGCAGCCGTCTTCACTCTGCGCGGTGCGGATGAGAATGCCGAGCCTTACGTCAGCAAGGCAGCCAATTTACGACGACGATTGCAGCGGCTCCTGTCGCCGCCAGAATCACAATCAAAGGCGTGCTGCTCTACCGTTTGCTGCGCCAGGAATTTCCCGGGACATACCAGACGCGACTGCGGCTGCATCACGCGCCGCTGATTCGCCTGAATCTCCAGAATGCTTACCCGCGAGCGTACGTAACCAACAAACTGGGCAAAGTGGGTGCCGGCTCTCTCTATTACGGCCCGTTTCAGTCGCGTGCACTAGCAGAGAAGTATATGAATGACTCGCTCGACCTATTCAAAATCAGGCGATGCACTTTTGAACTGCATCCTGATCCTGCGTTTCCAGGCTGCGTGTATTCAGAAATGAAGATGTGTCTGGCGCCGTGCTTCAAAGGTTGTACGGATGAAGCGTACGCCGCCGAAGTCGCCCGGGTGCAGGCTTATTTCGATTCCGGCGGAGATTCTCTGCTCCACGAACTCGAGACCGAGCGCGACCAGCTCTCTGCTGACCTGGATTTCGAAGCTGCTGCACATCTGCATGCGAAGATCACCAAGGTAAAAGGCATTCTGTCCCTCTGCGACGATGTCTGCCGCCGCCTGGATTTGCTTGATGCCGTCATCGTACAGCCTGCCGCGGAAGCAGGTTCGGTGGCGTTGTTTCGCTTCCGCAAAGGAGAGTTGTGCGGCCCGGAAAAGCTTATGGTGGAAAGAAAGCAGGTGGCAGCCATGCAGGATGAGGGTGCGGAAAATCCGGCCGAGCGATCACCAACGCAAGAAGAACTGCTGCACGATGCCTTACAACGACTAGAAGGCCCGGGAGCGAAATCAGCCACGCAGTTCAGCGAGCAACTGGCGCTCCTGAAACGCTGGCACTATCGCACGCACAAAAGCGGTGAGATCGTTCTTGCGCGCGCAGATGGCGAGCTGCCGATGCGGAAGATCATGAATGCGGTCACGCGGGTATCGCGCGGAGAGAAGGACCCGATTATTTCACCACCGGTGGAAGCGCATCCTCCTGGGTAAAACGAGTTTCGCGATAGAGCACCGAGAAGGCGATGAACAGAGGTGATTCCAGGGCTGCAGCCAGACTGATATAGACAACTCTTGCCGCCCAGGGAAATGTAGTTGCATTCAGGGCTCCTCGTCGCCAGAGCCAATCAAGACCTTGAGTCCCAAGCCAGTAAAGGCCAAATCCTAGTAGTGCCGATTTGATCAAGAACACAGTGAAGAATAGTTCCCAGTTTTCCGTCTTCTTTACGCTGACGCTGAGAGCTTGCCTCAACATGGCTTTAGGGTTATGCATCAAATCGGGAATCGTCAATCCCAGACGAGACAACAATCCTGCCAGCAGAAGAGTTACCGCAGCGAATATCACGTTCATCACATACGCATGAGTGGACAATGGAGATCTTCCAAGGACGCGAACGACAGAAAAATTAAAGACCATCCTTCCGAACCAGAAAAGCGTCCAGCAGAGCAACGACACAGTTACCACAAGACCAACGCGACGCCTTGCCTTTGTGTATCCGTCGGACAGAGGCAGCATGGTATCGCCTTCGTCACGCAAGATGTTAGAAGCTACAGCTGCGAAGAAGAAACCGCTCAGCGCCCAATAGCACGCGCCCTCAAGCCAACCTGACAACGCAAACAT
>WNFD01006537.1_pt1 | contig 11660 bp, 11 predicted proteins | sample 5400491 | NCBI WGS metagenome assembly WNFD01 (sample SAMN13153343, study PRJNA577476) | soil metagenome | isolation source: 120 cm saprolite under Douglas fir tree site 2 hole 2 replicate 2 | place: USA:California | collected 2015-04-18 | reverse complement strand
GTTAAGATTCGACATAAACGAGACGGTGAACGCCGTAGGCTTTAACGAACGACGAGCCTTCGCCGTTTCGATGTTGCTCTAGCCGCTTCCGCAGTGAATTGGTTACACCGATATACAGCGTGCCGTGGCGTCGGCTTGCAAGGATGTAAACGTGATACATGCGTGCGACCTGAAATCGGATGGGGCTCTATTGGGGCGTAATGACATCGGCCTGTGGTTATGGGTCCCTGCTTTCGCAGGGACGACACAGAGTGTGCCCCTCACACCATCCCTTCCGCGATCACCATGTAGTTGACGTCCATGTCGGAGGAGAGGCTCCAGCGGTCGGCGAAGGGGCTGTAGACCACGCCGGTCTGTTCGGTGACGACGAGACGGTTGTCGAGCAGATACTTCGTGAGCTCGTCGGGGGTGACGAATTTCTCCCATTGATGGGTGCCGCGCGGCAGCCAGCGCAGAACATATTCGGCGCCGACGATGGCGAGCGCGAAACTCTTCCAATTGCGGTTCAGCGTCGAGACCACCATCAGCCCGCCGGGCTTCAGCATCGCGGCGCAGCGGCCGATGAAGGCGCCGATATCGGTGACATGCTCGACCACTTCCATCGCCAGCACGATGTCGAAGCGCTCGCGCACATCCATCTCCTCGATCGTGGTGCAGCGGTAGTCGATCGAGAGGTGCCCCTTGTCGGCGTGCAGTTTCGCCGCAGCGATGTTGCTGGCGGAGGGATCGACGCCGATCACCTGCGCCCCGAGCCGGGTCAACGGCTCGCACAACAGTCCCGCGCCGCAGCCGATATCGAGGATGCGCAGGCCCGAGAGGCAGCTGAGGCTCCTGACGTTGCGGTCGAACTTGCGGCAGGCGGCGTCGCGGATATAGGTCAGCCGCAGCGGATTGATCCGATGCAGCGGTTTCATCTTGCCGTTCGGATCCCACCATTCGGCCGAAAGCCTGGAGAATTTCGCGATTTCGGCCGGATCGACGGTGCTGCCCGATGCGCCGGAGAGGTTGGATTGCATGTCGTCCCGCCTACCGCGCGGTAATGTAGCTGCGGAACCTGAGCGGCGAGGCGATCGTGGTGATGGTCTCCTTGCCCTCGCCGACGCCCTGGATAGTCACATCGCCATAATCGAGGATGCGTCCCAGGATCGACTGGTTGACGTCGACGCTCTCGACCTTGTCGAGCGCCATCTCGAAGGTGCGCCGCTTGATGAATCCGGTCTTATGCACGACGCGCATGTTGGTGACGTCGGTCTCGGTGGTAAAGCGGTGGAACCAAGCCCTCGCGGTCCAGTATAGGGCCACGATCGCCACGACGGCGGACGCCGCAAGGCACAGCAGAATCAAACCGTCAACCGTCGCACCTCGCGACAGGATAAAGAGGACGATCGCCACGATCCAGGCACCGATCGCCGGCAGATAGAACACCCAATGCGCGTTGGTCGAATACAGCACCTTTTCGCCCGGTTGCAGGATTTCGTCGATATAACGCCCCATCTACTCGCCTCACCTTACCCAGACCACTCGCCCGGCAGTCTCCCACGGAACCCGCTTGCCCCCGGACGCGTCGCTATGTATACGCGCGTTTCAGCCCGGGCGCCTCCGGTTTCGCGCGGGTCCACTTAAACTTACCCTGTTCGGGGAACACACGAAATCGTCATGGGCCGCCTCGTGATGAAATTCGGCGGCACATCCGTCGCCAATATCGATCGTATCCGCAACGTGGCCCGACACGTCAAACGCGAGGTCGATGCCGGCCACGATGTTGCCGTGGTGGTGTCGGCGATGGCCGGCAAGACCAACGAACTGGTGGAATGGTGCCGCGACGCGTCGCCGATGCACGATGCGCGCGAATATGACGCCGTGGTCGCTTCCGGCGAACAGGTGACGTCCGGGCTGCTGGCGATCGCGCTGCAGGGCATCGGCATCCAGGCGCGTTCCTGGCAGGGCTGGCAGATCCCGATCAAGACCTCGGATGCGCATGCCTCCGCGCGGATCCTGGAGATCGACGGCGCCGAACTGCTGCACCGGTTCAAGGATCGCAAGGAGGTCGCGGTCATCGCCGGATTCCAGGGCATCAACCCGCAGACCGGCCGCATCACCACGCTCGGGCGCGGCGGATCGGATACCTCGGCGGTGGCGATCGCCGCCGCGATCCGTGCCGACCGCTGCGATATCTATACCGACGTCGACGGCGTCTATACGACCGACCCGCGCGTGGTTCCGAAAGCCCGCCGGCTCGGCAAGATCGCCTTCGAGGACATGCTGGAACTGGCTTCCCAGGGCGCCAAGGTGCTGCAGGTGCGTTCGGTGGAACTCGGCATGGTGCATAACATGCCGATTTTCGTTCGCTCCAGTTTCGACAAGCCCGAGAATATCGACCCGCACGCCAACCAGCCGCCGGGCACGCTGATCTGCGGCGAGGAGGAGATCATGGAGAACCACGTCGTCACGGGCATCGCCTTTTCCAGGGACGAGGCGCAGATTTCCGTGCGCCAGATCCAGGACAAGCCCGGGGTCGCCGCCTCGATCTTCGGGCCGCTGGCGGACGCCAACATCAACGTCGACATGATCGTGCAGAACGTCTCCGAGGACGGCAAGACCACCGACCTCACCTTCACCGTGCCGGCTTCCGACTACACGCGCGCCCGCGACACCATCACCTCCGCCAAGGCCAAGATCGGCTTCGCGCGGATGGATACTGCTACCGACGTCGCCAAGGTCTCGGTGATCGGCAGCGGCATGCGCAGCCATGCCGGCGTCGCCGCGCAGGCGTTCACCGCGCTCGCGGCACGCAACATCAACATTCGCGCCATTACCACCTCCGAAATCAAGTTTTCGGTCCTGATCGACGCTGCCTACACGGAACTTGCAGTACGCACGCTACACACGCTCTACGGGTTGGATCAAATCTAGAAGATTTTTCTTTTTCGCTTGGCGCATGATCGGATCGCCAACCATGCGGTTTGGATCACGCGCTTCGCTTGCGCAGCATTCGGATGTCCAAAGCATCACGGCCGCTGGCAGGCGTTTTGCTTGGCAAAACAAGTCCTAATTCGCTATACGGCCTGCAGGATGGGCTGCCGTAAGCTGTACCACAGTTTGACCCTCCTGATTCGGCCCGCACGTAAAGGGCTCGTGACGGCGCCGAATGAATAAAATTGTTGTTTTTCTTGAGTTTAACGCCAAGTCTCGGCGACCTGCCGAGTTGGTATTGCGGAGGGGGACCAAGGACCATGCGAAGCGCGTCGGGCGGCCCCCGCGTCCTGTTGAGACGGCTTCGCGAAACCATGGCGGAGCAGGTCAGCGCTCAAGAGCGACTGGACAAGATCGTGGTCTTGATCGCGGCCAACATGGTGGCCGAGGTCTGCTCAACCTATGTGCTGCGCGTCGACAATACGCTTGAACTTTACGCGACCGAAGGCCTCAACCGCGACGCCGTGCACCGTACCGTGCTGAGCGCGCATGAGGGCCTTGTCGGCCTCGTCGCCAGCGAGGCCACGCCGCTCAATTTGAACGACGCGCAAAGCCACCCGGCGTTCTCTTACCGTCCGGAAACCGGCGAAGAGAATTACCACTCCTTCCTCGGCGTGCCGATCCTGCGCGCCGGTAATACGCTCGGCGTGCTGGTGGTGCAGAATCGCGCCAAGCGCACCTATGTCGAGGAAGAGGTCGAGGCGCTGCAGACCACCGCCATGGTGCTGGCGGAGATGATCGCCTCCGGTGAGCTCGCGTCCCTGGCTCAACCCGGAGCCGAGCCGGCCGCGCGGCACTCGCTGCACAAGACCGGGGCCATCCTGTCCGACGGTATCGCGCTCGGCCATGTCGTGCTGCACGAGCCGCGTGTCGTCATCACCAATTACATTGCCGAAGACCTGCCGAAGGAAGTCAGGCGGCTCGAGCAGGCGTTGACCAAGCTGCGCGCCGACCTCGACCGCATGCTGGAGCGCGGCGACGTCGCCGAAGGCGGCGAGCACCGCGACGTGCTGGAAGCCTACCGTATGTTCGCCAACGACCAGGGCTGGTCGCACAAGCTGCATGAGGCGGTCGCTACCGGCCTCACGGCGGAAGCCGCCGTCGAGCGCGTGCAGTCCGACACTCGCGCGCGGATGCTGCGGTCCACCGATCCCTATCTGCGCGACCGGCTGCATGACCTGGAAGATCTGGGCTTCCGCCTGATGCGGCAACTGGTCGGGCGGGATCACGCGCCGGCACGGGAGCACCTGCCCGACAACGCCATCCTGATCGCGCGTGCGATGGGGCCCGCCGCGCTGCTCGACTATGACCGCAAGCGGCTGCGTGGGCTGGTGCTGGAAGAAGGCACCACCAATTCCCATGTCTCGATCGTGGCGCGCGCGCTCGGCATTCCCGCCGTAGGCGAGGTGCCGAACGCGCCCGGCATCGCCGACCCCGGCGACGCCATCATCGTCGACGGCACCTCGGGCGAGATCTATGTCCGTCCCTCGGCGGAAATCGAATCCGCCTATGCCGAACGGGTGCGATTCCGCGCGCGCCGGCAAGCGCAATATCTGGCGCTGCGCGACAAGCCCTGCGTCACCAGGGACGGCCAGAAGATCGAATTGATGATCAATGCGGGCCTCGCCATCGACCTGCCGCATATCGACGACACCGGCAGCGCCGGCATCGGCCTGTTCCGCACCGAATTGCAGTTCATGGTCGGCCAGAGCCTGCCGCGCTCCAGCGATCAGCTCGCACTCTATCGCACGGTGCTGGACGCGGCCGGCGCCAAGCCCGTCACCTTCCGCACGCTCGATATCGGCGGCGACAAGGCGCTGCCCTATATGGAAACCGTGATCGAGGAAAATCCGGCGCTCGGCTGGCGCGCGATCAGGCTCGGTCTCGACCGGCCCGGCCTGCTGCGTGGCCAGATCCGCGCCCTGCTGCGGGCCGGCGGCGGCCGTGCGCTGCGCATCATGTTTCCGATGATCTCGGAAGTCGCGGAGTTCGATGCCGCCAAGGCCATCGTCGAGCGCGAATTGACTTATCTGCGCCAGCACGGCCATGCGCTGCCGGAACGCATCGATGTCGGCACCATGGTGGAGGTGCCGGCGCTGCTCTACCAGCTCGACGAATTGTTGAAGAAGGTCGATTTCGTCTCGGTCGGCTCCAACGACCTGTTCCAGTTCCTGTTCGCGGTCGACCGCGGCAACGCCAAGGTCTCCGAACGGTTCGACATCATCTCGGCGCCGATCCTACGCGCGCTGCGCGATATCGTCCGCAAGGCGCAGGCCGCGAAGAAGTCCGCCTCGCTGTGCGGCGAGATGGCCTCGAAGCCGATCGGCGCGCTGGTCTTGATCGCACTCGGCTACCGCTCGCTGTCGCTGTCGGCGACCGGCCATGGTCCGGTGAAGGCCATGATTCTGGACCTCGACGCCAAGAAGGCCGAAGCCATGCTCGCGCCGCTTCTGGACGCGCCGGCCGGTAGCGTGCCGATCCGGCAGAAGCTGATCGAGTTCGCCGAGGCCGAGGGGCTGGCGTTGTAGCGGGGCCGTTGCCCTGCTCCTCTCCCCTTCGCACTTCGTTGTCCGAGACCTTGAGAATTCCGAGACCTTGAGAATTCGATGTCGATGCTCCCCGAAGCCAAACTGGACGTTCTGCTGGCGCACCACGCCTCCCTCGAGGCGCAGCTCCTGGGCCAGGTCAATTCCGAGCAATATGTACAGATCACGCGCGAGCTCGCCGAGCTGAATCCGCTGATCGATGCCGTCAAGACCTATCGCGCGGCGGTCAAGGAGCTTGCCGACACCGAGGCGCTGATCGCGGACCCTGTCACCGATGCCGAGATGCGCGGCATGGCGGAAGCCGAGCACGACACGCTGCAGGCGCGCCGCGCCGAGCTCGAACAACAGATCCGCGTCGCACTGTTGCCCAAGGATGCGATGGACGACCGCAACGTGGTGCTGGAAATCCGGGCCGGCACCGGCGGCGACGAGGCCTCGCTGTTCGCCGGCGACCTGTTCCGGATGTATGAGCGCTTCGCCGGCCTGCAGGGCTGGAAGGTGGACGTGATCTCCGCCAGCGAAGGCACCGTGGGCGGCTACAAGGAGATCATCGCCGAGGTGCAGGGCCGCGGCGCCTTCGCCAAGCTGAAGTTCGAGTCCGGCGTGCACCGGGTGCAGCGCGTGCCCGACACCGAGACGCAGGGCCGCATTCACACCTCGGCCGCGACGGTTGCCGTGTTGCCCGAGGTCGAGGATGTCGATGTCGATATCAAGAACGACGATCTCAGGATCGAGACCATGCGCGCGCAAGGCGCCGGCGGCCAGCATGTCAACAAGACGGAATCGGCGATCCGCATCACCCACATCCCGACCGGCATCGTGGTGATGATGCAGGACAGCCGCTCGCAGCACAAGAACCGCGCATCCGCCATGAACATCCTGCGCTCGCGCATCTACGACGCCGAACGCCAGCGGGTGGACGCGGTGCGCTCCGCCGACCGCCGCGAGAAGGTCGGCTCCGGCGACCGCAGCGAGCGCATCCGCACCTATAATTTTCCGCAAGGCCGCGTCACCGACCATCGCATCAATCTGACGCTCTATAAGCTGCCGCAGGTGATCTCCGGCGAAGCGCTCGGCGAATTGATCGACGCGCTGACCACCGAGCATCAGGCCGCGCAGCTCGCCGCGCAAGGCGCAGCGGCGTGACGTCGGCGCAGCGGCCTGGCGCGACCGATCATTTCGCCGGCCAGACCATCGAAACCGTTCGACGCGCACTCGTTAAACGATTGCTGGCGGCGGGCATCGAGACGGCCGAGCTTGACGCGCGGATGCTGGTGGGCGCGGCGCTCGACCTCGATCTGACCGGGCTGATCGCGCAGGCGGCGCGGCGCGTCGCCGCCGCGGAGGCCGAGCAGATCGAGGATTTCGCGGATCGCCGCATCCAAGGCGAGCCGGTCGCGCGCATTCTCGGCCGCAAGGAATTTTGGGGATTGTCGCTGAAGCTGTCGGCCGCGACGCTGGTGCCGCGGCCGGATACCGAGACCGTGGTTGAGCTCGCCCTAGACACGTTGCGTACCCTGCCCGCAGATCGCGCCTTGCGCATCGCCGATATCGGCACCGGTTCGGGCGCCATTCTGCTGGCGCTGCTGCGCGAATGGCCCGATGCGATCGGCGCCGGCACCGATATCAGCCTGCTTGCGCTGCAAACGGCGCGCCGCAACGCTGCCGATCTCGGCCTTGCTTCGCGGGCGCTGTTCGTCGCGTGCGACTACGCGGCCGCATTGTCGGGCCCGTTCGATCTCATCGTGTCGAATCCGCCCTATGTCCGCTCATCCGATATCGCGGCATTGGCAACCGAGGTGCGCGATCACGATCCGCTCGCGGCGCTCGACGGCGGCGCCGACGGGCTCGATGCCTACCGCGCTCTGATCCCGCAGGCGGCGCGGTTGCTCGGAGACGGCGGCGCGCTGATCGTGGAAGCGGGGCGCGGGCAAAGCGGCGAGATTGAAGCCTTGATGACGGCGGCGGAACTCTCCGTAGAACATCCCCCGAAAACCGACCTGTCCGGCATTCCCCGGGCTATTTCGGGCCGAAAGATGTCGCTATAAAAGACCACCTGTCACCCAAAAACCACTTGGAATATTCCCCGGGAGCGACTACGTTCCGGGCACAACATCGGTGCAGGCCCCGTAGTGGTACGGGCGAAAGCCAACGCTCTCGAGGTGAGAGCCGCACCGAGTAGAGGTTCCAAAACGCAGGTCCGGTTGAGCGCGATGGCTTATTGAGAGCTGCGCCGCTTCCGAGGGCCGCCAAGCGAACGAAAGCCTGATATTGCGCTTGAACACCAACGCAAGAATACAGTGCTTGTATTGGCAAGCCGAATGAAGATTCGCCGGCGACAGTGTCGGCGGTAGGGAACGCGTCTTTGCTGAACGCGACGGTCGACGCAATCGTAATGGCCAATCTCTTGCCAAATCTATTGGCTGGGAACAGCACCGAAACCGGTGCGCCAAAAGCGCGCGCCCGTTCAATCGCAACTATCGCTCACGATGCAAGTTCAGTGCTTTAACTCAGGGCTGGAATAAAGGCAGGACATGAGAAACGGTCAAAATAATAAGCGGATGCGTAACCGGAATAATAATAATAATAACAACAGTAACAACCGGCGCGGCCAGAACCCGATGACCCGGGTGTTCGAGTCCAACGGGCCCGATATCAAGATCCGCGGCACCGCCTCGCACGTCGCGGAAAAATATGTGCAGCTTGCGCGCGACGCGCGCTCCTCCGGCGATCCCGTCGCGGCCGAGAACTACTATCAGCACGCCGAACATTATTTCCGCCTGATCGCCGCCGCTCAGGAGCAATTTCGTCAGAACCAGCCGCCGCAGCGCAGCGACGAAGTGATCGCCGACGAAGGCGAAGACGAGAGCGAGGGATATTCGAATTTCGGACAGGAGCCCGGCTTCGTGCCGGCGCAATCCCAGCCTTATGTCCGCGATACGCAACCGCCCTATCAGCGCGATCAGCAGCAGCCGCGCGAACATCGCCCGCAGCCGCAATACCAGCCGCAGCCGCAACCCCAGCCGGTGATCGCGGACACTGGCGGCGTCGATCGCCTGCCGTCGTTCATCACCGGACCGCAGCCGCAGGTCAACGGCGCCCCGGGCGGATATGAGGGCAATGCTGGCGGCGAACGCTTCCCGCGTCGGCGGCGGCGTCCGCATGGACCGCGGCCCGAAGGCATGGCGCAGCCGCAGGCCCCCGCCCCCAGCGAGGATATCAATTCGGGCGAGTGAGTCCGGCGCCAATCGATCGTCGTGTGATGTAATTCGTAGGGTGGGCAAAGCGAAAGCGTGCCAACCTCCGCCAATCTTGACTCGATCCAAGATGGTGGGCACGGCGCGAGGCGCCTTTGCCCACCCTACTTCTTCTTCTTCGCCGAAAAACTCTATCCCGGCGTCGCCGTCGATGACGGCACCAGCACCGGCTGCAGCGCCGGAATGAGCCGTGTGCGCTCGCGTTTTGCCGGGATCGCGCGATAGACCTGCTTGGTGGCCTCCACGATATGCACGCCGGCCACCGGCAGCGACAGCGCCGCGCCGACGCGCTCCCACGCCATGGCCGAGCGCAGGAACCACCTGCCGGCGAATGGCGGCACGAACAGCGCCTCCCCCCACGCCGCCGGCGTGAACCACGTCTGCCGCAACAGCTGCGTGATCTGCGAGCGCGAGTAGGGCCGGCCGTGACCGAACGGCGTATTGTCGGTGCGGGTCCACACCCCCCGCCGGTTCGGAATGACCGCAATCACCCGCCCCGACGGCGCCAGTACCCGCCAGACCTCGCGCAACAGCCCTTCCGGATCGTCGCACATTTCCAGCGCATGAACCATGAGGACGCGATCGACGGCCGCGTCCGGCAGCGGCATGGAAAACTCATCGATCAGGGCCGCGAGCGTCGGCCGCGCTGTGGGCCATTTCAAGACGCCCTGGGCCGCCGGCATGAAGGCGATGCAGCGCTCGGAATCCTCGCGGAACAGCCCGAGATAGGGCGTCGGATAGCCGATGCCGAGCACGCGCAGACCATCCGCATGCGGCCAACGCGCCCGGATGCCGCGATTGATCAATTGCCGCGCGACGATACCGAGGCGCTGGGAATAGAAGTCGCGCAGGTCGATGACGTCGATGTTCATGACCTCAATCTAACATGGCGCGGACCGGCGCGACGCGCGGAATATTGCATTGCCCCGCCAGCGTTAACGCCATATCTGTAAGGCGTAAAGTCGGCGCGACGCGCACTGTTCCGTTCGGAGGAGATATCATGGCCGCCGAAATTCGTACCTTCCCCTGCCTGACCGACAATTTCGGCTATCTCATTCACGATGACGAAACCAAGACGACCGCCTCGGTCGACGCGCCGGAAGCCGGCCCCGTGATCGCGGCGCTGGACCGCGAGGGCTGGAACCTGACGGATATTCTGATCACCCACCACCATCACGATCATGTCGGCGGCGTCGCCGAGCTCAAGCAGAAATATGGCTGCCGCGTGGTCGCTCCGCATGACAACACCACCAAGATCGCCAATGTCGATCTACGCGTCGGCCACGGCGATGTCATCGAGGTCGGCAGCCTGTTGGCGCGGGTCTTGGAAACGCCGGGCCACACGCTCGATCACATCTCCTACGTCTTCGACGGCGAGAAGGCGCTGTTCGCCGCCGACACGCTGTTCTCGATCGGCTGCGGGCGGGTGCTCGAGGGCACCTATCCGATGATGTGGGACTCGCTTCTGAAGTTGCGGGCGCTGCCGGACGACTTCAAGTTGCATTGCGGCCATGAATATACCGCATCCAATATCAAGTTCGCGCTGACCGTCGAACCTGATAATGAAGCACTCAAGGTGCGGGCCGAGGAAGTGACCCGGCTGCGCGCGGCGAACAAGCCGACGATTCCGGTTTTGCTCGGCGACGAAAAGAAGGCTAACGTCTTCCTGCGCGCCGACGAGCCGGTGGTTGCGCAGAAGCTCCACATGAAGGGCGCGAGCGCGGTGGACGTGTTCCGCGAGCTGCGCGAACGCAAGAACAAGTCCTGAGAGGCTCCGATGCCCACCGCAGCCGACATCATCGCGCGCCTCGAATTGCGCCCGCACCCCGAAGGCGGGTATTACCGCGAGACGTTTCGCGACACCCGGGCCGACGTCAGCGGACGTTCGCGCTCCACCGCGATCTATTTCCTGCTGGCGCGCGGCGAGCGCTCGCTCTGGCATCGCATCGATGCCGTAGAGGTCTGGCACTATTACGCGGGCAGTCCGCTCAACTTGCGCATCGCCAATGAGAGCTGTCCGGGGCACACGGTGAGGCTCGGGCCCGACATCGCCGCCGGCGAGCGGCCCCAGGCCATCGTGCCGGCCGACGCCTGGCAGAGCGCCGAGACCACCGGCGACTGGACGCTGGTCGGATGCACGGTGGCTCCCGGGTTCGAATTCGCGAGCTTCGAGTTGGCGCCGAAGGACTGGGAGCCGCGCTCTAATGCTCGCTAAGCATTCCTAATCCGTTCATGCGGCGGAACGGGAGAATGGCAATTTTCGTAGGGTGGGCAAAGCCAACGGGTCGCGCAAATGCGCGCCCGATGACAGGCTCCGCGTGCCCACCAAAGGCGGCGGTGAAACTGAACGACGCTAGCGCGACCCTGCCCTCCCTACTTTCCTTTCCTCCACACCATGTCCTTGGCCGCGATCAAGCCGCCGCCGGCAATCAGTATCGCGGCAAGCGCGATGCTGGCGCTTGGCTTGGCGAAGCCTGCGAGAATCAGGAACGAGGTCGACAACAGCGGCGTCGCGTAGGACGCAGCACCCAGCACGCGGATATCGCCGCGTTTCATGCCGACGTCCCAGGCATAGAAAGCTGCGCCGACCGGACCGACACCGAGCGCGATGACCGCAAGCCATTGCAACGTGGTCTCGGGCCACACGCTGGTCTCGACCAGCGCATGCACGAGCGCGGCAAGTAGCGCCGTCACCGCGCAAAACCCCGCGACCGCGTCGGTCGGCACCGATTTGAGCCGGCGCGACATCACCGAATAACTCGCCCAGACGAAAGCCGCGATGAACGCGGCAACCAGCCCCGGCACTTGCCCGGGAGCGAAGCCGCCGCTGCGATTGCCGGCAAACAGCAGCACGGTGCCGGCAAGGCCGAGCACGGCGCCGATG